>Ga0065165_1001877_pt1 | contig 20331 bp, 13 predicted proteins | sample AraplaMF_Cvi_mMF_FD_63813 | JGI IMG/M metagenome (GOLD analysis project Ga0065165, IMG submission 63813) | Arabidopsis root microbial communities from the University of North Carolina, USA - plate scrape MF_Cvi_mMF (version 2) (version 3) | ecosystem: Host-associated > Plants > Roots >...
TGGGTTACGTAACCCACGAAAGAGAAGACTAACATGGCGTTCGAACTTACGTTTACTGAGAATTGGCCGTTTACATCGGTTACAGTACCGTTTGAGGTACCTTTTTCAAGAATACTTACGCCTGGCAGGGCGCCTCCGTCGTCGCCCGAGATCACTTTTCCTGTCACTCTTACGCTTTGAGCCCACGCGGGGGCCATCGCCAACACAGTCAGGATGACGACCCCGGTAAGGGTTTTGTAATAACTCTTCATCTTAGGTTTGTTTGGGTTTGTCGTCCACTACTACGATTGCATCGGAATTTGATGCTTTGCCCGTGAAAGTATTTGCGGGCGCAATACAAATTATAAAAAAGTTAATAAAAAGTTACGAAATCGACACCGGAATCGGACGCGCACACGATTGCGATTTTTTTGAAAAAAGTTGTGCAACAGTTGCGGTGGTTCCATTATTAATTTTAATCTTGCGGTATGAAGTATAATCAGGTAACCATTAAAGACATTGCCCGGGAGCTGGGCATATCTCCATCGACGGTCTCCAGGGCACTGAAAGACCACCCGGATATCAGTCCCGAAACAAAAAAGGCAGTGAATGAGCTGGCCGATAAACTCAATTATCAGCCGAACATTGTTGCCTTGAGCCTTCGTCAAAGCAAGACCAACACGATTGGCGTCATCATCCCTGAAATCGTGCACTTCTTCTTCTCTACCGTTATCAGCGGTATCGAAGACGTAGCGTATAGCGCCGGGTACAACGTTATCATCACGCAGTCGAACGAGTCTTTACAACGTGAAAAGACCGACATCAAAGCGCTGTTCAACAGCCGCGTGGACGGTATGCTGATCTCGTTGTCACGCGAAACCAGCAACTTCGAACACATCGACAGCATTCTGGCTAAAGGTGTTCCCATGGTATTCTTCGACCGTGTGTACGACACTGCCAATGCCAGCAAAGTTATTGTAGATGACCTGAGCGGCGCGAAAGACGCCACACAGCACCTTATCGATCAGGGCTGCAAACGCATTGCTCACCTTGAAGGTCCTCCGAACCTGGACATCACCAAGCAACGCCTGGAAGGCTACCTGGAAGCCTTAAAAGAGAATAACATGTCGGTGAACAAAGACATTATCATGTCTTGTCCACTTGGTACTATTGAAGAAGGAAAGATCGCGACCGAGAAGCTGCTTCAAATGGGCGAACGTCCTGACGCGATATTCGCCACCAACGACCCCGCCGCCATGGGTGCCATGCAGGCTATTAAAGAAGCCGGCCTCAACATCCCGAACGACATTGCCGTGGTAGGCTTCAGCAACTGGTTCTTCTCCGCCCTTCTCGATCCGCCGCTGACATCAGTAGATCAGCCCGGTTTTGAAATGGGTCAGGAAGCCGCCAAGCTCCTTATCCGTCAGATTGAGGTTAAGTCTAAAGAGAACATCGATCCTACCCAGGAAACGAAAATCCTCAAGACGCGACTCATCACCCGTAAGTCTTCGAACAAGAAAGACCAGAAGAAGTAAACGGTTAAACGTTTATCGCATCATACACAAACGCCTCGCCCCAAGCGAGGCGTTTTGCGTTTCCCCCTGACCGCCCGGTCTAGTTTGTATTTGTTTATTGATGTGTTACCCGTTGAGTATTCAGTTGAGTACGCTGTTAGGTCGAACCGACCCAACTGCAAGGCCAACGGGTAACACCATCATTAAACCCATCCTCAGATGAACGTGAGCGCGAGAGCGAAGGAAATGCGCCTCCACGACTGCGTGGCTGACCTCTATAGGGTATTAAAACCCCCTCTGTAAGTGATTGCCCCGCACCCTACCCCATTCTACTTTTGTTTACTTGTTATTTAGAATACTTCCAGATAACCAACCCCCGATAGGTATGATCTGCAAAACCCAAACCCCTTCCTTTATGAAGACCTGACCCACTCCCCCCCTCTGTTTGCTTTTGGCTTTGTCGTTTCTTCTCTCTGGTTATCGGATATCTCAATAAAAATATAAGCGCACTATGAACGCTATCAGGATCACACTGGCAGATGCACAACCTGTTTTCCGCGAGGGTATAAAAAGCATGCTCCTCGCCCACCAGGATGTAACCATTGTATCGGAAGCCAGCAACACCCCCGAACTGCTCGATCAGCTCTCCCTGTATTGCCCCGACATGCTGATACTCGATTACAATCCGTTGTACTTCGACAACGAAGCGATTCAAAAGATTCTCAACACCCAACGCGACTGCCGCGTGATCATTTTATCAAGTCAGGAAAAACGCTCTACCATATTCAAAGCACTGGAGCTTAATGTATGCAGCTACCTTACCAAGGAATGCAGCCGGCAGGATCTATATAAAGCTATACGCAGCGCGGCGCGTGGTGAGAAGTACTTCTGCTCGTTTATTGTGGATGTGTTACTGGAAGATAAAGTGAGCCCGTCGCGCGACAGGCTTGCATCGCATTACCTGACGGAGCGCGAAACGCTTGTTACACGCCTGGTGGCGTTGGGTAAAGTGAACAAAGAGATTGCGTACGAGCTTAACCTGAGCCCGCATACAATACACACGCACCGTAAGAACATTATGAAAAAGCTGGGACTTCATTCGGCGGTAGACCTTACCAACTACGCAAAGGAAACCGGCATCGTACATTAACGACTGGTATGCCGTGGCGGGTATTCCCCCATACCCCGCCCGTGGTACGCAGCGATTCTCACCAACGCTACCCCTACTTTACCATGCCAAGGCGATTGCTGTCGGCAACGGGCTGATCTAGTTTTGTATCAGCAGTTGGCAACACCATACCCTTTAACACCATGGCAATGATGGGATCAGAACTTGAAGCCGTTAGAACGACCGGGCAAGCCGCCGGGTATTCGTTTCTCTTTAATCACGACAATGCAAGCGACTACAGCGATGCGATGACACAGGGCATAGCCCTGATTCGCAAGCGCCTTGACGCTGTACAAAAACCTTTTAGCGGCGTGCTGCCGCATGAGCTTGCCGGCGCGTTCCGCAGCATAGACCTCGACACGCCGCTGCCCGCGCTAAACGATGCGCTGGAGGAAATCGAGAAGCTCTACCTCGATCACGCTATATACTTCCATCACCCCCGGTATGTGGCACACCTCAACTGTCCGATCGTAATTCCGTCTATCCTGGCGGAGCTTATCCTGTCGTCGGTAAACTCATCGCTCGACACCTGGGATCAAAGCGCCGGCGGAACGTTTATCGAACAGAAGCTTATCGATTGGACTACAGCACGCATCGGGCTTGGCGCAGAAGCCGATGGTATCTTTACGAGCGGCGGCACACAGTCGAACCTTATGGCTATGCTGCTGGCACGCGACCGCTACTGCCAGGAGGTACTGGGCCGCAACATTAAGGTACAAGGGCTGCCGCCTGAACACAGTAAGCTGCGCGTGTTTACCTCGGAAGCCAGCCATTTCAGTATACAAAAGGCACTCGCCATTCTCGGACTGGGCTATGATGCCGTAGTAACGATTCCCTATGACAAGGATTATAAGATGGATACCGATGCGCTGACAGAGGCCATTGAGGATAGCCTGGCGCAAGGGCTGTTACCCTGTGCCGTCGTAGGCACGGCGGGTACTACCGACTTCGGCAGTATTGATCCGCTCAACACGATCGCATCGCTGTGCAGACGCTATAAGCTATGGATGCACGTCGATGCCGCGTATGGCTGCGGACTGCTGCTCTCGCACCAACACCGGCAGCTCATCAGCGGTATTGAACATGCCGACTCGGTAACGGTAGATTATCACAAGTCATTCTTCCAGCCGGTGAGCTGCAGTGCCTTCTTTGTACGCGACAAGAAGAATCTTGGCTTTGTTACACACCATGCCGATTACCTCAATCCGCTTAGCCAGCTGAAGGAAGGTACGCCCAACCTCGTGAACAAAAGCATTCAGACCACACGCCGGTTCGATGCTCTGAAGGTATGGCTCACCCTGCGTATAACCGGTGCCGACGATCTCGGCAAGGCCTTCGACCAGGTTATCGATCTGGCGCGGCGCACGTTTTTCCTGCTGCTTTCGGACGAGTCGATGGAGGTGCTGCATCAGCCAGAGCTGAGTACACTGATCTTTCGCTACCGGCCCTCGTGGCCCTGCGCCGACAAGACGGTAGACGATGTGAACGTGTATATCCGGAAGGCCCTCTTCCGCTCGGGCGAAGGCGTTATTGCCGGAACGAAAGTGGGCGAACGGCAGTACCTGAAGTTTACACTGCTGAATCCGGCCACAACGCTGCAAGATATGCAGGACATTATCGGCCTGATCCATCACCACGGACAACATTATTTTCAACACGCACCGCACAAGTAATCATGCAAACCAAGACGATATACGACTTCGCCGCGATTGGTGTAGGTCCGTTCAACTTAAGCCTGGCGTGCCTCACGGCGCCCCTCAACGACCTCAACGGGATTTTTCTCGATAAACGCGAAAGCTTTAACTGGCATGCCGGCATGATGCTGCAAGACACTACGCTGCAGATACCGTTTATGGCAGACCTTGTTACGCTGGCCGACCCCACCAGTCCGTACAGCTTTCTGAACTATATCAAAAAGCAGGGTCGCATCTATTCGTTCTATATCCGCGAGAACTTTCTGTTGCTCCGTAACGAGTACAACCAGTACTGTCAGTGGGTAATCCGCCAGTTGCCCAACGTACATTTCGGGCAACAGGTGGAGAAGACGGAATACGATGACGCTGCCGGCTGCTATGTTATCACAACGATGGATGTACGCACCGGCGATGTGCATACGATCCGTGCCCGCAAGCTTGTGCTTGGCACGGGCACGGTGCCCCATGTGCCGGCCTGTTGCCAGGATGTGATGGGTAAAGCCATCCACTCGGCGTCGTACCTGCATCATAAGAAGCGGCTGCAAAGCCGTAAGTCCATCACGGTGGTGGGCAGTGGCCAGAGCGCGGCCGAAGTATACTATGACCTGTTACAGGAGATCGATACATATGGTTATGCGCTGCACTGGATTACCCGCTCACCGCGATTCTTCCCGCTGGAGTATAGCAAGCTCACGCTGGAAATGACGTCGCCAGAATACGTGGACTACTTCTTCGATCTGCAACCTGAAACACGCGACCGTCTGTTGAAATCGCAGCAGCATTTATATAAGGGTATCAACAAAGACCTTATCGGGGCTATCTACGATTTGTTATACACCAAACGGCTTTCCCAACCCATTACCGTAAGCCTGCGTACGAACGCTGAACTGAAACAGGTGATACCCGATGACTCCGGCGACGGCTTCACGCTGGAGCTTCACCAGAACGAACAGAACAAGGCCTACACCCAGTACACGGAAGGGCTTGTACTGGCTACCGGCTATACATACCGGCTACCCGACTTCTTAAGCAGCCTCTCCGACCGCATTATGCTGGACGCCAAAGGCCGTCTGGACGTGCATCGGAACTACACGATAGACCGCAACCGCGGAGAGATCTTCGTGCAGAACGCCGAACTCCACACCCACGGCTTTGTTACGCCGGACCTCGGCATGGGCTGCTACCGGAACTCGTATATCATCAAAGAGATGACGGGCCGGGAACACTACCCGATCGAGAAGCGCATTGCCTTCCAACAGTTCGAGGCCCCCGAAGAAACCGCGGTACCGGCCGCCAGCACCGAATGGTAATGAAGCCGATGCAACATTGTAAATGCCATACGTCATGAATGGGTCATTTCTCACAACGGACGCTCCATCGTCTATCAGCCACATCGTACACCTGCCGGGCTTTGGCGCAGTACGGTTCCGGCCGCTGGACCTGGATCGTGACATACCTTTGCTGCACGACTGGGTGAACCGCGAGTATGCGCGCTTCTGGGGCCTGCACAATACTACCCTGGACGACGTGCGCCGCGAGTATACCCGCCTCACACAACCCGACCACTATGATGTGTTTATCGGTGAGTTCAACGGCACAGCCAGCTTCCTGCTGGAGCGGTACGACCCGCGCCAGGATATGGTAGGGCAACACTACGCCGTGCAGGAAGGCGACTGCGGCATACACATTATTGTGGCCCCCACCGAGAAACCGATACGCGGCTTTACCTGGCACATCTTCCGGGCGATACTGGCGTTTGTGTTTACAGACCCACGGGTACAACGCGTTATCATAGAACCCGACGTACGCAACGACAAGATGCACCGCCTCAGCAAACGGGTAGGCTTTGTCTATACCGATACGCTGCGACTGCCGCACAAAACGGCGTACCTGGCCGGCTACCGCCGTGAGCAGTATCACGCCACATCCCTTTTAACGTCTTTACCAACCGACAACCCCATGCCTACGCCCGAAACCCTTACACCACAGCAAGCCGTGGCTCACCTGGAGCCTGCCCGCTGGATTACCGTTAATACATTACTCATTCGTAAAGCGCTCTGCGAATTCGCGCACGAGCTGCTCATTACCCCGCTGCTGCTGCATGAACAGGACGGCTGGGGCTACTACCGCCTGCAAGCCGATACCGAAGGCATTGTCTATACGTTCCGCGCCCAACCGCTCGCGCTGAACCACCTGCACATCGATACAGCCTCTATCGAAAAACACCACCACGGCAAGAAGGTAACCCCCGATGCCGTGCTGTTCATCCATGAGTTCAAAACCAGCCTGGGCATAGACGTGAAGATGTTGCCGGTATACCTGGAAGAGATTATCAGCACGTTATACGGCAGCGCCTATAAACACGCCAAAGGAGCCCTTACCGCACAGGAGCTTGTTCACGCCGACTTCCAGCAGATTGAAGCGGCGATGACGGAAGGACACCCCGGCTTCGTGGCCAATAACGGCCGCATAGGTTTCGACGCCAGCGACTACCGCGCCTATACGCCCGAGACCGGCAACACGTTTCGCCTGGTATGGCTCGCCGGCCATAAGGACCGTACGGTATATGCGGGCACCGATGACCTGCCGTATGCCACGCTGATGGGACAAGAACTCGATGGCGCCACGATACAGACCTTCCAGCAGGTGTTGCGCGACAAAGGTCTGGACCCGGCCGCATACCTGTTTATACCCGTGCATCCCTGGCAGTGGTTCAATAAACTGGCCAATGTATTTGCGCCTGAGATTGCCACGAACCACGTGGTGTGCCTCGGCTATGGGCCCGATGCGTATCAGGCCCAGCAGTCAATTCGTACATTGTTTAACACGACCGACCCTCGTAAGTTCTATACCAAGACCTCGCTGTCTATACTCAATATGGGCTTCATGCGCGGCCTTCCGTTGTACTACCTGGGCAGCGCACCCGAGATGGCCGAATGGCTTGAACAATTGCTATACGCCGACCCCTACATACAGGAAACCGGCTTTACGATGCTTGGCGAGATTGCCTCGATAAGCTATGTAAATCCATACTTCGAAACGTTTGGCAAACACAACGGCTATAACAAGATGATTGCGTCGCTGTGGCGCCAAAGCCCGTGGTCTGTGTTGAAGCCCGGCCAGCGGGTTATGACGATGGCCTCGCTGCTGCACGTTGATCCGTATGGCTCCGCGTTACTACCCGCCGTGATAGAGGCCTCCGGCCTTACGATCGACGACTGGCTCGATGCCTACCTCAAAGCATACCTCAGCCCGCTGCTGCACTGCTTCTACCGCTACGACCTGGTGTTTATGCCGCACGGCGAGAACATCATCCTTGTGATGGAAGACCACATCCCCGTACGCGGTCTGCTGAAAGATATTACGGAGGAAGCCTGTATACTCAACCCCGACATTGCCCTGCCGGAAAACATAAACCGCATGTATGCCGAGGTGCCTGACGATGTGAAGCTGCTCTCGATCTTTACGGACATTTTTGACGGCTTCTTCCGCTATATGGCCCACGTGCTGGTTGAACATGCCCAGTACGACGAGAAGCGCTTCTGGGAACGTGTAGCCGCCTGCGTACATCACTACCAGCAGCGCTATCCCGAAATGGAAGACAAGTTCCGGTACTACGATATGTTTGCCGCCGACTTCCAGCTTTCGTGCCTCAACCGCCTGCAGCTGAACAACAACCAGCAGATGATTGACCTCGATAACCCGGTAGCACTGCTGCAGTTTGCCGGACGCCTGAAGAACCCGATTGCCGCTTTTAAAAAAGTATTATCCGACACGCATGTTATCTGACCAAACCGCACGCTTCGTAAAAGCCATTCCGGGCCTGGGCCACTTCTGCCTTTATCCCTTCGACCTGGATCGCGACACCCCCACTCTGCACGACTGGGTGAACCGCCCGTATGCACAGTACTGGATGCTGCAAAACTCTACGGTAGACGATGTACGCGCATCGTACGCCCGCATACTGGCCAGCGGCCACGTGCAGGTGTATATGGGATACCTGAACGGCAATGCGGCGTTTCTGCTGGAGGTATACGATGCTTTACAAGATCCGCTGCGTGAACATTACGACGCACAGCCCGGCGACTGCGGCATGCACATACTCGTAGCCCCCGCACAACACCCGATACGGAACTTTACGTGGCACGTGTTTACCTCGATTATGGACTTCATCTTTACCAACCCCGGCACGCAACGCGTGGTGGTAGAGCCTGACCTGCGCAACGAGAAGATCCATGTGCTGAACTGCCGTGCCGGCTTTGAATATCAGAAGGTAATAACCCTACCGCATAAAACCGCGCACCTCGCCTTTTGCACGCGCGACCAGTATACTGCTGCTGTAGCAGCAGACGCCAGCGCACATACTGTAATGCCACCATCGAATGCAGCAACGTATGCCGCAGCATCGGCGCATCTGCAACCCAATGCCTGGCGTACCGCCAATCGCCAGACGATTAAGAAGGCTATTGCCGAGTTTGCGCACGAACTACTTATTACCCCCGTGCTGCTGGGCAACACCGGCGACTGGGGACACTATATCCTCACGGCCGATACCCCGGATATTCATTACCGCTTCGACGCACAAAAGCTGCACCTCGATCACTGGAACATACGCGAAGCCTCGATCACCAAAAGCGATGCGCAAGGCACCGCCGAGCTGAACGCGCTGCAATTCATACTGGAGTTCAAAGACAGCCTTCGTATCCCCGGCGATATGCTGCCCACGTACCTCGAAGAGATCTGCAGTACATTATACGCCCGTGCCTACACATTGGGCCGGAACGCCGCCACGGCAACGCAGCTCGCACACGCCGGATACCAGGAGATAGAACACGCTATGACCGCGGGCCATCCGTGCTTTGTAGCCAACAACGGCCGTATCGGTTTTAATGCCACGGACTACCGCGCCTTTGCCCCGGAAGCGGCAAGCCCTATCCGCCTGGTATGGCTGGCAGGCCATAAGAGTCGGGCTAATTATGCCGGTACGCGCAATGTGCCATACGAAACGCTGCTCAACCAGGAACTCGACGCCGCTACACAACAGCGCTTCAATGCCGTACTTACCGAACGCGGGCTTCCAGCCGAAGATTACTTCTTCATGCCGGTTCACCCCTGGCAATGGCTCAACAAGCTGGCATACATTTTCGCGCCGGATCTGGCCAACGGGTATCTGGTTTACCTGGGTGAAGCCCCCGACGAATACGATGCACAGCAATCGATCCGCACACTATACAACAGCAGCAGCCCGCTGAAGTTCTATACGAAGACTGCGCTATCGATACTGAACATGGGTTTTATGCGTGGTTTGTCGCCGTACTATATGGGTAGTACGCCCGCAATCACAGAGTGGATATGCACGCTGGTGGGTAACGATGCGTTTCTGCATACTGCCGGCTTTCGTCTGCTTGGCGAGGTGGCAACCCTGGGATACCGAAACCTATATTACGAACCGCTCGGCCGCACCCAAGCCCATACTAAAATGCTGGCAGCGCTTTGGCGTGAGAGCCCGTGGCAGCATGCCGGGCCCGGTCAGCGTCTGCTCACGATGGCCTCGCTGCTGCACATCGACAACGCCGGCAATGCATTATTGCCTGAGCTGATCAAGGCATCGAACATCGACACGGCCACGTGGGTACGCCAATACCTGAGCGTATACCTCACCCCGTTGGTGCACTGCTTCTATACTTACGAGCTGGCTTTTATGCCTCACGGCGAAAACGCCATACTGGTGTTGGAGAACAACGCGCCGGTAAAGCTTATTATGAAAGACATTACCGAAGAGATTCAACTCTTCCGCAACGACGAGAACCTGCCCGAGAAGGTAAAAAGGGTCTACACTCCCACCGCCGAAGACGTGAAACTGCTTTGCATCTTTACCGATGTATTCGACTGCTTCTTCCGGTTTATGGCACACGTTCTTCACGAGCACGGCAACTTTGCCGAAGACCGCTTCTGGACACTGGTAGCCGAAAACATAACGCACTACCAGCAAACCCATCCGCACCTGAACGACGCCTTCAGCCGGTACGATCTGTTCGCCCCCGAGTTCACACGGTCGTGTCTGAACCGCCTTCAGCTTCGAAACAACAAGCAAATGGTAGACCTCTCCGATCCCAACGGCAACCTGGCTTTTGTCGGTACACTTGTTAACCCCGTAGCGGCCTATCGCAACGTAGCCGCGTACAGCCCGGCCGTATCCTAACCTAAACCCCTCGCCCCCATGCTTTCAGAAAACAAACGTATTGTAACGATCGACTTCGCCCGTGGTACATCGGTAGTGCTGATGATCCTGGTACATACCATGCTGGTATACGGCGACACCCATACCCGCGAGGAGACCGCCTTTGGGTACGTGGTAAACTTACTCGGCCAGGGTGCGCCGATGTTCCTTATCACAATGGGTGTATCGTTCGTACTTGCCCGCAAGCAAAACTTAGCGGACACTTGTAAACGGGCGCTCTTTACGCTCGGTGTCGGCTACTTCATGAATACCCTTAAGTTCATTGTACCGATAACGTTGTTCGGTGGCCTGCCCCTCCCCTTTACCGACGCCTATGGCATGACTCCCGGCGACCCGGCCAATTTGGTGTTCTTCTTTTTGCTTGGCGACATTTTACAGTTGGCCGGGCTTACGCTGTTTATACTCGGCCTGATCCGCCACTTTACCACCAACAAGTATGTGCCCCTGGCAATAGCGTTGGTTATCCTTGCTGTATCGCGCGAGCTCAGCGGCCTGCGCACCGGCATACCCGGCATAGACTATCTGTGCGATCTGCTTTGGAGCGATACATTCTCGGTATACTTCCCTGTGTTCCCATGGGCGGCGTTTATTCTGTTGGGCATGTTCTTTGGCCTGTGGTACCTGGAGAAACAACGCGACGAGAATTTTATGTTTACCCGCATGCTTATGTTTGGCGTGGCGTTTATTGCCCTTGGCGTACTGCTCTGCGTTATCAATTATCCTTACCACTTCGGTGATTATTACCACCTCGGCCCCGGCGGCACGGTGGTGCTGGTGGGCATTAACTTCGTCTTCCTTGGGCTAACGTATCAGGTTGTTAAACGGGTTAATGCTCAAAGTCAGGTGATCCGCACGTTGGGCTATTGCAGCCGCCATGTAACTGCGCTATACATTATACAATGGGTTCTTATTAATTGGGGGATGTATCTCTTCGGGTTTAGGAACCAGGGGTCATTGGGGGTGTTGGGTATTTTGGTGGTGATGTATACGGGGACGTTTTTGATTCATGCCCTTATCGAGAAAGCGAAAGGGCTAATCAGGATGAATAAGATTGTTGTGGATGAACAGGAAGGGGTGCGGGTGTGAGTGAAGCGGATACTGAAACAGCGGTGATTATCTTCCGATAATCACCGTACAGACACGGTTTCGTCGTAATTAGCTATCTTTAATAGCGTCTCAATTAGCAGAAACCGTGAAACGACTCCTTCTATCTGTACTCGTAATGGCATTAACATGCTGCAATACGGCAAAACACAACGAAGCCCAGCATAAAATCGGCGAATTATTCGCGTATATCCGGAAACATACTATCGATACAACTGGCGGCTATATCGACAGCATGTTGTATAAACAGACTTTTTTCAGTGATAGTCTCCGTAAAAAGAAATATAAGTATGGGCTGTATCAGATTATATTAATGGGGGTTAAACAAAAACTCAATAGATCGGATAGCTTCTATATTGAATCAGTAGATCTAAAGGAGTACCGTGACCCCACATGGGCCGATGATCGCGGTTATAAAGTCATTTTCTTGAAAGGAAACAGTCGAAACGACTCTGTGTATATCCGAGTCGAACCGCAGGGTATTCGATCATTAATAGCCTTCCATAAGGGAGAATATATTGTTAGCTGGTGGTAGTATTGGAACTGCGACATCGTACGGGGTTAGCTGTGAAAGACGTGCGTAAGGGACATACAACATATAGACTGTCAACGGTGGCCTTGCTGGGCTATTCCCCTTCTTCAGTATGAAGACTGAATACATTCAAAAGCACAAGTCTACGCTTACGCTAAAGACTTGCGCTAGGGGCTAATCACCTCTCACCTCAACACCTCCGGATAATCCTCAAAATGCAATGCTTCACTCGCCAGCGCGATCAAATCAGCATGGACGCCAAAGTCGAAGGTCATTAAGGCCACGCGGGCGTGTTGCTCTGTAGCCAATTGAACGGCAGGGACGAAGTCGCGGTCGCCGGAGGATAGAACCACCTGGTAGCCTTTGAGCGCATAGTAGACGATGTGGCTGGCGATGGCGACGTCGACCTGCTTTTGGGCGCCGCCTTCCATTTCGTAGAGTTTTATCATGACGCCGGCCTTCTCCATGTTGTGGTAAAACTGTTTCAGACCAAGATCAATGCCGTAACGCTTATCTACCCCGTTGAAGATTACGGCTTCGCCGCTGCCGTTGTAGCGGTTCTCCAAAAATGTTCTGGTCTTCAGATAGTCAATCCGGCCGCGGCCACGGCTGGCCTGGGTAACATAGCCTACGTCTACTAGCCAAGCAAACTTCATGGTATTATGGGGTAAGTACGGTTTTAAAAATAACAACAATTGGAGTCTAAATCCATGCCACATGAAACAGGGTGAGAGCGGAGCCCGCCGCCGCCAAAACTAAGGCGGGTGCAATGTGAGAGCGAATGGCGAAAACCAGGAGGAGGGGCGTGATGACTCCGTGGTTCACCGTCGATCTATGCGCCGACGACGGTAACCCTGCCCCGCCGCCCAGCGTCTTATTCCCTGCGTTTTTCCTCGCTCTCGCACTCCGCACTCGCTCTGATTCATGTTACCGCAATCGATTTCTGATTTTTGTATTGAAGGCTGCTAGGTTCGATGCGCGTAATTACCTTTACTTAAGGGTTTATTAATACATATTCTTACATGGCACGCAAACTTAACGCACCGCTGAGCCAAAGCCTCGGCGACTTGAAAGAGTGGAAAAAGGAGGCCCATGGCATAACCGGCAGCACGTCGTTCGGTATGTTCCGGGTCCTGTTTTATAATGATGGTATTGCCCGTATTACAACTACTCAGTACGATACATTTGAAGATTTCTCGTATGCCGTGGTGGCCCAACCGGGCTTCGCGCCGACAATCGATGATCGCGGAGACAGCCTCGAACTCCGGTCAGCCAATTTTACGCTCCGCATTACCAAAGCCCCCGTGCGCTTCGCGTTCCTTACCGCCGACGGCCATCCTATAAACGAGGACGACAGCGCCTTCGGTACCAGTTGGAACGGCGACCAGGTTACGACCTATAAGAAGATGCAGGAAGGTGAACGTTTTATTGGCCTGGGCGAGAAGACCGGCCCGCTCGACCGTCGCGGCAATGGTTACCAGAACTGGAACACCGATACGTTTGCCTACTCTACGGGGGCCGACCCGCTATACTGTACTACGCCGTTCTATATCGGTATCCACCATGGTCTGTCGTACGGCATCTTCTTCGATAACTCGAATAAGTCGTTCTTCAACTTCGGTGCATCGAATAACCGCTTCGCGAGCTTTGCGGCCGATGCCGGCGAGATGGACTATTACTTCATCCACGGCAATACCGTAGCCTCTATACTTCATCACTATACGCACCTGACCGGCCGTATGGAAATGCCGCCGCTGTGGAGTATAGGCTACCAGCAATGCCGCTACAGCTACTATCCCGATAAAGAGGTACTGAACCTTGCCCGCACGTTCCGCGATAAAGATATCCCGGCCGATACGATCGTGTTCGACATCCACTATATGGAACAGTACAAGATCTTCACCTGGTCGAAAGAAAGCTTCTCCGATCCGAAATCGCTGCTGCGCAACCTCGGCGCAATGGGCTTCCACGTGGTGGTTATGTGCGACCCGGGAATTAAGGTGGAAGAAGGCTACAAGACGTACGACAACGGTATGCAGAACGATGTGTTCCTGAAGTACCCCGACGGCACCCCGTATACCGGCCAGGTATGGCCCGGCTGGTGTCACTTTCCCGATTTCACGAAACCCGAAACCCGCAAGTGGTGGCAGGATCAATTCCAGGACTATATAGACCTGGGCATTGAAGGCTTCTGGAACGATATGAACGAGATTGCCACCTGGGGGCAGATGATTCCCGAGAATATCGAAATGGACTTCGACGGCAACCAGGCTTCGATGCGTCGTGGTCGCAACATCTACGGTTTCCAGATGGCCCGCGCCACATACGAAGGGACCAAGGCGTTGCTGAACGGCCGTCGTCCGTTTAACCTGACACGCTCGGCCTACTCGGGTATACAACGTTATGCGGCGGTATGGACCGGCGATAATGTGGCGTACGACGAGCACATGATTCTGGGCGTGCGCCTGGTGAGCAGCATGGGGCTTGCCGGTATTGCCTTTGCCGGCTACGATGTGGGAGGCTTCGTAGGCGACGCCAACAACAAGCTGTTTGCCCGGTGGGTATCGATCGGCGCCTTCTCGCCGTTTTTCCGTGGCCACTCGATGATCAACAGCCGCGACTCTGAACCGTGGGCGTATGGCGAAGAAGTTGAGCAGATCTCGCGTAATTACATCCGCTTCCGCTACCGGCTGCTTCCGTATATCTACTCACTGTTCCATGAGGCAGTTGAAACGGGTATGCCGGTGCAACGCTCGCTTGCGATAGACTATACACACGATAACCGCATTTACGACGGGCTGTACCAGAACCAATATCTGTTCGGGCCATCGCTGCTTGTCGCTCCGGCCGAAAGCCATAAGGAGTTTATCAAGGTATACCTGCCGGAAGGTGAATGGTATTCGCTATACGACGGTAAGAAGTTCGCGGGCAATAGTGAGATCATTGTTGAATGTCCGGTGCAACGCCTGCCGGTATTTGTAAAGGCCGGGGCGATCATACCGATGCAGCCGGTGAAGCACAGCACGAAGGAGCTTACCGACATATTGATCCTGCACGTGTATGTATCCGGAAACAACACGTCGTTCGAATACTATGAAGACGACGGCAGCAGCTTCCATTATCAGCAAGGCGAGTACAGTAAACGTACACTGGCCTTCCGTGGTGACGACAATGCGATTGTGGTGAGCCCTGCCGAAGGCCGGTACACCTCGCCGCTGAAGCGCCTGCGTGTGGTGATCCATGGGCTGTATACACAGGTTGATGCCGTGCGTATCAACGGTGTACAAGCCAGTCTGTCGCGCGAGATAAACCAGTTCTTCGCACCGCTCGAAAAGTTCGATCCGATCTACGATCCGGAGCCGGCACCGTTCGAAGAGGTGTATGTGGTGGAAATGGAATACAGCGCCAACGCCATCGAAATACAGTGGTAACAATACCGCAAGCCACTGGGTAAAACCGGTGGCTTTTCTCTCTTATTTTATCCATTTTAGCAAATGCAATCGGTGGCAAAGGGCATACGCTTTGCCAGACCGCTATTCTATTACCCATGAACACTGTACCATCGTCTGCAGCGAGTAACCTCGCCGCCAAACCCCGCCTGAGCTTCTGGCAAATCTGGAACATGAGTTTCGGTTTTCTCGGTATCCAATTCGGCTTTGCCCTGCAGAACGGCAACGCCAGCGGCATTCTCCGAAACTACGGTGCCGAGGTTGAACAACTCTCCTGGTTCTGGATCGCGGCGCCGCTCATCGGCATGATTGTCCAGCCCCTGGTAGGTCATTACAGCGACCGCACCTGGAACCGCCTGGGCCGGCGCAAGCCCTATTTCCTGGCCGGCGCCATACTCTCGGCCAGTGCGCTGGTACTGATGCCCAACGCGGGCATTCTCGGCATGATTGCCCCGCTGCTCATTGTCGGCGCGTCGTTCCTGATGATTATGGACGCCTGTTTTAATCTGGCCATGGAGCCCTTCCGCGCCCTTGTGGCCGATAACCTGCCCGATACGCAGCGTACCCAGGGCTTCTCAGTACAGACGTTCCTGATCGGCATAGGCGCCGTAGTAGGCTCTACCCTGCCCTACATACTCAATAACTGGTTCGGCGTTTCGAACGAAGCTCCCGAAGGCGTGGTGGCCCTTAACACGCGGCTGGCGTTCTACATCGGCGCCGTGGTATTTATGGGCAGTATCCTCTGGACGGTACTTAAAACCCGCGAATATCCTCCTGCCGAATACGAGCGTTATCATGGTAAGAATCACGACCAGCAGGCCGGCCTCGGCTCTATCGTGAAAGACTTTATCAACATGCCCCGTACCATGAAACAGCTTGGCCTGGTTCAGTTCTTTTCATGGTTTGCCCTGTTCGGCATGTGGGTGTTTACCACCGACTCTATCGCCACACACATTTTCCACCTTCCTGTAACGGATAAAAGCTCCAAGCTGTACCGCGAGGCTCAGGACTGGACCGGCTTTATATTCGGTATCTATAACCTTGTATCGGCGTTATATGCCCTCCTGCTGCCTGTACTGGCCGAGAAGCTCGGTCGTAAACGTACGCACTTTATATCGCTGCTCATCGGCGGGATCGGTCTGATCTCGTTTTACTTTGCTCCCGGCAAAGACTTCCTGATCCTCTCGATGGCCTGCGTGGGCATTGCCTGGGGCAGTATTCTGGCCATGCCGTATGTAATTCTGTCGAGTTCTATTCCAGCGGGTAAGATGGGCATCTATATGGGTATCTTCAACTTCTTCATTACGATACCGCAGATCATTAACGGCCTCATTGGCGGCCCGATTGTAAAGCATGTATATAACAACCAGCCTGTATACGCGCTGGTACTTGCCGGCATCTTTATGCTATGCGCCGCGGTTAGTGTGGTGTATGTATACGACCCCGCGGAAAAATCAGTGTGAGCGTGGAGCGTGAGAGCGATAAAGCCAAAATTCCTTTGTCGTTCTCGCATACTGTGCTTTCACGTCCTCGCACTCCGCCCTCACCCTGATTATGTCACGCGTGTACTTTCTGGCTGTAACTATGCAGCCTTTCGACCCGTTGCGGGCTATGCAGGAATTTAATTTTCGGCCTTTAAAGCTTAACTTTCGGCATTCTTATTGGTATCCCTAGACCAATAAACTACTACTTACTAAGACACACTATGAAAATCGGACCTCTACTGATCAGTGCTTCTGTTTTTGTTGTACTTGCCTGCAGTTCAGGCAAAAAAGCGTACGAACGCGGGGACTACTATGGGGCGGTTATGAAGGCGGTGAGTCGCCTGAAATCCAACCCGGACCACTCGAAATCCATGGAGACCCTTAAGAACGCCTATCCGCTGGCCATTGACTACTACAAGACGCAGGCTAACAACGAGATTGCGTCAAACTCGGCCTTTAAGTGGAAGAATGCCATCCAATCGTATACGACCATCAACCAACTCTATGAGGCGATCCGCCAGTGCCCCGGTTGTATGAAGGCGATAAAGAACCCGGTGAACTTCTATAACGAGATCGGGCCCCTGAAAGAAAAGGCCGCCGATGAAAGTTATAACGCCGGTATTACATCCTTGATGAAGGGTGACCGTAATGAGGCGAAGAAGGCATACTTCAACTTTGTAGACGCACAGACCTTTGTGCCGGGCTATCGCGATGTGGTTGAGTACCTCGAAAAGGCAAAAGACGTTGCCACGCTTAAGATTATCGTAGAACAGATTCCGGTGCCGTCGCGCTATAACCTGAGCGGTGGTTTCTTCCAGGACAAGGTTGAAGAGTATCTGCATACACAATATACTGAACAGACTTTTATCCGTTTCTTCACACCCGAAGAAGCACGAATCACGAAACTGGCCAAGGCCGACCAGATACTACGTATACAATTCGACGACTTCTCCGTTGGCAACTCGTCATTGAAAGAAAGAGAAGAGACCGTTACGCGCGACAGCGTGAAGGTGGGCGAGGCCAAAGTAAATGGCAAAGTCGTTCCGGTATACAATACAGTGAAGGCTAAAATCACTACCTACCAAAAGGAAATATCGTCAAGTGGCTTATTGAGTATGGTGGTGGTAGACGCGAAAACCAACGGTGTGCTTACCCACCGGAAGTTTAACGGCACATATACATGGGTAAGCAAATGGGCCCGCTTCAACGGCGACGACCGTGCGTTGAGCTCGGCACAGCTAGCCCTCTGCAAGCAGAAAGAACAACAACCGCCGGTTAACCAGGATCTCTTCCTGGAGTTTACGAAGCCCATCTATAATCAATTGATTCCTGCAGTAAAGAGCTTCTACCAGGCTTACTAAAGGAACAATCGCGGCAATGTCCGTGTTATAACCTTACGCAACGTCCATACGCCATCTGTGTGTGGACGTTTTTCATTTCCTCCGGTTAGCCTTGGCACAGAATTCCCCATACTGCGGCATAATGCTGACGGTGAAGCACTAACGAGCCCATGAAAGGCGCTGGCAAACCATTTTATAGATAATGGCGTTTACCTGTTAAACATGGTTAACGATGATGAAACAATCAATCATCTCCCTGGCTCTGGTACTCGGCTTCTCCGGAAGCGCCTGTGTACAGAAACAGGAAGCCGCGCTAACAGGAACAAACACATCTATGGACACGACAAACACTAAACCCGGTCTGGAAGTAGCGACTTTCGGTAACGGTTGCTTCTGGTGTACAGAAGCAGTTTTTCAAAATCTAAAAGGCGTTGATAAAGTAGAGTCGGGGTATACTGGCGGTAAGGTCAAGAACCCTACCTATAAAGAAGTTTGCAGCGGTCTTACGGGCCATGCCGAGGTAATACAGATAGCATACGACCCGGCACAGATAACGTATGACGAGCTGCTGGAAGTATTCTGGAAGACACACGATCCCACGACCCTGAATCGTCAGGGTGCTGATGTGGGCACACAATATCGTTCAGCGATCTTCTATCATAACGATACACAGAAGCAACTGGCTGAAACGTATAAGGACAAGCTGGATAAAGCTGGTGCGTTTGACAATCCGATCGTAACGGAGATCACACCGGCAGTAACGTTTTATAAGGCGGAAGATTATCACCAGAACTATTATAATCTCAACGGTGAGGCTCCCTACTGCTCGTTCGTTATCCGTCCGAAGATTGATAAGGTGAACAAGGTGTTTGCCGATAAATTGAAAAAATAGTTAAAAAAATATTCGGTGTATGAAACCTCTGAGGCAGGACACCGTTAGATAACAGTGAGTAGAGTAATTCTTCTCATAGGTTTAGGTTTAGGTAACAAAAAAGCTCCGAGACGCGGAGCTTTTTTGCATTTATACCTTATCGTATTTTATTTCACTTCGTAGGCGATTTCCATCACTTTAACCACCTCTCCCGAACGTGTCTTGATCGGCGAGAAACTTGAACGAATCGTTATCGTTTCACCTCTGCGGTTAATACGCTTGTACGTACCCTTTTTGGGGTATCCCGCCGAAAGATCTCTCCAGAACTGACGATACTCTTCGCTGCTCTTGTCATCCTTCGTAGCGAAGATACGGTGGTGTTCTCCCAATACTTCGTCCTGCGTGTAGCCGAACAGTTCGAGGAAGTTACTGTTCACTTTGGTGATCGTTCCGTCGGTGCTGTAGTCAGCGACAGACAGTGAACTATGAATAGCGCTCAAGGTGCTTTCACTTTCAGACTGGCTACGCTGCATTTCTTCCTGTGTGGCCTGCAGCTCTTCCATGTTCTGACGCATTTCTTCTTCCTGGGCGCGCATCTGCTCGGTCATCTCCTGCGACTCTTCGAGCAGGCGTTGCGTGCGGGCATTTACCTTTACGGACGATATAGACGATGCAATGCTTTCGGCAATCTTCTGTACGAATTCGATCTCGTAGTCTTCGAAGGCTGTGAACGAAGCAAGCTCCATTACACCGAAGATCGCGTCGTTTATTTTCAGCGGTACGATCAGCACGCTGGTAGGGTTGGCATCACCCAGACCCGATACGATGCGGATATAGTTCTGCGGTACTTCCGTCAGGTAGATAACGTCACCTTCCTGCCATGCCTGACCTGCGAGGCCTTCGCCACGATAGATCTTCTGGTTCAGGAATTTCTTCTTATCCCACGCGTAGCAAG
>Ga0065165_1001878_pt1 | contig 20322 bp, 11 predicted proteins | sample AraplaMF_Cvi_mMF_FD_63813 | JGI IMG/M metagenome (GOLD analysis project Ga0065165, IMG submission 63813) | Arabidopsis root microbial communities from the University of North Carolina, USA - plate scrape MF_Cvi_mMF (version 2) (version 3) | ecosystem: Host-associated > Plants > Roots >...
CGCGGCACGCTGGAGCTCCTGGAAATACGCCTTCACCTCGGCGATCGCCGGCTCGAACGCAGCTTGCATTGCGGCGTCCGGTGCGAACGCCTTGCCCTTCTCGATACCGACCGAGCGCAGGATGTTCATCATCGCGAGGTCGCGCGCGAGCACGGGCTCCTCGTTCACCATCTTCGCGAGGACCGCATAGAAGCTCGCGTCCATGCGCGGGATGCCGTCCCACAGCGTGCCCGAGGCGTCGACGAAGCGCTGCTCGGGCGGAGCGTCAGTCCGCGATAGCGGATACATGCGAAGCTTCCGGAGAAGGGCGATGGCGGCCGCCTGATCCGCCTCCGAGTTGCTGTTGGCGATGGCCCGCATGAGCCAGAACCCGCCATAGGTCTGCTGGGCAACGGGGATGTGGCCGGCCGGCACCGGCCCGTCATGATCCGGGGGAAGGATCAGGTATTTGCCGCCCTTGCCCTGATCCTCGCCGTCGGGGCCGACGATCGCCAGCGGGACGTCCCACATGTCGCAAAGCTGCCCATAGAGGCCGGCCCCGACCGCCGCGGGAACCTCGAGCACGATCGGGCCGTCGCGCCGGGTGTCGTACGCGCTGTAGATGTAATGCGTCGAGGCGTTGGGCGTGGTCGTCTGGAACTTCCAGTCGGCGGGTCGCGAATAGAAGGCGATGTCGTTGAAGTCGCATCCAATGTCGCGCAGGAATCCCTGCCGGACCGCATCCATAGCGACGATCGGCATCCCCCAGATCGCCGCCTCGACCGCGCGACGATGCGCAGTGCGCTCGGCCAGCTGGTCCGATGTGAAGGACAACTCGGTCATCCGTTTCCTCCACCCAGGCCGTTATTCCGCCGGTTCGGCGACCTTCCCCTCGGCCTCGGTCTCCACCTCGGCCGACATGGGGCGTATCTCCACCGTCACCCGGTCGATCTTGCCGGTGAAACGGAAGGGAAGCTGGTAGGTGAAGTCGATCGCCGAGCCGACGTCCATGCCGATGTCGAGACCCTCGCCGAGCGAGAACTGGATCGGCATGGTCTTCTCGAGCCGCCCTCCAGCGACGTTCGCGCCGTCGACCGAGAGCGCGATTGCGCCGCCCTTGCCCATGCCGCCGCCGTCATATTCGAAGTCGACCACCAGCGTGTGCTTGCCCGGGGCGAGCGGTTCCTCGCCGGCGAACGTCGGGCGGTCGATCGAGAGATAGTTGTAGACGAACACCGGCTTGCCTTCGCGCAAGTAGAGGCCGTAGCCGCCCTCGAGCCCGCCATGGGTGACGATCATGCCCTCGGCCTTGGCGTCGGCCACCTCGATCTCCGCCGTGATCGTCCACGACTTGTTGAGCATCGGCATGCAGGCGGCGTCGGGCAGGCCGACCATGCCTTCGTAATAGACCGCTCTCGTGCGGTGGCCGACCAGGCTCGGGCGGCCCATCAGCTCGCCGTTCAGGCGCTCGACCGCCCGCCAGTCGATCGGCAGCACATTGTATTTGGACGCCTCCGCCCACCACAGATCCTGCAGCTCGCGCAGCTTGCCGGGATGCTGGTCGGCGAGATCGTGTGCCTGCGAGAAGTCATGGTCGAGCTTGTAGAGCTCCCAGACCTGCGTGTCCGGATCCCAGTTCGGATCGCGGATCGGCTCCCACGGCACGAAGCTGGGCGCCGAGGCCATCCAGCCGTCATGATAGAGGCCGCGATTTACTCCAAGCTCGAAATACTGCGTGCGTCGCTTCGACGGGGCCTCAGCCTGGTCGAAGGTGAACGCGAAGCTGATCCCCTCGATCGGCTTCTGCGGCACGCCGTTGAGCACGCTCGGCGCGGTCACGCCGCACAGCTCGTAGAGCGTCGGCACGATGTCGATCGTGTGGATGAACTGGCTGCGCAGCCCGCCCGCATCCTTGATCCGGTCGGGCCACGAGATGATCATCGGGTTGCGCGTGCCGCCGAAATGGCTGGCGACCTGCTTGGTCCACTGGAAAGGCGTGTTCATCGCGTGCGCCCAGGCCGAGGGGAAGTGGTTGAAATGCTTCGGCCCGCCCAGCTCATCGATCGCCTTGATATTGTCCTGCCACTTCTCAGCGAAGCCGTTGAAGAACATGTTCTCGCACAGCGATCCCTCGAGCCCGCCCTCGGCGCTCGAGCCGTTGTCGCCGGCGATGTAGATGATGATGGTGTTGTCGGCGTCGGGCAGTGCCTTCACCGCGTCGACCACCCGCCCCATCGCCGCATCGGCCTGCGCGCCGAATGCCGCGAAGCATTCCATCATCCGCGCATAGAGGCGCTTCTGCTCGTCATTGAGGCCGTCCCAGGCGGGCAGGCCGCGCGAGCGCTCGGTCAGATCGGTGTCCTCGGGAACGACGCCCAGCTTCTTCTGCCGCTCGATCGTCTGCTCGCGATAGGCGTCCCAACCCGCGTCGAACTGGCCTTCGAACTTCGCCAGCCAGTCCTTGGGCACCTGGTGCGGCGCGTGCGTCGCGCCGGGAGCGACGTAGAGGAAAAAGGGCTTGTCGGGGGCGATGCTCTTGACCTTGCGCACCCAGCGGACCGCCTTGTCGGCGAGATCCTCGGTCAAGTGATAGTCGGGATCGTCCGACGCGGAGACGAGGTCGCGGTTCTCGAACAGAATCGGATTCCAGTGGTTCATGTCGCCCGCGTTGAACCCGTAGAAATAGTCGAAGCCGAGCCCGTTGGCCCAGCGGTCGAACGGCCCCGCGGCACTGGTCTCCCAGGTGGGTGTATTGTGGTTCTTGCCGATCCACGCGGTCATGTAGCCGTTCTGGCGCAGCACCTCGCCGATCGTCCCGCAGCTGTGCGGCAATACGCAGCAATAGCCGTCATACCCGGTCGCGGCTTCGGTAATGCTCGCGAAGGCGGTCGAATGATGGTTCCGCCCGGTGATCAGCGCGGCGCGCGTAGGGCTGCACAGCGCCGTCGTGTGGAAATAATTGTAGCGCAGCCCTTCCTTCGCCAGCCGGTCCATCGTCGGCGAGGGCACGCCGCCCCCGAAGGTCGAGAATTGGCCGAAGCCGACATCGTCGAGCAGGATGAGCAGGATGTTGGGCGCCCCCTTGGGTGGCTGAACCGGCTGCGGAAAGGTCGCGGGGTCGGAATCCTTGAAGGTCCGCCCGATCTCGCCGGTGAACCGGAAATCAGGCCGCGGCAGGCTCTCGGGGGTGCCGCCATGCTGCTCGGTATCGCTCGCCATAACTCGCCTCCTTGGGGACGAGCGCGAACCTACGGCGCGGGCTTGAGTCCAATAATCGGGGCAAACCCGCAAGCTGGCGGGGTATGGCCCCGGCGGGCTCGGTTATCCCGGCGAAGGCCGTGATCCTGGGCGAGGGAATACGCCGCGGCGCCGTGCCCCAACCGTCACCCCGGCCTCGTGCCGGGGCCCACCGGGTCAAGCGAACTGACCGGGGAACATCTCTAGTCCGCCTCAGGATCAGGCATACCTACCCCGCCACCTCCCTTGTGAGGTCTCGCGTGATAGCCCTCGGGAGCATCGGGGACGAGCGCCGTGCATGCGGGCGAGCAACTGTGGATCAACAGTGGAGCAATGTCGGTTCCGATGCGCTGTGTCGTCCAGAAGAGCTGAGGCCCCCGGTCATCGAATACCCGGTCGCAGACACTGCACGTCCGGGGCATCAGGGGCTCGATCGGCCCCGCCAACCTGGGAAAGGGGAGCCGGGTCTTGATGTTACCGTAAAGTGCCCGCGTGCTCATCCGCGTTTGGCGCAACTGCGCGCACCGCATCACCTCATAGGGTAGCCAATGCAATGAGTAGGAAGTGTAGACATCCAGGTTTTTCAGTGCCTTGAGGCAACCAATCTGCGGCGGCAGCCTGCGAAGATGGCTTCCATAGAGGCGCATCTGCTTCACCGCCGACAAAGTCTCGATTTCGCCCGGCAAGGTGATTACGCCAGACCACTGATCGCCCGGGATGCCCGCAGAAGGCTCGAAGATTGTTGTATTTTCCGCAGAGGCGTTCGTGACTAGCTCCAGCAGCTTGCGCCATCCCTGAGCGGAAACATCCTGCACTTCGGCATGAAGTTTCGGGACACCCGGAGACCCTCTCCGCGTGCGCGATGCCAGACAGGCACAATGCCCACCACGCTCAACGCGCCCGGCGGCCGCCTTGGTCACCGGATCAATCGAGAAGGTCGCCGGTGATGATGCCGCGCCGGGCAATCCAAACGTCAGCTTGATAGTGGACATTCGGCTTCCTCGCTCGCGAACCGGTGCCCGACCAGATACCTCCAAAACGGAGCATGTGGAATTTTCCTACATGCCCCGATCCTGTCATGCTTCGCAGCCGCTCTTTGACAAGGTGAACCACTCCAACCCGCGCGCCGGTCTCCCGGCGCGCGAAGTGGAATGTTTTCGGGGCCCGCAAGCGGCAGGTTCGTGATCCTGGCCGCGCGCTTCGTCCACTCGGGTCGCGCGACTCGGTGCCGACTCAGTGGTTGTGCCGCGGCACCTTGGCGCTGGTACCCCGATATTTGACCGCGAATTCCAACACCCCGCCCTCGCCGAGCTGGCCCGACTTCTCGCGGTACAATTCCTCCCACGGCGTGTTGCTCGGCGGGATCGGCGGGGCCGGCTCCTCGGCTTTCCGGCGCGCGATCTCGGCCGGATCCACCAGCGCGTTGCAGCTGCCGGCGTTGAGGTCGATCCGGATCATGTCCCCCGTGCGCAGCCACGAAAGCCCGCCGCCCACCGCGCTCTCGGGCGAGGCGTTGAGGATCGAGGGGCTGTCCGACGTGCCCGACTGGCGTCCGTCGCCGAGCGTCGGCAGGCTCATGATGCCCTGCTGGATGATGTGGTCCGGCGGCTGCATGTTGACCACCTCGGCCGAGCCCGGCCACCCGATCACGCCCGATCCGCGGATCACGAGGATGCAATTGGCGTCGATGTTCAGCGTCGGGTCGTTGATCCGGTGGTGATAATCGTCCGACCCGTCGAATACGATCGCCCGCCCCTCGAACACGCCTTCGTGGCCCGGCCGCGAGAGATAGCGCGCACGGAAATCGTCGGAGATCACGCTGGTCTTCATGATCGCCATGTCGAACAGATTGCCCGTCAGGACGAGGAAGCCGGCCTTCTCCATCAGCGGCTCGTCATAGGCACGGATCACGTCGCGGTCGCTGGCGACATGGCCGGCGACATTCTCGGCCATGGTGCGGCCGGTGACGGTCGCGACCGAGCCGTCGATCACGCCGGCCTCGATCAGCTCGTGCAGCACCGCGGGCACGCCGCCGGCACGATGGAAGCGCTCGCCGAGATACTGGCCGGCGGGCTGCATGTTGACGATCAGCGGCAGGTCGTAGCCGGTGCGCCAGTCGTCCGGGGTGATCTCGATGCCGGCATGGCGCGCCATCGCGATGAGATGCGGCTGGGCATTGGTCGAGCCGCCCAGCGCGGTGAGCAATTTGATCGCGTTGAGGAAGCTCTGCCGGGTCAGGATCTTCGACGGGCGCAAATCCTCATAGGCCATCTCGACGATGCGCTTGCCGGTCTCGTACGCGATCTGCCCGCGCTCGCGGTACGGCGCCGGGATCATCGCGCAGCCGGGCAGGCTCATGCCCAGGCCCTCGGCGAGCGAGTTCATCGTCGAGGCGGTGCCCATGGTGTTGCAATGGCCGGGCGACGGCGCGCTCTCCATCGCGCGCTTGAGGAATTCCTCCTCGTTGATCTCACCCGCGGCCATCTTGCGGCGGCTGCGCCAGATCACGGTGCCCGAGCCGACCAGTTCGCCCTCGTGCCAGCCGTCGAGCATCGGCCCGCCGGAGAGGACGATCGAGGGGATGTCCACGGTCGAGGCCGCCATCAGCGAGGAGGGCGTGGTCTTGTCGCAGCCGGTGGTGAGCACCGCGGCGTCGATCGGATAGCCGTTGAGGATCTCGACCAGGCCCAGATAGGCGAGGTTGCGGTCGAGCGCCGCGGTCGGGCGGCGGCAATTCTCGAAGATCGGATGGAGCGGGAATTCCATCGGCACCCCACCCGCGGCAAGGATCCCGTCACGCACGCGCTTCACCGTCTCGAGGTGGACGCGGTTGCACGGGGCGATGTCCGAGCCCGACTGGGCGATGCCGATGATCGGCTTGCCCGAACGCAGTTCGTCCGGCGTGATGCCGTAGTTCATGAAGCGCTCGAGATAGAGCGCCGCCATGTCGCTGCGCCCGGGCGCGGCGAACCATTCGCGCGAGCGGAACGGGCGGGCGGGGGTACGGGTCATCACAGGTTCCTCGCTTGTGCAGAGGGGCGCAGCTCGCCGAGCCGCGCCCCCCTTTGGTTTTCCGACGTGGAAGGCGGATCAGCCCTCCATCGCCTCCAGTTCCTTGCCCTTGGTCTCGTGGATGAACCTCTGGACGAGGAAGAAGCTGATCGCCGCGCAGACGGCGTAGAAGCTGTAGCTCGCGGCCAGCCCGATCGTGCCGAGCATCACCGGGAAGCTCTGCGCGACGAGATAGTTGGCGAACCACTGCGCGAAGCCGCACACCGCCAGCGCCGAGCCGCGGATCTGGTTCGGGAACATCTCGCCGAGCATGACCCACATGACCGGGCCCCAGCTCAGGTTGAACAGCGCCGAGTAAGCGAGCGCCGCGATCACCGCGACCTGGCCCATATTGCCCGGCAGGTGCAGTGTGCCGCCGACGAGCGTGCCGGTCGAGAAGGCATAGACCATGATGAACAAGGTAACCGCCATGCCGGCCGAGCCGATCAGCAGCAGCGGCTTGCGGCCGATCCTGTCGACGAAGGCGACGGCGACGAAACAGGCAGCGATCGAGATGGTGCCCGAGATGATGTTGGTCTGCAGCGCCTGAGCCTCGGTGAAGCCGGCGGCCTGCCACAAGGTGGCGCCATAATAGAAGATGACGTTGATGCCGACGAGCTGCTGGAACACCGCGAGCAGCAGGCCCGCCCACACGACCGCGCGCAGGCCGAGGAAACCACGACCACCGGCCGGGGTCAGCACGTCGGCAAGACGCGGACGGTGATCGGCCGAGAAGCTCGCCTGGATCTCGGCGAGCTTGAGCGCACCCGAATTCGTGCCGAATAGGCTGGTCAGCACGCCCAGCGCTTCGGGATTGCGACCCTTGGCAACGAGATAGCGCGGGCTCTCCGGGATGAAGAACAGGGCGACGAGGAAGATCGCCGCCGGCAGCGCCTGCATCAGGTACATCCAGCGCCAGGCCTCGAGACCGGCCCAGAATTTGTTGGTCGAGGCACCCGCCGCCGCCGCGAGATAATAGTTCACGAAGAACGCCGCGGTGAGGCCGGTGATGATCATGATCTGCTGGACCGTGGTCATCCGGCCGCGAATGTTCGCGGGCGCGACCTCGGAGATATAGGCGGGCGACAGCACCGACGCGGCGCCGACGGCCATACCGCCGATGATACGGGCGATGACGAAGATCGTATGGTCGTGCGCGAAACCCTGGACCAGCGCGCCGCCGAGGAACAGCAGAGCGGCGAGGCGCATCACGTTGCGCCGGCCGAAGCTGTCCGCCAGCGTGCCGGCGAAGAAGGCGCCGATGAAGCAGCCAATCAGCAGCGAGCCGACCGTGAAGCCCAGCCCGGCATCGTCGAGGTTGAACGCGGCCCGCAGGCCCGGCTGCGTACCGTTCACCGCGCCGCTGTCATATCCGAAAAGCAGCCCGCCGATCGTCGCCACCGCGACGATGGCGGCCACAAGGGTCATGTTGACCCTCTCCCCACCCGCCTGATTCATTACATTCCTCTCCTGCCGCCCGGTCGCTGCACGCGCCGGAGTGTTAGCGGTAACGTGGACACCGCCGTCTAGCAATAGCAATAGTCTGACAGCCTTGTCAGCGCCAGTTCGAAGCTGTCCCGCTTCCGCGCCGCGCCGGCGTCGTTCCCCGCCGCGACGTGCCTGCCCCTGCTGCGCCCTTGGGCGGGCCGGAGGATTCGCGCACGATCAGCTCGAAATCGAGTACCTGCTCCTCGAGCTTGCCGTTGCCCGGCGGCTTGCGGTTGCGCAGCCGCGCGAGCAGCAGGTCGAGCGCGGTCTCGGCCATCGCGGTGATCGGCTGGCGCACCGTGGTCAGCTCGGGCCACACGGTGGTGGCGAGCGAGGTGTCGTCGAAGCCGACGATGCTCAGATCCTGCGGCACGTGCAGCCCGCGGCGATGCGCCACGCCCACCGCCGCGGCGGCCATATCGTCGTTCGACGCAAAGATCGCCGTCGGCGGCGCCGGACGGTCGAGCAGCCGCTCGGTCGCGACGATGCCCGAGCGGAAGGTGAAATAGCCCTGCTCGACCGGCAGATCTTCGGGATCGAGCCCCGCCTCGACGATCGCCGCAACGAAACCGCGGTGCCGCTCGGTGCTCGAGGTCTGGTTGGGGTTGCCGCGGATGAAACCGATATTGCGGTGCCCGAGATCGAGCAGATGCTGGGTCATCGCCCTGGCGGCGGCGAAATCGTCGATGCGTACGTTGAGCGCGCCCTTGGGCGGCAGGCCCATCGCCACCGTCACCGCCGGGATGCCCGCCGCGGCGAGCTCGGCCTGGACCGGTGCGGCCTCGGACAACGGCGGCGGCAGGATCACGCCTTCCACGCTGGTCGCCGCGAACTGGCGCGTCGCCTCGGCCTGCTCGTCCGGTCGTTCGCTCTCGCACGCCTCGAGCACGAGATGGCAGCCTGCACGACGGGCAGCCGCCAGTGCGCCGATCAGGAATTGCGAAAGATAGGCAACCGACGGGTTCGAATAGAGCAGACCGATCTGCGTCGCCTCACCGGCGGCAAGGCTGCGCGCCGCGCTGTTGGGCGAATAATTGAGCGCCTCGATCGCCTCGAGCACCGCCTGTCGCGTGGTTTCGCGCACATTGGTGCCGCCGTTCACGACGCGCGACACGGTCATCGCCGAGACGCCTGCCGCCTTCGCGACATCCTGTACGGTAACGGTACCGCGGCTCCTGCGGCTTGGTCTGCTCATCCCGGCCCTCCTGCAGCGGGAATATGTGGCTGTTCAGCATTTTGCAAATGGCGCTTGCGTAAGGCGAACGCTTGCCAGTTGACCGCTTTTATGCTGCCCGCTAGCTGATAGCGCTAACACAAATCAGGAACGGCGCAAGGCCGTCTGCGATCCATTCGAGGAGAGGCAATGATGAAGGTTTCCGCGCATCGCCGCGTTCGTGTCGCCGCGCTGGCCGCCGTCGCCGCGCTGGCGCTGGTTCCCGCGCTTGCCCCCGCCATCGCCGGCGAGCGCCCCGCGATTGCCGCTGCCCAGCGCCCGCTCTACAAGGATCCGTCGCAGCCGGTCGACGCGCGCGTCGAGGATCTGCTCAAGCGCATGACGCTCGAGGAGAAGGTCGGACAGCTGGTCTCGATCTGGCTGCATAAGGACCAGATCCAGACCCCGGCGGGCGAGTTCGATCCGGTCAAGGCGTCGGCCAATTTCCCCAACGGGCTCGGCCAGATCTCGCGCCCGTCGGACCGTCGCGGCGTGAACGCCGACGCCTCGGGCGCGGCGGGCGCGGTTGCCGGTGTCCCAAATCGGAACCCGGAAGAGACTGCACGCTACATCAATGCCGCGCAGCGCTGGGCGGTCGAGAAGACCCGGCTCGGCATCCCGATGCTGATGCACGAGGAAGCGCTGCACGGCCTCGTCGCCCCGGGCGCGACCAGTTTCCCGCAATCGATCGCGCTCGCCTCGACCTGGAATCCCGAGCTGCTGACCCGTGTCTTCTCGGTCGCCGCGCGCGAGGGTCGGGCGCGGGGCGCCAACCTCGTGCTCGCGCCGGTGGTCGACGTCGCGCGCGATCCGCGCTGGGGCCGCATCGAGGAGACCTATGGCGAGGATCCCTATCTCGTCAGCGAGATGGGCCTCGCCGCGATCAAGGGCTTCCAGGGCACCACCCTGCCGCTCGCCCCGGACAAGGTGTTCGTCACGCTCAAGCACATGACCGGCCATGGCCAGCCCGAAGGCGGCACCAATGTCGGCCCCGCCCCGATCGGCGAGCGTACCTTGCGCGAGAATTTCTTCCCGCCGTTCGAGCGCGCGGTGGAGGAACTGCCGGTGCGCGCGGTGATGGCCTCGTACAACGAGATCGACGGCATCCCGAGCCATGCCAACCATTGGCTGCTCGGCGACGTGCTGCGCGGCGAGTGGAACTATAAGGGCGCGGTGATCAGCGACTATTTCGCGATCCGCGAGCTCGTCACGCGCCACCACATGTTCAAGGAGCTCAAGGACGCCGCGGCGCGCGCTCTCTATGCCGGCGTGGATTCCGAGACGCCCGACGGCGAGGCCTATCTCTACCTTCCCCAGCTGCTGCGCGAGGGCAAGGTGACGCAGGAGCAGATCGACAACGCAACCCGCCGTATCCTCGCGATGAAGTTCGAGGCGGGGCTGTTCGAAAATCCCTATGTCGACGAGAAGGCGGCGACGAAGAAGACCGCGACGCCCGATGCGATCGCACTGGCGCGCGAGGCGGCGCGCCAGTCGATGGTGCTGCTGCGCAACCAGAATGTCCTGCCGCTCGACCCGGGCAAGATCCAGCACATGGCGGTGATCGGCACGCACGCGAAGGACACGCCGATCGGTGGTTATTCGGACGTGCCGACGCATGTCGTGAGCGTGCTCGAGGCGATGCAGGCCGAGGGCAAGGGCAAGTTCGCGGTCGACTATGCCGAGGGCGTGCGCCTCACCGAAGGCCATGTTTGGGCGCAGGACGAGGTCAAGCTGACCCCCGACAGCGTCAACGACAAGCTCCGCGCCGAGGCGATCGAGACGGCGAAGAAGGCGGACGTGATCGTCCTCGTCCTCGGCGGCAACGAGGCGCTCAGCCGCGAGGCCTGGGCCGACGAGCATCTCGGCGACATGGAGTCACTCGACATGGTCGGCCCGCAGGACCGGCTGGCGAAGGCGCTGATCGCGCTGGGCAAGCCGGTGGTGGTGCTGCTGCTCAACGGACGCCCCTATGCGGTCAACTATCTCGCGGCCAATGCTCCTGCTCTGATCGAGGGCTGGTATCTCGGCCAGGAGACCGGCAACGCCGTCGCCGACGTGGTGTTCGGCCGCGCCAATCCGGGCGGCAAGCTGCCGGTCACGATCGCGCGCAACGTCGGCCAGCTGCCGCTTTACTACAACCACAAGCCGACCGCGCACCGCGGCTATCTATTCGGCGATGTGAGCCCGCTCTATCCGTTCGGCTACGGCCTCAGCTACACGACGTTCAATATCGCCGCGCCCGTGCTCGCGACACCGACGATCGGGGTGAACGACAGCGTCAAGGTCAATGTCGACGTGACCAACACCGGCGCCCGCGCCGGCGACGAGGTGGTGCAGCTCTACGTCCGCGACGACGAGGCCAGCGTCACCCGCCCGGTGATCGAGCTCAAGCGCTTCCAGCGCGTCACGCTCAAGCCCGGCGAGAAGCGCACCGTGACCTTCGAGCTCGGCCCGCGCGACCTGTCGCTGTGGAATGTCGACATGAAGCGCGTGGTCGAGCCCGGCACCTTCACCATCTCCTCGGGCCCGGACTCGGCGACGCTCAAGAGCACCGTGTTGACGGTGAAATAACCCCTATTCGGCCGCCCAGCTCGTGACCCACACGAGCGGGGCGTTCCAGTTGATCGCGATCTCGTTCATCGTGAAGGCGCGGATGTCGTCGGTCCAGCAGGTCTGGCCGACGCACTTCCCGCGCATCCCCTTCGCCGCCTCGTCGCTGAAGCTGCCCGAATTGGGTCCGCCCGAGAGCACGCCCGGCGGCGGCCCGGGCAGTTTCGGGTCGAGCGAATGCGCCCAGAAGCGATGGTGCGGATTGACCATCGGCCGCGCGCCATAGCCGCTCACGAACGAACGATCGACCGCGTTGCGCCCGAGCAGGAAGTCGAGCGAATCGAACACCGCCGCGCGATAGGCCGGCTTCCCCGTCCAGTCGCTCGCCAGCCCGAGCAGCATCGCCCGGTTGAGCAGCGACGAGGTCGAGCCCCACGGCCACACCGCCGGCGCATAGGGGATGCGATAGCCGGTCCGCGCCTCATCGGCGAGGAAGCCGTCCGCCGCCGCGACGATCCGCGCGCGCTGCCCGGCCACCTCGTCCTTGCCGAGCGCGTTCGGCACCAGCGCCAGCGTGATCGTGCCGAGCGTCGCGGTGCTGTTCCAGCTGAGCTCCTGCGCGGCCCCGGAGAAATGCGGCGAGCGCCGCACCGCCTCGCCATATTCGGCCTTGCCGGTCGTCGCGAACAGCTCCGCCGCGGCCCAGTAGAATTCGTCCGACAGGTCGCGGTCGCCATAGCCGCCGCTGCCGTCGAAGGCGCCGACCGCGAACAGCTCGGGATTGCGCTTCGCCCCGGCCCATGCCCGCTCCGCGGCCTTCAGGCAGCGCGCAGCGAACGCCGGATCGATCGTCCGCCAGATCCGCGCGCACTGCGCCGCCGTCGCCGCGAGGTTGAGCGTCGCGCCGGTCGTCGGCGGATAGAGCAGCCGCTCCTCGCGGTCCTCGGCAGGCGGCGTCGGCAGCTTCGTCCAGTGACGGTCGGCGACCTTCTGGAACGCCATGCCGTCGACATCGACCAGCGCCATCGGCAACTGGAGCGGCGGCGGCGGACCGGGCGGCGTCCCCGGCGCCGGCCGCACGGAAGGCGGCGGCGCGCCGACCGGCAGCCGCATCTGCATCGCACCCGGCACCTGCATCCGCAGCAGGAATTCCATCTCGTACCGCGCCTGATCGAGCAGGTCGTTCACGCCATTGCCGGCTTCCGGAATCGCTGCCGTCCCGTCGGCAAAGGCCCGCGCGGTGCCGTGCAGCGCGGCGCGCTCATAGCTATTAAGCAGCGTCCACAAGGCGATGCCGCCATTGACGACATATTTCCCCTGGTCGCCAGCATCATACCAGCCGCCGTGGACATCGAACCGCGTCGGGCAGCCCGGCCAGACCGTACCGCGCTGGTCTGCCCCTTCGAAGCAGGCCGCAGTCTCGCTCGCATGCCCCGCTGGCCGGGCCCATCCTGCGCCCACGAACCGCGCCTCGATCGGCGTCCCGGCGCGATGGTGGTAGAAGAATTCGAGCGCGTCGCGCGCCAGTGGCCGATAGAGGCCCGCCGCAACCGCAAAAGGCCGGCTCTCGGCCGTCCCGACGATCAGCCGATAGCCCTGCCCCGGCTTGAGCGCGCTGAAATCCACCTGATGCACCGGCGTGCCCGAGGACGGATCCTCGCCGAACACCCGCGTCTCGCCGTGCAAAACCTCGCGCCGACGGGCATCGACCACGCGCCATGGCAGCGGCGCTTTCCCGGCCGACGGCAATACCGCCAATTTCTCCTGCCCAGGCAGGAAGCCGAGCTGGTTGATCCGCACGGGCGCATCCTGCGCGAGCGCGGGAAACGGCAGCATCATCGCCGCCGCGAGCAGCAAATGCCTCATTTGGCCCCCGAATGCGCGTAGACGCCGACCATCGCGCCGACAAACCCACCGGCAGCCCTGGTGCTGAGAATATTCGACCGGTCCATCGCCAGCGGCGTCCATGCATGCAGCCCGGTTCCGCCGACCGCTGCGCCGACCAGGAACGTCACCTTGTCGCCGCTCAGCGCGATCCGGAGAGAAACGGCCTCGCCCGGTTTGATCGGATGGTCGGGCAAGGGCAGCTCGACACCCTCGGGCGGGTCACCCGGGCCGCCGCGGCGACGCGCCGTCAGATGAATGCGCCCGTTGGTGCGGGTCACGCCGAACACATACCAGAAATCGTCATTCTGCAGTGCGACCAGCCCGGCCAGATCGCCGGCATGCTTCGGCGTGAAGCGCATCACCGTGTCGGCCTCAGCCGCCATATGCTGCACACGGCGGGCAAGCAGCGAAGGATTGGCATTGTCGCCCAAGCCTTCCGGCCGCGCACGCAGTACGAGCTTGCCGTCCGCAAGATCGTACCAATGCTCGCGCGGGTTGCGCAGCATCATCCAGTAAGGCGGCAGCTTCGCGCCGTCGAATTCGTCGGTCACGCCGAACGCGCCGCTGGTCGGCACCGGCGCCTCGCCGCGCGGCAGATCGGGCAGCCAGTGAATGCGCGGGATGACCTGCCCCGGCTCGGTGATGCGCGGCCAGCCATTTTCCCAGCGCACCGGCATCAGGAAAGTCTCGCGCCCGGTATTGTAGAAATCCCCTTCGTAGGGGCGCACAGCGAGGAAGGTCGCCCACCATTCGCCATTCTGCGTCTCGACCAATTGGGCGTGGCCCGCCGAGGTGATCGGATCGGGGCGGTCGCGCGGCAGATCGCGCTGGGTGAGAATCGGATTGTCCGGGTTGGGCTCGTACGGCCCGGTCATGCTGCGTGAGCGCAACACGACCTGCGAATGGCCCTCGGCAGTGCCCCCTTCCGCACAGATCAGATAGTAGAAGCCATCCTTCTTCAGGATGTGCGGCCCCTCGATCCATACCGGCTTTTTCGAGATCTCGACCCCGCCATTCACCACCAGAGTGCGCGGGCCGATCGTCTTGCGCGCCTTGAGGTCGAACTCCTGTACCCAGATCGCGCGGTGCCCTTCATAGAGCGGGGTGCCGACCGGCGGACCGTTGTTGACGATCCAGCTGCGCCCGTCGTCGTCGAAGAACAGCGACGGATCGATCCCGCCCTCGAGCGCGGGCAGCCATACCGGGTCGGACCAGGGCCCGGCCGGGTCCTTCGCCGTGATCACGAAATTGCCGCCGCAATCGACGCAGGTGTTGAGGATGTAGAAGATCCCGTCCTTCGCCTGGATGCTCGGCGCGAACACCCCGCGCGACAGGCCGAGCTTCTTGAAGTCGAGCATCTCGGGCCGGTCGATCGCATTGCCGATCTGCGTCCAGTGGACGAGGTCGCGGCTGTGGAACACCGGGATGCCGGGGAACCAGCCGAAGGTCGACGTGACGAGATAATAGTCCTCGCCGACGCGCGTCACGCTCGGATCGGGATAGAAGCCGGCGAGGATCGGATTGCGATATTCGCGCTTCTCGAAGATCGGCGCGCGATCGCCCGGGCTGATGCCCGCATAGCTGAACCGGTCGAAGCTCGCGGTCTGCGCGCATGCCTGCCCGCCCGCCAGCGCTGCGCCGAGCAGCGCGGCGAGGACCGCCCTGCCCCGCCTCATGCCGCGCAATGCTCGCGAATGAAGTCGCGGTGCTTCGGCATGTAATCGGCCGAATTGGCCACCGCCTCGCGGATATGCGCGAGCCGCTTGCGCGTCTCGTCGAGGCTGAGGATCTCGGCGACCGGATCGTGTGCGTCGGGGCGCATCAGCTGGCCGTGCATCACGGCGAACCAGCTGGTGTCGTTGAACAACTCCTCATTCTCGCGGAAATTGCGGCCGTGCGCCTTGAATACGCGCATCTTCTCGGCGAGCCGCTCGGGGATCTCCATCGTCCGGCAATAGTCCCAGAAGGGCGAATCGTTCCGCTCGGTCGCGTGATAATGGAGGATGAGGAAGTCACGGATTTCCTCATATTCGGTGAGCAGGATGCGGTTGTAGCGCGCGGTGTCCGCCGGCGCGAAATTGCGGTCGGGGAACATCGACATCAGCCGCGAGAGACCGCTCTGGATCATCCAGATGCTGGTCGATTCGAGCGGCTCCATGAAGCCCGACGAGAGCCCGAGCGCCACGCAATTCTTCACCCAGAAGGCTTTCCGATGCCCCGTGCGGAACGGAACCGTGCGCGGATCGGCGAGCGGTTCGCCATCGAGATTGGCGAGCAGGATCGCGGTCGCCTCGTCGTCGGACATGTACTTGCTCGAGAAGACATGGCCGTTGCCGATGCGGTGCTGCAGCGGGATGCGCCATTGCCAGCCCGCGGTGTGCGCGGTCGAGCGGGTATAGGGCGTCATGTCCTCGCCGCCCGCACAGGGCACCGCGATCGCGCGGTCGCAGGGCAGCCAGTGCGACCAATCCTCGTACCCGGCCTTGAGCGCCTGCTCGATCACCAGCCCGCGGAAGCCCGAGCAGTCGATGAACAGATCGGCCTCGATCCGGCTGCCGTCCGCCAGCACCACCGCTTCGACGAAGCCGTCCTCGCCACGCAGCGCGACATCGACGATCTTGCCCTCGCGGCGCACCACGCCGCGCTCCTCGGCGAAGTTGCGCAGGTAACGCGCGTAGAGGCCGGCATCGAAGTGGAACGCATAGGCGATGTCGGACAGCGGCGAGCGGCCAGCGTCGATCGGGCGCATGAATTTGCCCATCTGCCCCGCCTTGGCCTGCAGCGACCAATCGTCGACATTGGGCGCCTCGCCCAACTGGTGCATGCGCATGAAATAGGCATGGAAGGACACGCCTTCCATGTTCACCCCGATATTGCCGAAGGGGTGGAAATAGGTGTGCCCGATCCGCCCCCAATTGACGAACTGGATGCCCAGCTTGAAGCTGCCCTTGGTCTGGCGGAGGAACTCGTCCTCGTCGATGCCGAGCATGCGGTTGAAGGTCGCCATCTGCGGGATGGTCGCCTCGCCCACGCCGATAATCCCGATCTCGTCGGATTCGATCAGGGTGATGTCGGCATAGTTGCGCCCGAGGATGCGGGCGAGCGTCGCCGCGGCCATCCAGCCGGCGGTGCCGCCGCCGACGATGGCGATCTTGCGGATACGATTGTCGGTCATCGGGAAACTCCGGCGGCGGCGCGGACAGGCTGCGCGGCGCAATTGCGGGCGATATATTCCTCGTGGCGCGGCATGGCCTGCGTCGCTCGGGCGAAGAGGGTGCGGACGCGGTCGAGGCTGGTCGCGAGCGCGTCCATGTTGAGCGCGTCCGCCAGCGGATCCCAACCGCCGGGCGTGACTTCCTGCCCCAGCAGCACCGCGATCCAGCTCGAGTCGGCGAAGAGCTCGTCCTCGTAGCGGAACAGCCGTCCGCGCCCCCGGAACAGGTCGAGCTTGCGCTGGAGCGTCTCGGGCACCGTCATCTCGCGTACCCGGCGCCAGAGCTCTCCGGGGCGCTGGTTGGCGTGATAGTGCAGGATGATGAAGTCGCGGATCGCCTCGACCTGGATCCGGGTCAGGCGGTTATATTCGTTGCGCTCGACCGGCGAAAAGCTGCGGTCGGGGAAAAGCGCCAGCAGCTTCGTGATGCCCGCCTGCACCAGATGGATACTGGTCGATTCGAGCGGCTCGAGAAAGCCCGAGGCGAGCCCGAGCGCGACACAGTTTTTGTCCCAGACCAGTTTGCGCTGCCCCGCCGCGAAGCGCAGCAGGCGCGGTTCGGCAAGGGCCGGTCCATCGAGGCTGGCGAGCAGCGTCGCCGCCGCCTCGTCATCACTGATCTCGCTTTTGGCATAGACATAGCCATTGCCGACGCGGTGCTGCAGAGGGATGCGCCATTGCCAGCCGGCTTCGCGGGCGGTCGAGCGGGTGTAGGGATGGATCGCACCGCTGCTGGCGCTGGGCACCGCGACCGCGCTGTCGCAGGGCAGCCAGTGCGTCCAGTCCTCGTAGCCGGCCTGGAGCGTTTCCTCGATCAGCAGCCCGCGGAAGCCCGAGCAATCGATGAACAATTCGCCTTCGACACGGCGGTCGCCCTCGAGCAAAACCGCGGTGATGAAGCCGTCCTCGCCGCGTTGCTCGACCCGCGTGATGCGCCCCTCGATCCGCCGTACGCCGCGCACTTCGGCATAGCCGCGCAGATAGCCGGCATAGAGGCCTGCATCGAAATGATAGGCATGGGCCAGGCGCGAATGCACCGAGGCGGGATCGGGGCTCGGCGGCGCGAAACGCCCGGCATAGGCGGCGACGGCGCAGAGATTATACTCGTCGATCGGCCCTGCCCGCCCGGCCTCGCGCATGCGGCGCCAGACCTGGTGAAACTTCACGCCCTCGATGTCGAAGCCGAACTCGCCGAAGGGGTGGAGGTAGCGATGGCCGGGCCGCACCCAGTCGACGAACTCGATACCGAGCTTCATCGAGCCCTGGGTATGGGCGAGGAAGTCGTTCTCGTCGAGCCCGAGCATGGCGTTGAAGGTGCGGATCGGCGGGATCGTCGCCTCGCCCACGCCGACCGTGCCGATCGCGTCGGATTCGACGAGGGTGACCGATACGCCGGTCGGGATCAGTCGCGAGAGCGCGGCGGCCGCCATCCAGCCGGCGGTGCCGCCGCCGACGATCACCACCTCGCGGATCGGCGCGCTCATCGCACCGTCTCCGGCACGCGGCCGAGCGCGGCGCCATGGCCCGGCATCGCGCGCACTGCGGCGATCATCGCCTCGCGCAGCAGGGTGAAATGGCGGTCGATCGCGCCGCGCGGGATCGCGTCGGCCAGCGCGTCGTGGCGGCGCGCGCGCAGGCCGAGGCCGTCGAGCAACGCGATCCAGGCAGGCGCCTCGAACAATTCCTCGTCGCCGGGCGCGAGCATGCCGCGGCTGGTGAAGAGGTCGATTTTATATTGCAGACTGTCAGGGACGGGCATGGCGCGGGCGGCGTCCCAGAGGGGCTCGCCGGTGCGGCGATTGAGCTTGTAGTGGAGCATCAGATAGTCGCGGGTACTTTCGAGCTCGACCCTGGTGAGCCGCTGATATTCGGCTGCCTCGACCCCGCCCTGCACATCGTGCGGGAAGAGCGTGAGCAACCGCTGGAGGCTGTTGGCGAGCGATTGCAGCGCAACCGGGTGGAGCGGATCGAGCAGCGCCGCGGCACCGCCGAGCGCGATCACGTTGCGGCGCCAGAGCTGCGCACGCCGTCCGGTCGTGAAGGCGACGGAAGCACCTTCCACGTTTACGGCTTCGGGATCGTCGACATGCGCGCTCGACCAGAGCAGCATGCGTCCCTGCCCGCCCTGCAAGGGGATGGTCCCCTGCCACCCGGCGGGGTGTGCGGCGAAATGGGCATAGGGCGGCGGCACCCCTTCGGCTTCCGCGCGGATTGTCAGCACGCGGTCGCAGGGAAGCCAATTCGCCCAGCTTTCCCAAGCATTTGCGATGATCAGTCCGGCCGGACCGGAGCAATCGAGGAACAGGTCCGCGGCAATCCGGCTACCATCGGCCAGCTCGATCGCCGCGACCCCACCCTCCGGATCGGCGATGGCCCGACGGAACGGCGCCGCCGTTTGCCGCACTGCGGTACCGGCCTCCGCGACCAGCAATTCGGCAAGCGCAGCGGCATAAACATGCATGCCAACTTCAAGCGTCGAAAGGATCGACCGCGGATCCCCCGAAGGCTGTGCGAACCGCCCCGCCTGCGCTGAGATCGCCGCGAGCGAGTAATCGGCCAACCGCACCGCTTGCCCCTCGCTGCGCAGCCGCGCCGCAAGCTGGTGAAACGCCACCGACCCCATCGGCGCGCCGGTCGTGCCATAGGGCAGGAACCAGTCCTCCGCATCGGAGAAGACTGTGCCCAACGCATAGCTGGCGCCCGCCCGCCCGATCAGTCGCGCCTCGTCGATTCCCAGCCCTGCAAGAAAACCCACGGTCCCCGGAAACAGCGTCAGCGCCGGCCCGATCGGCCCGAGCCCCGCGTCGCTGCCCTCGACCTCGACCAGGATCAGCCGCTGCGCACCACCTTCGAGCCCACGCGCCAGTGTGAGCGCGGTCAGCCAGCCGGCCACTCCGCCGCCCAGGATGACGATATCGCGCACCGGCCCGCTCATGCCGCCAGCGCTCCTTCATGCGCCGGCATCGCCTCGGCCGCCGCGGCATAGCGCGCCGCGAGTGCTGCCAGCCGCACCTCCATCTCGTCCTCGGCGATCGCTCGGGTCCGCGGGTCGGCATTGGCTGGAACCACATTCTGCCCGAAATAAACCGACAGCCAGCTCGGCTCGCGGAAGGTGCCCTCACGATAATCGACGACAACCCCGCGCTCGCGGAACAGGCCCAGCTTGTGCGCGAGACTGTCGGGCAAGGGCGCGGCGCGGCAATCGTTCCAGAAGTCCGAATCCTCGCGCTGGTTGGCGTGATAATGGAGGATCAGGAAGTCGCGCACCCGCTCATATTCGAGCGCCATCGAGCGGTTGAATTCCGCCGCGTCGAGCGGATCCCAGTCCCGGGTCGGGAACAGGTCGAGCAGCCGACCGATCGCGAGCTGGATGAGGTGGATGCTGGTCGATTCGAGCGGCTCGAGAAAGCCGCTCGACAACCCGATCGCGACGCAATTGCCCACCCATTGCCGCCGCCGCTTGCCGGTCACGAAGCGCAGCCGATTGGGCTCGGCGAGCGGCGGTGCAGCGATCTCGCCCAGCAAGGCCTCCAGCGCGGCCTCGTCAGACAAATGCGCGCTCGAATAGACATGCCCGTTGCCGCAGCGATGCTGGAGCGGGATGCGCCACACCCAGCCGGCATCGAGCGCGGTCGCGCGGGTATAGGGTGTTAGCGGTCCCACATTGGGACAAGGCAGGGCGATGGCACGGTCGCAAGGCAGC
>Ga0065165_1001880_pt1 | contig 20277 bp, 15 predicted proteins | sample AraplaMF_Cvi_mMF_FD_63813 | JGI IMG/M metagenome (GOLD analysis project Ga0065165, IMG submission 63813) | Arabidopsis root microbial communities from the University of North Carolina, USA - plate scrape MF_Cvi_mMF (version 2) (version 3) | ecosystem: Host-associated > Plants > Roots >...
GCGATTCCAGCAGGCGTTCCTGGTCCTCCTTGCTCACGCGCTGGTCCAGCTGTCCCTGCTGCGTGCTCTTGGCCAGCAGTTCGGCCACGTGGCCGCGGTAGTCGGCGTTGATCTCGCGATAGCGCCGCGGCTTGCCGCCGAACGCATCCGCGCCGTGCAGATAGGCGTTGTGATTGACCTGGACGAACGGCTCCAATGCCACGCCGAGTCTTTTGCAATACGAGAGGATGCCGTGGTGGTGATAAGGCAGGCGCCATGGCCCGGGATTGATATACAGGCCGTCCTCGAACTGGCAGTGCTGGGTAAAGCCGCCCAGTTCGGTGAAGCGGTCGCCGCCGCGCAGCGACCAGTTGCGGCCGCCGGGACGGCGGTTGTACTCCAGCACCTGCACGCGGTAGCCGGCCTGGCGCAGCTCGTAGGCCGCCACCATGCCGGCGATGCCGGCGCCGAGCACCAGCACGGATGCGCCGCGCGGGGCGCCTTCCAGCCGCGGCGGGCCGCGGTAGGGCGATTCGGCCGCGAGGCCGAGGCTGCTCATCGCCTGGTACATCGCCGCACCGCCGGCGGCGGCGCCGATCATGCGCAGCAGGTCGCGCCGCCTCATCGAGCGCGGGCGCTCGCCGGCGGCGGAAAGATCATCTTGCATGGATCACCTCTGACGTGGATGGGGACATGCCGCGCGCACGCGGTTCGTCTCGCCCCTCCGCGCCGGCCGGGCGCGGAGGGGATGCCGTCAGAAGCGATAGGCGACCTTGCCGTACCAGTAGCGGCCGTTGAAGCCGAACGGCGACAGCGACGAGTACTGCAGGCCGTCGGCGCGGTCCTCGTACACGTTGGCCAGCGAGGCCTTGGTCGGATACTGGTTGGTGAGGTTGTCCACGCCGGCGGTGAAGGTCCACGCGTCCCACGCATAGCTGGCGGAGAGATCCAGCAGCCAGCGCGCGGCGAACTTCTGGTCCTGGCTGCCGTCGTCGGCATCGCCGCGGCGGATCACCGATCCATAGCGCGTGAGGTTGGCATGCAGCCCGAAGCCCTGCAGCTGCCAGTCGCCGCTGAACACGTACTTGGTGCGTGGCGTGGACGCGGTGAGCAGGCCTTCGCTGGCGCGGCCGAACGCGGGCGTGGAGACTTCCAGCACCTTGGTCTTGTTGTAGTTGCCGCTGGCGGTGAGGTTCAGCTTGCCCCAGTCGTCCAGGTCCATGCGGTAGTTGGTGATCAGGTCCGCGCCGCGCGTGCGCGTGGTGGCGCCGTTGACGAAGAACTGCGCGCCGGTGACCTGGCTGTTGGGGATGCTCACCGCGATCTGGTCCGAATACAGGATCGCGTCCGCCACACGGATCTGATACAGGTCCAGGGTCGCGCTGAAATCGCTCCACGGCTGCCACACCGCGCCAAGGCCGTAGTTGGTGGACTTCTCCGGCTTCAGCGCCTTGGCGCCCAGCGCGATCGCCACCGGGTCCGACGTGCGGTAGGTGCCGATCTGCGCCAGCGTGCCGTTCTGGATCAGCGTCACCACCGACTCGTAGTTCTGCTGCGCCAGCGACGGCGCGCGGAAGCCGTTGGAGGCGGTGCCGCGCAAGGCGAACGTATCGGTGAACTGGTAGCGTGCCGACAGCTTGCCCGAGCGCGTGGAACCGGCGTCGCTGTAATGCTCGTAGCGGCCGGCCAGGCCCATGGAAAGCTTGCTGGTCACGTCCGTTTCCAGATCCACGTACGCCGCCTGGCTATGCCGGCCGAACGTGCCGGCGACCTGCGGCGTCAGGCCCGGAAACACCTGCGAGCCGCCCGCGTACGGCGTGGTGGTGCCGGGAATCAGCGTGTTGGGGTCGAAGAAATAGGAATCCGGATCGCCCGCGTCGATGACATAGGTTTCCTTGCGGTATTCCGCGCCGAACGCCAGCGTGACCGGATTGGGCAGGAAGCCGACATGGATGTCCTTGCTCAGATCCAGATTCGCCACGCTCTGCTTGTTGCGGAAAGTGCCTGCGTTGAAATACGTCGGCGAATAGCCGTTGGTGTAGTACAGGTTGGTATTGACGCTGTTGGCGATGTCGAAGGCCAGGTTGTTCTCGCCGTGATCGGCGGAGAAGTCCCAGTGCCAGCCGCCCGCCGTGGTGCCGCGCAGGCCCAGTACCGCGGCGATGTCGTTGCTGTGGTTGACGATCTGCGGCAGGAAGCCGTTCGGGTAGATCGCCGGCACGTTGCGTGCCGAGTTGTAGGCGCGGTAATAGCCGTTGGAGGTGACGTCGCGCTTGCTGCCGTTGATGTAGCCGTACAGCTCGACGCCCGAGGTGATGTCGTAGCCGAAGTTCAGCAGCAGCTGATAGGTCTTTACCGCGGGGTCGCCGTAGCGCTCGTACGGAATGCCGCTGGGATTGGCGGCGCCCGCCAGCGTGGTGGTCTTGTCGCGATTCTCCGCGCGGTTGGTGTTCATGGCGTTCTGGTAGTTCCACGCCACGCGCATCCAGCCCGGCGCCTTGCTGTCGGTACCGCCCAGCGGAATGCCCATGCTGCCCTGCACGCCGTTCTGCGCGCCGTCGCCCTTGTCCATCACGCCGCCGCTGGCGGTGACGCTGTTGCCGCCCGCCGCGCCGCCGCGCTTGAGCACCACGTTGATCACGCCGGCGATGGCGTCGGAGCCGTACTGCGCCGCCGCGCCGTCGCGCAGCACTTCGATGTGATCGATGGCGGCGATGGGAATCGAGTTGAGGTCCACCGGCGCCGAGCCGCGCCCGATCGCCGAGTTGTAATTGACCAGGCTGGTGGTGTGGTACCGCTTGCCATCCACCAGCACGAGCACCTGGTCCGGCGACATGCCGCGCAGGCTGGCCGGCCGGATCGCGTCGTTGCCGTCGTTGATGGCGGGGCGGGGAAAGTCCAGCGAAGGGAGCAGGGTGCTCAGGGCGCTGGCCAGATCGGTACTGCCGGTGGCGTTGAGGTCCGCGGGGGTCAGTACGTCGATCGGTGCGAGGGATTCGGAAGCGGTGCGGTCGGTGCTGCGCGTTCCGGTGACTACGACTTGCTGGAGCTGTTTGGCTTTTTCGGGCGATGCCGCGTCGGCGGCGGGCGTTTCGTCGGCCCAGGCCACCGAGGCGGCGAGGGCATTCATACAGCAAAGAGGTAGCAGCGCGGCCGCCGGCAGGCGCCGCTTAAGTCGTTTGGTCATCAGTGGTTTCCCCGGTCAGGCAGTCAGTAGACAGGCTCCTTGCCTGGATCTTGCGTCGCAGCAATCCTCCCCAGGGCTGCGACGATTCGAGGCTAAGCGCGATTGCTGCGGCGCGTCAATATCTGGTCATTCGCGCGTCATTGCGCTGTAATCGTCGGCCCGGTGCGTTTTTGCAACGCGACAAAATCTTGCGGCCACCGGATCGACAGAGGCCACGGGCGAGGGTTCGCCCATGGCCTCGTTGCCGGCAACAGATCGGCCTCAGCCCGCGGCCGTGATCTCGGCGACGAACTCGCGATAAGAACGCAGCGGGCGTCCCAGCATCCGGGTCAGCCGCTCGGCGTCGCCCGCCTCCGGCAGCATGCCGTCGCTGACGAAGCGTTCGGCCATCAGGCGCATTTCGTAGGCCATCCACTTCGGCAGGAAGCCGGCGGCGTTCCGCTCGAAGCCGGCCGGATCGTCGCCGCCGTACACCACGGGGCGTCCCAGCGCTTCCGACCAGATCGCCGCCGCATCCGCGCCGGTCAGCGCGTCGGGGCCGACCAGGTTGATCGTTTCGGTCGGCAGCGTGGCAGGCGCCTGGTCGCGGCGGATCAGTTCGATCGCGGCGAGCTCGGCGATGTCGCGCGTATCGATCATGGCCAGGCCCTTGCCGCCGATCGGCATCGGATAGACGCCGTGCTGAAGCACCACGTCCTTGATCGTGTGGTCGTTGTCGATGAAGTAGGTCGGACGCAGGATGGTGGCGCTGAAACCCATCTCCCGCAGCATCCGTTCGGCGCCGTACTTCACCGCGAAATGCGGCACGTTGACGAAGCGGTCGGCATGGATCACCGACAGGTACACGACGCGCTCGACGCCCGCCTCGCGGGCCAGGTTGAGGGTAAGGATCGCCTGGGTGAATTCATCGCCGGTGACGGCGTTGAGCAGGAACAGGGTGCGCACGCCGGAGAAGGCGGTGCGCATGGCGTCGAGGTCGAGCAGGTCGCCCTGAACCACCTCCACGCCGGCGGGGAAGCTGGTTTTGGAAGGATCGCGGGTCAACACGCGCACGGCTGCGCCGCGCTGGACGAGCTGGTCGACGACCTGGCGGCCGACGCGGCCGGTGGCACCAGTAACGAGGATAGTCATGGCAGTACTCCGAGTGGGTTGGGAACGTGCCGGCTATGTTATTGATCCAAATTCTGGCGAATAGCCGCTAAAATTAAACGCGCTGTCCCACTGACGAGACACTCATGGACCTTCTCGCACTGGCCGATTTCAACCTGGTCGCCCGCCACGGCGGCTTCGGCAAAGCCGCCCGCGAAGCCGGCCGGCCGAAGGCGACCCTGTCGCGGCGCGTGGCCGAGCTGGAGGCCAGCCTGGAGCTGCGCCTGTTCGAGCGCGGGGCGCGATCGCTCAAGCTCACGGAAGAGGGCCGCGCCCTGTTCGAGCGGACCGCGCTGCTGCTGACCGAGCTCGACGAGACGGCGACCGCCATCGCCTCCGGCGGCCATGCCGCGCGCGGCCGCCTGCGCATCAGCGCGCCGCTGCTTTTTTCGCAGACCGCGATGGGCCGGCTCGCCGCGGGCTTCGCGCTGCGCTACCCGCAGGTGCGGCTGGAAGTCACCGCGGAAGACCGCGCCGTGGACATGATCGAAGAGGCTTATGACCTGGTGATCCGGGTCAACCCGGAACCCGACGCCACCCTGGTCGGGCGCATCTTCCTGCGCGACCGCATGGTCGTCGTGGCCAGCCCGGCGTTGCCGCGGCCCGAGGGCGCCGCACCGGTCCCGGCGGTGACCCGCGGCCCCGTCAAGCAGGCGGAGACCTGGACCATGAAGACAGCTTCCGGGACGTCGGCCATGCTCGCCCATCCCGTGCTCGGCCTGTCATCGCTGGTGATGGTCCGCGACGCGGTGCGCATGGGCGCGGGCGCGGCGCGCCTGCCGTTGTCGCTGGTGAGTCCGGACCTGGCCGACGGAACCTTGGCGCACTGGGGCGACGTGGAAGGACCGGAAACCGCGCTCTGGGCGCTCTATCCGACCCGCCGCCTGCTGAGTGCCCGCGTGTCGGCGTTTCTGGACTATCTCAGGGAAGCTTTTCCACGAGGAACGCCGGACGAACTGGCCGCCTATGTCCGCGGCTGAGCTTGCCGCCCGGCAAGCGATTCGCGCACCCGGCGCATGGCCGAACCAAAATTAAATCGCCTCGAAAAACCCCGCTTGCCAAACGCCTTCCGCTGATTATCTTTACGCCCCGCCGATCGCTGCGGGATCGGCCTGACCACGCCGCAAAGGTGTGGCGAGTGTTCACTCCCATGTTGCTTAAAGAGGATATGGCTATGCGCACTGTGCTTGATTTTTCTTCTCTTCACCGCTCCAGCATCGGCTTCGACCGGATGTTCGAACTGCTGGAAACGGCGGCCAGCACCACGCCGGCGGATAACTGGCCGCCATTCGATTCGATCAAGGTCGCGGACGATCAGTACCGCATCACCATGGCAGTCGCCGGCTTCGGCCGCGACGACCTGCAGATCACGCTGCAGAACAACGTGCTCACCGTCAGCGGCGAGCGCAAGGCCGACCACGTCGGCGAAATCCTGCATCGCGGCATCGCCAACCGGCCGTTCACGCGCCGCTTCGAGCTGGCCGAGCACATGCAGATCGATGGAGCCAGCCTCAAGGACGGCCTGCTGGTGATCGACTTGAAGCGCGAGCTGCCCGAGGCGCTCAAGCCGCGCCGGATTCCCATCGGAAATCCGGATCAGCCCGCCATCGAACCGCGCCGGCTGCAGAACCAGGCGGCGTGATTCGCCCGCAAGAGGCGATGGCGGTTTGAATCCTGAAGTGGTTACTGGCGGCGGCAGACTTGCCGCCGCTTTTTTTATACGTGGGAATGGGCCTGGTAAAAGTGGCATTTTGGCCCCTCAATCCCTTGACTTATCCGTACTGGCAAAAGACGCGCGGGCGACGCGCAAGTCGAGCCCGCTTTTTAAGATTTTCACCAGATGGACTTAATGTTTTTGCGCGAATGTGCCTTTCATCACCATTGCCGGCGCCGCGAAAAAAAGCCAGGAAAATCAGCTGTGATTGCAGTAACGCGATGGCCAAGTCGCCGTCAACTATCGGCGCGCCTTGTGTTACTTAGCATGCACTGAGTGCGCATCAGGAACGCGCACTCGCAACAGGGGCGTCAGTCGTGCTTGCGGCGGCGCGAGTTATCCGCCGGACATCAACACATGCTTTTTGCGTCCGGTCTGCGCGGCCGGCGACGGCGGCGCTTGATCTGCGACAGGGGTACGACAGTGAACAAGCAAGACGAAGCGAGCATCGCGCTCTGGCTGCATTACCGGCGCGAGCCGGAGCTTTTCGCGCAGCTGCCCGAAGCGTGGCGGCACTCCATCGCCGAGCACTACGCGCATGCGCGGCAACGGCAGCAGCTCCGGCAGCGCCGCTCGGTGCTGCCGCTCTCCGTGCTGGCGGGGCTGGCCGCGCTGAGCGCCGCGAAGGCGCGCGCGGCCACCAACTACACCACCGTGCTCACCGGCACCAACGCGGACACCGCCTACTCGAGCAGCACCGACGCCAACGGCAACCTGGTCTATCGCCTGGCCGGCGGCGACAGCATCAGCACGACCACGACCGGCACGGACAGCGTCAGCGCCATCAGCCTGCAAAGCGGCACGCCCAAGGTGGTGCTGCAGGTGGACGCCGACGGCAAGGGCGCACTGGCAGTGTCCGTCGACCGCCCGGAGACACCCTGGCCCGGCGTGCACGGCACCGCCCATGCCATCGACATGGGCGCGGGCGAATACCTGACGGTGAACGGCAACACCTCGCTCACCGCGCAGGCGGATGACCGGGCCCGCGTCGTCAACGGGGTGTGGGTGGGTGGATCGGAGGCGCGGGGTCTGCACCTTGACCGGTCGACGGCCGTCTTCAACGGCAAGCTGGACGTTACGACCAAAGGCGCGGACTGGAGCCAGGGCCTGTGGATCTACCGCGGCTTCCTGACCGTCAACGGCGACACCAACATCGTCACGCACGGACGCGGCACCAATACCGCCGGCATCTATAACTCCGGCGGCGGCACCGGCAACGTGGTGTTCAACGGCAACCTGGGCATCGTCAGCTACGGCGACTGGCCCAACGACACCGTCCAGGGCATTTACAACGACAACGTCAACACGCGGATCACCGTCAATGGCGATCTGAATATCGCCGCCACCTCGAACGGCTCGACGGTGATGGGCATCCGCAACCAGGGCACGATCTATGTGACGGGCAACACCACCGTCACTTCCGACGGACCGCGCTCCGCCCTGGGTATCGTCGCTACCCATGCCTCCGCGCGCTTTCATGCCGGCGGCGACGTGAAAGTGACGGTGGTCAGCCACACCGACTACACGCCGTACGGATCGCCCACCGCGCTGGGCAACTCGTACGGGCACACCTACGGCTCCATGACGCTGGACGGCGCCGTCGACGCGCGCGTCAGCGGCGTCAGCACGAGCTTCGCGGTCACCAACAGTAGCGTGATGACCTTTACCAATGCCGCGAAGACGGCGGTGCTGCGCGCGAGCGTGGACTGCAAAACGTGTGACGTCTACGGCATTTACAACGACGGCGGCACGCTCACCATGGCCGGCGGCCTGGACGTGGCCGTGAGCAACACCGGCAGCGGTGCTCGCTATGCCATATGGAACATAGGGGGTGATTGGTGGCAAACCCAAAGCACGCTAAGCGTCAACCAGGCTGGCGGGCAGTCCGTCAAGTTGGATGGCGACGTGCTGACGCGCAACCTGATCAATGCCGCCGGCAAGCAGTACACCGCCACCACCCAGGTGAACTTCAACGATAGTGCGTCGTTCCTCAAGGGCATGGTGCTCGGCGGCAGCGGCGTGATCCCTGCCAGCGGCAACAGAGGCGTGTACACCTATAACGCAGGCGTGCCCATCCTGAGCTTCGCCAACGGCGCCCGCTGGATGCCCACCGGCACCGGCACGCTCGCCAGCGATTTCGGCGCCGGCAGCCTCTCGCTCGGCAACGGTGGCGCGATCGACCTGGCGGCGAGCTGGGGGGCGTTCGCGCCGGGCAGCGTGCCCGCGCACAGCCTGCGCAGCCTTAGCGTCGACAGCTCCACCGGCGGCGCCACGGTGAATCTCGCGGACGGCGCCACCTTCACGCTGCTGAGCGACATCCGCAACGCGCAGGCGGACAAGGTGAGCTTCGGCGCCGGCATCACGACATTCAACGCCACGGGCACCCAGAAGCTGCGCATCGCCTACGACCCGGTGCTGGACGACGCCTCCTGGGTGAGCGCCGCGGCATTGCAGAACGGCACCACCATCGCGGCGGCCCAGCCCATCGTCGTCGTCGACGCCAGCGCCGCGGCCGGCGGCAAGGCGGCGTTCCAATCGGTCGCCGGCGTGGCGGGGCAGTGGAGCGCCACTTACGAGAACGCGCTGGCGCGTTTTACCTACGTGCCGCGCGTACAGCTCAGCGCGGACGGCAAGCAGCTGCTGCTCACCGGTATCGATATCGCGGGCACGGGTGGTTCCACTCCCGGCGGCTCGACTCCGGGTGGATCGACACCGGGCGGCTCGACTCCAGGCGGCTCGACACCGGGAGGCTCGACCGGCGGCGGCTCCGGTAATTCTGGAACTGGAAGCGGAACCGGCAGCGGCACGCCGCCCGCCTCCGGCAATCCCGCCGGCACACCCGTGCCGCCCGCAGGGACGGGCGCGCCTCCGGCGATCACAGCTTCGACCGGAGTCCTGGTCGCTGCCGACGCCGCACTGGCCATGGCCAACCTGTGGCAGCCCGACGAGCGCGCCATCGCACGCCGCAGCGAGGCCTTGCGCACCGACGGGGCGGCAACGGACGCGACCTTCTGGGCCGATGCCGACGGCGGCGAGCTGAGAGGCGACGACAACCAAGGAAGCACCTATCGGCAGAACGCCACCAGCGCCTCGGCAGGCGTCGAATGGGGCGTGCCGTTCGACGGCGGGCACGGCGCGGTGGGCCTGCTCTACACGCATGCGCAATCGCGCGCCACCTTCCAGAGCGGCAACGCCGACCTGCGCGGCAACGCCGTGGGCGCCTATGGCACCTGGAACACGCGTGACGGCTGGTTTGCCGATGCGGCGGCGCGCGTCGGCCGGCTGCGCGACAGCTACGTATCGAGAGACAGCTTCGGCACCGCCTCCGGCCGCTACGACACGCACGCCGCGAGCGTCAGCGTCCGCGCGGGCCGCCGTTTTCAGTTGGGCGGCGGCGCCTATATCGAGCCGCAGGTCCAGGCCGCATACGGCACGCTCGGCCCCAGCAGCTACACCGCCAGCGATCGCGTGCGCTTCGAGGTGGGACACAACCGCACCTTCCAGTCGCGCGCCGGCGTGCTGGCAGGGCAGGCCTTTACCTGGACGGGCGGCGTCGGCGGCGAGGCCTATGTGCGCCTGGGCGTGGTCCACACCGTCGGCAGCCGGCCCGACTTCACCGCATCGCTGGACGGCGGCTCGCTGCCGGTGGCGCTGCCGACGCGGCACGACACGGCCGGCGAAGCCACCGCGGGCGTGCGGCTGGCGTTCGGCCAGGCATGGAGTGCCTTTGCCGAAGCGGGGCGCTCGTCGCGTACCGACGTGGTCGCCGGCGGATGGCGTGCCGCCGCGGGATTGCGCTGGCGGTTCTGATGTCAGCGCCGTCCCCTTCGCGCCTTTGCTAAATCTCGCAACAGGCGTAACGAATTTACCCAGCCGGCCGGGGCGGGGCGGCTGAACTGCCGCCCCGGCATGTTAGAAACCCGCATTCGGCCGCACGCCAGGCGATGCGGATGCCGGTGCTGACGCTGAGGGAACTTCGTGCGGAACTGCCAACTTGCCGTGCTCGGCCTGTCCTTGTCTTTCGCCGCGGCGTTCACCGCCGCGCACGCGGCGCCCGTCGCCACGCTCGACCGGCATGGCGCCTGGGTCAGCGTCGAAGCGTATGGCCCCAACGCGGTCCACATCACGATCGCCGCCGACAAGGCGCAGGCGCTGCAGCCCCCGGGCTACGGGATTCTTGCCGGCCATGCCGACGCATCGGCGTTCCGGCACATGCAGGATCGAAGCGGCGATACGTTTGCCTCTTCCGCGCTCAGCCTGCACGTGGATGCGGCGCCGCCGCCGCACACCCCCGGCACCATGGAGCGCTACTTCGCGCCCGAACTGGCGCCGGTGCGCCTGCAGGTAAGGAACGCCAGCGGCGCCACCGTCGTCGACATGACCGGTTGGGAAATGTCCCCGCACGAAGTGGCAGGCGAGGCGACCTACCAGGTGGGCGCGAGCTTCGCGGCGCCGGCCGGCGAACACTATTACGGCATGGGCCAGAACCAGGACAGCCTCGGCCCGCTCGACCTGCGCGGCCGCGTCATCGACTGCCGGCACTGGTACGACGCGCCCGCGGGCGAAACCGTCTGCGTGCCGTTCATGGTGTCGTCGAAGGGCTACGGCATCATCTGGGACAACCCTTCGGATACGCGCTTCGTCGCGGGCATCCGCGGCCGCACCAGTTTCCAGTCGAAGGTGGGCGAGCGCGTCAGCTTCTTCGTGGTGACGGGCGACACGCCCGAGGCCATCTACTCCGCCTACGCCCGGGTCACGGGCAAGACGCCGATTCCGCCGAAGGCAGCCTTCGGCCTGATCCAGTCCAAGGCGCGCTACGACAGCCAGGCCGAGATCCTGCGCGTGGCGCGGACGTATCGCGAAAAGAACTATCCGCTCGACGTGATGGTGCTCGACTGGTTCTACTGGACGCGCATGGGCCAGCTGGACATCAATCCGGCGGAGTTCCCCGATCCGGACGCCATGAACCGGCAGCTGCACGACGCGGGGCTGAAATCGATCGTCTCGATCTGGCCGCGCTTCGAGCGCTCCAGCCGCTATTTCGGCGAGCTCGATGCCAAGGGCTACCTGCTGAAGGACCGGAACGGCAGGACGGTCGACGGCCTGGCGTTCCGCTCGGATCGCGCCGGCGCGCTGCTCGATGCCACCCATCCGGCGGCGCGGCAGTGGTTCTGGGAGCATGCGCGCGACAACATCCTCGCGCATGGCTTCGACTATCCATGGCTCGACGAGACCGAGCCGGACCTGGTGCCGGACGGTTACTTCTATTCGATCGGCTCGGGCGATCGCTATCACAACCTGTTCCCGCTGGTGCACGTCGAAGGCGTGGCGCAGGGCATGCGCGCGTGGAAACCGGACGAGCGCGTGCTGATTCTTTCGCGCGCCGCCTATCTCGGCTCGCAGCGTACCGGCGCGCTGTTCTGGTCGTCGGATATCGATCCCAGCTGGGAAGCCTTGCAGCGCCAGATTCCCACCGGCCTCAACATGACCGCGTCCGGCATCGCCTACTGGGGCAACGATATCGGCGGCTGGCAGGCGCTGCCGCAGACCACCCGCGCCAGCAAGGCGCCGCTGCTCGATCCTTCCGACGCGCGCGACACGGTGGGCCGGAACGACGACTACCCCGAGCTGCTCACGCGCTGGTTCGAGTACGGCACCTTCCTGCCGACGCTGCGCCTGCACGGCGACCGCAGGCACACGGAAATCTGGGCCTTCGGCCGCCAGGCCGAAGCGATCATGGCGAAGTACGACCAGCTCCGTTATCGGCTGATCCCCTACATCTACAGCCAGGCCAGGAACACCTACGACACCGGCGCGCCGTTCATGCGTCCGCTGTGGATGGATTTCCCGCACGATGCGCAAGTCGCCGACCTGGGCACGGAATACATGTTCGGCCCCGCCTTCCTGGTGGCGCCGGTCACCGAGCAGGGCCAGACGGAGAAGGATGTATACCTGCCCGCCGGCAGCGACTGGTACAACTTCTGGACCGGCGAAAAGCTGGCCGGCGGGCGCTGGGTCAAGGTGGCCGCTCCCATCGATCAGATCCCGGTTTTCGTCCGCGCCGGCTCCATCGTGCCGCTGGGCTCGGATATCCCGTCGACCGCGACGAAACAGCCGATCGCCGAGATCCGCGTGTATCCGGGCAAGGACGCCGGCTTTGCGCTTTACGACGACGACGGCGGCACGTACGGCTACGAGCGCGGCGCAAGCACCACGACGCAGCTGCATTGGAACCAGGCGTCAGGCACTTTGAGCGCGACCGGCGGCGATGCCGCCTTCAACCGGAAAGTGGCGGGACTGGCCAAGGTCGTCGGGCGGTAAAAGCGCGGCGGCGCGGCATCCGTTTTCCGCCGGGCGCCGTAAGCAAGGGCAGGGCGCGACGGGTCGCGGCGAGCCGGCGCCTTTCCCGCCTGCGCCGCGCTACGCCATGGACCGCGCCATGCCACCCGACGCCGCTCCGACCGGACTGACCCAGGCAGAAGTGGAACTGCTGCTCCAAATCGAGCATGGTCAAATCGAGCGCGGCCAAATCGAGCATGGTCAAATTGAACGCGGTCAAATCGAACACGGCCAAATCGAACACGGCCAAATCGAACACAGCCAGATCGAGCAGGACTCGCCGCTGATCCTGGCGAGCGCGCCAGCAGCGAGCCTGCTCATGCGCGGCTACCTGATGCCCGTGCCGCCGGGCCATACGAGTTATTTTTCATACCGCATGGTGCTGGCGGGTCGCCCGCTGGCCATCCAGCTGAGCTACCGCGCGCACAAGCTCCTGCAGTCCATTCGCGATGGAGAAACCAGCCGCTGGCCATGCCGGGTTCCGCCGCGCCGCTAGAGCTTGAACAAGGGCTGCAGCGTGCGGGCCAGCCAGCCGGAAAAACGCAGCGGAGCATCGGTCGCCGCCACGCAGATGCACGGCACGCCGGGCGAGGTGACGGGCTGGTGCTCGGTGTCGCCATCGAGGTCGGCGGCATCGCCCGGCGCGAAATGCCCAAGCAGGTCGTCGTAGGCGCCGCGCAGCACCACCGTCAGCTCGTTCGCGCCATGGCTGTGCAGCGGCACGCTGCGGCCAGGGGCGATGCGCAACAGCATCAGGTCGCCGCCCTCCATGCGCGGGCCGCGGATGTGGTGCACGCCGGGACCGATGGTGCGCCAGCGCAGCCCGCTGAAGGTTTCGCCGAAATAAGGCCGCAGGGGCAAGGGCAGGCGGTCGTGATCGGACGCAGCGGCAGCCGCGGGCGGGACCGGCGGCTGCGCCGGCGGCAACTGCGCCAGCCGCGCGCGCATGGCCTCGCGCGCACCCGCGGAAAGCGGCGCCGGCTCCTGCTGCTGCATCAGCGCTCCGCCGATGCGGTCGGCCTGGCGCAGGCGCTCGCGGCAGACCTGGCAAAGGCTCAGGTGGGTGGCGGCCACCGCCATGAAAGCCGCCGGCAGGGCGCCGGCCGAATAGCCCAGCAGCGTGGCGGCATCGAGGTGATGATTCGGCCTCACGGCACGCCTCCCAGGCCGGCCTGCAGCTTGGCGAACGCGCGCCGCAGCGAGGACTTTACCGAACCCAGCGGCATGCCAAGCTCGTGCGCGATCTCGCTGTGGCTCTTGGCTTCGAAATACGACATGCGGATAAGCCTGGCCTGCACCGGCGGCAGGCTGTCGATGGCACGCTTCAGGCCGGCGTGATCGGCGAATGCCTCGGCGCTGGAGCCGGCATCGGCGGGCGCCTGCTCGTCCAGCCAATCGAGGCCTTCCTGCATCGGCAGCCAGTGCGGTTCGCCGCGCAGGCTGTCGATGTACAGATTGCGCGCCACGCGGAACAGCCAGGTCGCCAGGCCGGCCCGCGCCGGATCGAACGATTCGGCGCGCCGCCACAGGCGCAGCAGCGCCTCCTGCACCAGTTCCTCGGCGCGCGCCGCGCTCACGCCCATGCCCAGCAGGTAGCGCTGCAGGCGCGGCGCGAAGTGGTCGTAGATGCGCATGAAGCAATCCATATCCCGGCGCAGGGCCACGGCCGCCATCTGTTCGGCCCAGTACTGCGCATCGGCATTGGCTTGGCTGGCTGGCGTGGACAAGGATCGTTGCGCCCTCAGAGGCGTCACCTTCGTGGTTGCCGGATCGCTGCTCATCTTAACCATGGGGCTGGCTGCCTGGAGGCGGCCGCGCGGGCCGCCGTCGCTGGCGGCCCGCGCGCAGGCCGCTTTCTCCTTCTACGCCGCCGCGCCGCTTCTGGATGCAGTCCCTGGCCAGCGCGCTCACTGCGCCGGCCAGCGCTGCGGCACGCGGCGCAGCCTGGAAACGTCGTAACCCATGGCAGCGACGCGCCGCACCAGCGCGGCGTAGCGCGCGTCGTCCAGCGCGGGTGTGCGGGCCATGATCCAGACGTAGTCGCGCTTGCTGCGCGCGACGATCACCTCGCGGTAGCCGGGGTCGAGCCAGGCGATCACGTATTGCGCCTTGACCGGCCAGACGAACTGCATGCCCCATTCGGCCCGGCCGGTTCCGGCCCGCACCGTGCCGACCGGATGCATCGCCTTCGCGGCGCCGCCGAAGCCGCCGGCGCGGTAGCGGAAGGTGGTCTGGATGCGGCCGTCCGGCAGGCGGGCGTACGACTCCACCGCGTTGTATGCATCGCGCTCCAGCCAGGTCGGGATCGAGGCGATCACGTACCAGTCGCCCATGAAGCGGTCCAGGTCGACGTCGGCGGCACGCGGCAGCGGTGGCTGCGCCACGCAGCCGGGCAGAGCGACCGCGGCCACGCAGGCGGCGAACAGGGCGGCGATGGGGATGCGCATCGGATGCTCCGGCGGCGTCAGGCGTCGCGCACGAAGCGGTAATGGGCCACCAGCCAGGCCTGGCCTCCCGCGTAGCCGAACAACTCCGCGCAGGCCATCCAGAACATCCGCCAGCGCTGGAACCACAGCGGCGCGGCCGCCTTGCCGTAAGCGCCCTGCAGGATGCGCAGCACCGGTTCGTGATGCCGGTCCTGGTTGGCCAGCCAGTGCTCGGCGGTGCGCTGGTAATGCGTGCCGTCGAGCAGCCAGCGCCGTTCCAGATGCAGCCCGCGCTGATAGTGCAGCAGCGTGTCCACCGCGGGCATCAGTCCGCCGGTGAAGAAGTGGCGCCCCATCCAGTTGTCCTCGCCCTCGGTATCGAACGGATAGGCCGTGTCCCGGTGCGCGAAGATGTGCACGAACAATTTTCCGCCCGGACGCAGCCAGGAGGCGATGCGGCGCATCAGCAGGCCGTGATTGCGCACGTGCTCGAACATTTCCACCGACACGCAGCGGTCGTAGCTGGCCGCTTCCAGCGCAAGGCGGCTCACGTCGCAGGTCAGCACGCGCACATTGCGCAGGCCGCGCGCCGCGCAGCAGGCTTCGATATGGGCGCGCTGCGAGCTGGAGTTGGATACGGCGGTGATGCGTGCGCGCGGATAGCGCGCGGCCATCCACAAGGTGAGCGAGCCCCAGCCGCAGCCCAGTTCCAGGATGTCCTGGCCGTCGCGCAGCTCGGCGCACTGGCCGTAGCGCTCCAGCATGCAGGTCTCGGCCTGCGCCAGCGTCTCGCTGCCTTCGGGGTAGTAGCAGCTGGAATATTTCAGCTGGGGCCCCAGGCAATACTGAAAGAAAGCCGCGGGCAGCTCGTAATGCTGGGCATTCGCGGCGTCGGCATGGATGGCGATCGGCCCTTCGCGCCAGGTATCCAGCAGCAGCGTCTGCCGTGCGTGCGCCACTTCCACGCTGCCGGCATGCAGTTCGCGCAGGCGCTGCGCGCACAGGCGGCGGATGCCGGCGCGGATCAGCGCGTCCGGCAGCAGGCCGCGCTCGGCCAGTCCCAGCAGGCCGGGGGCGGGGCGGTCGGCGGCCAGTTCGCGGGTATCGAGCACGGAGGCGCTCATGATTCGCTCCTGCGGTCAGGTGAACGGGGAAACCAGGGAATGAGCATGGGCGTGCGGCGCTGGTAGTCGCGATAGTCCTCGCCGCGCGAGCGCAGCGCCTGCGCCTCGGTGAACGGCACGCCGCTGAACCAGCGCAGGAAGACATACATCACGACCGGCCCCAGCCACGCCGCCCAGGCCCAGGGCGAGCCGGCGGCGAGTGCCGGATAGGCGAACCAGTGCAGCCATTCGAAGAAGTAATTCGGATGCCGCGAATATCGCCACAACCCCTCGCGGCAGGTCTTGCCGCGGTGGCGCGGATCGGCGCGGAAGCGGGCCAGCTGGCGGTCGGCCACGCTTTCGCCGAGCACGCCGGCCACCCATAGGGCGACGCCGCCGGCGAACCATGGCGAGAATCCGTCCGCGGGCGCCGCGGCGACCGCCACGAACGGCAGCGCGAACAGCAGCACCAGCAGGGCCTGCGCCTGGAAGAACAGAAAGAACTTGCCCTGGTGCCCCTGCCAGTGCGCGCGCAGATGGCGGTAGCGGCCGTCCTCCGGCTCCTTGCGCACCCGGCGCCACAGATGCCACGCCAGCCGGCAGCCCCAGCTGCCGCCGAGCACGGCCGCGGCCAGGCGAGCGGTCGGCGAGCCGCTGCCGGTCGCTCCGGCCAGCAGCGCCGCGAACGCAAGGCCGCCGGCCCACAGCACGTCGACGATGCCGGCGTTGCGATGGCGCCGCTGCCAGCGCCAGCCCGCGGCCATCAGCAGCGCCATCGCCGCCGCCAGCACGCCCAGCTGCAGCCACGGCGACCACGCCGGCGCGCTCATGGCGCCCCCGCCGCGGCGCGCAGCGACCATTGCCTGGCGCGGCCGGCCAGCAAGGGCAGGGCGATGGCCCAGCCCGCGGCGAGCCAGAGCCAGGCGCGCCAGGACGGCTCCGCTACCGTCAACGCCCGCCCCGACGCGGCGTAATAGGCGGCGGGCGCGCCCAGGCCTCCCAGCACGGCCGCGAGCCAGGCGTGCCGCTTGGCGATGGCCAGCGAGCCGTTGAGGGTCATCGCGAAGGCGGCCCACAAGGCTTCGATCCACAGCGGCGCTCCGGGCGGAAGCGCCGGCGAGGCCGCGGCATAACGCACCCAGACGCAGTACGCCATGACACCGTCCACGGCCAGCCCGCAGGCCATGGCCAGCGCGGCAAGCCGCCATTCGACCAGCGGCTGCGCGGAACCCAGCGCCTGCCACGCCACGAACGCGCACGCGCCGGCCACGCCGGGCCAGGCCCGCCCATGCGCCGCGCCACCCACCGCGAGCAGCCACACCAGTTGGTAGCCGAGCAGATTGCCCCAGAAGCTCATGCCGGCCCGTCCTCCGCGCGCGCGCCCCAGCGCGGCGCCGGCGGCCGCGCGCCGGGCTTGGCCAGCAGCAGGTGGGAGACGCCGATCGAACGCTCCAGGAAACCGCCTTCGCAATAGGCCAGGTAAAACTCCCACAGGCGCAGGAAGCGCTCGTCGAGGCCCAGCGCGCGCGCGTCGGCCAGGCGCGCCATGAAGCGCTCGCGCCATGCGTGCAGGGTCATGGCATACGACAGGCCGAAGTCCTCCTGGTGCACCAGCGCCAGGTCGGCCGCGCGGCTCTTGGCCTGCAGCATGGCGGCCAGCGAGGGAATGAAGCTGCCGGGGAAAATATGCCGCTTGATGAAATCCACCGAGGCCAGCGCCTGTTCGTAGCGGTGGTCTTCGATGGTGATGGCCTGGATCAGCGCCATGCCGTGCGGTTCGAGCAGCGCGCCGAGCCTGGCGAAATAGGTATCCAGATACTCCGCGCCGATCGCCTCGATCATCTCGATCGAAACCAGCTTGTCGTAGCGCCCGGCCAGGTCGCGGTAGTCGTCCAGCCGCAGCGTCACGCGATCCTGCAGGCCGGCCTCGGCGATGCGGGCGGCCGCCAGCGCATGCTGCTCGCGCGAGATCGTGGTGGTGGTGACGTGGCAGCCGTAGTGGCGCGCCGCGTGCAGCGCGAAACCGCCCCAGCCGGTGCCGATCTCGATCACGCGGTCGCCCGGGCGCAGGTCCAGCTTGCGGCAGATCACCTCCAGCTTGCGGGTGGACGCCTGCTCGAGCGTGTCGTCCGGCTGCGTCCACAGCGCCGATGAGTACATCAGGTCCGCCGACAGGAACAGGCCGAAGAAATCGTTGCCCAGGTCGTAATGCGCGGCGATGTTGCGCCGGCTGCCGGCCCGGCTGTTGGCGCGCAGGGCATGCCATGCGCGCAGCAGCAGGCCTCCCAGGCGGGCGGTACCGCTCTCCATGCCGTCGAGCAGGTCGCGGTTGCGCACCAGCAGCCGCACCAGCGCGACCAGATCGTCGCAATGCCATTGCCCGTCGCCGTACGCTTCGCCGGCGCCGACGCTGCCTTGGAAGGCCAGGGCGCGGTAGAAACCCAGGTCGCGCACTTCCACCTGCACGCTGAGCGCGGGACGCTCCGCCACCGGCTCGCCGCACTCGGTGCTGCCCAGCGCGTCGTGCACCACCAGCCGCCCATGCCTCAGCCCGCGCAGCGCATCGAGCAGGCGGCGGCGCAGGAAGCGGTCCGTGGCGGTGGCGCCGTCGGCCGTGGATGCCGGCGCGGTCCTGGCAAGTTCGTTCATGGCGAGTCTCCGTGGACAGGCGTAGCGATGCGCTCGCGCAGGCGCGGGTGGTCGTGCACAGGCATGCGCTTCAGCCACAGGCGCAGCGCCTGCCAATGGATCGCCCCGATCACCTGGGCCGTCATCAGCGGGTAGCGCCACAGCACGCGCGCCAGCGCGCCGCCGTCCAGCGCACGGCGGCGCAGATCCAGCGTGGCGTCGAACTCGCAGGCGGGCCCGCGCCGCACCTTCATGTGCACGCGCAGGTCGTCGGCCGGCGCGGTGAAGCGCCAGTCGTACTCGCGCTCCATCGCCATGAAGGGCGACACGTGAAAACGCTTGTCGAAGGACCAGCCCAGGCTGCGGCCGCGCCGTTCGGCGAGGCGCGCGTCCAGCACGTAGGCATGGCGTTCGCCCCAGGGCGTGTTGGTGATCTCCGCGACGATGCCATCCAGCGTGGCGCCGTCCTCGGCATAGCAGTAGTAGAAGGCGACCGGATTGAACACGTAGCCGGCATAGCGCGGATGGGCCAGCATGCGCACCGGGCCGCGGACCTCGCGCCCGCTGGCCCGGCTCAGCCGCCCGCGCACGGCCTGGGCGAGCGAGGGAACGTCCGGATCGAGGTAATCCTCGCGCCGCCACTCGGCCAGGTTGCGGCGCCCGGCGGACCACAGCCAGCGGCCGCGGAAAGCGGCGTCGATCTCGTCCAGGTCCAGGTAAAGCTGGGCCATGCGGTAGCGGAACATATGGCGCCGCGGCAACAGGCGCCGGTGCGTCACCGCACCCTCGTAGACCGCACTGGCGAGCGCGCCGGCCATGTCAGGCGGGCACCGCGGCGGCGGGCGCCGGAACGGTCCGGCCGCCAAGCGCGCGCGCCACGTCCACCGCGCTGCGCATGCCGTCTTCATGGAAGCCCCAGCCCCAGTACGCGCCGGCGAACCAGGTGCGCCGCTGGCCCTGGATTTCCGGCTTGCGCCGCTGCGCCGCGACCGATGCCGCGGTGTACACCGGATGGTGGTAGCTCATCCGGCGCAGGATCTTGGACGGATCGATGGCGCTGGTGCGATTGAGCGTCACCACGAACGGCTCGCGCGAGCGGATGCCCTGCAGCAGGTTCATGCAATAGCTCACCGTGCATGCCTCGCCGGCCGCGGCCGGCACGTGGGCATTCCACGCGGCCCAGGCCTTCCTGCGGCGGGGCAGCAGCCGCGCATCGGTATGCAGCACGGTGTCGTTGGCCTGGTAGGCGATGGCGCCCAGCACCTCGCGCTCGCGTTCGCTGGAATCTTCCAGCAGCCGCAAGGCCTGGTCGCTGTGGCAGGCCATCACCAGCTGGTCGTAGAGCTCCACGCCATGGCGATGGCGCACCTGCACGCCTTGCTCGAGGCGCCGCACGGCAAGGACCGGGCAGGCGAGGCGCTCGCGCACCGTCCAGCGCCGGCGCAAGGCGTGGACATAGCTGGCGGACCCTCCTTCCACGACGCTCCATGCCGGCCGTCCGCTGGCCTGGAGCATCTGGTGGTTGGCCATGAACTGCACCAGGTAGCGCGCCGGAAAACGCAGGATGTCCTGCGCGGGGGAGGACCACAGCGCGGACGCCATCGGCACCAGGTGATCGTCGCGGAAGGCCGCGCCGTAGCCTTGCCGTGCCAGATAGTCGCCCAGCGCCAGGGCGTCGTCGCCGCCGTCCAGCAGGGCCGGCGCCTCGCGATAGAACCGCAGCAGGTCGCGCAGCATGCCCAGGAAGCGCGG
>Ga0065165_1001882_pt1 | contig 20268 bp, 17 predicted proteins | sample AraplaMF_Cvi_mMF_FD_63813 | JGI IMG/M metagenome (GOLD analysis project Ga0065165, IMG submission 63813) | Arabidopsis root microbial communities from the University of North Carolina, USA - plate scrape MF_Cvi_mMF (version 2) (version 3) | ecosystem: Host-associated > Plants > Roots >...
TGCACGAAAACGCAAGGTGAGCAGCTTCGATGTGTTCGGCTTCGACTTGACGGGCATTCCCCACCCCATTCCATTCGCGGAAAACCAGGCGCAGCCCGGAAGCAGCCCGCTTCCCGACTCATGTGCACGGTAATTGGCAAAGGATAAGCGGCGGTAAATTTATCACGCCGCAACTTGCGGTTAGGTGACGCGGGGGACGCGGCATACTCCGCTGTCGTCCCCGCGAACGCAGGGACGACAGCGAGTATGAGGCAGCAGGCTCGCGCCTTAAGCCGCCCGGATATTCCCCATGAACCGGTCGAGCTCGGCGCGCAGGCGCGTGCTCTCGCTGGACAAGGTCTTGGCGGAATGCAGGACCTCCTCCGAGGCCGAGCCGGTTTCGGCGGCGCCGCGGTTGACCTGACCGATGTCGGTGGCGGCGGTCTGGGTGCCCTGGGCAACGGACTGGACGCTGCGGGCGATCTCCTGGGTGGCGGCGCCCTGCTCTTCCACGGCAGTGGCGATGGAGGTCGAGATCGACGAGATCTGGCCGATGGTGGCGCCGATCTCCTTGATCGCGGCGACCGATTCTGCGGTGGCGCCCTGCATGCCCGCGATGTGGGACGAGATTTCGTCCGTGGCCTTGGCGGTCTGGCTCGCCAGCGACTTCACCTCGCTCGCAACGACCGCGAAGCCGCGGCCGGCTTCACCGGCGCGCGCGGCCTCGATGGTGGCATTGAGCGCGAGCAAATTGGTCTGCTCGGCGATTGCGGTGATCAGCTTGACCACTTCGCCGATCTGCTGGGCGGCATGCGAGAGCTTGCCGATGCGGCCGTCGGTCTCCCTGGCTTGAACAACGGCGGCTTCGGCGATGCGGCTGGAATCGCGAACCTGACGGCCGATCTCCTCGACCGAAGCCGAGAGCTCTTCGGTGGCGGTGGCAACCGACTGCATGTTCGACGAGGCCTGCTCGGAAACACCGGCGACCTGGCTCGACAAGGTCTGCGTGGTCTCCGCGGTCCGGGTCAGCGTGGACGCAGCCGATTCCAGCTGCACGGCGGAGGCTGACACGTTCGACACGATGGCGCCAACCTTGCTTTCGAAATCGTCGGCAAAACGGATCAGCTCGGAGCGGCGCGCAGCGCTCGCTTCCTTGTTCTGGGCTTCGCTGGCGGCGGCATCGCGCTCGGCCTTGACCACCGCCTGAACCTTGAACTCCTCGACAGCGCCGGCCATCTCGCCGATCTCGTCCTTGCGGCCCAGGCCGGGCAGTACGACGTCGAAATTGCCAGAGGCGAGTTCGCGCATCGCCTTGCACATCGCGATCATCGGACGCGAGATGCCGGTTCCGAGCAGGAAGGCGAGAATGGCCCCCAGCAGCGTGCCACCGACGGCCAGCATCAGCACCAGTTGTTCGGTCCGTCCGATGGTCGCCGCCGATTCGGAATCGAGACGCTGCTGTTCGGCCACGAGGTCCGCCTTCATGGCGGTGGCGCCCTGCAGGATCGCGCCGGCCGAGCCGCTCATTTCAGTCACGAGCTCATCGACCAGTTTGGCGTTGGCGATCAGCTTCTCCAGGGCTTCGCGATAGGCGACAAGGATGGTCTTGGCGTCCTTGAGGCCGGCGACGATCTTGTCGTCCATCGAATAGACCGCGCCGAGCGAGTTCTCGACGAATTTCAGCCGCGCCAGCGCGCTGGTCGCGATCGTCTGGTCGGATGTCAGCACGAAATTGGTCGCAGCCGCGCTGGCGGTCTGGAACTGGGCGTTGACCTGCTTGGTGCCGAACTCGATCGACTGGGCCTCGGAGTCGGAGGCGTTGTTGCCGATGTCGTCGAGCTTGTATTTGAGCAGGTTGGCCTGGCGCGTCAGCTGGTTCTGCACCAGCAGCGTGCTCTCGCGCTTGGCTTGGAGCACTTTGGCGAAGGTCGACGAGAAGTTGGCGAACTCCTTGGCGAGCTTGTTGAGGCCGTCCAGGCGCGCCGGGTTCTTGGCGCTCTTGACGGCCTGGTCGACGGCGGTTTTCAGGCCGGCTTCAGCATCCAGCGCGGCCTTGGCGTCGTCTTCCTTGCCGGTGACGACGAAATATCTGACGGCCGAGCGATAGCCGAGCAGCTCACGGTCGATGTTACGGGCGAGGTCGGCTTCCGACACGCTGGTCCGGTAGGACCCCACCCCGGCCGAAACCCGCTCGAAGCCGAAATAGGAGAAGGCCATGCTGCCGGCCGAGATCACCAGCACCGCGGCGAAACCGAGGATGATCTTGGCGCGGAACCTGAGGGTCGGCATTACAGTACGCTTCGACGGCGACGCGACACGCCCGGACATTCCCAACCCCCATTTTCTATTTCAGCCGTGATCCGGAGGCGCCCCGCCCCCAGAACCAGATGCGCAAAACTAGGGCACAATGGATAAAGGGCGGTAAATTCGGCAGGCCGATGCAATCCCAAGGCGAGATCAGCGTCCGAGCCTCGTCGGCCAGGGGCCGACCGGATGGGATGACGGCTGGCATCCCACGCCGGCGGATGACCGGGCAAGCCGACCTTCCGGTCCTTGCCCGCGCGTCAGGAGATCGATGACTTTTCCATGGTCGGGGCGACGAAAATCCCAGTTGCAAAGTCCCAGGGCGCTGTCTCTAATTGGAAACAATCAAAATCAATCCGGGAGGTACGTTCTGTGTCTACAGTCAAACTGACGGTGAACGGCAAGTCCGTTGCCGTCGACGTGGAGGACCGCACGCTGCTGGTCCACCTGCTGCGCGACCACCTCAACCTCACCGGAACCCATGTCGGCTGCGACACCAGCCAGTGCGGCGCCTGCGTCGTTCACATGGACGGCAAAGCGGTGAAGTCCTGCACCATGCTGGCGGGTCAGGCCGACGGCGCCAACGTCACCACCATCGAAGGCATCGCCAAGGGCGACGAGCTGCACCCGATGCAGGCCGCCTTCCGCGACAATCACGGCCTGCAGTGCGGCTATTGCACCCCCGGCATGATCATGTCGGCGATCGACATCGTGCACCGCCATGGTGGCCAGCTCGACGAGACCACCGTCAGGCACGAGCTCGAAGGCAACATCTGCCGCTGCACCGGCTACCACAACATCGTCAAAGCCGTGCTCGACGCAGCCGGACGCATGAAAGTCTCGCAGGCGGCCGAGTAAAGCGGCACGCCTCGAACAAAGAACCACCGCTGCAGCTTTCGAGGGAAAGCGCGGTCAAAACAATTCCGGTCGGGAGGACCAGACATGGGTGTTGAAGGCATCGGCGCGCGCGTCGTGCGCAAGGAAGACAAGCGTTTCATTACCGGCAAGGGCCGATACGTCGACGACATCAAATTGCAGGGCATGACCCATGCTCATTTCGTCCGCAGCCCGCACGCACACGCCAAGGTCAAAAAGATCGATTCGTCCGCCGCGCTGAACATGCCGGGCGTGGTCGCGGTGCTCACCGGACAGGAGCTGGTCGACGACAAGGTCGGCAACCTCATCTGCGGCTGGGCCATCACCTCCAAGGACGGTAGCCCGATGAAGATGGGCGCATGGCCGGCGATGGCGCCGGAGACCGTGCGCTTCGTCGGTCAGGCCGTCGCGGTCGTGATCGCCGACAGCAAGAACCTCGCGCGCGACGCGGCCGAATCCGTCGTCGTGGAGTATGAAGAGCTGCCGGCCGTTGCCGACATGCAGTCGGCCATCAAGGCCGGCGCGCCGCAGCTTCACCCTGAAGCGCCCGGCAACCAGGTCTATGACTGGGTGATCGGCGACGAAGCCGCGACCGATGCCGCCTTCGCCAAGGCGGCCAACGTCGTCAAGCTCGACGTCACCAACAACCGCCTCGCCCCGAACGCGATGGAGCCGCGCGCGGCGATCGCCGACTACGATGCGGCAGAAGAGCACTTCACGCTCTACACGACCTCGCAGAATCCGCACGTCGCCCGCCTCGTGCTCTCGGCGTTCTACAATATCGCCCCCGAGCACAAGCTGCGCGTGATCGCTCCCGACGTCGGCGGCGGCTTCGGCTCCAAGATCTTCATTTACCCCGAAGAGATGGTGGCGCTGTGGGCCTCGAAGAAGGTCGGCCGTCCCGTGAAGTGGACCGGCGACCGCACCGAGGCCTTCCTCACCGACGCTCATGGCCGCGACCACGTGACCCATGCCGAAATGGCGTTCGACGCCAGCAACAAGATCATCGGTCTGAAGGTGAAGACCTACGCGAATTTCGGCGCGTACATGTCGCTGTTCTCGTCGTCGGTGCCGACCTATCTCTACGCGACGCTGCTGTCGGGCCAGTACAACATCCCGCAGATCCATGCCGAGGTGATCGGCGTCTATACAAATACCACGCCGGTGGACGCCTATCGCGGCGCGGGCCGCCCTGAAGCAAGCTACCTGATCGAACGCCTGATGGAGACGGCGGCGCGGCAGCTCAAGGTCGATCCGGCCCAGCTGCGGCGGAGCAACTTCATCACCCAGTTCCCGCACCAGACGCCGGTGATCATGGCCTATGACACCGGCGACTTTAACGCCTCGCTCGACGCCGCGATGAAGGCGATCGACTATGCCGGCTTCGCCGGGCGCAAGGCCAAATCGAAGTCCGATGGCAAGCTGCGCGGCATCGGCGTGTCCTGCTACATCGAGGCCTGCGGCATCGCGCCGTCGAAGGCGGTCGGCAGCCTGGGCGCCGGCGTCGGCTTGTGGGAATCCGCCGAAGTGCGCGTCAACCCGGTCGGCACCATCGAGATCCTGACGGGCTCGCACAGCCACGGCCAGGGCCACGAAACGACGTTCTGCCAGCTCGTCGCCGATCGCCTCGGCGTTCCCATCAGCCAGGTCTCGATCGTCCATGGCGACACCGACAAGGTGCAGTTTGGCATGGGCACCTACGGCTCGCGCTCCGCGGCCGTCGGCCTCACCGCGATCCTGAAGGCCATGGAGAAGATGGAGTCCAAGGCCAAGAAGATCGCCGCGCATGCGCTGGAAGCGTCGGAAGCCGACATCGTCATCGAGAACGGCGAGTTCAAGGTGACGGGCACCGACAAGGCGATCGCCTTCCCGATGGTCGCGCTCGCGGCCTATACCGCGCACAATCTGCCTGACGGGATGGAGCCGGGCCTGAAGGAGAGCGCCTTCTACGACCCGACCAACTTCACCTTCCCGGCGGGCACCTATATCTGCGAGCTCGAGGTCGACCCCGGCACCGGCAAGACCTCCTTCGCCAACTTCGTCGCAGCCGACGATTTCGGCCGGCTGATCAACCCGATGATCGTCGAGGGGCAGGTCCATGGTGGCCTGGTTCAAGGCATCGGACAGGCCTTGCTCGAGCACGCCATTTACGACGCCAACGGCCAGCCGGTGACGGCCTCGTTCATGGACTACGCTATGCCGCGTGCCGACGACGTGCCCTCCTTCAACCTCTCCCACACCACGACGCTGTGCCCGGGCAATCCGCTCGGCATCAAGGGTTGCGGTGAGGCCGGCGCAATCGGCGCCTCCGCAGCCGTGATCAACGCGATCACGGATGCGATCGGCAAGAACAATCTGGAAATGCCCGCAACCCCTGACCGGGTGTGGCGCACGATCCACGCGGCCTAAGGGGAGGAACGACCATGTATCAGACCACATATCATCGCGCCTCCTCGGTCGACGAGGCCGCCAGCCTGTTCGCCAAGGGCACCGAAGCCAAGTTCCTCGCCGGCGGCCAGACGTTGCTACCGGTCATGAAGCAGCGCCTCGCCAGCCCCTCCGACGTGATCGACCTCGGCAAGATCAAGGAGTTGCAGGGCGTCGAACTCTCGGGCGACGTGCTGACCATCAAGGCCGCTACGACCTATTACGACATCATGACGAATGCCGATGTGAAGAAGGCGATCCCTGCGATTGCCTATCTCACCTCGGTGCTCGGCGATCCCGCCGTGCGTTATCGCGGCACGATCGGCGGCTCGATCGCCAACAACGATCCGGCCGCGGATTATCCGGCTGCGCTGCTCGCGCTCGGCGCCACGGTGAAGACCAACAAGCGGTCGATTTCGGCGGACGACTTCTTCCAGGGCCTTTTCACCACAGCACTGGAAGACGGCGAGATCATCACCGCGGTGTCGTTCCCGGTTCCTGCGAAGGCCGGCTACGAGAAGATGCGGCATCCGGCTTCGCGCTTCGCGCTGACCGGCGTGTTCGTCGCGCAGACAAAGTCGGGCGACGTTCGCGTCGCGGCCACCGGCGCCTCGCAGAGCGGCGTGATGCGAGTGGGCGCGATCGAGGCCGCGCTGAGGGCGAACTGGTCGCCGTCGGCGCTGGACAGCGTCAGCATTCCCGCGAGCGGTTTGCTGGCGGACATCCACGGCACCGCGGAATATCGCGCCAACCTCGTCAAGGTGATGGCGCAGCGCGCGGTGGCGGCGGCCGGCTGATAGCTTTCGCTAGCGTCTCAACACAAATCTTTCGCGGCGCGCAGGAATGCGCGCCGCTTTTATTATGCGCCCATGCATGAAAAGCGCTTGCCTCGCTGGCGTGAAGGCGTGAAAAGTTAATCAGCCAATTAACTCGCCCAGCGAGGAATGTCCCGGAACGATGGCCGGACCACCGGCATCCATCCGCGACCCGAGGAAACAACACGTGCTCGATAAACCCGCCCAGAACGCTTCCGTCCGCACCACCGGCCCGCTCTCGGGCTTCCGTGTCGTTGAATTCGCCGGCATCGGACCCGGCCCGTTTGCCTGCATGATGCTGGCCGACATGGGCGCCGATGTCGTCACGCTCGACCGCGTCGGCGCGAAGAAGAGCATGAAGTCGGTGGCCGGCCGCGGCCGCAAGGTGATCGAACTCGACCTCAAGGACAAAGCCGCGGTCGCGCAGGTGCTCGACTTGCTCGCCAGCGCCGATGCGCTGGTCGAAGGCTTTCGCCCCGGCGTGATGGAGCGGCTCGGGCTCGGCCCCGATGTCGTGCTCGCGCGCAACCCGAAACTCGTCTACGGCCGCATGACCGGCTGGGGCCAGGAAGGCCCGCTCGCCAACGCCGCCGGTCATGACATCAATTACATCTCCATCACCGGCGCACTCGCCGCGATCGGCACCAAGGAGGCGCCGGTGCCGCCGCTCAACCTGGTCGGCGATTTCGGCGGCGGTGCTCTCTACATGGTCGTCGGCGTGCTTGCCGCGCTGCTGGAAGCGCAGAAGTCCGGCAAGGGCCAGGTCGTCGACACCGCGATGTGCGACGGCGCGGCATCGCTGATGTCGTTCTTCTTCGACATGAAGACGCTCGGCCGCTGGACCGAAGGCCGCAATCGCAACTTCCTCGACGGTGGCGCGCATTTCTACGGCGTCTACGAATGCGCCTGCGGCCACTTCGTTTCGATCGGCTCGATCGAGCCGCAATTCTACGCGCTGCTGCGCGAGCATGCGGGCCTGACCGATGCCGACTTCGACGCGCAGATGGACCCCAAGGCCTGGCCGGCGCTGAAGGAGAAGCTGAAGGCCGTGTTCAAGAGCAAGACGCGCGAGGATTGGTGCAGCATCATGGAAGGCACCGACATCTGCTTCGCGCCAGTGCTGACCATGACGGAAGCGACCGAGCATCCGCACATGGTCGCCCGCGAGGTCTTCATCGAGCGGCACGGCGTCAAGCAGCCCGCACCGGCGCCGCGCTTTTCGCGCACGCCGTCGGCGGCGCGTGAGCCCGAAGGCGCCGAGATCGGCGCGCTCACGGCTGCGTGGAAAGCGGGACGCTAGGGCGCGACTGAGGGTTGCAAGCGGGCACCTTTTGCGTCACTGCGCGTTGACGCAAGTGACACAAGGTGCCTTCTCTCGTGACCTCAACTGATCGCCCGCAACCCTCCCAGACCATGCGCGTCGGCGCGGCCATTCTCGGCAACGCGCTCGAATTCTACGACTTCACGGTCTACGCGGCCTTCGCGGTCTTTCTCGCCAAGGCGTTCTTTCCGGCGGACAATCCCAACGTCAGCCTGCTGCTGACGGTCGCGACCTTCGGCGTCGGCTTCGTGGCGCGCCCGCTCGGCGGCATCGTCATCGGCGCCTATGCCGATCGCCGTGGCCGCAAGCCCGCGATGACGCTGACGATCTGGCTGATGGCATTGGGAACCGGCCTGATCGGGGCGCTGCCGACCTATGATCAGATCGGCCTGCTCGCGCCCGTGCTGTTGGTGTTGGCGCGCCTGCTGCAGGGCTTTTCGACCGGCGGCGAGATGGGACCGGCGACGACCTACCTGCTGGAGAGCGCGCCGTCACATCGCAAGGGCTTCTTTGGAAGCTGGCAGCTCGCCAGCCAGAATCTCGGCAGCTTGTTCTCCGCGCTCGTAGGACTCGGCCTCGCATTTCTGATCACGCCCGGCGCCAATGATAGCTGGGGCTGGCGCGTGCCGTTCCTGCTGGGCATCCTGATCGCACCGGTCGGCTACTTCATCCGCAAGAATCTCGATGAGACGCTGGATGCCGGGGAGGCTCATGCCAGTGTCGGCGGCGTTCTCTCGGACATCGTCGCTAATCACTGGGCCAAGATCGTTCTCTGCATCCTCTTGATATCAGGCGCGACCATCGGCCAGTACTTCTTCCTCTACACGGCGACCTACGCCATCAACACGCTGCATTACAGCCAGAGCTGGGCGATGACGGCCAACTTCGCCACCTTTGTTAGCGGCACGGTCTTCGCGCTGCTCGGCGGCCTACTCGCCGACAAATTTAGCCTGAAGGTCGTCGCCGTCGTCCCGCGCATCATCGTGACGTTGCTATTCTATCCCGCCTTGCTGCTGGTGGTGTCGTCCGGCTCACCGCAGGTCTACGTGATTTGCGTTGCAGTCCTGATGGCGTTCCACGCAATGTCGGGAGCTGCCGGCATCATCCTCATACCGATGATTTTCCCCGCGATCGTCCGCACCAGCGGATTGTCGATCGCCTACGCGCTCGGCGTGACCATCTTCGGCGGCACGGCACAACTCGTATTCACTTGGATCATCGGGTCGACCGGCGACAAGCTGTCATGGGTTTGGTACGTCATCGCCATGGGCGTCGTCAGCATCCTCGCGACGATGGCGATAAGGATGCCTGAAGTCGCCGAACGGCGGCGGGACACCGCAGCACGGGGCGCTGCGGTGGCGAGCACGTCGAGTTAACGACACGGGCGCTGTTGTAGGGGGCAAAGTGAAGCGTGCCCACCCTCTTTCAATGATTGATGCAGATAGAGGACGTGGGCACGCTTGCGCTTTGCCCCACCTACCGCGGCGCGGCTGACCGCTACGCCGCATCCTCCACCTTCAACACCCCGCGCCGGATCTGATCCTCCTCGATCGATTCGAACAGGGCCTTGAAATTGCCCTCGCCAAAGCCGTCATCGCCCTTGCGCTGGATGAACTCGAAGAAGATCGGGCCGATCGCATTGGCCGAGAAGATCTGCAGCAGCACCTTGGTCTGGCCGCCGTCGACCACGCCTTCGCCGTCGATCAAAATGCCGTTCTTCTGCAGCCGCGCGACGTCCTCGCCGTGCTTGGGCAGGCGGGTGTCGATCCGCTCGAAATAGGTTTCCGGCGGCGACGGCATGAACGGCAGGTTGGCATCGCGGAGGTCCTCGATGGTGCGATAGATGTCGCGGCAGCCGCAGGCGATGTGCTGGATGCCCTCGCCGCGATAGATATTCAGATATTCCTCGATCTGCCCGGAATCGCCGGCGTCCTCGTTGATCGGAATCCGGATCTTGCCGTCCGGGCTGGTCAGCGCGCGCGAGAACAGGCCGGAGGCGCGGCCCTCAATGTCGAAGAAACGAATCTGGCGGAAATTGAAGAGCTTTTCGTAGAAGCCGGTCCAAACATCCATGCGCCCACGATGGACGTTGTGGGTGAGGTGATCGAGATAGAACAGGCCAGCGCCGACGGGGCGCGGATCACGCGCCCCCAGCCAGTCGAACTCGGCATCATAGGCCGAGCCCTTGGCGCCGTAGCGATCGACAAAGTAGAGCAGACTGCCGCCGATGCCCTTGATCGCGGGCACATCGAGCGTCTTCTGCGCCGACGAGACATCGGCCGGCTCGGCACCGAGCGAAATCGCGCGGTCATAGGCCGCCTTGGCATCGACCACACGAAATGCCATCGACGGCGCGCAGGGGCCATGCGCCGCGACGAAGTCGTGGCCGTGGGTGCCGGGCTCCTCGTTGACGAGATAGTTGATGTCGCCCTGGCGATAGACCGTGATCTTCTTGGCCTTGTGGCGCGCGACGGGCGCGTAACCCATCAGCTTGAACAGCGCGTGCAATTCTTCCGGATCTGGATGCGCGTATTCGACGAACTCGAACCCGTCGGTGCCCATCGGATTGTCGGAGGTGATGGTGGCCGGCGGTGCATCGTGCGGAAACGGACCCATGTTGATCTCCCAAATTGCTGCTGGACTGAACTATCCTTCATGGGATGCGCAATGTGCGTGCAAACGGGACGCATTTTGGCTATCCTATGCACGATCCGTGCATAAAATGGATAAATCGCGCATGATTCCGGTAGATGCCTTCGACCTCAAAATCCTCGGCGCGCTTCAGGACGACGGCCGGCTCACCAACCAGGAACTGGCCGATCTTGCTGGACTGTCGGCCTCGCAATGCTCGCGCCGGCGCATGCGGCTGGAGGAAGAGAAGGTGATCGCGGGCTATCACGCCGATCTCTCCAGCGAGGCGCTCGGCTTCGGCGTCATCGCTTTCATCCAGGTCGGGCTTGCGACCCACTCGCCGGACAATTCAAAGCGCTTCCGCGCACTGGTGAACCGGATCGACGAGATCCAGGAGGCCTATTCGCTGACGGGAGACGCCGACTATGTGCTCAAGGCCGTGCTGCGCGATCTCAAGGGCCTGTCCAACCTCGTCAACGACGTGCTGATGCCGCATCAGAGCGTGGCGCATGTGCGCTCCTCGATCGTGCTCGATCGGCTCAAGGAAAGCACGAAGCTGCCGCTGAAGGATTTGAAGGCTGGCTGAAATCGAGGGAACTACGCCATTCGCGTTAGGATCGCGATCTGTGATGATTTTGGCCAATCCGGGAGATTTCGCCATGGCGCTCCAGCTTCGACCAAACTGCGAATATTGCGATCGCGACCTGCCGCCCGATGCAACGGACGCGCGGATTTGCTCCTACGAATGCACGTTCTGTGCGGATTGCGTGGAGACGAAGCTCTCCAACGTCTGCCCGAACTGCGGCGGCGGCTTCGCCCCGCGCCCGATCCGGCCGACGCAGGAATGGCGGTCGGGCGTGTGCACGAGCAAGCAGGCACCGTCCGACAAGCGCGTGCATTTGAAGTATAGCGTGGAGGATGTCGCGGCGCATTGCGCTAGGGTGCGCGATGTGCCGCCGGAGAGGCGGTAGACTCTCTTCTCATCGTCATTGCGAGCGCAGCGAAGCAATCCAGAATCCTACCGCGGAAAGACCCTGGATTGCTTCGTCGCTTCGCTCCTCGCAATGACGGAGGTTGTAGCAGCGGCCCCTACTCCGCCGCCAAGATCGTCCCCTCGACCTCGCCGAACCCGACGCGATAGCCGTTACCCTGGCACCAGCCGCGCATGACGAGGCTGTCGCCGTCTTCCAGGAACGAGCGCTTCACGCCGCCCGGCAGCTCGGCCGGCTCGGTGCCGTTCCAGCTGATCTCCAGGAGGCTGCCGCGCTGGTTCTTCTCCGGGCCGGAGATGGTGCCACTGCCGAGGAGATCGCCGACATTCATGGCGCAGCCGGAGGAGGCGTGGTGCATGAGCTGCTGCACCGAGGACCAGTACATGTATTTGAAATTGGTGCGGCTGATGCTGGCCGGCGCGTTGGCGCCGGCAGCGCGCAAGGCGACGTCGAGCTCGAGATCGTAGTTCTGCGGCTTGGCCTGTTTCAGATAATCGAGCGGCACCGGCTCCTGCTCAGGCCCCTTCAGGCGGAACGGCTCCAGCGCCTCGCGCGTCACCACCCACGGGCTGATCGAGGTCGCGAACGCCTTGGCCAGGAATGGTCCGAGCGGCACGTATTCCCATTGCTGGATGTCGCGCGCGCTCCAGTCATTGAGCAGCACGAAGCCGAAGATCATCTCCTCGGCCTGGCTCTCGTTGAGCATGCCGCCCATCGGCGAGGGCTGGCCGACCACGACGCCCATCTCCAGCTCGAAATCAAGCCGCTTGCACGGCCCGAAGCTCGGCACGTCCACATTCGGCGGCTTGAGCTGCCCACGCGGCCGCTTCACCTTTGTCCCTGAGACGACAACGGTCGAAGCGCGGCCGTTATAGGCGATCGGCATATGCAGCCAGTTCGGCTGCAGCGCGTTGTCCTTGCCGCGGAACATCACGCCGACATTGGTGGCGTGCTCTTTCGACGAATAGAAATCGGTGTAGCCGGAGACCGCGATGGGCAGATGCAATCTGGCATCGCGCATCGGCACCAGCGCCTGCTTGCGCAGCTCCTCATTGTCGCGCAGCTCCGGATGATCGTGCCGCAGCAGCTCGCTGATCCGCGCGCGGGTCTTGCTCCAGACCTTCGGCCCCAGCGCCATGAAGGCGTTGAGCGAAGGCTCGGAGAACACGCCGAGCTGACCGACATCCAGCCGCGAGTCCTGCTCGAGCTCCCAGAGGTCGAGCACGTAATTGCCGATGGCAACGCCGACCCGCGGCGTCGGATTGGCCGCGGTCGAGAACACGCCATAGGGCAGGTTCTGGATCGGGAAATCGGAGGCCGCATCGATGTCGATGAAGGAGCGGAGGCTGGGGTCGTTGGGGTGCGTTGTCACGTTTGGCTCGGTCTCTCTTTCCTTCTCCCTTTGTGGGAGACGGTGGCGCGAAGCGCCGGGTGAGGGGTTCTCTCCGCGAATTCAATTGCAAGAGGGGCGCTCGCGGAGAGAACCCCTCACCCGTCTCGCCGCTCCGCCGTAGCCGATGCAAGGCATCGGCGTTCTTAAGAACGGCGGCAAGGCCGCCTATGCCATCCTCTCCCACAAGGGGAGAGGAGAAGACAGCTACGGCCGGTTCGGATCGAACCGCTTCTCAAGTCCGGTCCAGCAATCCGCGTAATTGTCCTGCAGCGAGGACGAACTCGCGGCGTGCGCCGTGACGCGCTGCGGGTAGCGGGTCTCGAACATGAAAGCCATCGTGCCGGTCAGCTTCACCGGCTTGAGCTCGCTATTGCTGGCATGCTCGAAGGCGTCGCGGTCGGGGCCGTGCGGCAGCATGCAATTGTGCAGGCTGATGCCGCCAGGAATGAAGCCCTGCGGCTTGGCATCGTAGACGCCGTAGATCAGGCCCATGAACTCGCTCATGATGTTCATGTGATACCACGGCGGACGGAAGGTGTTGTCGGCGACCATCCAGCGCTCGGGGAAGATCACGAAGTCGATATTCGCGGTGCCCGCGGTCTCCGACGGCGAGGTCAGAACTGTGAAGATCGAGGGATCGGGATGATCGAAGCCGATCGCGCCGACCGGCGAGAAGGTGCGCAGATCGTATTTGTAGGGCGCGTAGTTGCCGTGCCAGGCGACGACGTCGATCGGCGAATGCGGCAGCGTCGTCTTGAACAGCGAGCCGCCCCATTTCACGAACAGCTCGGTCGGCGTGTCCTTGTCCTCATAGGACGCCACCGGCGTGAGGAAGTCGCGCGCATTGGCAAGACAATTGGCGCCGATCGGTCCGCGCTCCGGCAGCGTGAAGGCGCCGCCGTAGTTTTCGCAGAGATAGCCGCGCGCGGGCCCGTTCGGGATTTCGACGCGGAACTTCACGCCGCGGGGGATGACCACGATCTCGCCGGGCTCGGCGTCGATGCGGCCGAACTCGGTGACGATACGCAAATTTCCCTGCTGGAGCACGAACAGCAATTCGCCGTCGGCATTGTAGAAATGCTGATCCTCCATCGACTTGGTGATGAGGTAGATGTGCGCGGCCATGCCGGCCTGGGTGTTGACGTCGCCCGCGGTCGTCATGGTCTGCACGCCCTGCAGGAAGGTCACCTCCTCCTTCGGCATCGGCGCCGGATCCCAGCGCAGCTGCGCGATCGGCAGATCGTATTCATGGCATGGCGCCGAGCGCCACAGCCCAGGATCGATCTTTTCGAAGCGGCCGGAATGCTTCACCGACGGACGAATGCGATAGAGCCAGGAGCGCTCGTTGGTGCCGCGCGGCGCGGTGAACGGCGAGCCCGAGAGCTGCTCGGCATAGAGACCGTAGGCGCAGCGCTGCGGCGAGTTGCGCCCGATCGGCAATGCGCCGGGCAACGCCTCGGTCTCGAAGCTGTTGCCGAAGCCAGACATGTAGCCCGGCGTCACCTGGGCCGAGCTGCGGATGATCTGATCAGGCGAGGTATTGATGTTCATGACTATCCTCCTCCTTGCAGGGCGGCCCACATTTCCTGGTCGCGCTTGTCGGTCCAGATCACGGGATCGTCGATCCCCGATGCCTCGTCATAGGCGCGCGACACGTTGAACGGCAGGCAGTGCTCGTAGATGGCGAAGCTGTGGAATTTCGGGTCCATCACCTCGCGCGTCGCCGCCATCGATTCCTTCAGCGTGCGGCCCTTGGCGACCGAGATTTCGGCAGCGCCATAGAGCGAGGTGACGAAGTCGCGCGTCATGCCGATGGCCTCGCGCACCGTGGCCGTGCCCTTGAGCGCATCGCCACGGCCCGGCGCGATCGCCTTGGGATTGAAGTTGCGGATCTCGTTCAGCGTCATCGGCCATTCGCGCAGATGCGCATCGCCGCAATAGCAGGCCGAGTGATATTCGATGAGATCGCCGGAGAACATGACTTCGGCATCCGGCACCCAGGCGACGATGTCGCCGGAAGTGTGACCGGCCCCAAGCTGCATCAGCCGCACCTCGCGCTTGCCGAGATAGATCGACATCTCGCCTTCAAAGGTCAGCGTCGGCCAGGTCAGGCCAGGAATGCTCGCGGCATCCTGGAACAGGCGCGGGAAGCGGCCGTATTCGGAATCCCAGTCCTGCTGGCCGCGCTCCTCGATCAGGCGATAGGTCTCCTGCGAGGCGACGATGCCCTGCGCCTTATAGGCGGAGGCGCCCAGCACGCGCACGGCGTGATAATGCGACAGCACGACATATTTGATCGGCTTGTCGGTGACCGTCTTGACGCGCTCGATCACCTTGCTGGCCATCGCCGGCGTCGACTGCGCATCGAACACGAGGCAGCCGTCGTCGCCGACGATGATCGCGGTATTCGGATCGCCCTCGGCGGTGAAGGCGTAGAGATCGGTGCCGATCTCGGAGAAGGTGATCTTCTTTTCGGAGAGATCGCCGGTGGACGCGAAGTTCTTCGCCATCAATTCATCCTTAGATGTTTGGGTTATTGTTGTTGCTGTTGTTGCTGCTGGCCGTCGATCATGCGGCGTTTCGCCAGCAAGAGCGCTTCCCTGAGCACCTCGATGTCGCCGATATGGTTCGCGAGGATCAGCACCAGCGCCGCATCGAAATCGGCGCTCTGCGCGTCGGTGAGCCCACGATGCGCCTCGACGACGGCGCGAAAGGCGTCGTCGGGCCGTGCAAAGTTGGAGTTGGTGGAAAGCGGCATGGGAAACCTCAATTCAAACCAGCGGCCCGCGACAGCGCCGCTGCGATCGCCTCGCGCGTCGGATGGCGGAAGCGCGCGGCGACATAGCCATCGGGCCTGAGCAGATAGGCCGTATCAGGCTCGGCATCGTAACGCGTTGCGACGAGACCCGAGGGATCGGCCAATCCGCCCTCGCCGCCGATGCGGATGTCCTTGACGCCTGCAGGCATGTCGATCGCCGCACCATTGCTGAACGAGAGCAGGGTAAAGTCCGTTCCACCCTTGCGGAACGCATCCGTGAGGTAGGCCTGTTCTCCAAGGGGCGCATCGAGCATGGAACATCCGGGCGACGGCCCACCGCGCCACGCTTCCGCGTCGCGCGACGACAGCGGCGTATCATAGCTGCACGGGACCGAGAGCCGGCCGCCATTGACCATGCGTTTGCCGAACTCGGTTTCCTTGGCGAGCGACAGCACGGCCTTTCGCAGCCGCGCCTCCTGTTGCGAGTGCGGCGCCATGAAGTCGGTCGAGCGGGTTGATTCGCGGATGTTCTCGTCGGCGGCAAGGCTGCGCTCGACATGATAGCTTTCGAGCAGACTCGCAGGTGACGTTCCGCGCAACACGCGATCGAGCTTCCAGGAGAGATTCTCGGCGTCCTCGAGTCCGGAGTTGGCGCCGCGTGCACCAAAGGGCGAAACCTGATGCGCCGAGTCGCCGGCAAAAATCACGCGGCCATGGAGGAAGCGGTCCATCCGCCGGCACTGGAACTTGTAGAGCGAGATCCATTCGAACTCGAACTTGTCGTGCCCGAGCATCCGCGCGATCCGCGGCCGCACGTTCTCCGGCTTCTTCTCGACTGCGGGATCGGCATCGCGACTGAGCTGGAGATCGATGCGCCAGACGTCGTCGGGCTGACGGTGCAGCAGCGCCGAGCGTCCCGCATGAAACGGCGGATCGAACCAGAACCAGCGCTCGGTCGGGAATTCCGCCGTCATCTTGACGTCAGCGATCAGGAATTGGTCCTCGAACACCTGGCCGCCGAACTCGGCGCCGACCATCTGCCGCAACGATGAGCGGGCCCCGTCGCAGGCAACGACATATTGTGCGTGCAGCCGATAGGAGCCGTCAGGCGTTTCGATCGTCAGAACGGCGGAATCGTTGCGGTTCTCCAGCGCCGTCACCTTGTTGCGCCAGCGCAAGTCGATCGCTGGCAGGTCAACGACCCGGTCGACCAGATAGGCTTCGGCGTAATACTGCTGGAGGTTGATGAAAGCAGGCCGCTTGTGGCCGTCCTCGGGCAGCAGGTTGAACTGATAGAGCTGGGACTCGCCGTGAAAGATCCGGCCGACGCTCCAGACGACACCCTTCTCGACCATGCGGTCCGCGACGCCGAGCCGGTCCCAATATTCGAGCGACCGTTTGGAGAAGCAGATCGCGCGCGAGCCTTCGCCGATGCGGTCGGCATCATCCAGAACAACGACGCGCTGTCCACGCTGGGCGAGATCGATCGCCAGCGACAACCCGACCGGACCCGCGCCGACGATCACGACCGGATGTCCGGCCGCGTCCTTGCCGGGGCGATCCTGATCGGGATGGCGGCGATAGCCGAACTGGGTTTTGGCCTGATGCGTATTGGCGTCCGCCATACACTAACCTCGGCTCTGGTCAGGAGAGGACTGATCTGCTAGATAGTCTCACGTGCAACTATTTTGGACCGGAGCCGGCCGGCGGTCAACTGGAATTCGGAGCGCTCTGCTTGGCGAGGACATCCAGCGACACCGCGCTAAAAGCGCGCGAGGCCAATGGGGCTTCAACGCGCCCCAAAACGCGGCTCGACCTGTTCAAGTTCGTGCCGTTCCGTCTCAACCGGCTCGCCGCCGAAGTCAGCGCCGCGTTGTCGGTCGAATACCAGGAGCGCCACGGCCTCGACATTCCGGCCTGGCGCGTGATCGCCACGCTCGGCTTCCGCAGCGATCCCTGCAGCGCGCAGTACATCTCGCAATGCACGCGCACCCATAAATCAACCATCAGCCGCGCGGTGACGACGCTGCTGCACGAGGAACTGATCGAGCGGGTCGAGAACGAAGCCGACCGCCGCGAATTCCGCCTGCAGCTCACGAAGAAAGGCCGCGCACTGTACGAACAGCTGTTCCCGCAGCTCTTGCGGCGGGAAGACGAAATCTTGTCCTGCCTGTCGGCGCAGGAGCGGAAGCAACTCTCAGCGTTGCTCGGCAAGATCGAGGAGAGCCTCGATCTTATCCAGACCAGCGAAGAGGCCGACGCCAAGCAGGCGTATTAATCAAGGTCCCGCGCGCGGTGTCGGTTCCGTCATCCCCGCGCAACGGCGTAGCCGTTGTCGCTGGAGGTGCGAGGCGCGCGATGCGAAGCATCGTGCGGGGAGCCTCGAAGGATGAGCGGGCTCGATGCAGCCGGGCCGTCGCCCTTCGAGGCTCGCCGAAGAGTCGAGCACCTCAGGGTGACGGTGATGGAGTCGCGGTCGCTTTCTCTACGCAATCATTTCGCAAACGACCGCGACGGCGGCAGATGCAGCGACCACGCATCGACCTTGTCGCTGGCGCGCGGATAGATCTCCGTCACGATCGGATCATGGCCGGGGATGAATCGGTCGGGGTGACCGGCGAGGCGCTCGATCGTCTCCCAGCCCTGCGCCATGTCGCCGATGTTGAGGACGATCGGAAACGGGCTGCGGCGCTGCAGGTTGGCGTAGTAATGCGCGGCGTCGGACGCGAGCACCACCGGTCCGCGCGCGGTCTCGACCTTGACTACCTGCAGGCCGTCGGAATGACCGCCGACACGGTGCACGGTGACGCCCGGCGCAATCTCGCCGTCGCCGGAATAGAAAGTGACGCGCTCGCCATAGACATGGCGCACCATCTGGGTGACGTGCTCGACCGAGAACGGGTGTCGCAGCAGTCCGTTGCACATGCAGCGGCCGGTCGCGTAGGCCATCTCGCGCTCCTGCAGATGGAAGCGCGCATTCGGGAAGCGGTCGAGATTGCCGGCATGGTCGTAGTGCAGATGCGTCACGATAATGTCGCGAATGCTCGACGCCGGGACGCCAAAGCGCTCCAGCGCATCGACCGGATTCATCGTCAGCTTGCGTGCCCGCGCACTCGCCTCCTCGGCATTGAAGCCGGTGTCGACCAGGATGTCGCGGCCGCCGCCACGGATCAGCCAGACGAAGTAATCGAGGTCCGCCGCCGCGCTGTCATGCGGGTCGGGCTGCAGGAAATTCATGTTGGGGGTGCGCGGCGTCATCGTCGCATAGCGCAGGGCGTAAATTTCGTAGGCGTTTCCCATGGTCTTGCTTTTCTGAGTTGGATCTTGCGGGACGATCGCGCGCACCAAGCCATCGTCCGCCGCAAAGGTCAAACGCCGCGCATTGCGACGGGTGCAGGCCAGCAATGTGAGACCAATCACACTGGCGCCACCGCGATTGCCCTAAAACAAGACCTCTCGAATACACCGCCCCGCAATGACCCGTCGGATCCTGTCGAGTGCAACCGTGACCGTCGTTCTATTCCCCTCCCATCGTGCCCCTGCATCGCGGTCAATTGTCGCGATAATGTCGAAACTCCAAGCGGTTGACGCACCCCTTCCGCGGTTTGATAATGCACTTTGCGTAAGTTAAGGTCGCCGCGGCGCAAGCTGGTAACGGCGCCTTTTTGGCTGGACCGCGCTGATTATGAAAATTCGCTTCCTTTTTCTTCTGCCCCTGCTCGTTTCACTCGTCCCGGCCGCGCCGTCCCTGGCCGCCGGCGACCGCTTTGCGCTGGTCATCGGCAACGCCAAATATCCGGACGCGGATGCCCCGCTGAAGGAACCGCTCAACGATGCGCGCGACATTGCCGACGAGCTCAAGCGTGACGGCTTTGCCGTCGACATCGGCGAGAACCTGACCGGCGACGGCATGCGCCGCGCCTTCGACAAGCTCTACGGCAAGATCAAGCCGGGCTCGGTGGCGCTGGTGTTCTTCAGCGGCTTCGGGATCCAGTCGGCGCGCCAGAGCTACATGTTGCCGATCGACGCGCAGATCTGGACCGAATCCGACGTGCGCCGCGACGGTTTCAGCCTGGAGATGGTGCTGGGTGAGCTCAACACCCGCGGCGCGGGCGTCAAGATCGCGCTGATCGACGCCAGCAGGCGCAATCCGTTCGAGCGCCGGTTCCGCAGCTTCTCGGCCGGCCTGACCCCGGTGATTGCACCGAACGGCACGCTGGTGATGTATTCGGCGGCGCTGGCCTCGGTCGTCTCGGACGCCGGCGGCGACCACAGCCTGTTCGTCCAGGAACTCCTGAAGGAAATCCGCGTCCCCGACCTGATGGCCGAGGAAACGCTGAACCGCACCAAGATGGGCGTCACCCGCGCTTCGCGCGGCGAGCAGGTGCCGTGGATCTCGTCTTCGCTGGCCGAGGACTTTTCGTTCATTCCGGGCGCCGCCGGGTCGCGACCGTCAGTCTCGCCGCAGCCGGCGGTCGTCGCCAACAATCCGCCGCCGGCTCCGCCCGCGCCACCTCCGCCGCCGAGACCGGCCGAGACGGTTACCGCACCCGCACCTCCGCCCGTGCCGGCGCCGAAGCCGCAGGTCGAGGCCGCCCTCCCCCCGACTCCGCCGCCGGTGAAGCCGGCCGAGACCACCCCCGCACCGAGCCTGGACAACGGGCCGAGCGCGTCTGCGCTTGCGGAGGATCCGACCATCAAGAGCCTGACGGCCAAGATCGCCTCCAATCCGGATGACGTGAACGCGCTGTACCGGCGCGGCCAGGTCTATG
>Ga0065165_1001883_pt1 | contig 20264 bp, 15 predicted proteins | sample AraplaMF_Cvi_mMF_FD_63813 | JGI IMG/M metagenome (GOLD analysis project Ga0065165, IMG submission 63813) | Arabidopsis root microbial communities from the University of North Carolina, USA - plate scrape MF_Cvi_mMF (version 2) (version 3) | ecosystem: Host-associated > Plants > Roots >...
CACTTTTTTTCATCCTACCCCACACACAGCCGTACATCCTGATAGTCTTCATCCTTGATATCTGTATGTCGCCTATACCCGTACTACACACAGAGTCCCTGAATAAAAAAAGCATCTTTTTTTAAGATGCCTTTTTCAACGTATATACTATATGTTACTAATCATTGCCACCCTTCGCACCAGGCAAACGACTCTTCAACCATTTGATCTGACCATTGTGATTCGACTCGTGTTCGCACACATGGAACCATTTACAGTATGTATTCGTAGGTCCCCACGGCCAGTTCTTATCCACGGTCATTAGCCAGACATCATCACGTGTTTTGAATGCGCTAAGAGTATTGGCGCGTACCTCATGGAGTATATCTAAATAATATTCAAGTGAATTTCCTTTGATTGTCTTTCGACCAACTTCACCAAGCTGACTCGCCGCAGTGAACCGTTTCTTATCGGCCTCGGGCCAATCACCCCACTGGCGGTTGTCGAGTGTATGAAGCTGGTAAAACCGCTCTGTGGCCGCCAGGTGAAACAGCATGGCACCGATCGTGTTGGCCTTGTCGTCGGTCAGGTAGTCGAGTTGGTCTGCCGTCATCCCCTGCACGGGCCTGAGAATCGTCTCACGCATCCAGGTAAGCATCGCTACCAGCGTGCCTACCTGTGGCGAATAGCCAGGCTTTGGACCAATTATATTATCCGACGCCACGGCCGGAGACACATCGGCTGTAAAAGCAACAGCGGCGTTAGCAATCATGCCGGCGGGCAGCAGCGTCAGACCAAGCGTACCGGTAGTGAGTCGGGTTGCCGAGCGAAGAAACGCCCGGCGATTGTTTTTCTGCGATGTCATACAAAGGTGGTTTGGTTATTCTTTTCTATACGGATGCCGTACAAAATCGTTCTACCAACCCGGTCATATCATCTGGCTAAGGGGCGCGAAGCATGACGCTGTGTCCGTCCCTTCCAGCGATACGGCATCACCCACGAAAGCAGGCCGATGCACACTACATAAAACGGATACAAAAACTGTAACGCAACAAAAGCGGGAGTCTGAAACTTAACGCCCAGAAACCGTGTGATCGCATACAGGTAACCGGCTTCTACAATCATACGCCAGGCCAGCACCGCCAGCATCACCACCGGTGCAACACCAACTGCAACCAATACAGGCAACACCGCAAAGGCCAGTTGAACCAGCAGAATATACACCGCCAGCACCTGCGTAAAGAACGATGTATTATGCCGCCACTTCCCTGCCCAACGCAGCCGTTGGTCTGCAAAGTCTTTCACGGTAGGTTGAGGTGCCGTAGTAACAATGGCCTGCGAGATATTCACAAAGGCAAGGCTTTCGGGATAATCGCGAAGCACCTTGCGCATCAAAAACTCATCGTCGCCCGAGGGAATGTGGAGGTTATCGGCATAGCCCCCTACAGCATCGAAGGCAGCCTTACGGAAGGCCAGGTTTGCACCGTTACAAAGCGTGGCCCGCCCCAGCTGAAAAGTAGCCGCCGCGGCACCGATAAGCGATGCAAACTCCAGTTGTTGTAATGCCGAGAAGAACGTCAAACCGGCACGCATCCGTACCGGACCAAAAGCCATCTGCACCGCCGGCCGCCGAAAGTACAGCGCCATCCCGCTGAGCCATGAAGCGCCTGCACGGCAGTCGGCATCGGTCGTTACGATAACCGTGCCCCGGGCCGTTGCTATAGCCGTAGTAAGCGCATGCTTCTTGCCGGCACCGGCGTTTGTAAGCAAACGGAAGCGGGCATCGCGGGCGGCGTATTGCTGCACAACCATTGCTGTAGCGTCAGTCGAGTCGTCGTCAACCACCACCACCTCAAAGGCAGGATAATCCTGCCCCGCAAGGTCCTCCAGTAACGTCGGAAGCGTGTGCTGCTCGTTACGGGCGGCAACAACAACCGAAACAAAGGGAGACTCCTCATCATCGCCACGACCGGCAGCGAAACCTTTCGCCACGGCGGCGTTCCAGGCGCTCGTAAGGCGCACTACCACCATACTGTACGAAAGCAAAAGCACAATAAGCACGTAAACCATCGACGCAATTTCAAAAATTTAAGAATGCTGCCTACCTTCATGCCGTGGGAAAAATTGAAAGGGAAACCATCATCCTGGGGCTCGACCCGGGAACAAACGTTATGGGCTACGGACTTATCGCGGTACGAAAACCCAAACTACACCTCATTCAATACGGCGTCATCCACCTCAGCAAATACGAAAGCCACGAACTCCGCCTGGCAAAGATCTTCGACCGGGTACTAAGCCTTATAGACGAATACATGCCCGACGAAGTAGCCCTCGAAGCGCCCTTCTTCGGTAAAAACGTACAATCCATGCTCAAACTCGGCCGTGCCCAGGGCGTAGCCATGGCTGCCGCCCTTTTCCGTCAGATTCCTATCTGTGAATACGCGCCAAAAAAAGTAAAACAAGCCGTTACCGGGAATGGTAATGCCTCCAAAGAACAGGTAGCGCAGATGCTCATGACCTTGTTCCCCATACAGGAGCTGCCCAAGTTACTTGATTCAACGGATGCCCTGGCCGTTGCCGTGTGCCATCATTTTCAAAGCGGACCGATCAACCAGGCTCAGGCCGCGGCTAAAAAGACCGCAGGCAAAACGGCCGCTAAAAAATCGTCATCGGCGACATCCTGGGAGGCATTTTTGAAGCAGAACCCGGACCGGCTGAAATAATCTACTGCGCTGTGCAGCCCCGGCGTCAAAGCGGCTGCGGCGGGCAATACAAGCGCGACGAAACACAGACGAAAAGGCAGCCAAAAACAGGCTGTGCCGGCACACCGGTCTTACATGTAAGGTATATCTGGATTTTAACGAATAAAGCCAATCAACATATTGATAATCAGCAGATACAAAAATATAATTAACCCCAAAGGAGTAGACTAAATAATTATTTGGAAGCAGTTTTTTTGCAGAATTTATTCCCCACCGTTGCTTTACTTTTGCCACTGTGTAATTGCATAAAATACACTTCCATATTATGAGTAAATATCTATCTTGGCTTCGCACGGGGGTTATGCTCCTGGCAACAATCGTTTTAATCTCATCCTGTCAGCAGGATAGCGAACCTACCCGACAAACTGAAGGCTCACTGCAATTCAGTTTCTCGGCCGCCGATATCAACAAGTCGGGTCGCGTGCAGGCAGGCGAATGCGCGTCTGTACTGGTTACCATTGCCGATGCAAACGGCATCGTCGTAGCCTCCAACAAACAACTTACACTTTACGCTTTTAACGAAGGTTACCTGAGCGAACCCATCGCGCTGACCACAGGCCAGTACACGCTTACCGGTTTTGTTGTATTGAACGATGCTAACAACGCCGTATACGCGGCTCCGGTAAAAGGCTCCGCACTGGCTTACCTCGTTGACAAGCCTCTGCCCATCAGCTTCACCGCCACAAAAGACATCGTGTCGAATGTTGATGTGCAGGTTATTGCCGTAGCCGGCAACAGCGCCAAAGACTTTGGCTACACTACGTTCTCGTTCAACGTCGTGAAGACCATCACCTTCAACATGGCCGTAATTGCGCAAGACCAGTCAAAGCTTACTGATGGACGTATCCTGATCACTTCAGGCACACAAACCGTATACGACAAAAACAGCGTAGCAGGCATCACGACACGCGTACAGGTTCGCGACGGCTATACATCATACGCCATCAACGTAACAAAAGATGGCTACAAGCCTTATTCACAAACCTTCACTGCCGAGAAGCTGAAGCATTATACAACCGACAGCGTACTGATCGTTAACCTGATCCGCGACAACAGCGTTGTAAACCGCGCACTGCAATTTGACGGCACAAACGACTATATCGAACTGGGCAACATTTATGACAGCCTCGCCTTCCCGCTTACAATGTCAGTATGGGTTTATCTGCCTGAAACCAAAGGATATTATGCCCTGCCGATTTTCGACAGCCAGGACAACTCGCCACAGTATAACGGTGTAACGCTTGCCGTAATGGCCGAAGGCTCAGCCATTGTAGCAGGTTACGGCGATGGCCGTGGTTACAACAGCTCAGCATATCGCCGCAACAGATCAGCACCGGTAAGCAACATCGCCGGCCGCTGGATACACATTGCTGCCACCATGCGTAGCCCCTACGATATGAACGTATACCTTGACGGTGTGAAGTTATCCGCTGTATTCGACGGCGAGTCAACGCAACCCATCGCGTCAAACTTCCCGATGGACATCGCCAAGATCGGTACCTGGTCTGCCAACGGCAATACGTACCGCTTCCGTGGTACAATGGATGAGTTGACCATCTGGAACCGCGCACTCTCTGACGCTGAGATTAAGGACAACATGAAGACGAAATTTACAGGCGCAGAAAACGGCCTGATCGGCTACTGGTCATTCGACGAAGCGGATGGCAGCACCGTACGGGACGGATCGGGCCGCAACTACAATGGTGCGATCAAGGGCAATCCGAAGCGTGTAGCCGGAGCCTTCTAAGCCAGCATTTTACACACGATCGATTTTTGGATTTATGAAAAGAACGGGGCGCCTGTTCTGCCACCCGGCAGGACGGCGCCTTCTTCTTTTACAGCCGTTCTGCCGGCCTGCGGAAACACGTGCATTTCCCACGAATTTTGATTAACTAGCGCCCCAAACCGATTATACGGCAAGCACGCTATGAAACTGTCTGAAAAAGTAAGCAAGAAACTATCTGATCTGTACCACACCCACGTGTCGCCCGCTTTGGCAGGCAGCAAGGGCCGCCGCGTAGAATGCCCATTCTGCGGCTGGCAGGGACCAGAGTTTATGCCGAACGGTTTGGAAAGACGACGCAATTCACGCTGTCCCAAGTGCGACTCGCTGGAACGCCACCGCCTGTATTACCTGTACCTGCAACAGGTAATTCCCGCAAGCAACAGAACCATGCGCGTGCTTCATTTCGCACCCGAAAAGATCCTTACCCGCCTGTTCCGCTCATATCCCAACGTTGATTACCTGAGCGCCGACCTTAACCCCGCAAAGGCTATGGTCAAACAGGACATCACCGAAACTACGTTCGAAGACAATTCTTTCGATATTATTTTTTGCGCGCACGTACTGGAACATATTCCCGACGACGCCAAGGCTATGCGCGAACTGCGCCGCATCCTGAAGCCCGATGGTTTTGCCGTGCTGCAGGTACCCATCAAAGATCATTTCAACGGCCGCGATATTACCACCACCTACGAGGATTTCAGCATTACCGATCCGGCAGGGCGCGAAAAGGCTTTCGGCCAGTTTGACCACGTGCGCATGTACGGCCGCGACTTTAAAGACCGCCTCGAAAAGGCAGGTTTTACCGTACGCGTCGATAAATTTCTGGATACGCTGAAGCCTGAAGACGTGCAGCGTTATGCGCTTATACCGCAAGACCCTACCGTTACTGAAACCGAAGGCTGGATATATTACTGCAAAAAGTAACGCCTACGCCCTACCCGATAGTCTGTTGTATACCGCCAGCAATGTCTGGCTTTCGTGCTCCCAGTTGTAGGTGCTGTACACCAGCGCCTGCCCGCGTTTGCCCATAGCTTCCGATTCTTCCGGGTGGTTGAACAGCCATACAATGGCATCGGCAATGGCTTGTGTATCCATCGGGTCTACCAGCAGCCCGCATTTGGCCTCTTCAATAAAGGCAGCAGACTCCCCTTCGCGCGAAGCAATTACCGGCAGACCCGCCGCCATAAACTCAAACATCTTTACCGGATAGTTGGTCTTGTAACGCTCAATGGGATTGGGAATGATAATACCGATCTGCGCATCATACATCAACTCCACCAACAGGTCAAACGGCACCCATTGCCGGAAGTCTATGCGGTAGCGCGCCAGCACATCTTTCTCCAGCGATGCAGGCGCGAACTGCCCACCGAGCACAAAGTCGAATGTAGCCTGTTGCTCTGCAATCCGGGCTGCATCCAGCATCTGAAACAGGCCGCGCACCGCGCTCAGCGTACCGATGTAGATCAGTGCCGCACGCCGCTGCCGGTAAGGCACGGCTTTAGTAAAGTGTTTAAAGGGTCCCGACAGCGAGAAATTTCTGACCAGCGAGGTTTTGTGCGGCGGAAAGTATTTGGCAATAACAGGCTCTGCTACGATAATGGCATCGAACCATTTGCCGCAAAGCCTCTCCAGCCAATAGTAAAACACCGCATAGGGCTTCTTGGCAAACCTCGGTAACCAGTGCTGGTAGCTGATCTGTAGTGGCGTGTCTTCATGCGCATCGTAAACCACCGTCCGACCCAGGAGCTTGAGAAAAACACCGGAGATCAGTATATCCGAGTCGTGAATACAGAAGATAGAAGCTTTGGGCTGGCGCAGGGCCTTCCAGAAAATATTCCACGGGTTCACCACCAGTTTGGCAAAACCACCACGGGTAACGCGCACGGGTTTTATCGATACACCATCGCGTTGCTCAGGCTGTGCGTGCGGCAGAATAATAGACACCGTATACCCCGCAGCCACGAGCGTTCGCGCCTCTTTGATAAAAATGCGCGTATCAAAAGCGGAGTGTCCGTTGGCTAACATAACAACCGGGCGTAATGCGGGTTGGCCGGAAGGGTGGTGAGTCTGCACAGCGTAATTTTTAAGGCTACAAAAATGGGCTTCTTGGGCTACAAATCAAAGCCGGGCCGCGGCAACGTCTTTTTGCCGCCAACGCTACGATTACCCTCCAAAAATCGCTTTATTTGCCCCGCAATCCGTGCACCCTGCATGTTTTTGCCCAAACAGAAATGAAGAATTCAGAGCAGTGGGTACCCACAAAATACGAGCTTAGAGACGGTGTATTGCGCGGGTCGCGAAACCCAAAAAACCTCAGCGTATCGTCGCGGCTGATGAGCGACAGGATCGCGGGCTTTTACCAGAAGTACCTGCCCCTGCATGCGCAAGGCCGCCTGGCAGATCTGGGCTGCGGCTACGTACCGTTTTACATGGCGTATAAAGACCTGGTAACCACTACCACCTGCGTGGACTGGCCCAACTCGGCACACAAGAACGATTTGCTGGACGTTACCTGCGACCTGAACCAACCACTGCCCCTACCCGACCACTCGGCCGATACCATCATATTATCGGATGTATTGGAACACATTGCCAACCCTACCCTGCTGTGGCAGGAAATGGCACGCATACTGGCGCCTGGTGGGAAGATCCTGATGAATGTTCCGTTCTTCTATAAAATACACGAAGCACCCTTTGACTACTACCGTTATACCGAATTTGCCCTGCGGAACTTTGCCGAAACAAACGGCTTTACCGTGCTTGTACTCGACCCTGTGGGCGGGCTGCCAGAGGTATTTACAGATCTGTTTGCCAAGAACCTGGTAAAAATACCGGCCATCGGTACACCGCTGGCAAAACTGCTCCAGACATTGTGTGGTGCGTTTGTACGCAGCAGCCGCGGCAAACGTGTCTCGGCCAATACAGGCAGACATTACCCGCTGGGGTATTTTATGATCGCCGAAAAAGCAAAGTAACTACCGCTCGGGGCGGTACGCCTTATTGAGCAACTGCTGCAGCCATACCTCCAGCGTTACGGCTCCCATAATCTGTTTCATATAGTTGCGCCGGCCGCTCAGGTGCGGCGTAAGGTATAAATCTACATAGTTCTGCTGTGTATACTGGCGATACAACGCTTTACGCGGATCGAGCAACGCGCGGATCATGTTGGCGGTATCCGGCGCTTTGATCCAATTATATACATCGGTATACGATGTGGGAATACCAAGCTTATACTTCACGGCGTATACAAGCCAGTTGATCTGACCTTGCAAACGTGCCCCCAGCGAGGGCGTAACGGCTATGGGCAGCCCCGAGTTGGCATCGGGAATACGTTTATAGTATTCAGGATACTTGAGCAGCAGCGCCTGGTTGTAAACCTTGCTGTCTGCCCGGTACTCGTCGGGCAGCGAGTAGGCCAGGTCCATCAGTTGTACATCCATAAACGGCACCCGCTGCGGTACCGAGCGTGCTGCTTCTTCCACGCCCAGGCCGATCATGCGGCGGCCGCGGTTATAGAATATATACGGGTCTATCTTATCGATGTCGAAGAAAGGATCTGTGGGATCTGTAAGGGCCGCATACTGCCCGTAGTAATGGCCGGCGATGGAAGCATCGATGCGGCGGTTGAGAAACGATTTGCCTTTTTTACCGAGGTATGAACCACCGATCACCGCGTCGCCCAGGTAGCCGTTAAGGTTAAGGTCCATGATCTGGCCGATCTCGTCCATAAGATGCGAGTTATGCATATGGTATGCATTCAGCATCCCGTCGGTTTTCCAGATGCCGCTAAAGCGTTTAGGCAGCCAGTCGGGCACGTTCATGTCATAGTAAACATGTTTTACACCAGCCAGCGCAGCCACACGCCGGGCTACCGTTACATCGGGACTGTTTTCAATACCGAATGTATAGGTTACCGGTTTGCGCTGTGCTACCGCCGCCAGAATAGCCCGCGAGTCAAGCCCTCCGCTCAAGGCCACGCCAACCCCATAGTCGCCATAGGCGCGCGACACATTGGCCCGGTGAAGCGATTCCGCCAGGGCTTCGGCCGCTTCATGGAAAGACAATGTCGTGCGGCGTATCGATGACCACGACCAGTATCGCGACGACGTCAGCAAATCGGTATCCCAGCGGTATGTATATACCGTTGCCGGCGCCGCCACCACCACGTGCTCCAGCCACGTGGCATCGTTCAGCAAATGCTCCAGTGCCATAAACGATTCCACCAGGTCGCCGCGCACCTGCAAGGGCAGCATCGGAAAATGCGCAAAACACTTTACCTCCGGCGCCATCATCAAATGGTTATTGCGATGAGCCATATAGAAAGGCCTGAGGCCATAGCGGTCTGTCATCACCAACAGCTGCCGCTTCTGCCAGTCACATAGAAGGGCTACAAAAACACCATCTACCCGCGCCAGGAATTTCGGCAATGTATCGGCGGTATAGTGCTCCAGCAACAGCTGTGGAAAAGTGTGGTTTTGGCCGGGGTTGTTCAGTGCCGCTACGTTGTATACTTCACCATCGACCCACACGGTAATATCCCCCTGCTGCGCTTCGGTTACCGCAAGTTCCAGAAAAGGAAAGTATGATTTGGCCAGCATCAGCTCAGGGCGGGAAGCCAGGCTGCGCCACGATGTTTTGGCGGAGTAGATCGTATCGCTCACCGCATCGGTTATCGCTGTTGGCGGCACCGCCAGCACACGGCTGCATATCCCTGTAAAACCCGACATTGTTCTTTATCTCAAAAATTTTAGCGGATCCAATGTTTTCAATTCGTTGCGGTAGGCCAACCACAACAACCCTACGGTAATCACACCATATAACACGTGCGCCACCAGCGGCAGTTGCACGCCAAGCAGCGGCTCGGCAATTAGTATCATCAGCACCACCAGCAACGGCCCTGCCATAAGCTTGAAGCCATTGAAAGCTACGCGATAGTGCGGCCGCAGGTAGTACCACAACAGCGCGATCTCGATGGCAAACGCTATGAACGACGAAGCAATTACACCATACAGTTGCCACCGCGGAATGAGCAGCACCATACAGCCTATTTTCACCAGGTTGATCATAAAGCTCAGCATCGTAATCCGCCGCATCTTTTTCAACACGTTAAACGGCACCACAAAGTATACACGCATCGCCTTGAATACATAAAGCACTCCCACATAGGGTATATATTGTAATGCCTGCACATACCCTGTTTTATGCACGAACAGATCCATCGCAAAGGGCACTACCAGTATCGTAACACAAATGGCAAGCAAAATTACCGATACAAGCCCATAGTAATAACGGTTTATCTCCACCGTCGAACCCTTTATGTTATCACGGTTCATTAGCTTAATTACCTGTGGATTGATCGAGGCGTTGAGGCCGTTCAGCAAAAGGTCTACCGGCACCAGGCACTTTACGGCAAAGTCGTAAATGCCCACCAGGGCAAGCGCCGCTACCGCGGGAAGCGGCATCAGAAACAGGATCAGAATCCGGTCAAGCGAGTTGATGCCCCACTGCATCAGCTGATATACAAACGTGTATGCATTGAAGCTGGCGGACGTCATCCGCCACGGACTTTTGATATGGATACCATATTCGCGAAACACACGCCAAAGTACCCACACCACCATTACACCACCCGCCAGCAAACGCCCGCCCAGCGGCCCGAGCAATGTATGGGGAAAGAACTTGAGTCCGGCCACCGACGTAGCGGCAATGATGATAAAGCATACCACGTTAGACCATAAAAACGTTTCGGCCTTTTCGCGGATCTGCAACAGGTTGCCATGCACTTTGAATATAGCCTGACCAATGCCTACGCCCACCGACACCAGCCCGTAGGGATAGAACGAGATCGTATCGGAATTGGGGATGAGCCGGAACAGCATATGGCCCGACACCGAAAGCACCGCAGTGGCTACCAGCGCCAGCCCAACGAGAAATACAAAAGAGGAGCTGATAAACGACGCGAGCCGGTCGCGGTCGTGCTTCAGCTCATGGTAGTGTATGTACAGCGAGGTATCGAAACTGTACGTGGCAATGATCTGTACCAGCGCCGAAAAAGCGAGGCATACCGACAGCGCGCCATACTCGCCCGGATCGAGGTAAACAATATAAAACGGCAGCAGTATCAGCGCGCTGGCCATGGGAAGCGCACCCGAAAGCGTATAAATGAGCGAACTTTTGATAAAACGTTTACTGATCATAGTGTTCCCTGCCCGCCAAAGCGATAAACAGGCTGGATTGGCAAAAAAACCGGACTTCGTCCACCCTGGCTTCAGCGAAGGTGGATGCAAATAACAGGTTTTATAGAATAACGGCCAATAAATAATATCTTGTGACCGACAAAAACGCAGCTCCCGCGCCTGTGCGGAAAATGCCCGGAAAAAAACATGTTTCGGATACTAACCATCGCCTTTCTGTTCCTACTGGCAGCACCCGCCGCTGCGCAAGACCCACAATGGATCAACTACTCCATTGCCAACGGTCTGCCCAGTAACGAAACCTACAGTGTCTACCAGGATAAGCGCGGCTTTTTGTGGTTTTGTACCGACAACGGTGTAGCCCGCTACGACGGCGAATCCTTTCAACTGTTCGGCGTGCAGCAAGGACTTACAGACCCCGTAGTGTTCAGCATTTTTGAAGATTATAAAGGCCGCCTCTGGTTTCGCACATACTCCGGTAAACTCTGCTACTACGAAAATGGCCGCATACATCCGTACAAGTATAACGATCGCCTCAAGGAAGTCTCCAGAACCATCCTGGTCTACTCAATTTATGTAGACAGCCTGGACAACCTCACTTTCACCGGCAACTACCGCGGCATTCTGCACGTAAGCAATACCGGCGTCCTTACCGTAGACACGATTAAAAATCTGGCCGTGATCTACAAAGCGCTCGACAAAGATCACCACGTAACGGGTATCGGAAGCTTTCGCCCCAATGCATTCGAGATCAATGACAAATATTATCCGCTCGACATTTCCGACATCAATATGCAGAACCGTCTGGTGTTTGCACTGAAATGGAACGGCAACGTCGTCATCTCCGTAAACAACGACCTCTTTCTATACGACGGAAAGAATACGCCACGACGCATGTATTCAGGCCCATACATGATCACCAGCCTCTATCTTGACAAAAGCAACAACCTATGGGTGGGCTATCTCTACAATGGCGTGGAATGCCTGGATAAAAACTTCCGAAAGGTCCGCGACATACCCTTCCTCAGGACCAAATCCGTAACGCAGACCCTACAGGATCACGAGGGCGGCTACTGGTTTACCACGCTCGAAGACGGCGCGTATCATGTTCCCAACCTTAACGTTCGCGTATACCCTACACTGGCCGGAAACAAAATAACCTCTGTACTCAAAACCAGTAGCAACACAGTCCTGGTGGGCGACCAGTTAGGATGGGTACACGCGTATAAAAAACCCGACGTAGAGGAATGGAAATACAAGTTCCCGACAACCGTGATGAATCTTTACGAAGACCGGACACGGCAGATCTGGGTAGCCCACAAATCAATTGAACTGTTCGATCCGAACTTCAAAAAAGTGCGCGATGTATGGTCTACCAAAAGCGATTTCGCGGAAGACAAAGACGGCTACATCTGGGCTATTGGCGGCGGCCGGTACCTGGGCAAGTTCGATTTGCAGGGCATCATCCAGCTCCATAAATCGGAAGACATCTACCGGTCTATCTATGTACACGACACGTTGCTCTTTCTGGCCACACGTACCGGCATGATCGTACGATCTACCAACAACCTCAAAAACATCATCGAGCTGCAGCAACTGCGCGATTACAAGATCATCGACATCCGGCCGGTAGCCCACAATATAATTCTACTCAGCACAAACGGCAACGGCTTTGTGCTGCTCGACACCAAAACACTGGCCATCCGTAAATTCAATATGGAAAACAACTTTATGGCCAACTCTGTCTTTGCCACATACCAGAACGACACCTCCATCTGGCTCGGCACCGAAAACGGACTGGTTATATCCAAACTGAGCGACCTGTTGTCGTCCGACCCCAAGTTCTATCGCATGTCTAAAAACACAGGTCTGAATGGCACCAAAGTAAGCTTTGTCGAATCGATGGGCACATCCATCTGGGCGTTTACAGAAAACGGTATCTCCGTTATACCGCAATACGGCTCACATGCCATGAACAACAAGCCGGACTTCTACCTCAAGGAAGTGATGACCAACAAACACGATTCTGATACCACGGCATACAAATCTCTATCGTACGATCAGAATACCATCAGCCTTTCGTTCGGGTTCATCTCGTTCAACAACAACGGCAACATCCTCACACGATTCCGCCTATCGCCCACAGACCCCTGGACCTTTGCAGCCGGCCGTGTACTCGAATTCTTCGCACTCGCACCGGGCTCCTACCAGCTCACCCTCGAATACTCCGTCGACAACGTGCACTGGCACACCGGCATTAAAAAACTGGCCATCAACATCAACGCCCCCTGGTGGCGCACCTGGTACTACCAGGCACTCATCGTGCTCGTAGTCGTGCTGTTCGGTTACTTCTACTTCCGTAACCAGCTTGCCCTCACCCGCGAAAAACAGCGCTACCTCGAAGTCATCAACCAACACCAGCACAAGCTTCTCCATACCGAAATACAAACCACCGACCGCGAGCGCATGCGTATAGCCAAAGACCTGCACGACACCATCGGCACAAACCTTGTTGCCGTAAAAATGTTTGTCGGGCAGTTGCTGCAAAAACACCATGAACCGCTCGCCATCGATGTAGAAGATCAGCTTCAGAACGTTATTCAGGAAACAAAAGAAATCATATACAACCTCGCCCCTCCGGGCCTGGAGCGCTACGGCCTTTTCGTCATCGTAAAGAACTATGCGGAAAAAACGAACCGCGCCTCCGCAACATCCATACAAACCTCTACCTATGGCGACGATGTATTCGACAAGGCACTGAACCTGGTTATCCTTCGCGTAATACAGGAGCTCACCACAAACTCGCTCAAGCACTCCCACGCCATGCACATCAACATCTTCATCAACACCTTTGAAGACCGCATCAACATCATCTACGAAGACGACGGCATTGGCTTCATGTACAAAGAGAACTCAAGCGGCTTCGGCCTGCACAACATCGAATCAAGAATAGAATCTGTAAGCGGCCAGATACGCTTCGAATCCGGCGAATACGGTATCTCCTACAACATCGATATTCCCTATCGCAAGTAACAAAACCGTGTGAGAACGAAGCGAGAGAGCCCACTCTCGCTTTCTCCGTCCTTCACCGGCCACGGTTGCCGATGAATACGACGGACTTCGAACTCACGTTGTATCAATGTATCGCTGTATTATCGCGCTAACGTTACGCCAGACATAGCGGTCTCACGAACCCACGCTCGCTTCAGCCCATTCTTCTCATCTCTCCTTTCCCGTCTCACGGTTAAGGGGCGCAAAAGTGCGGTTTCAGAACCACTTAAAAAAAGCAATCATACCATGGGAATTACTTCGTGTTACATCCCCCTAAAGGATTACTTCTAAAGGATATACCCTTAGTTTTCAGAACTTTAATTACAAATACCGGGCATTTTCCCTTGCGATTGGCATCTTCTTTAATAGGTTCACGTAAAGGACGTAGTAAGCAATGCTGAAAAAGAAATCCGATATTTCGGAACAGTATTAGCCCTCGGGCCTATCACTTGTAAACATTATATTCGCACGCATGGACCGCATCCGAACCGTATTAGTAGACGATCATCGATTATTCTCAGAAGGGCTGGAACGTCTGCTTAATGAATCCGGTAGATTCAACATCATTCAGAAATTTCACGACGGCAAGCGCCTGCTTGAATATCTACAGACCGAAACGCCAGACCTCCTCATTCTGGACATCGAAATGCCCGCCCTCAACGGACTCGATATCCTGAAACGACTCGTGCTTACCGGCATCACCTCAAAAATCGTCTTCCTAAGCATGCACGACGATGCCATCTATGCACGCGAAGCCTTCGGACTCGGCGCCTTCGGATTCCTCAACAAATCGATGGAGAGCTCGCTCCTCATCGACTCCCTGCTCGAAATACACCAGGGCAAAAAAGTATTCCCCGAAATAAGCGTCAAAGCCGCCCAGGATTCACCCCTCTCCGAACGCGAACTCACCATCCTGAAACTCATCGCCAAAGGCCTAACCAGCGACGAAATCGCAGCCCAACTCAAAATATCGCCTCTAACCGTCAAGGCCCACCGCAAAAACATGATCCAAAAACTCAAAGCCAAAAACTCCTCCGAGCTTTTAGTAAAGGCTTTCGAACGCGGAATATTATAAATCAGCCCGGGGCGATTTCTTTACCGTAAGCGATGACTTGCCGCGCCCGCCGTAGCTTTAGCAACGGCGGGCTCACACTGCTTTATTTCCCCTCGCGCTCGCGTTGTACCCGCCATAGCTTTAGCGACGGGGGCTCACACGCACACTGATTATTTCAGCCAGTCTCTCCGTCAACTTCCTCCGCGAACACCGTTCAATCGGCACATAGCCCTCCCGTAACGGATTCCTCCACGCCACAAACGTATCCAGAATAGCCTTCCTCATCGCTGCCCCATTCGCAGCGCCAATCATCTTCCCTGCGCCCGTCTCGTTCAGCAACTGCGCGGCATCGCCATCTTCCGGACCTGAGCCCAGCACGGGCAGGCCGGTAGCCAGGTATTCGAACAGCTTACCGGGCATATAGCCTTCGGCATCTTTATAACCTTCCAGAACAATAAGCAACGCCGCCGACTCGCTATACCGTACCATCAGCTCACGGTGTGGCACAGACGCTGTAAACGTTGTTACCCGGGCCAGCGCTGGTATACCCTCTACAAACGCGCGGAAGGCTGGATGTACCTCACCGGTAAAATCGACATTCACATGCGCGGCCAGATCGGCATTTACGGCCATGGCCTCTTGCAGCGCCAGCATAAACGGACGTGGATCGCACTTCTCGTTTACAATGCCCGCATGGCGAATGATAAACGTAGAAACACGCTTCACCGTGAAACCGGCAAAATCGTCCTCATCATAACCGTTGGTTACGAGGTCTACACGGCGGCCGGATAATGCTTCAAAGCGGCGTACATAAAACGGCGTAATCGTCAACACACGATCGGCTGTGGTAATAACCTTCTTCTCCAGGGCCTGGTGCTTACGCCGGGCGCGTGGTCCTGCACCGAGCGTATCGAGAAAACCCCACTCGCTCCAGGGGTCGCGAAAGTCGGCCACCCAGGTAAGCGACGGGTTCTTGCGCTTCAGCGCATAGCCTATCAGGTGCATACTGTGTGGCGGACCGGTCGTTACAATCGTCGTAATACCCTGAGCCTTCAAATAGCCTTGTAAAAACTTTACCGATGGCCGTACCCAGAACATGCGTGGGTCGGGTATAAACAGGTTGCCGCGAATCCATGTACTGATACGCTGAAACGCCGAAGGCTTCCGTTCAGACTTGCCCGCCACCAGGTCGGTAGGCGTCGCGGTCTTGCGGCTGCCCAGCAAACCCGATAGTTTGAAGAACGCCTCATAAGGCTCCCAGATCGGAAAACGAATCACCTCGGCTTCCGCGGGAACATCCTTCGCCAGCGACGCATCGCGTAGCGCAAACGACGGATTCTCCGGTGTAAACACATACGGCTTCCAGCCCGTCTGCGGCAAATACTTTACAAACTTGAGCCATCGCTGCACACCGCTCCCACCGCTGGGAGGCCAGTAATAGGCAACAATCAGTACTTTCTTTTCGGGGTTTGACGTATCCGTATTCACAATGCGAAATAACAGTTTTTTCACTTACAAACCGGCACGAAACTACACGCCACCGGCCTCGATCCACGCCAGCATACCGGCAACATCGTCCGGAGCAAACCAGCGCATCGCGGCATCGCGTTTAAACCACGTGAGCTGCCGCTTGGCATACCGCCGCGAGTTTCGTTTCAACAGGCGTATTGCCTCTTCCTTATCGTATTGCCCGTCAATAAAATCGAAAATCTCCTGGTAGCCCACCGTTTGCAACGCCTGGTGTGCACGATACGGATACAATACTTCCGCTTCTTCGAATAATCCGTGTGCGATCATCCTATCCATACGCCGGTCTATACGATCGTACAGCACCTCGCGCGGCAGCTCAAGCCCGATCCGTACCACCTGGAACGGATGCACCAGCGTATTCTTACCACGAAACGAAGCGATCGACTGACCGGTACCCAGTTTCACCTCAAGCGCCCGCAGCAGCCGGTGCGGATTCTGCTGGTCGAGCGTGGCATAATGCTCTGGGTCTAGCGCCGCCATACGCTCCTGCAGCCAGACCAGGCCATTGGCTTCATACTCCCGGTTAAGCGCTTCACGAACTTCGTCGGGCACCTCCGGAATATCATCAAATCCTTCCAGCACAGCCTTTACATACAGACCGGAGCCACCGCATAAAATCAGCGTATCGTGCGTCTCAAAAAGTTTATGGACACAGGCCAGCGCGTCGCGCCCGTATTGGGCCGCATCATAGGCCTCATGAATCGAATGTGAATTGATGAAATGATGCGGTGCCGCCGCCAGCTCAGCTGCATCGGGCTTGGCCGTACCAATCGTCAACTCCTTGAAAATCTGCCGCGAATCCGCCGACAAAATTTCCGACCCCAACCGCTGCGCCAACGCTATCGCCGTCGCCGTCTTCCCTACCGCCGTTGGCCCCGCCACGACTACTAATTTTTTCTTATCCCAAACGGGTGTCATGCCCCCAAAATACAACTTTTCCCCACACCGCTCATGTATGCTCTACCCCATCGCAAACCCGTCACACCACATTACCTTCGGCAAAAAAGGGTTTAAATGGATTTCATCATGTTCATCAAAGAAATCTTATCAATCCTGTTTAACTTGCCCGTTTCAAACGAGAACTAAGGTTATGATCAAGTATACAACACAGTTTTTGCTCAAAATGGAGGACATGGTGGCAGAGTCTGACTACACACTACGCTATGAGAAGGGAAATTTTAAGGCGGGCTTCTGTTTGCTGAAAGACCAGAAGATCATGATTATCAATAAATTTTTTACCACCGAAGGAAAAATAAACGCCCTGCTCGAAATCCTGAAAGGTGTTACACTGGACCCTACAAAGTTTACCGAAAAGAGCACCAAGCTGCACGACGAACTCGTTCAGAATCAGCACATCCAGGTGCAGCAAACCACCGGCGAAGACCTCGCCGCAGAACAACCGGCGGCAGAACAGCCCGCAGCCGAAGAGGCACCTGCGGAACAACCGGCCACCGACCAATCATCGTCTCCCGAACAACCTACGGCCTGATGCTCCGTCATACACCAGCTACCCACACCGCCGTTATAGCTTTACCCTTACAACGTCGCGCCGCATGACTACCGTAACGTTTTTAGGAACCGGCACCTCGCAAGGCGTGCCCGTTATTGGGTGCACCTGCCCCGTGTGCAGGTCACTCGACTTCCGCGACAAACGCCTCCGCACAGCCGTACACATCAACGTCGACGGACTGAGCCTGTGCATTGACACCGGCCCGGACTTTCGCCAGCAAATGCTGCGCGAAAACATAAACCACCTCGACGCCATACTCGTAACCCACGGCCACAAAGACCATACGGCAGGCCTGGACGACGTACGGGCCTACAACTACATCCAGCAGACCGACATGCCCGTGTACGGCACCACGCCTACATTGGAGCAGCTAAAAGTTGAGTTCGCCTATGCCTTTGCCGCCGAGTACTACCCCGGCATACCCCGCATAGCCCTCAACACCATAGACAAAGAACCGTTCACCATACAGAACGTAACCATAACGCCGCTACCCGTAATGCACCACCGCATGCCCGTGCTCGGCTTCCGCATCGGCGACTTCAGCTACATAACCGACGCAAACTTCATAGCGCCCGAAACCATGAAACTCCTGCGCGGCTCAAAAACACTCGTGCTCAACGCCCTGCAGCATGAACCACACATTTCGCACTTCAGCCTCAGCGACGCGCTGGCCGTAGCACGCGAAGTAAACGCACCGCAGACCTACTTCACACACATCAGCCACAAGCTTGGCCTGCATGCCGATGTATCCCGCGACCTGCCCGAAAACATCGACCTCGCCTACGACGGTCTACAGCTAACCCTGTAGTGTATAATATGTATTTATCCCCCTATCGCTCTCACGCTCCACGCTCACTCTGATTTTGCCGTGCATAACAACTATTACTTTCTGTGTCAGGTAAGCAACGCACTACAGGCGCGGCTGCCGGGATGTGTTGTATCTGAGTGCTTCAGCCAAAGCAAAGACGAACTCGTCATCCGCTTCGAAACCACCACAAAACCCTTCTTCATTCGTGCAAGCCTCAGCACCGCCTTTGCGTGCCTCTCCTTTCCCGACAACTTCCAGCGTGCCCGCAAAAACAGCGTAGACCTTTTCCCTGACCTTATCGGCCTTCGTGTCATCAACATACGCCAGTTCAACAACGAACGCAGCTTCGCGATACACTTTACCGACGACACCACGCTGCTCTTCAAAATGCACGGCAACCGGTCTAACATTATCGTACTCAAAAACGATATACCCGTAAGCCTCTTCAAAAACAGTATCGTGGCAGACCGCAACGTAGTGCCCAACGATCTGGACCGCACCATAGACTGGGGCGAAGAATCCTACAGCAAACATCATAAAAACCCCGGAGGCCTGTACTTCACCTTCGGTAAACTCGTATGGCAATACCTGGACCAACAGAACTTTGCCGCTGCATCCGTGCACGATCAGTGGCAACAGATTCTGACCGTACGGCAAACACTCGAAACACCCACCTTCTACATAACCCACCTGGGCACACAACCGTCGCTGAGCCTGCTGCCCATCGGCACCATAGCTCTTGAGTTCGACAACCCACTGCGGGCGGCCAACGAATTTTATGCCCGGTATATACAAACCCTGGCCCTGCACCAGGAGCGCACCGCAGCCCTCTCGGCATTACGCGCCAAGCTCAACGCCACTCAGGCCTACTACGACAAGAACTTTGCCCGCCTCGTAGAACTCGAGCAGGACAACAACTACAAAGCCTGGGCAGACCTGCTCATGGCAAACCTCCACGCCATACCAACCGCGGCAACACAGGCAACACTTGACAACTTCTACAACAACAACCTGCCTGTAACCATAAAACTCCGGAAAGACCTGAGCCCACAGAAAAACGCCGAAGTATATTACCGCAAGGCCAAGAACCAGCACATCGAAATCCGTCGCTTACAGGAATTACTGCAAAGCAAAGAAACCGAAATCACAAAATATAACGAGCAGATCGCCGCGTTCTCCGAAGCCGAAAACCTCAAACAGGTACGAAGCATGGCCGGTGAGTTAGGCAGCACCGCCACAAAAAATAAACAGGAGCCGCTGCTGCCTTACCACGAGTTTGAACACCAGGGTTATAAAATATGGGTAGGCCGCAACGCCCAGACCAACGATGTATTAACTTTTAAGCACGGCTATAAAGAAGACCTCTGGCTACACGCCAAAGATGTGGCCGGCTCGCACGTGCTCATCAAGTTCCAGGCCGGCAAAAAATTCCCGAAAGACGTCATCAACCGTGCCGCTGAGCTTGCCGCCTATAACTCCAAACGAAAAACCGAAACGCTCTGCCCGGTTATCGTCACCCCCCGTAAATTCATCCGCAAACGCAAAGGCGACCCCGCAGGCGCCGTCGTCATCGAACGCGAGGAAGTAATC
>Ga0065165_1001884_pt1 | contig 20242 bp, 17 predicted proteins | sample AraplaMF_Cvi_mMF_FD_63813 | JGI IMG/M metagenome (GOLD analysis project Ga0065165, IMG submission 63813) | Arabidopsis root microbial communities from the University of North Carolina, USA - plate scrape MF_Cvi_mMF (version 2) (version 3) | ecosystem: Host-associated > Plants > Roots >...
GATCGTCGGCTACATCAACGAGGCCGGCGGCAAGGCCGTGGGCCTGTCGGGCAAGGACGCCAACATGGTGAAGGCGTCGAAGACGACGCGCACCATCATCGATCCGGACTCGCACATCGAAAAGGCGGTCGATCTCGGTTTCGTCGGCGACCCAGAGAAGGTCGATCTCACGCTGCTCAACCAGCTGATCGGCTACGAGCTGATCCCGGTGCTGGCGCCGTTGGCAACGTCCAAGGAAGGCCAGACGCTGAACGTCAACGCCGACACCTTTGCAGGGGCAGTTGCCGGCGCGCTGAAGGCCAAGCGCCTGCTGCTGCTCACAGACGTGCCCGGCGTGCTCGACAAGTCGAAGAAGCTGATCCCGCAGCTGTCGGTGAAGGACGCGCGCAAGCTGATCGCCGACGGCACCATCTCCGGCGGCATGATCCCCAAGGTCGAGACCTGCATCTACGCGCTCGAACAGGGCGTGGAGGGCGTCGTCATCATCGACGGCAAGATGCAGCACGCCGTGCTGCTCGAGCTCTTCACCAACCAGGGCACGGGCACGCTGATCCACAAGTGATGAGCGCGCGGACAGGAACAGAGCTGGAAGAGCGGCGTCCTCGCCGCTCTCCCCTCGCGCGCTTCCTGATGACGCTGCCGGCCGCAGCGATCTCGTTCTTCTTTTCCTCCGCGCCGGCTTTCGCCGACCTCAAGATCTGCAACCGCATGTCCTATGTCGTCGAGGCCGCGATCGGCATCGACGACAAGGCAGCGACCGCGACGCGGGGCTGGTTCAGGATCGACCCCGCTACTTGCCGCGTGGTGGTGCAGGGGACGCTCTCGGCCGACCGCATCCTGCTCAACGCCCGCGCGCTCGGCGTTTACGGCGCCTCCCCGCTTCCGCAGAACGGCCGCGACATGCTGTGCGTGGCGCAGGACAATTTCGTCATCGCGGCGGCGCGGCAGTGTCGCAGCGGCCAGACGCAGGTCCCCTTCACGCAGGTGACGCCGACGCAGGGCGACGACGGCAACCTCACGGCCTATCTCGCCGAGGATGCCGAATATGACGACGAGCAGGCACGCCTCGCCGGCATCCAGCGGCTGCTGGTGATCATCGGCTACGACGTCGGCGCGATCGACGGCGTCGACGGGCCGAAGACGCAGGCAGCATTGGCCGCGTTCCTGAAGAGCCGCGGACTATCGTCCGACGCGGCATCGTCGCCGAACTTCTTCAAGACCATGGTCGATGCGACGCAGACGCCGTCCGCCAGCGGCCTCACCTGGTGCAACGACACGCCGCACAAGGTGATGGCGGCGATCGCGACCGACGACGGCAAGTCCGTGACCAGCCGCGGCTGGTACCGCATCGACCCCGGCAAGTGCCTGCATCCCGACGTGACCGGCCAGCCGAAGCAGATCTTCAGCTTCGCCGAGGCGATCGACGCCGACAACCGCGCCATCAAGGTAAAAGACAGGCCGCTGAACTGGGGCGGCGACAAGCAGCTCTGCACGCGCGAGACCAAGTTCGAGACCGTCGAGCAGACCGATTGCGGCGCGCGTGGATTTGCGGCGATGGGCTTTGGCCCGGTGGATATGAGCAGCGGCGGCAGGACGCTGCGCTTTGCGATGCCGTGATGTGTGCCGGATTGATTGAAGCGCTGGCGCTTCACACTCCGCCGTCGTCCCCGCGAACGCGGGGACCCATAACCACAGGGAGCGGTTGTGGAGCTAGCCAAATCCCTCCCTGTGGTTATGGGTCCCGGCTCTGCGCTCCGCTTCGCTGCGCTTGTCCGGGACGACGAACTGCGAGTTAGTTGACATGAATCCACCCCGCGCCTTTGCCCATGTCGACACCTGGGTGTTCGACCTCGACAACACGCTCTACCCGCATCACGTCAATCTGTGGCAGCAGGTCGATGCGCGGATCGGGGAGTTCGTCTGCAACTGGCTGAACGTCGGCCCCGCGGAAGCGCGCAACATCCAGAAAGACTATTACCGGCGCTTCGGCACCACCATGCGCGGCATGATGACCCTGCATGGCGTGTCCGCCGACGACTACCTCGCCTATGTCCACAAGATCGACCATTCGCCGCTGGAGCCGAACCCGGCGCTCGGTGCCGCCATCGCGAAGCTGCCGGGGCGCAAGCTGATCCTCACCAATGGCTCGGTCGATCATGTCGACGCGGTGCTGGCACGGCTCGGCCTCGGTGCGCATTTCGACGGCGTGTTCGACATCATCGCGGCCGGCTTCGAGCCGAAGCCGGCGGAGCAGACCTACCGGAAATTCCTCAGCGACCATGCGGTCGACCCGACCCGGGCGGCGATGTTCGAGGACCTTGCCCGCAACCTCACCGTCCCGCACCAGCTCGGCATGACGACGGTGCTGGTGGTGCCTGATGGCACCAAAGAGGTGGTGCGCGAGGACTGGGAACTGGAGGGCCGGGACGCGGCCCATGTCGATCACGTCACGGATGATCTGGCGGGGTTTTTAGCGGGGCTGTCTCGTTAGGCCGCAGCCCGGACGCGCTTGTTCGGGATGACAGCGGAGGACGACAACCGACTATGCCTTGACTCCGTCCCCCAAATCCCGAAAAAGCGCCCCAATCCATCAAAATTCCCGTCCTGAAGAGGAAATCCCGATGTCCCTGTCCGCCCTCGAATCCACCATCAACAGCGCCTTCGACGCGCGTGACGGCATCTCGACCTCGACCAAGGGCGAGGTGCGCGAGGCCGTGGACCAGTCGCTCGAGATCCTGGACAAGGGCGAGGCGCGCGTTGCCGAGCGCGGCGCCGACGGCAAGTGGAAGGTCAATCAATGGCTGAAGAAGGCCGTGCTGCTGTCGTTCCGCCTCAACGACATGGGCGTCATCAGCGGCGGCCCGGGCCAGGCGACCTGGTGGGACAAGGTGCCCTCGAAGTTCGAAGGCTGGGGCGAGAACCGTTTTCGCGACGCCGGTTTTCGCGCGGTGCCGGGATCGGTCGTCCGCCGCTCGGCCTTCATCGCCAAGAACGTCGTGCTGATGCCGTCCTTCGTCAATCTCGGCGCTTACGTCGATGAGAGCACCATGGTCGACACCTGGGCCACCGTCGGCTCCTGCGCGCAGATCGGCAAGCGCGTGCACATCTCCGGCGGCGCCGGCATCGGCGGCGTGCTCGAGCCGCTCCAGGCCGAGCCCGTGATCATCGAGGACGACTGCTTCATCGGCGCGCGCAGCGAGGTCGCCGAAGGCGTGATCGTGCGCAAGGGCGCGGTGCTGGCGATGGGCGTGTTCCTGGGCGCGTCGACCAAGATCGTCGACCGCGACACCGGCGAGATCTTCATGGGCGAAGTGCCGGAATATTCGGTCGTCGTTCCCGGCGCCCTGCCCGGCAAGCCCATGAAGAACGGCCAGATCGGCCCGAGCACCGCCTGCGCCGTCATCGTCAAGCGCGTCGACGAGCGCACGCGTTCGAAGACCAGCATCAACGAGCTGCTGCGGGACTGATCTCGATCTGCAAGATGTAATCCGTCGCGCTGAGGCGGCCGCTTCTTCGGCGGCCATCGAAGGGCGACGGCCCGGCTGCGGCTACAGCGTGGCCGTGCATCCTTCGAGGCTCGCTCCGCGAGCACCTCAGGATAACGGCTCCGATAGCGCTATCGAACCCACCCTCCCTCCATCGCGACCAACCTTCGGGCGGCGGCTCCCGCCCGGAGCTTTCGCATGGACTGGACGTGGTACCTCTTCCGCTTCGACGGCCGCATCGGCCGCGCCGGGTTCTGGTGCAGCCTGATCTTTGTCGTCTGCGCCATGATTCTGCTGCTCCTGCTCTGCGCCGGCGCGATGTTCGCGTTCACCGGCCAGGTGGGATCGTTCGAGCTGGATGCGGACGACGTCTTTGGGATCGTCGATGTCGCGGCCTATCGCTGGTCGCTGCTGGACAATCTGCCGCTGCTGCTGCTCAGGCTCGCCGCAACCGGACTGCTGCTCTGGATCTATCTCGCGATCGTGGTGAAGCGCCTGCATGACCGCGACAAGAGCGCCTGGTGGCTCGTCGCGTACTTCGTCTTGCCGGGGCTCTACAAGCAGTTCGAGGAGCGCCTTCCGGACAGCTATTGGATGCTGCCGATCGCGCTCGCCAGCGTCATCCTGACCCTCTCGGCCTTCGTCGAGACCGGCTTCCTGCGCGGCACGATCGGGCCCAATCGGTTCGGTCCCGATCCGGAAGCCGAGACCGAGGGCGGCTCGCCCCCTGCGAAAAGTTGGGACCAGAGCCGCGAGATCGAAATTGTCCCGCCCAGCGCTAGCCCACCCGGCGGCATGCATGTTAAGCGGGGCGCATGACCGATGCTCTCTCCATTGCCCGCGATCTCATCCGCTGCCCCTCGGTAACCCCGGCCGACGCAGGTGCCCTCGGGGTGCTTGAAAACGCCCTCAGCGCCGCGGGCTTCACTTGTCACCGCGTGACCTTCAGCGAGGAAGGCACCGCCGACGTCGACAATCTCTATGCGCGGATCGGCACCGAAGGGCCGCACATCACCTTTGCCGGCCACACCGACGTGGTCCCGCCCGGCGACGAGAGCGCCTGGAGCGTCGGTGCGTTCTCGGGCGAGGTCAAGGACGGTTTCCTGCACGGCCGCGGCGCGGTCGACATGAAGGGCGGCATCGCCTGCTCGGTCGCAGCTGTGCTGGAGCATCTCGCCGCGAACGACGGCAAGCCGCGCGCGGACGGAAAAGGTTCGATCTCGTTCCTGATCACGGGCGACGAGGAAGACGTCTCCATCAACGGCACCATCAAGCTCTTGAAGTGGGCCGCCGAGCGCGGCGAAAAATTCGACCATTGCGTGCTGGGCGAGCCCTCCAATGTCGAGACGCTCGGCGACACCATCAAGGTCGGCCGCCGCGGCTCGCAATCCGGCACGCTCTACGTGGACGGCGTGCAGGGCCATGTCGCCTATCCGCATCGCGCGTCAAACCCCGTGCCGGATATCTCTCGGCTGATCGTGGCGATATCCGACGAGCCGCTCGATCACGGCAGCGCGCAGTTCCAGGCCTCCAATCTCGAATTCACGTCGGTGGACGTCGGCAACAAGGCCAACAACGTCATCCCCGGCGAGGCCCGCGCCAAATTCAACATCCGCTACAACGACAACCACACGCAGGCATCCTTGCGCGAGCTGGTCGAGACGCGCCTGGTAAAAGCCTGCGGCAACCGCATCAAGGCCCGGATCGTCTGGGAGCCCTCGAACTCCAACGTGTTCGTCACCAAGCCCGGCCCATTCACCGATCTCGCGGTATCCGCGATCGAGGAGGTGACGGGCCGCAAGCCGGAGCTGTCGACCTCAGGCGGCACCTCGGATGCGCGCTTCATCTCCAGCTACTGCCCGGTGATCGAGTTCGGCCTGGTGGGACAGACGATGCACCAGGTCAACGAGCGGGTGCCGGTGGTGGATTTGGAGAAGCTGACGCGGGTGTATCGCGGGATACTGACAAGGTATTTTGGATGAGGCGATAGCACCTCCTGGAATTCCGCTGTCATCGCCCGCGAAAGCGGGCGATCCAGTATTCCAGAGACAGCCGTGAGTGAACCGAGAGGCCCCGGCATACTGGATTCCCCGCCTTCGCGGGGAATGACAGTGGTGGGTGTCGCGAGAGTTTCCCGCCTCCCATCTCTTTAATAATCCACCTTCATCAGATATAGCCCCTCGGGCGGGGCGACGATGCCGCAGGCGGCGCGGTTGCGCGCTGCGAGCGCGGCGGACAGATCGTCCGCGGTCCAGCGTCCCTCGCCGACCCAGACCAGCGATCCCACCATCGAGCGCACCTGGCTGTGCAGGAACGAGCGCGCCGAGGTCACGATGATGATCTCGCGGCCGTCGCGCATCACGTCGAGCTGGTCGAGCGTCTTCTCCGGCGACTTGGCCTGGCACTCGGTGTCGCGAAACGTCGTGAAATCATGCTTGCCGAGCAGGCGCTGCGCGGCCGCATGCATCGCATCGGCATCGAGCTTGCGCGGCACGCGCCAGGCGTGGCCGATATCGAGCGCGAGATTGGCGCGGGTGTTGACGACGCGGTAGCGGTAATGGCGCTTCACGGCCGAGAAGCGCGCCTCGAACGTATCGGGCACGATCTCGGCTTCGAGGACCGCGATCGGATGCGGGCGCAAATGTGCGTTCAACCCGTCGCGAAAACGGCCCGGCGGAAACTGCTTCTCGATATCGACATGGGCGACCTGGCCGCGCGCATGCACGCCGGCATCGGTCCGGCCCGCACCATGGACACGCAGATCAGCACCGGTCATCGCCTTCACGGCCGCCTCCAGCGCGCCCTGCACCGACGGCAATGTCTCCTGCACCTGCCAGCCGTAGAACGGCGCGCCGTCATATTCGATGGTGAGCTTGTAGCGGGGCATCGTTGATCAGCTGAACCTCGCTCCCGGCTTCAGCGGCACGCCGCGCAGAAAATCCGCGGCCTGCATCCGGGCCTTGCCTTCGCGTTGCAGCTCGATGATGCGGACGGCGCCGTCGCCGCAGGCGATGGTGAGTTGGTCGTCGAGCACCGCGCCGGGCTCGCCCGAACCTTCCGCGAGCTCACAGCGCAGAATCTTCACGCGCGCATTCTCGCTGACGCCGGCAAGCTCCGCCCAGGCGCCGGGAAACGGTGACAGTCCGTGGATGTGGCGCAGCACCGCGCGCGCGGGCTTGCTCCAGTCGATGCGCGCCTCGGCCTTGTCGATCTTGGCGGCGTAGATGACGCCGTCCTCGCCCTGCTTTTTGAGCTGAAGCCCGTCGCGGGCGAGTGCCGCCATCGCGCGCACCATCAGGTCGGCACCGAGCCGAGACAGGCGATCATGCAGATCGACCGCGGTCATGGTATCGGTGATGGCGAGGCGCTCGGCCATGGCGACGTCGCCGGTGTCGAGGCCGACATCCATCTTCATCACCATCACGCCGCTCTCGGCATCACCCGCCATGATCGCGCGATTGATCGGCGCGGCGCCGCGCCAGCGCGGCAAGAGCGAAGCATGCAGATTGTAACAGCCGAGCTTTGGCGCATCGAGGATCGCCTGCGGCAGGATCATGCCGTAGGCGACGACGACGGCCGCATCGGCGTCGAAGGCGCGAAACTGTTCCAGCGCTTCCGGCGTCTTCAACGTCTTCGGCGTCAGCACGGGAATGCCGAGTCTTCGCGCGGCTTCCTCGACCGGGGTCGGCTGCAATTGCAGGCCGCGGCGCCCGCCCGGCTTCGGCGCGCGGGTGTAGACGGCCACGATCTCATGGCCATACGCGACCAGCTCGAGCAGCGTCGGCACGGAGAAATCGGGCGTGCCCATGAAGATCAGGCGGAGGGGCATTGAGCTACACAATCCTCGGAATGAGCAAGGTACTCGTCATGGCCGGGCTTGTCCCGGCCATCCGCGTTCTTCGTGCTCCCGCGGCAAAGAACGTGGATGCCCGGCACAAGGCCGGGCACGACGCCGGAGGTTGTGGCTTACTCCGCGCGCTTGGCGGCTTTCTCGAACTTCTTGATCACGCGGTCGCGCTTGAGCTTTGACAGATAGTCGACGAACAGCACGCCGTTGAGATGGTCGATCTCGTGCTGGATGCAGGTGGCGTAGAGACCTTCGGCGTCCTCCTCGTGCACCTTGCCGTCGAGATCAGTGAAGCGCACGCGCACCTTGGCGGGCCGCTCGACCTCCTCGTAATATTCGGGGATCGACAGGCAGCCTTCCTCGTAGACCGACAGATCCTCCGACGAGGCGATGATTTCAGGATTGATGAAGACGCGCGGCTCGCGCCTGGTTTCCCCGTCCTGATCCGGCTTGGCGAGGTCCATGGTGATCAGCCGCAGCGGCTGCGCGATCTGGATCGCGGCAAGCCCAATGCCGGGCGCGTCGTACATGGTCTCGAACATGTCGTCGGCAAGCCTGCGGATCTCCGGCGTGACCTTCTCGATCGGCTTGGAGACCAGACGCAGCTGCTTGTCGGGCAGGATGATGATTTCTCTGAGGGCCATGGCCGCGATTTAAGCCGCGCGCCGGGTGCGGTCAATGCGGCCAGGAACCCTGTTAACCCTCCGCTAACCATAAAACTTCAGGTTTCGTTAACCATAAAAATTAACGGGGCATTTACCGGAAATGTTCGCTATTCGTTCGTGCGCGCGGCCGAATCGGCTAAAAGGACAGGCATGAACGAGATCATTTTCATGGCTGGCGACTGGCCGGTGCGCACGATCGATGCGCTGATCGGCTTCGGCGCCCTGATCCTCCTCCTGCTGATCGTCATTGCGGTCGTGATCGCGCGATCCGGGCGGCGCGGCGCGGAACTCGCGATGGCGCATGCGATCCGGGCCGACGAGCTCGAGGAACGGCTGGCCCAGGTGCTGCGCGCCCAGAGCGAGGCCGCCGGCCGGGCCGACGCCATGACCCAGACGCTGGCGGGACGTCAGGCCGAGATGGCGCGCGCGGTCAACGAGCGGCTGGATTCGGTGACCCATCGCGTCGGCCAGTCGATGGAGCACTCGACCCGCAACACCATGGAGAGCCTGCGGGCGCTGCACGAGCGGCTCGGCATCATCGACAGCGCCCACAAGAACCTCACCGACCTCACCACGCAGGTGACCACCTTGCGCGACGTGCTCGCCAACAAGCAGTCGCGCGGCGCCTTCGGCCAGGCGCGGATGGAGGCGATCGTCCAGGACGGCCTGCCGAAAGGCGCCTACGAATTCCAGTTCACGCTCTCGACGGGAAAACGGCCCGATTGCGTCGTGTTCCTGCCCGACCAGCGCCCACTCTGCATCGACGCGAAATTTCCGCTGGAGGCGATGACCGCGCTGCACGACGCCCGCACCGACGACGAGAAGCGCATCGCCACGCAGCGGCTGCGCAGCGACGTGATGAAGCATGTCAGCGACATCGCCGAGAAATATCTCGTCACCGGCGAGACCCAGGAGATGGCGCTGATGTTCGTGCCGTCGGAATCGGTCTATGCCGAAATCCACGACGGTTTCGACGACGTGATCCAGAAGGCCTATCGCGCCCGAGTCGTGCTGGTGTCGCCCTCGCTGCTGATGCTCGCGATCCAGGTGATGCAGCAGATCATGAAGGACGCGCGCATGCGCGATGCCGCCGACCTGATCCAGACCGAGGTGATCAAGCTCGGCGACGATCTCGGTCGCCTCCGGGACCGCGTGCTGAAATTGCAGAAGCACTTTGCCGACGCGAACGAGGACGTCCGCCAGATCCTGATCTCCGCCGACAAGATCGAGAAGCGCGCCGGGCGAATCGAGGAACTCGATTTCAGCAAGACCGACGCGCCGGCGGACGGCCCACGCCTGGTGGCGGGCGCGCCGGAGCTGTTTCCGAGGAAGCTCCAGGCGGGGGAGTGATTCTCCCCTCGGATCCGGTACGCTGCCGCCCCAATTTCGCTGTCGTCGCCCGGCTTGACCGGGCGACCCAGTATTCCAGAGACGGCAGATGGGCGAACGCTGCTACTACGTCTACATCCTCGCCAGCAAGATCGGCGGCACGCTCTATATCGGCGTAACGAATGATCTCGTCCGCCGTGTGGCAGAGCACAAATTGCAATTGGTCGAGAGCTTCACGAAGGAATACGGCGTCGTGAAGCTCGTTTATTTCGAGCAGTTCGACGATCCCGAGAATGCGATCAAGCGCGAGAAGCGGCTGAAGAAGTGGAAGCGCGACTGGAAGATCGCGCTGATAGAAAAAGACAATCCGGATTGGAACGATCTCTATTCGGAGATTGCAGGCCCTCCATAAGTTCGGCCTCTGGAATACTGGGTCGCCCGGTCAAGCCGGGCGACGACAGCCGCTTTATGGCCGGCAGGAACGACACCCTGCCCCAGAATCTGCTAACACCACCCCATGACCGCCCCCGACGCGACCTCGCCTGCAGCTGACTCCGCCGCCGCGACCTCATGGCGCGACAGCCTTGCCGTGTACCTGCAACCGCGGGTGCTGATCGTGCTGTTCCTCGGCTTCTCCTCTGGGCTACCGCTGGCGCTGTCGGGGTCGACGCTGCTGGTGTGGATGCGGGAAGCAGGCGTCGATCTCAAGACCATCGGGCTGTTTGCGCTGGTCGGCACGCCCTACACGCTGAAATTCTTGTGGGCGCCCTTGGTGGACGCGCTGCATGTGCCGCTGTTCACGCGCGCGTTCGGGCGGCGGCGCGGCTGGCTTTTGTTCTCGCAACTGTTGCTGATCGTCGCGATCCTGCTGCTGGCGATGACCGATCCCGCGAGTTCGCCGTTCTATGTCGCGCTCGGCGCGCTGCTGGTGGCGACGACGTCGTCGACGCAGGACATCGTGGTCGATGCTTTCCGCGTCGAGAGCCTGCCCGAGAGCGAGCAGGCCGCCGGCATGGCGGCCTATGTCGCGGCCTATCGCATCGGCATGCTGGTCTCGACCGCAGGCGCACTGTTCATCGTCTCCGGGTTCGAGAGCACCGGCATCACGCGCACGTCCGCCTGGATGTGGGGCTATGTGGTGATGGCGGCGATGGTGCTGATCGGGACGATCACCGCGCTGGCCGCGACCGAGCCCGAGCAATCGGTGCGGGCGGAAGCTGCGACGCAGACCGAGACCGCGTTCACGCGTGTGCTGCACGCCGCAATCGGCGCCTTCTCCGAATTCCTGGCGCGCAAGGATGCGCTCGCCGCGCTCGCCTTCGTCGTGCTGTTCAAGTTCACCGACGCCTTCTCGGGCACGATGACGGCGCCGTTCGTGATCGACCTCGGCTTCACCCGCAACGATTACGCGGCGATCGTGAAAGGCGTCGGCCTTGCCGCAACGCTGATCGGCGGCTTTGCCGGCGGTTTCGTCGCACGGCGCTATCCGCTGGCGATGGCGCTCTGGATCGGCGGCGTGGTGCAGGCGCTGGCCAACCTGTCGTTCGCCTGGCTCGCAGTGGTCGGCACCAATCAATGGGCGCTGGCGCTCGCCATCTGCGCCGAGAATTTCACCAGCGCCATCGGCACCGTGATCTTCGTCGCGTATCTCTCGGCGCTGTGCCAGAACCCGCTGCACACGGCGACGCAATACGCGCTGCTCACCGCGCTCGCGGCGGTGGGGCGGACCTATCTCTCGTCGGGTGCCGGCTTCGTCGCTGACATGACCGGCTGGCCGCTGTTCTTCGTGATCTGCGTGCTGGTGGCGATCCCGAGCCTGATCTTGCTGACCTGGCTCCAGAAGCGCGGGCATTTCGAGGCGCTCGGGCCGGTGCGGGTGTGATCGAACCCTAAAGCGCGATGAGATTGGGATGAATCGTCATCGCGATTTAGGTTGTTGCTTGCGCATGATCTTCTCGGAAAACCGCTTCGCACGTTTCCGGATCATGCTCTAGCGTACGACGCCCGAGGTGAACCCCGCCTTGCGGCGCGGCGGCTTGATTTCCTTTTTCAGGAAGCAGCGCGCTTCGCGTCCGGTATAGCCGGGGCGGGCATAGGTGAAGGCGCGGCACTTGTTGTCGGCCGTGCAGGCGGCCTTGCAGGCTTCCTCGCCCTCGCCGTCCTTCAGGTCGAAATTGCGCAGGTCGCCGCCGGGACGGTCGATCGAGGTCTCCACGCCTTCGACGCGCGGCTCGATCACGCCGGCGCCGCGCACACCGGAGATGCAGCAATTGCCCGGCACGCGCTGCGGCACCGTGTTCTTCAGCCAGCATATCGCCGAGCCGCCCTCGATGTCGGGATAGCTGAAGCTCCAGGAGCGGCACTTGCGGTCGCGCTCGCAGAGCAGCGCGCAATCCTCTGGATCGCCTGACGTGATCGGCTGATTGAAATAGTCGCCGCCGGGCCGGTCGAACGCCGTCTGGGCGCGCGCAGGCGAGCTCGCAAGCACGAGCGCAAACAACGCGGCGCAGGCCACGACGCTTGCCAAGCCCTGTGCCAAGCCTTTTGCCATGGCGGCCACGGACAGGCGGCCCTTCCCCATCGGAACAGCTTTCGAGTTATTGACGACGCTCAGGTTTTTCAGCCGGTCATTTGATCGCCGCAAACCTGTATGGGCGATGAACGGCCGAAGTCCCGGGCGTTGGCCTGTCGAACTAGAACGCGTATTCCACGTAGGCTGGTTCCACGGAGCCGTTCCAGGGACCGTTGAATTTCTCAAGCATTTCCTCGGCCGGGGTCCGGCCGGAATCGATGATGCGGTCGAGCGGCTCCAGATGCCGCGTCTCGTCGCGGCCGAGCTGGTCGATCCGGCCGCGCCGGCGCAGGCCGGCATGTGCCAGAACGAGGCATTCCTTGGCGATCTCGAACAGATAGCGGTCCTTGATCCGCGACTTGAAGCCGAAGCGCGGCACGTCGTCGCGCAGCGCCTGGCGCTCATGCGCGCTCCAGTGCTTCACCAGGTCCCAGGCGGCATCGAGCGACACGTCGTCATAGAGCAGCCCGGCCCAGAACGCCGACAGCGCCGGCAGCCGGCCCCACGGGCCGCCGTCGGAGCCACGCATCTCGAGATAGCGCTTGAGCCGCACCTCCGGGAAGATCGTCGAGAGATGGTTGGCCCAGTCCGACAGCGTCGGACGCTCGCCGGGCAGATTGTTGTTGCGGCCGTCGAAGAAGGCGCGGAACGAGGAGCCCGAGACGTCGATGTAATCGTCGCCGCGCTTGACGAAATACATGGGCACGTCGAGCGCATAGTCGACATAGCGCTCGAAGCCCATGCCGTCCTCGAACGCCCACGGCATCATGCCCGCGCGCGCATTGTCGGTGTCGCGCCAGATCTCGGAGCGGAAGGAGAGGAAGCCGTTCGGCTTGCCCTCGGTGAAGGGCGAGTTGGCGAACAGGGCGGTTGCGACCGGCTGGAGCGCGAGCGAGACGCGCAGCTTCTTGACCATGTCGGCTTCGGAGGAGAAATCGAGATTGGTCTGCACCGTGCAGGTCCGGTACATCATGTCGAGGCCGTATTGGCCGACCTTCGGCATGTAATTGGTCATGATCTTGTAGCGGCCCTTGGGCATCACCGGGATGTCGGCGCGCGACCAGGACGGCGTCATGCCGAGGCCGAGGAAGCCGATGCCGAGCGGGGTCGCGATCTCGCGCACCTGGGCCAGATGCGCCATCAGCTCGCTCTGGGTCTGGTGCACGTTCTCGACCGGCGCGCCGGACAGCTCGAACTGCCCGCCGGGTTCGAGCGAGATTGCGCCACCACCGGTCACATCGTAGAGGCCGATGATGTTGCCCTTCTCCATGATCGGCTCCCAGCCGAGCAGGAGCTTCATGCCTTCGAGCAAGGCGCCGATGCCGCGCGCGCCTTCGTAAGGCACCGGACGGTGGCCTTCGAGCGTGAACGGCGTCTTCTCGTGCTCGGTGCCCATCCGCCATTCGGACGGCGGCTTGCAGCCGGCCTCGAACCACGCGACGAGTTCGTCGCGCGATTGCAGCGGCGTCATGTCGATCTGATCTCGCGCCATATCAAACTCTAATCAAAAGGGCGCTTCGACCGAAGGCGCGCGGGTGAGGTGGGATGGTCCGCGAACCCACCGGGTGCACGGCCGAGCTGACGTGCCGCGCGATCATCGCGACGGCGTGGTTTCGTTGACGGTGTTGGCGACGGGCGGCAGCTTCATCTCGCCGCACGAGCAGCCCAGCCGGTCGAGCAGACCACTGAGCTTGACGGCATCGGCATCGGACAGTTTCGAGCCGACATATTTCTCGATCGCGGCGGAGTAGGCCCCCCACATCCGCTTCTGGAGTTCGCGGCCGGCTTCCGTGATCTCCACGAACTGGCCGCGCTTGTCGATCTTGCATTCGCGCCGGCAGGCGAGGCCCTCGTCGACCAGGCGGTCGATCAGGCGCGAGGTGGAATATTGCGGGATCAGCATCTGCCGTTCGAGTTCCACCGGCCGCAGCTCACCGCTCGGCGCCCGCGACAATTCGAGCAACGCGTCGTACCATGCCAGCGGCGGGAACCCCGCCTTCTTCAGGTCCTGCTCGACACAATCGAGCACGCGGCTTTGCACCCGCATCAGGCGGATCCAGGCGGAAGTCGCCTCGGTCGATGGTTTGCGTTTCATGGTCCCGCTCAAGCTCGTCGCCCGTCTCTTACCCCACTCGATGCACCTGCATCAATCTTGACTATTGGATGCAGATGCATGTAGGCGCTCTTTCGCCCAAGCCAAGCAACAAGAGGAGGAAATTCCATGAAGCTCTACTACTCGCCCGGCGCCTGCTCCCTGTCCCCCCACATCGCGCTCCTGGAGGCCGGCCTGCCCTATGAGCTGGTCAAGGTCGATATCCGGGCCAAGAAGCTCGAAAATGGTGAGGATTATCTGAAGCTGAACCCCAAGGGCCAGGTCCCTGCGCTGGGCCTCGACAGCGGGGAGATCGTGACCGAAGGCCCGGTCATTGTCCAGATGATCGCCGACCAGGCCACCGCCAAGGCGCTGGCGCCCGCCCACGGTAGTTCCGAGCGCTACAAGCTGCTCGAATGGCTGAACTTCCTCACCTCGGAGGTGCACAAGAGCTTCGGTCCGATGTTCGCGCCGGCGCTGAACGACGATGCCAAAGCCTTCTTCAAGGACCGCGTCATGGGCAAGCTGAAATATATCGACAGCCAGCTCGCCGGCCGCGACTACCTCATGGGCAAGCAGTTCTCCGTGGCCGACGGCTACCTGTTCACGATGCTGACCTGGGGCGACCGGATGAAGTTCGACCTCTCGGCGATGCCGAACCTGACCGCCTACAAGGCCCGCGTCGCCGCGCGGCCGCAGGTGCAGGAAGCGCTGAAGAAGGAAGGGCTCGTGCAGGCGGCTTGAGCCGCGAGAGCCATCAATCTTCGAAAAGGACCGGATCGACGATCCGGCCCTTTTGCATTGTCGGTTCGCGGAAGCCGGGTCCAGCGCGAACGCCGACAACTTTTAGATGCATTGTCGGAGTTAACAATAATTCAGCCTTGTTTGAGGGGGGTGCTTCGCTTTCCTTGTGGGAGCGGTCCAGTTCGCGCAACGATAATATGTGGCGGGGCCGCCAAGCTGGAATACGATCGTGACGACCGCACTCATTCTTCTTCTCGCGAGCGCAACCGCTGGATTGGTCGCGGGCCTGTTCTTGCGGGTCTGGTCTTTGTTGTTGATCTCACCGGTGATCGCAGTCCTCGCCGCGATCGTGCTTCAGACCTCCGACTTCGGATTTTGGACGGGTATTCCGATCATCATCGGCAGTCTGCTGGCTTGCCAACTCGCCTACATGATAGGCGCGTTCCACCTGCAAAACGGGGAACATTCAGCCCAGGATCTTAGCGACGGCGCTCCAGGCCCCGACGGCCAACATCGCGTCGGCGACGAGAACGAATAGCGCCAAGCCAATCCAGGACGGGATTTTTCGGCGCAGGCGCAGGACTTTGCGGCGTAGCCGCAGCCGGCTTAACCGCATCGCAGGAGCGTCTCTCGCCGCGACACCGGCTGCGCCGTGTTGAAACACCATGGAAGTCATTGCGGGACACCTTTAGAGCCAATCATCGTTCCATCGATTGATTAGCAAGAGCGGTGCCAGTGCGGAGCCCGCGTGGCCGCGTCAGGGAGTTGGGGTGGTGGTGTTGTGGCACGGAAACACATCGAGAATTGTGCAGTTTGCAAAGCGAAAGGCCGGATCAGCGATCCGGCCTTTCGTAGTTGTGGAACCTAATTTAGCTCGCCCTTTCCGGGCTGCGAATCCGCAGATCAGGCCGCCGCCTTCTTCGGCGCAAAGCGGCCGTAGAAAGTTTCGCCCTTTGCCGCCATCTCCTCGAGCAGCTTCGGCGGCGTGAAGCGGGAGCCGTACTTGGCCTCCAGCTTGTGGCAGAGCTCGACGAAGGTCTTCGTGCCCATGAAGTCGATGTAGGACAGCGTGCCGCCGGTGAACGGCGCAAAGCCGAAGCCGAGGATCGAGCCGACGTCGGCTTCCCGCGGATCGGTGATGACGTGGTCCTCGACCGTGCGCGCGGCTTCCACCGCCTGCACCACCAGGAAGCGCTGCTTCAACTCCTCGATGTCGAGCGTGTCAGGGTCGAGCTGCTTCGGCTGGAGCGCCGAGAGTCCAGGCCACAGGCTCTTCGAGCCCTTGCCCTTCTCGGGATAGTCGTAAAAGCCCTTGCTGTTCTTGCGGCCGAGGCGGCCCTGCTTCTCGACCATCTCCACCATCAGCTTCTTCTGATCGGGATTGATGGCGTTCGGGCCGAGGTCCGCTTCGGTCGCCTTCATGATCTTGAGGCCGAGGTCGAGCGCGACTTCGTCCGACAGCGAGAGCGGGCCGACCGGCATGCCGGCCATCTTGGCGCAGTTCTCGATCATCGCCGGCGGCACGCCTTCGAGGAACATCTCGTTGCCCTCGGCGACGTAGCGGCCGACGCAGCGGTTGGCGAAGAAGCCGCGGCTGTCATTCACGACGATCGGGGTCTTGCCGATCTGCCGGACGTAATCGAGCGCGGTCGCGAGCGCGAGATCGCCGGTGTTCTTGCCCTTGATGATCTCGACCAGCATCATCTTCTCGACCGGCGAGAAGAAGTGGATGCCGACGAACTTGCCCTGCTCCTTGAAGCTCTCGGCCAGCGAGGTGATCGGCAGCGTCGAAGTGTTCGACGCGAAGATCACGTCCGGCTTCATGTGCTCCTGCGCCTTGGCGAAGGTATCGGCCTTGACCTTGCGGTCCTCGAACACGGCCTCGATGACGAGGTCGACGTCCTTCAGCGCGGCATAGTCCGCGGTCGGCGTGATGCGCGCGAGCAGCGCCTCGGCGTCAGCCGGCTTGGCGCGGCCCTTCTTGATCTGCTCCTCGATCACCTTCTGCGCATGCGCCTTGCCCTTGTCGGCGCTCTCCTGGTCGCGGTCGATCAGCACGACGTCGAGACCGGCGCGGGCCGAGACGTAGCCGACGCTGGCGCCCATGAAGCCGGCGCCGATCACGGCGATCTTCTTCACCTTGGTTGCGGGCACGTCCTTCGGACGGCGCGCGCCCTTGTTGAGCTCCTGCATCGACAGGAACAGGCTGCGGATCATCGCGGCCGCTTCCTTCGAGCGCAGCACCGAGGTGAAGTAGCGCGACTCGACGCGGAGCGCGGCGTCGATCGGCAGCTGGAGGCCCTCATAGACGCAGCTCATGATCGCGCGCGCGGCCGGATAGTTGTCGTAGGTCTCGCGCCGATAGATCGCGTTGCCGGCCGGGAACATCATCATGCCGGCCTTGGAGAACACCGGGCCGCCCGGAAGCTTGAAGCCCTTCTCGTCCCAGGGGGCAACGGCCTTGCCGCCGCCCTTGATCCAGTCCTTTGCGGCCTTGATGAGATCGGCCGCGGGAACGATGGCGTGAATCAGATTGAGCTGCTTCGCCTTGTCGACCGTCACCGGATCGCCCTTGAGCAGGATCGTCATGGCGTCCTGCGGCGGCACCAGGCGCGGCACGCGCTGCGTGCCGCCGGCGCCGGGGAACAGGCCGACCTTGACCTCGGGCAGGCCGAGACGCGTCTTGGGATTCTCCGCCGCGACACGATAATGGCAGCACAGCGTGATCTCGAAACCGCCGCCGAGCGCGAGGCCGTTAATTGCGGCCGCCCACGGCTTGCCTGAGGTTTCGATCGAGCGCAGCACAAGCGAGAAGCGCCGGCTCTGGTCGAACAGCATCTGGTTCGCGGCGGTCTCACCCTGCTCCTTGAACACTTTTGCGTAGGCCTGGTTCATGCCCTCGAGCATCGACAGGTCCGCGCCGGCGCAGAACGCCTCCTTGGCAGAGGTGATGACGACGCCCTTCACCGCGGCGTCAGCGGTGGTCGCCTTGACGATCGCGTCGAGCTCGCTGGTCGAGGTCTCGTCGAGCACGTTCATCGAACGGCCCGGGATGTCCCAGGTCACGAGCGCGATGCCGTCGGAATCGGTCTCAACCTTGAAGTTCTTGTAAGCCATGTTGTGCTCCTCGGTGCCGCAGCCGATTTCAGGCGCGGCGGTTGATCTGGATCTCGTCTTACCCTCTCCCCTTGTGGGAGAGGGTAAGAAATCAGACCCGCTCGATGATAGTCGCGGTGCCCATGCCGCCGCCGATGCACAGCGTGACGAGGGCGGTGGACTTGTTGGTGCGCTCGAGTTCGTCGAGCACGGTGCCCAGGATCATCGCACCGGTGGCGCCAAGCGGATGGCCGAGCGCGATGGCGCCGCCATTGACGTTGATCTTGGCGTTGTCGATGTCGAAAGCCTGGATGTAGCGCAGCACGACCGAGGCGAAGGCCTCGTTGAGCTCGAACAGGTCGATGTCCGATTTCTTCATGCCGGAGCGCGCGAACAGCTTTTCGGTGACATCGACCGGACCGGTCAGCATCATCGCCGGCTCGGAGCCGATATTGGCGAAGGCGCGGATTTTCGCACGCGGCTTGAGGCCGTACTTGCTGGCCGCCTCCTTGCTGCCGAGCAGCACGGCGCCGGCGCCGTCGACGATGCCCGACGAATTGCCGGCGTGGTGCACGTAATTGACGCGCTCGATCTCCGGATGCGACTGCACCGCGACGCCGTCGAAGCCGCCCATCTGCGCCATCATCGTGAACGACGGCTGGAGCTGCGCCAGCGACTGCATCGTGGTCGAGGGACGCATGTGCTCGTCCTTGGCGAGGATGGTGAGGCCGTTGATGTCCTTCACCGGAACGATCGACTTGTCGAAGCGGCCCTCCTCCCAGGATTTCGCCGCGCGCTGCTGGCTCTGCACGGCGTAGGCGTCGACGTCGTCGCGCGAGAAGCCGTATTTGGTCGCGATCAGATCGGCCGAGACCCCTTGCGGCATGAAATAGGACGGCACCGCCATCGACGGATCCATCGGCCAGGCACCGCCGGAGGCGCCGATGCCGACGCGGCTCATGGATTCGGCGCCGCCGCCGATCACCAGCTCATGCTGGCCGCTCATCACCTGGGCGGCGGCAAAATTCACGGCGTCGAGGCCCGAGGCGCAGAAGCGGCTGATCTGCACGCCGGGCACGGCTTCGCCGAGGCCGGCCTTGAGTGCCGCGAAGCGCGCGATGTCGGAGCCGGCTTCACCGACCGGATCGACCACGCCGAGGATGACGTCGTCGACGGAATCTTCCGGAAGGTTGTTGCGTTCCTTCAGCGCCTTCAGCGGCACGGTGGCGAGCGCGAGCGCGGTCACCTCGTGCAGCGCGCCGTCGGCCTTGCCGCGGCCGCGGGGGGTGCGGACGTGATCGTAGATATAGGCATCTGCCATGGGAGCCTCCTGATTGCAGTTATTGGTGACGACCGCGACGCGATCGATATCCTGGTGAAGCGAAAGTCTCAGAAAGCTTCCGCCGGCAATTCCATGATGGTGGCGCAGCCGGCCTGGATGCGCGCGAGATTGGCCGCGGTTTCCGGCAGCATCCGCTCCATGAAGAAACGGCCGGTGACGAGCTTGGTCGAGAGATAGGGCGTCGCCCCGCCCTCGGCAATCTTGCCTAGCGTCACCTTGGCCATCTTCGCCCACATGTAGCCGAGCGCGACGAAGCCGAAGAGGTGCAAGTAATCGGTGGCGGCAGCGCCCGCATTGTCCGGCTTCATCATCGCGTTCTGCATCAGCCACGTCGTGGCCTGCTGGAGATGACCGAGCGAAGTCGACAGCGGGGTGATGAAAGGCTTCATCGCCTCGTCGCCGCCGTTCTCCTTGGCGAACGCGCCGACCTCACCGAAGAAGGCCATGATTGCGCGGCCGCCGTCGCGGGGCAGCTTGCGGCCGACGAGGTCGAGCGCCTGGATGCCGTTGGCGCCTTCATAGATCATCGCGATGCGGGCATCGCGCACGAACTGCTCCATGCCCTGCTCGGCGATGTAGCCGTGGCCGCCATACATCTGCTGCGCCTGCACCGCGTTGGCGAAGCCGTAGTCGGTGAGGAAGCCTTTCAGCACGGGGGTCATCAGGCCCATGTGATCGTCGGCGGCCTGGCGGTCCTTCGGATCCTCCGAGCGATGGGCGACGTCGCTCTTCAGCGCGGTCCACATCACGAAGGCGCGCGCGGCCTCGTTGAAGGCGCGGATCGAAAGCAGCGTGCGGCGCACGTCGGGGTGCACGATGATCGGGTCGGCCTGCTTGTCCGGCGCCTTGGCGCCGGTGAGGGAACGGCCCTGGATGCGCTCGCGCGCATAGGCAACCGCGTTCTGATAGGCGACTTCGGACTGCGCGAGGCCCTGGACGGCGACGCCGAGGCGGGCCTCATTCATCATCACGAACATGCCCTGCATGCCCTTGTTCTCTTCGCCGATCAGCCAGCCGGTGGCGTTGTCGTAGTTCATCACGCAGGTGGAATTGCCGTGGATGCCCATCTT
>Ga0065165_1001886_pt1 | contig 20226 bp, 16 predicted proteins | sample AraplaMF_Cvi_mMF_FD_63813 | JGI IMG/M metagenome (GOLD analysis project Ga0065165, IMG submission 63813) | Arabidopsis root microbial communities from the University of North Carolina, USA - plate scrape MF_Cvi_mMF (version 2) (version 3) | ecosystem: Host-associated > Plants > Roots >...
GCCTCGTGAAGGCTCGCAAGCACTTCCTGGGTGTTGTTTCCGATGGACGAGACGATGCCCATCCCGGTGACCACAACCCGCCTCATGACAGCCTCGCCTAAATCGTTGTCTTTCTTGGTGTGATGCGCTCAGCCCAGGCTCACGCCCTGCTTGAACAAGCCGACCTTCAGGTCCTTGGCGCGATAAATAATCTGGTCATCGACCGAAAGCCACCCGTCGGCGATACCGAGGACGAGCTTTGAACGCATCACGCGTTTGATATCAACGTTGTACACAACCTTGCGGGCTTCGGGCAGCACCTGGCCGCTGAACTTCAGCTCGTTCAGGCCGAGCGCGCGGCCGCGACCTTCGCCGCCGGTCCAGCCTAGATAAAAGCCGACCATCTGCCACAGCGCATCGAGACCGAGGCAGCCGGGCATGACGGGATCGTTCTTGAAGTGGCAGCCGAAGAACCAGAGGTCGGGCTTCACGTCGAGCTCGGCGCGCACCACGCCCTTGCCGAACTCGCCGCCATTGTCGCTGATCTCCGTGATGCGGTCGAACATGAGCATCGGCGGAAGCGGCAGCTGGGCATTGCCCGGACCGAACATCTCGCCGCGGGCACATGCCAGCAGATCTTCGTATTCGTAACCGTTGCGCCTGTTCAGCATGTACGAGCCTCTGTTCAAATCCCGATTGAGCGGCGTTGTTGGCGAAAATGGGCCCCGTCCCGGTCGGACAGCAACGCCAATTGCCATCGTCAGGCGCAACTTCCGCCGCCCCGGACGGACCCTAGACCGGGCTTCCATGCCCGGCTGCGCCGAAATCGGCTAAGCGGAACCGCGGGCTCGTCTAACACAGGCTATTTCGGTGGCAAAGCGCTCTCATGAAGGTAAAATGACGGGGTCCCCACGCGGTTCCAGACCTGATTAGAACCTCTCTAGTTGCGAGAAACTTGCATCTGCATCTATCTGTTCTTATATTGCAGGGGAGATATTGTTCACGCGTGCCCGAAAACTGGAAATGAGCGAGAATACCGCGCCACATCACGACGACGTCCATGCTGCGGCTCTCCTGTCCGGCCGCCAGCCGGCCTTGACGGGCTGCCCCTGGCACGACGTCAACGAAATGCTCCAGTCCGCCGGGCTGCGTCCGACGCGCCAGCGTATGGCGCTGGGCTGGCTGCTGTTCGGGAAAGGTGCGCGCCACCTCACGGCTGAAATGCTCTACGAGGAAGCGACGCTCGCCAAGGTTCCGGTCTCGCTGGCGACCGTCTACAACACGCTGAACCAGCTCACCGACGCCGGCCTGCTCCGCCAGGTGAGCGTCGATGGCACCAAGACCTATTTCGACACCAACGTCACCACCCACCACCATTATTACCTCGAGAACAGCCACGAGCTGGTCGATATCGAGGATCCGCATCTGGCGCTGTCCAAGATGCCGGAGGTGCCGGAGGGTTACGAGATCGCCCGCATCGACATGGTCGTGCGCCTGCGCAAGAAGCGCTGAGATTACCCTGCATCGCTGATTTGATTGTCGTGGCCGGGTCTCACCCGGCCATTGTCGTTTAGGGCCGTCATTCCGGGATGACGCGCCCGCACCAGACCTCAGCAATTGCGCAGCTGGGAATCTCGAGGTCCCGGGTTCGATGCGGCGCATCGCCCCGGGATGATGCCTGCGGCGTCAGTTGAGCTGCTCGTCCGAGTAGACGCCCCAGAGGCGCTCCTGCTGGATCCAGCCGTCAAAGCCGTTGCCGGTGACGCGGCACCAGTTTGCACTGCACTTCTTGACCTGGGTGACGACGCCGGCCTGGAGCCTGGCCGCAACCGCACTGTCGGGATCGGCACGGTCGTAGATCGGCGCGAGGTCGTCCTTGTGCTTCATGGTGACGACCGCGGTACGACGGCCCGACAGCAGCGAGTGATAGACCCAGCCCTCGGCGCCCTCGGAGTCGCGCACGCGGCGCCAGTTCTCGAATTCGGCGGTGATTTCGACCGGCAGGCCGGAACGGGTGTAGACCCAGGCCACATCATTGTCCTTGGTCGGACCGGCGCGGACGTTCACGTGATCCGATTTGAGGCTGACATAGCGCGGCACCGGCAGGCCGCTGGCGGTCTGGGGGGTGGTGTCCTTGGCTGAATGCGAGGGACCGACCGAGGCGCCCAACCAGGTGCAAACGAGCGCCATCACCGAACAAAAACGCCCCAACGCCATCAACCCGTCTCCTGTCGAAGATCCAGCCTCGCCGGACCCTCACCCCAAAATTCCAAAACCCTGCCGCGTCCGCCCCTGACCCGCCCCACGCGGGTGTTCCCCAAAGCCGGATCCGCAAGCCTTGACCCGTGGTTCTTGTCTTGGCCCGGCCTTCTGCTAGAGAGGACGGACTTCTGAACAACCGGTTTGCCCCGATTTTCCGGGTGGAAATATCGGGAGAGCTTGAAGGAAACGCCGGGGACGACACGGCAGTCGCAGTGTCGAACAACCGGGTTAATGAGGCCTCAACGGCCGGCCTTTGGCGACAGAGGCGGCCTGCAACGCCTCATGAGGGCAGGACATGTCGGTGAAGAAAAAGCCCCTCGTCGTGGTGACGCGCAAGCTGCCGGACTCGATCGAGACCCGGATGCGCGAACTGTTCGACGCGCGGATCAATCTCGAGGACACGCCGCTGTCGGCCGAGCAGATCGCGGAAGCCGCACGCACCGCCGACGTGCTGGTTCCGACGGTCACCGACCACATCACCGCCGACATCGTCAACCAGCCCGACTGCAAGCTGAAGCTGATCGCCAATTTCGGCAACGGCGTCGACAATATCGACGTCGAGGCCGCGCATGCCCGCGGCATCACCGTCACCAACACGCCGAAAGTCCTGACCGAAGACACCGCCGACATGACCATGGCGCTGATCCTCGCTGTGCCGCGCCGGATGATCGAAGGCGCTTCCGTGTTGACGGAAGGAAAGCCCTGGGCGGGCTGGTCGCCGACCTGGATGCTCGGCCATCGCATCGGGGGAAAGCGCCTCGGCATCGTCGGCATGGGCCGCATCGGCCAGGCGGTGGCGCGTCGCGCTCGCGCCTTCGGCTTGCAGATCCACTATCACAACCGCCGCCCCGTGGCGCCGAAGATCGCCGAAGAGCTTGGCGCGACCTATTGGGAGAGCCTCGACCAGATGCTGGCGCGGATGGATATCATCTCCGTGAATTGTCCGCACACGCCGGCGACCTATCATCTGCTCTCGGCGCGCCGGCTGAAGCTGATCCGCAAGGATGCCTACATCGTCAACACCGCGCGCGGCGAGGTCACCGACGAGGACACGCTGATCAAGCTGATCGAGGGCGGTGAGATCGGCGGCGCAGGCCTCGACGTCTACGAGCACGAGCCCGCCGTGAATCCGAAATTGGTCCGGCTCGCCAAGGCCGGCAAGGTGACACTGATGCCGCATATGGGCTCGGCCACGATCGAAGGCCGCGTCGAGATGGGCGAGAAGGTGATCATCAACATCCGCACCTTCCTCGACGCCCACAAGCCGCCGGATCGCGTGCTGCCGAGCATGCTGTGAAGCCTATTTGCGACGCGTCTCGCGCTTGCGCCAATCGGCGACGAAGTCGATGAAGGCGCGCAGCGCGGGCGGCGTCTGGCGACGGCTTGGATAGTACAGGAACGGCCCCGGGAACGGCTCGCACCAGTCTTCCATCAGGCTGACCAGCGCGCCGGACCTCACGGCGTCGCCGACATAGCCATCGAGCGTCGCCCAGATGCCGACGCCGTCGAGTGCGGCTCGCATCGCAAGGCCCATATTGGTCGAGATCAGTTTTGCCGGCGGATCGACCTTCACGACCTGGCCCGCCTTCTCGAACTCGAGATCGTGCATGACGCCGCTCGAGTAGCGGGCGCGGATGCAATCATGGTCGAGCAGATCCTTCGGATGTTTCGGCCTGCCGCGGCGCGCGATGTAACCGGGCGAGGCGACCACGACGTAACTCTGCGGACCGCTCAGCGGGATCGCCACCATGTCCTGCGCGAGGTGTTCGCCATAGCGCACGCCGGCGTCGAAGCCCCCGCTGACGATGTCGACTAAACCGCTTTCGGAGACGATGTCGAGATCGACCTGCGGATGTGCTGCGAGAAACGGCCCGATCATGGGCGCCAGCACGAGGTCGACGGCCGGCGGCGGCGCGTTGATGCGCAGCCGGCCCGAAGCGACCCCGCGCAGACCCCGCACCTGATCCAGCGCCTCCCCGACGTCACGCAACGCCGGGGCCACGCGCGACAGCAGCAGTTCGCCCGCCTCGGTCAGCGCGACACTGCGGGTGGTGCGGTTCATCAGGCGGACGCCGAGGCGCTCCTCCAGGTCCCGCAGCCGCTGGCTAAGACTCGACACGGACACGCGAATTTCGACCGCCGCACGCCGAAAATTGCGGGTGCGGGCGACCGCCACGAAGGCATCCAGGTCGCGCAGGTCAGGCTCGGCCATTGTTCGCCAGTGTGAACAAGCTATTCTCTATTGTCCAGCTTATCGACGCAATGGACCGGGCGCATATCTGGCCTCGTCACGCGGTGCAAACAGCCTGCCGCCTTTCGAGGAGAGCCATCATGGAACAACGCAAACTCGGTTCAACCGGCCCCACCGTCTCAAGCCTTGGTCTTGGCTGCATGGCGATGTCCGACGCCTATGGTCCCTCCGATCGCGGCGAGAGCATCGCCACCATCCATGCGGCGCTCGACGCCGGAATCACGTTGCTCGACACCGGTGATTTCTACACCATGGGCCACAACGAGATGCTGGTGCGCGAAGCGCTGAAGGAAGTGCCACGCGAAAAGGTGCAGATCAGCGTGAAGTACGGCGCGCTGCGCGGCCCCTCCGGCGAATTCGTCGGAATGGACACGAGGCCGGCTGCGACCAGGAATTTTCTGGCCTATTCGCTGCAACGGCTCGGCACCGACTACGTCGACGTCTACCGGCCGGCGCGACTTGATCCGAACGTGCCCATCGAGGAGACGGTCGGCGGCATCGCGGAGATGGTGAAGGCCGGCTATATCAAACATATCGGCCTCTCCGAGGTCGGCTCCGACACCCTCCGCCGCGCGCACGCGGTGCATCCGATCGTCGATCTCCAGATCGAATATTCGCTGATCGAGCGCGGCATCGAGCGCGACATCCTCAAGACCTGCCGCGAGCTCGGCATCGGCATCACCGCTTATGGCGTACTCGCGCGCGGCCTGATCAGCGGCCACTGGTCAAAGGACAGCGGCAAGACCGGCAAGGATTACCGGCTGATGTCACCGCGCTTCCAGGGCCCGAATCTCGACGCCAATCTCGCGCTGGCAGAACGGTTGCGCACCATTGCCGCCGAGATCGGCGCAACGCCGGCGCAGGTCGCGATCGCCTGGGTGGCCGCGCAGGGCCAAGAGTACGGCCAGGTGATTGTTCCGCTGGTCGGCGCCCGCACGCGCAACCGTCTCAGCGAAGCGCTCGGCGCGACCAAGGTGACGCTGACGCCGGCGCATCTTGCGACGCTGGCAAAAGCCTTCCCGCCGAACGTTGCTTCGGGCACGCGCTACGCGGCCGAGCAGATGGCGCATCTCGACAGCGAGAAGCCGGCCAGCGCGTAAGCGCTGTCGTCAGGTGCGATGGGCGCTGAGGTCGGTGACCACAGGCCCGTCGCCATTGAGCGGATTGGCCGGATCGCGCGCGTAGCGCAGCGTCTCGAAGCGCATCGCGCGCGCATCGATCATCAGGAGGCGGCCGACCAGCCCGTCGCCGAAGCCGACGATCTCGCGGATCGCCTCCAGCGCCATCATCGAGCCCATCACGCCCGCAAGCGCACCCATGACGCCGGCCTCGGCGCAGGCCGGCACCGTGCCGGGCGGCGGCGCTTCCGGAAACAGGCAGCGATAGGTCGGATTGAATTCGCCAGCATCGTTCTTTTCGTGCGCGCGGATGGTGGTGAGCGAGCCGTCGAAGGTGCCGAGCGCCGCCGTGATCAGCGGACGCTTTGCGAAGAAGCAGGCATCCGAGGCCAGATAACGTGTCGCGAAATTGTCGGAGCCGTCGAGCACGAGGTCGTAATCGCCGATCAGGCTGAGCGCATTGTCCGCGTTGAGCCAGGTGGGGTGGCCGACGAAGCGGACATGCGGATTGAGCGCGGCGATCCGCTCGGCGGCGCTCTCGACCTTGTGCCGGCCGATATCGGGCGTGGTGTGGATCACCTGGCGCTGGAGGTTGGAGAGCGAGACCACGTCGTCATCGACCACGCCGAGCGTGCCGACGCCGGCTGCGGCCAGATACATCAAAGCGGGCGCGCCGAGCCCGCCGGCGCCGATCACCAGCACCGAGGCCTTTTTCAGCGCAGCCTGGCCGGGACCACCGACATCGCGCAGCACGATATGGCGGGCATAGCGTTCGAGCTCGTCCGGGCTCAGCACCTTCTCATACTCCTGAACCACCCCAATAGTGTTCGCGACCAACGAGATGTGCTTCAATGGCATTGCGTTCAATGGGCTGGCTGGATTTGTCATGAGATCGATGCTTGCGGCAACACTGATGTTGGCGTCCGCCACAGGTGCCAACGCCCAGATGGCGACGCCACAAATCCCCGGCGCCAAGCCGAAGGTGGTCCAGACCGTTCCGATCAAGCCGCCCGCCCTGCAAACGCCGTCGGAAACGGCCGACGCGATGGCACAGGCAGAGCGGCTGGCGCTCCAATCCGACCTCGCCTGGGTCGGCCAGTATAACGGCGCCATCACCGGCGACGTCAGTTCGCGGATGGTCGAGGCCATCAAGGAATACCAGAAGCTCAAAGGCGGCAAGCCGACCGGCGTGCTCAATCCGCAGGAGCGCGCCGCGCTCGCCGAGACCGCACGGCGCAAGCAGGACAGCGTCGGCTGGAAGATCGTGACCGAGATGACCAGCGGCGCACGGCTCGGCATTCCTTCAAAACTGGTGCCGCAGCAGGCGACCGACGCCAACGGCTCGAAATGGACCTCGCCGACCGGCACCGTGCAGGTGCTGCTCAGCCGCCGCAAGGAAGCGGGCCCGACCACCGCAAAGCTCGCGGACGCCGAGAAGAAGGAGCCGAACCGCAAGGTCGACTATACCGTGGTGAAGCCCGACTTCTTCGTGCTGTCGGGGCTCCAGGGCCTCAAGAAATTCTACCTGCGCGGCACTTTCAAAGGCGACGAGGTCCGCATCATGACGATCCTCTACGACCAGGCGACCGAGAACACGGTCGAGCCGGTCGTGATCGCGATGTCGAGCGCGTTCAATGCGTTTCCATCAGGACCGCAGGTCGGACCACCGCCGCGCAAGACCGTCGAATACGGCACCGGCATCATCGTCAGCGATGACGGCGCGATTGTCGCCGACCGCCTCGTCACCGACAGCTGTCTTGCGATCACCATCGCGGGCTATGGCAGCGCCGACCGCCTCGCCGAGGACAAGGAGCACGATCTCGCGCTGCTGCACATCTACGGCGCGCGCGGCTTGAAGCCGCTCAGTCTCGCCGGCGGCACCGCAAAGACGAGTGTCGATGTCATCGGCATCGCCGATCCGCAGAGCCAGGGCGGCGCCGCCAACGTATCGAGCGTCAAGGGTGCGCTCGCGCCGGTCACATCAGGCGATTCCGCGCTGTCACCGCCACCGGCGGTCGGATTTTCCGGCGGCCCGGCCATCGACGGCGATGGCAGGTTCGCCGGCGTCGCCCTGTTGAAGCCGGCGATAGTCGCGGGTCCCACGGTGCCCGCATCGCAGGCGGTGATGGTTTCGGCCGAGACAGTGCGCGATTTCCTCAAGGCGAACAGCGTCGCTGCGAATGGCACATCGGCGGATCCGAAAGCCGCTGTGGTGCGCGTGATCTGCGTACGGAAGTAGCTCAGACGACACCCGCGCTTCTCTCGTGTCGCGACGCGTGCGGCTGGGAAATGTCGCGACGCCGGCCAGGACGCTTCCGTCCGCCTCAGGGGGCTTTTGCTGAAGTCGCCAGATTTTCGAGGGGGGCGGTCAGGCGGCAAATGAGACCGGTCGAATCATAGGAAACGTCGACGGGGCCTCCAAAATCGTCTTCCAGCACCCGGGAGATGAGGCGCGAACCAAAGCCCACGCGAGAGGGCTTCGACGCCATGGGCCCGCCAAATTCCTGCCAGACGAAAACGAATTTTGGCGCTCCGTCCTGATCCTCGCATGTCCATGTGATCGACACGCGGCCGCTCGCCACGGTCAGGGCGCCATACTTCAAAGCGTTGGTCGCGAGCTCGTGGATCGCAAGGGACAGACCGAGAGCCTGTCGCGATTTGACGACGAGTGGCGGACCGGAAACCGTGAAGCGGCCTTCGCCTGTCCGATAAGGGATGAGGGCAGTGTCGATCACATCCTGAAGGGGCGCGGCAGCCCAATTTGCGGCGGTCAACAGGTCATGCGCGCGTCCGAACGCGCCAAGGCGCGCCTGGTACTTTTCGAGGTCGGCTCTGCTGGTTGGCTCGCGAAAAGTCTGGGCAGCCACCGCGCTCAGAACCGCAAGCGTGTTCTTGACGCGGTGCTTCAGCTCCTCATTGATGAGGCCCAGTGCTTCCCGAGCCATATGCTCGGACGTGACATCCTTGCAGACCACGAGCACGCCGCCCACCTTGCCTTCGAGGTCGATCGGGCCAAAGCTGTACGTCCACCAAACGTCTTCGCGGCGACCGTGACGCGTCACCGGTACAAGCTGGTCCTCGTGCCAGGTCGCACCCTGTCCCGACATGACATACTCGATCTGAGGCCCGATGATGTCCCAGATCTCGGCCCAGCACTCCCGGCCCCCCGCTCCCAGCGCGCTCGGATGCCGTTCGGGGCCCATCGTCTCCCGGTACGCATCGTTGTAGAATTGGATGAGGTCTGGCCCCCACCAGATGAACATCGGGTGGCGCGAGGTCAGAACGAGCCGTACCGTAACCCGAAGACTTTGAGGCCAGGTTTCCGGGGAGCCCACCGATGTTTTCGACCAGTCGAACGCGCGCGTCAAAGCCCCCATCTCGCCGCCCCCGGCCAGGAAGTCGCTGACTCCGTCCCCGTCCATACCCGCAACCTTACTCAAACACCGACGGCCAAACCCATCGTCGGAGTTGCGTAGCATACAATGCCCGACTTATGTCGTCATCCGCCTCGGTCGGGCCGAGCATGCGACATCCGCCGCACAACAGTGAATGCCCCTGTCCAAAAATTGTCGCTGAAGCTGAAAAACTGCCAGACGCAGGATCCGTGTTCGCCGAAGGCCGGGGGACCGACGTCTGCGATATCCGAAACCGGCCGCGCCGTGTTCTAGGACTACCGGCTAACTCAACCTGAACCGCACACCGCTGCGAGCGAGCCCTCCCGAAATTCCCACCGGCGTGCCATCAGCGCGCCAGCAGGCGGCGCCGGTCATGGTGCCGTCGTCGTGGAAAGCGATGCCGTTCATACCACCGGCGACAGTCGCAACCGGCTGGACCTTGTGGCCGAGCGCCGCGAGCCTCAAACGCACGCTCTCCGGAATCTTCTGCTCGACCTCGAGGGCATTGCCCTCGGTCCACACGCGCGGCGCCTCAACCGCTTCCTGCAGGGTCATGCCGTGGTCGATCAGATTGACCAGCGCCTGCATCGCGCTCGGGAAGATGCGTTTTCCGCCGGGCAGGCCGAGCGCATAGCGCAGCTTGCCGTCGCAGAGCGCCATCATCGGCGACATCGAGGTCGTCACGCGCTTGCCGGGTGCCAGCGACAGCGCATGGCCGGGACGTGGATCGAACAGGTTCATGTAGTTGTTAGCGATGGCCCCCAAGCCCGGGATCATGATCTTGGCGCCAAAGAGATTGTTGATGGTCTGGGTGGTCGCGACCACGTTGCCGAAGGCATCGGCCGCGGTCATGTGCGTGGTGTGCGCACCTTCGAGCGGCGACACGCCGGCGCCCCAGGCCTGCGCGCGCGACGGGTCGATCGCGCGGCGGCGCTCCTCGGCGTAAGCTTTAGACGTCAGCTTCTCGACGGGCACGCCGACATAGTCAGGATCGCCACTGGCGGCGGCGCGATCGGCGAAGGCGATCTTCAGAACCTCGGCGAGATAGTGGATCGTCTCCGCCGTACCGAAGCCGAGACTGCCGATGTCGTAGCCTTCCAGGATGTTCAGCATCTGCGCGATATGCACGCCGGAAGCGGCGGGCGGCGGTGGGCCAAAAATGGTCCAGCCGCGATAGTCGGCGCGGATCGGCTGCCGCTCGACGGTCTTGTAATTCGCGAGGTCATTGCGGCGGATAAAGCCACCGGCCTTTTCCATGTAGTCGGCGAGGATGTCGCCGAGCGGTCCCTCGTAGAGCGCGTTCTCGCCGTGATCGGCGATAAAGCGGAGCGTCTCGGCATATTCTGACTGCACCACGCGCTCGCCAACCTTCAGCGGCTCGCCGTTCGGCAAGAAGACCGCCGCGATCGGCTTGTCCTTGCGCATCTCGGCGGCGCACTCGCTGATGCATTCATGCAGGTACGGCGTCGCCGAATAGCCGCGATCGGCATGCTTGATCGCGGGCTGCATGACATCGGCAAGGCTCATGGTGCCGAACCGGCGCAGCGTCTCGCACCAGGCTTTCAGCGACCCCGGCGTGGCGACTGCCTTCGCTCCGTTGAGGTTCTCGTTGCCGACGGTGTCGAACACGTCATGCGCCGAGCCGGGCTTGGAGGTGTAGGTGGTGTCGCGCACCGAAGCGGGTGCGGTGCTCTGGCCGTCGATGAAGCGATGGCTGCCGTCGGCGAGGCGGATATGCGCCATGCCGCCGCCGATGATGCCGACCATCATCGGCTCGACCACGGTCAGTGTGAACAGGGTTGCGATCGCGGCATCGATGGCGTTACCGCCGGCCGCCAGCATCTCGGCCCCCGCACTGGACGCCAGCGGATGGTTGCTGACCACCATGCCGCGGCTCGAGACCGCGGGCATCTTCTGGCAGTCAAAGGTGGTTGCCGTCCGGTCGCGCCAGTTTCCACTCATGCCGCTCGTCCTTCTTCATTCACGGCGGCGAGCACATCACACGCACGATTACGGGTCCAGTAATGGTACGGATTAGCTGGCATTCCCGATTCTGCCATCATTGTTACCGTTGATTCGGACCTCCGCGATCCCCTTTGGATCGGGCCGGCACGTCCTGAGCGAGAAGAGCTCAGCATCGCAAAGCGATGCACGTTCGCGTGGCGTTTTCCTGACCCAAGCACTCCAAAGGATTGACCTTCAAATGCACACGATCGTACTCGCCACCCAAAAGGGCGGCAGTGGCAAGAGCACCCTCGCCATCGGCCTCGCGCTGGCGGCCAAGCAGGCCGGCTTCACCGTCCGCCTGATCGAGACCGACCCGCAGGGCACCTTGTCCAACTGGGCGCGCCGGCGCAACAACGACGATGTCGTCGTCGAGCCGATCTATCACGCCGCCGACATCGAGCCGCGCCTGAAGATGCTGGCCGACAGCGGCCTCCAGCTCGCGATCGTCGACACCGCGGCCGGCCTGTCCGCCGCCACCACCGCCGCGATCCGCCATTCCGACCTCTGCCTGATTCCGGCCCGCCCGAGCGTCGCCGACATCGAGGCGACCGTCTCGACGCTGAGCGTCGCGCGCGCCTGGAAGCGGCCCTACAGCTTCGTGCTGAACCAGACGCCGATCCGCGGCCAGCGCATCGACAACGCCGCCAACACGCTTGCGGAAGAAGCAGCCCTCGATCTCGCCGAGGTGCTGGCACGCCCGCTGATCGTGATGCGCAATGATCACCAGGATTCGCTCGCGAGCGGCCTCGCCGTCAGCGAGTTCGCGCCGAACGGCAAGTCGGCGGACGAGATCCGCGGCCTCTGGCGCTGGATCGAGACCCGGCTCGAGCTCGAAGCCACCACCAATGTCCTGATCGACCAGGTCCTCTCGGCCGCGGACGGGATGCTACACGTCGCCACCGAGCTTGCGGCGGACGAAACACTGGCGTCCTGAGCGGGGCGATCGCTCAGACGGCAGCCGGGCTCTTCACTTATCCGGTAAGAGCCCCAGCGACGAAGCAATCCGGCCACCAGCCCGGCCGGATTGCTTCGCTTCGCGTTCGTCGCCTCGCAGAGACTCAACGCTTCGCGACTTCGAGCCTCATCCTCACTTCTGACATTTCGGACACCAGAACGTCGAGCGCCCGTTCTGGGTGAAACGCTTGATCGTGCCGCCGCAGCCTGGCGTCTTGCACGTCTCGCCCTCACGGTCATAGACCTTGAAGGAATGCTGGAAGTAGCCGAGCTCACCCGAGGTCTGGCGATGGTCGCGCAGTGACGAGCCGCCGGCCTTGATGGCATCGTTGAGCACGGTGTGGATCGCGCCGACGAGCCTCTTCGCATGATCCGTCGGCTCGCCCTTCTTGGTCGACAGCGTCGCCGCGATCCGGCGCGGCGACAGCTGCGAGCGGTGCAGCGCTTCGCAGACATAGATGTTGCCGAGACCTGCGACCACGCGCTGATCGAGCAGCGCGGCCTTCAGGCTGGTGGTCTTGCCTTCGCAGGACCGCGCCAGCATCGCGGCGTCGAACTCGTTGCCGAGCGGCTCGGGGCCGAGGTCGCGGAGCAGCGGCTCATCCTCGAGCGCGTTGCGCGCGATCACTTTCATGTAACCGAAGCGGCGCGGATCGTTGAACACGATGTCGGCGCCGGAGGACATCCGAAACAGCACGTGGTCATGCGTGGAATCCTTGGCCTTCGGATAGTGAAACTCGCCAGGCTGAGCCTCGTTGTCCGGCTTGATGACGCGGAACGAGCCCGACATGCCCAGATGCATCAACAGCACGTCGCCGGAGGCGAGATCGGCCATGAGATATTTTGCACGGCGGCCGAGCCCGGTGACCACCTGGCCCTGGAGCCGGGCCACGAAGTCCGGCTGGAACGGAAAGCGCAGGTCCGGCCTGCGGGCCTCCGCGACCACGATTTTCGCCCCCTCCATGACGGGCTGAAGGCCGCGGCGGACGGTCTCGACTTCGGGCAATTCAGGCATGGTCAGGCATTCACCTTATGAGGGCGGTGTGATAGCGCCATTGCGGCGGGCAGGCTATGGTCCGCCCAGTGGAGTAGAGTAATGGATCGGCCGGGCGAAACCACGCATTTTGGCTTCAAAGACGTTCCCCTGGGGGACAAGCAGACGCTGGTGAACGATGTGTTTCACAGCGTGGCGTCGCGCTATGACTTGATGAACGATTTGATGTCCGGTGGCCTGCACCGGGTCTGGAAGGACATCATGATCAACGCGCTGAACCCGCCCAAGGGCGACCGGCCATTCGCGTTGCTCGACGTTGCCGGCGGCACCGGCGACATCTCGTTCCGCGCCGCCAAGGCCGCAGGCCCCGGCTTCCACGCCACGGTCTGCGACATCAATTCCGACATGCTCGCCGTCGGCCGCGAGCGCGCCGCCAAGCGCCATCTCGAGACCCAGGTCGATTTCGTCGAGGGCAATGCCGAGGCGCTCGCCTTCGCCGACCGCGGCTTCGATGCATATACGATCGCGTTCGGCATTCGCAACGTGCCGCAGATCGACCTTGCGCTGCGCGAGGCCTATCGCGTGCTGAAGCCCGGCAGCCGCTTCCTGTGCCTGGAATTCTCCACCGTCGAGATGCCCGGGCTCGACCGGATCTATGATTTGTTCTCGTTCAAGGTGATCCCGCCGCTCGGCCGCATGGTGACGGGCGATGCCGAGTCCTATCAGTATCTGGTCGAATCGATCCGCAAGTTTCCGAAGCCTGCCGCCTTCGCCGACATGATCCGCGACGCCGGCTTTGCCCGCGTCAGCTGGCAGACATTGTCCGGCGGCATCGTCGCACTGCATTCGGGCTGGCGTTTGTGATCTCTGCCATCACCCACATTTCGCGCCTGATCCGCGCCGCGTTCGTGTTTGCGCGCGAAGGCGTGTTCGGCGCGGTCGATCCGAGCCTGGTGCCGCCGCCGGGACAATTGGCGTTGAAGCTTGCGCGCATCGTCGAGCGCCGCGGCGTCAAGCAGGGACCGCGGATCTCGCGCGCGCTGACGCGGATGGGCCCGGCCTATCTCAAGCTCGGCCAGTTCCTGGCAACGCGCCCGGACGTGGTCGGCTTCATCATGGCGCGCGATCTCGAAAGCCTCCAGGATCGGCTGCCGCCGTTCCCGCAGGACGAAGCCGAGGCCACGATCGCGACCTCGCTGGAGCGACCTTTGAAGGATATCTTCGTCACCTTCGGGCCGCCGGTCGCGGCCGCCTCGATCGCGCAGGTGCATCGCGCCGAGGTCGAGCGCAGCGGCGTCCGCAAGGCGGTCGCGGTCAAGGTGCTCAGGCCGAACGTGGCGTCACGGTTCCGGCGCGATCTCTCCGATTTCTTCTTCGTCGCACACAAGGCCGAGGCCTATTCGTCCGAAGCGCGCCGCCTGCGCCTGATCGAAGTCATCAACACCATGTCGCGCTCGGTCGCGATGGAGATGGATCTGCGGCTCGAGGCCGCGGCGCTGTCGGAGATGGCGGAGAACACGCAGGACGATCCCGATTTCCGCGTACCGACCGTCGACTGGGACCGCACCACCCACAACGTGCTGACGATGGAGTGGATCGACGGCATCGCGCTGAACGACCACAAGCGCCTGGAAGAGTCGCAGGTCGATTTGCCCGATCTCGGCCGCAAGGTGATCCAGAGCTTCCTGCGCCATGCGCTGCGTGACGGCTTTTTCCACGCCGACATGCATCCGGGCAATCTGTTCCTCGATGACGCCGGCCGGCTCGTCGCGGTCGATTTCGGCATCATGGGCCGGCTCGGGATGAAGGAGCGGCGCTTCCTCGCGGAAATCCTGCTCGGCTTCATCACCCGTGACTATCGCCGCGTGGCGGAAGTGCATTTCGAGGCGGGCTATGTGCCCGCGCATCACTCGGTCGAGAATTTTGCGCAAGCGATCCGCGCCATCGGCGAGCCGATTCACAACCGCACCGCCGAGGAAATCTCGATGGCGCGGCTGTTGACGCTGCTGCTCGAGGTCACCGGCCTGTTCGACATGACGACGCGGCCCGAGCTGATCCTGCTCCAGAAGACCATGGTGGTGGTCGAGGGCGTGGCGCGCGGCTTCGATCCCAAGCTCGACATCTGGAAGGTCGCCGACCCCGTGGTGCGCGAATGGATCGAGCGCAATCTCGGGCCGATCGGCCGGGTGCAGGGCGCGCTGGCCGGCGGCGGCGATCTCGCGCGCGTGCTGATGCGCCTGCCCGACATCGCGCAGCGCTCCGTCGCCGTGCTCGAGCAGCTCGAGACGATGACGCGGGAGGGCATCCGCCTGTCACCGGAGAGCATCGCCGCGATGGGCCGCAGCGAGGGCCGCAAGAACCGCTGGCGCACCGTGGCGCTCTGGATCATCGCCGCGACCTTCATCGGAATCCTGGTCGCCGTCCGGAATCTGTGATCGCCAGATAATTTGATTGCAGTGCAATCACGCGAGTGATAGCATCGCTATCATTCCGTGCTGGAGGGACGTCATGGCAAGCCTGACCATCCGCAAGCTCGACGAGGGCGTCAAAACCTATCTGCGACTGCGCTCGGCCAAGAACCACCGGTCGGTGGAGGAAGAGGTCCGGGTCATCCTGAGGGAGCTGATCGAGGGCCGCGAGGAGCCGCTGACGCCGTTTTCGGCGCCCCCTGCCCCATCCACCGCCCCCACGCCGCAGCGCACCGGCGCCGTCCCTGAAGCCAGCGTCACCCTGATCATCGGCGGCGGGATCGCGGCCTACAAGTCGCTCGACCTGATCCGCAGGCTGAAGGAGCGGCGCATCGAGGTCCGCTGCGTACTGACCAAGGCGGCGCAGCAATTCGTCACGCCGCTGGCCGTGAGCGCGCTGTCGCATGAGCGCGTCTACACCGACTTGTTCGATCCCCAGAGCGAGTTCGACGCCGGCCATATCCGCCTCGCGCGCGAGTGCGATCTGATCGTGGTCGCGCCTGCGACCGCCGACCTGATGGCGAAGATGGCGAACGGTCATGCCGACGATCTCGCCAGCGCCATCCTGCTCGCGACCAACCGCAAGATCCTGCTGGCGCCGGCGATGAATCCGCTGATGTGGAACAATGCGGCGACCCGCCGCAACGTTGGCTTGCTTCAGCGCGACGGCGTGGTGCTGATCGGACCGAATTCGGGTGAGATGGCGGAGGCGGGCGAAGCCGGTGTCGGACGCATGTCGGAGGCGATCGAGATCGCCGCCGCGACCGAGCGGCTGCTGCGGCCGCCGGTGCCGCGCCCGCTTGCCGGCAAGCGCGTGCTGATCACCGCTGGTCCCACGCATGAGCCGATCGATCCGGTGCGCTATATCGCCAACCGCTCCTCGGGCAAGCAGGGCTTTGCCATCGCCGCGGCTGCGCAAGCCGCGGGCGCCGAGGTGATCCTGGTGAGCGGCCCGGTCGATCTCGACGACCCCGCCGGCGTCACCGTGAAGCACGTCGAATCGGCGCGACAGATGCTGGAGCAGGTGCAGGCCGCCCTCCCTGCGGACATCGCGATCTTCGCAGCCGCGGTCGCCGACTGGCGCGTCGCCAACGAGGGCGAGCAGAAGCTGAAGAAGACATCGGCCGGCATGCCGCCGCTGCAACTGGTCGAGAACCCCGACATCCTCGCCACGATCTCGAAACTGACCGACAAGCGCCCGCCGCTGGTGATCGGCTTTGCCGCCGAGACCGAGCATCTCATCGACAACGCCAAGTCCAAGCTCGCGCGCAAGGGCTGCGACTGGATCGTCGCCAACGACGTCTCGCCCGCCACGGGCGTGATGGGCGGCGACCGCAACACTGTGCATCTCATCAGCAAGAATGCTGAGAACAACGGCGAGATCACAGTTGATTCCTGGCCGGTGATGACCAAGGAACAGGTCGCCATCGAGCTGGTCGCGCACGTCGCAAAAAGCGTGACCGGCAAATCCCTGGAGTCCGCGTCTTGAGCACCGAGGTCACCGTCGAATTGCAGCAACTGGCCCACGCCGAGGGCCTGCCGCTGCCGGCCTATCAGACCGCCGAGGCCGCCGGCCTCGACCTGATGGCCGCGGTCTCGGACACCGAGCCGATGACGCTCGCACCCGGCCAGTATGCACTGGTGCCGACGGGCCTTGCGATCGCCCTGCCGCCCGGCCATGAGGCCCAGGTGCGGCCGCGCTCCGGCCTTGCCGCCAAGCACGGCGTCACGGTGCTGAATTCACCGGGCACGATCGACGCGGACTACCGCGGCGAGATCAAGGTGATCCTGATCAATCACGGCCAGACGCCGTTCGTGATCAAGCGCGGCGAGCGCATCGCACAGATGGTGATCGCGCCCGTGGTGCAGGCCGCGCTGGTTCCCGTCGCGACATTGTCCGCCACCGATCGCGGCGCCGGCGGCTTTGGATCGACGGGGCGCTAGCCCAACTGTGAGTTGGCTTCACTTCTCCCGCTTGCGGGAGAGGTCGCCACGCTCGCAGAGCGGGGCGGGTGAGGGCTTTCTCCTCTGGGGAGTGTCCCGTTGCGGCGACACCCTCTCCCCAGCCCTCCCCCGCAAGCGGGGGAGGGAGCGCACCGTCATCATGGCCAACGATACGCATGACGCCTTAAGTGACGGCAGCTCCAGCCGAATCACCCGCAGAACGACGTGAGGCGGGAACCCGGTGCCCGGCATTTTTTTGGGGCTGCGTTTGCGTTCACGATCTGGACTCTTACCGGTGGAGTCGCGGTGAGGGTATTGTCGTTTGATTCGCGCGCGACGGGGGTCGCCGCGCGCAAATTCGTGCGATCTTGGGGCAACTATGTCAGGCGTGATCGTGTCGATGCGTCGGACGCTGCTGTCGTGCACATCGCTCGTGCGCAACGGCTTGTTGGGAGGCGCTCTCGCAGCGCTGCTGCCGGCTGCGCCGGCCGAGGCCGCCGACCTCATCGACACCCTTTCCATCATGCTGGATTTCAACCGGCAGGAACTCGCGGTGCTCGCCACCGCGCTCTCGCTGCTCGGCTTCTCGGTCGTGGCCGCAATCCTGTTGATGCGCACACGCGTGCGCACGTCGAAGAACGAAGCGCGGCTGCGCGCGCGGATCGGGGAACTCCAGCTCCAGGCCGACCGCTACGGCGCGCTGCTGTTCGCCGAGCCGCAGATCCTGATCTCCTGGCCCGCCGGCGACGACCGCGCGCAGATCTCCGGCGACATCGCGATGGTGCTGCCGCGCGACCCCACGCCGCAGCGCGTGCTCGCGTTCGGAACCTGGCTGCCGCCGGAACCCGCGCTCCAGATGGATCACGCCGTCGATGCGCTGCGCGACCGCGGCGACGGGTTCCAGCTGACGCTGACCACGGCGAATGGCCACACGCTGGAAGCCATCGGCCGCGCCATCGGCGGCCAGGCCATTGTCAGGATTCGCGAACTCTCGGGGCTGCGGCGCGATCTGGCCGAAACCAATCTGCGCTACAAGGCGCTCTCGGACGAAACCGAGATGCTGCGCGGCTTTGCGGCCGCCGCCCCCTGGCCGATCTGGGCCAAGGCCGAGAACGGCGCACTCACTTTCGCCAATCCGGCCTATGTCCGCGCGACCGAGGCGACCAGTGTCGCCGATGCCCAGGAGCGCAAGCTCGAGCTGCTCGACAGCGCCGACCGCACCGCGATGGAGCGGGGCCTGAAGGATGCCGCCAATTTCACCTCGCGGCTGCCGATCGTGATCGGCGGCGAGCGGCGCATCTACGATGTGCGCGCGGTCAATGTCGGCACCGGCAGTGTCGGGGTCGCGATCGACGCCAGCGAGGCCGACGGGCTGAGCTCGGCGCTGGTGCGGATGGCGGAGGCGCATCGCCGCACGCTCGACCAGCTGTCCTCCGGCGTTGCCGTGTTCGACGGCCAGCGCCGGCTCGCCTTCTACAATGATTCCTATCGCCGGCTGTGGGACCTCGACCGCAACTTCCTCGACACTCATCCCGATGATTCCAGCGTGCTCGACCAGCTGCGCGCGGGGCGCAAATTGCAGGAACAGCCCGACTTCCGCGCCTGGAAGGCCAAGCTGCACGAGGCCTATCGCGCGGTCGAGGCCGCCAAGGACACCTGGTACCTGCCCGACGGCCGGGCGCTGTCGGTCGTCACCACGCCGAACCCCGAGGGCGGCGTCACCTATCTGTTCGACGACGTCACCGAGAGCCTCCAGCTCGCCCGCCGCTTCGACGGCATGATCCGCGTCCAGCGCGAGACGCTCGACAGCCTCGCCGAGGGCGTCGCCGTGTTCGGCAGCAACGGCAAGGCGCAGCTGTTCAACCCGGCCTTCGTGCGGATGTGGAAGCTGTCGAGCGACGCCATGCGCGACGAGCCGCACATCCAGACCGTCGAAGGCTGGTGCCATCAGCTGTTCGACGATCCCGCGGTGTGGCGGCAGATCCGCGAAGCCATCACCTCGATCGAGAACCGGGCCGACGTGCCGCTCAAGCTGGAGCGCAAGGACGGCAGCGTGCTCGACGGCATGATCCGGCCGCTGCCCGACGGCGCGACCATGCTGACGTTCCAGGACATCACCGACACCGAGAATGTCGAACGTGCGCTGCGCGAGCGCAACGAGGCGCTGGAGACCGCCGACCAGATGAAGGTGGATTTCGTCCACCACGTCTCCTACGAGCTGCGTTCGCCGCTCACCACCATCATCGGCTTCGCGCATTTCCTCAGCGATCCCTCGACCGGGCCGCTGACGCCAAAGCAGGCCGAATATCTCGACTACGTCACCAAATCGACCAACGCGCTGCTGGCGCTGACCAACAACATCCTCGACCTCGCCACCATCGACGCCGGGGCCATGAAGCTGGAGCTCGGCCCGGTCGACGTCAGCAAGACCATCGAGCTCGCCGCCGAAGGCATCCAGGACCGCCTCGCCACCGACCGCATCCGCCTCAAGGTCGAGATCGCACCCGATATCGGCAGCTTCGTCGGCGACGAGAAGCGCGTGGTGCAGGTGCTCTATAACCTGCTCGCCAACGCGGTCGGGTTTTCTCCACAGGATTCCACCGTCGGCATCAGCGCACGCCGCACCGAACACAGCGTGGTCTTCACCGTGACAGATTCCGGGCCCGGAATCCCCGCCGACATGAAGGACAAGGTGTTCAACTGGTTCGAAAGCCGCTCGCAGGGCTCGCGTCATCGCGGCGCCGGGCTCGGCCTGTCGCTGGTGCGCTCCTTCGTCGAGCTGCATGGCGGCAAGGTGCGGGTGGATTCGATCGTCGGCCGCGGCACGGTCGTGATCTGCGATTTCCCGACCGAC
>Ga0065165_1001888_pt1 | contig 20210 bp, 18 predicted proteins | sample AraplaMF_Cvi_mMF_FD_63813 | JGI IMG/M metagenome (GOLD analysis project Ga0065165, IMG submission 63813) | Arabidopsis root microbial communities from the University of North Carolina, USA - plate scrape MF_Cvi_mMF (version 2) (version 3) | ecosystem: Host-associated > Plants > Roots >...
AGCTTGGTCTTGGCCAGCGCCAGCGCGGTGAGATCAGGGTCGTTGCTCATGTCGGTGACGACGCGGGTGACGATCGCGGCCTGGCGCGCCTGGTCCTCGCGCATCGCAGCGTGCTTGGACAGCACATGCGCCATTTCATGGCTGAGCACGGAGGACAATTCCGAGGTGTCGCTGGCGAGCGCAAGCAGGCCGCGCGTGACATAGAGCTGGCCGTTCGGCAGCGCGAAGGCGTTCACCGCGCCGGAATTGAGGATGGTGACCTTGTAGCCCTGGTCGGGCCGATCGGAGGCCGCGACGAGCCGGTCGACGGTCTTGCTGACGAGCGATTCGAGCCGGGGATCGTCATAAGCGCCGCCATAGCTCGCCAGGATGCGCTCGTGCTCCTTCTCGGTGGCGGGGGTCTGGGCGACGGCCGGCTTCGGCTTCGGCATGGCGACGGTCGCAGGAACAGCGGCGGTCTGGAACCGGCCCATGTCGCCGCAGCCCGCCAGCGCCGTGCCCAGCACGAGGCAAAGCGCGGCCGGCGCCGCCCGCAGGCAGCGGCCTTCGTTCCGTACGTGCCGTTCTAGCACCCCATTCACGTCGCTTAACCCGTGCCTGGCCCCTCGTTAGGGCCTTTCCCCTGTCGGCTCGTTTGCGCCCAGCAACTCGACTTGCCCTATGAGCCGCACATCGATCCGCGGCCCCGTATTCCCCTCGACCCAGCCCCGGACTCGAATACGTCTATTTTCCAAGGACTTAAGGGAGATGCCGGCGCTTTCAAACGCCGGCAGCGTGCGCTTTGAAATAGTCGCGGTAAAGCCACGTGTCCAGCTTCGTCCGAAGTTGAGGTAGGTCATTGCCCCAGCTTGCCGGACCGACAGGACTTTGCCCTCGACCACCATAAAACGCCCGATCCCCGCCAAAATATCGTCCGGACTTTCCGCGTTTTTTATGGCCGACGGGTCAGCCCAGCTGCCCTTTTTTTGGCGCCGTGCCGCTGCTTCCGACGCCATCAGGGCGGCGGCGCAGTCCTTGTCCGTGATCTCGGCGGAGACCATGGCGTCGCCCTGAGCGAGCAGCATGGCCTGCACGGACGTGTCGCTCTCGCCGATGAACACCAGCGCGCCTTGGCGGCCGTAGCGGTCGGGCGTGTCGTCGGCGCTGCGGAGCGTGACGTCGCGGCCGGCGAGCAATGACGTCAGCGCCTGCTTCGTCGTTGCGGCCGGCTCTATGCCGGCGAGGCGGATCTCGCGTCCGTCATCGAGACGGACGCTGCGCGCGTCGACGATGGTGGCGATGCGACCTTCACCTTGAGATTCGAATTGGCACGGTGTCGCGCACGCCGCATCGGCCGCGGCAATGAGGAAGACGAAGATGATATGAAACAGTCGCGTCACGTGACCCGGAGAGGTTGCGTTACGCTCTAGCTTTACCTCAAGTGTAGCGCTTCGCGAAGACGCTTTCCTCGCGCTCCGTCATTACGAAGAGCGGAGCGACGAAGCAGTCCGGAGTCCATCCGCGGAAGACTCTGGATTGCTTCGCTGCGCTCGCAATGACGCGGAAACATTTTGCGTCTTCTCGCCATTCCGCTTTGCGGAAAGCGCGCAATGATCATTCATCTTCATCGCACCTCGTGCTTGCTGCGCTGTTGCGCATGCGGCATGATTGCGGCAACACCAATAACGAAGCCGCCATTCAGAGACAGGCGATAACGGGAGGTCTTTTCCATGAAGCACATTATGTCGGGCATCTTTGCCGCTGCGTTTGCATTGAGTGCGAGCGCCGCCGCGCAGGCCCAGGACAAGCCACCGCTGAAGATCGGCGGCATCCTGGACATGTCGAGCCTCTATGCCGACATCACCGGCCCCGGCAGCGAGACTGCGGCCAAGATGGCTGTTGAGGATTTTGGCGGCGAGGTGCTCGGACGCAAGATCCAGGTGCTCGCGGCCGACCATCAAAACAAGGCCGACCTCTCCGCCAACATCGCCCGCGACATGCTCGACAACCAGGGCGTCGAGATGATCTACGACGTCGCGGCCTCCGCGACCGCGCTGGCGGCCGGCGAGATCGCCAAGGCGCGCAACAAGATCATCATGTTCAACGGTCCGGGCTCGATCCGTCTCACCAACGAAGCCTGCGGCCCCTACACCATCCACTACGTGTTCGACACCTACGGCCAGGCCAACGTGACCGGCCTCGCGGCCGTGAAGACCGGCCTCGACACCTGGTTCTTCCTCACCGCCGATTACGCCTTCGGCCAGGATCTGGAAAAGGACACCAGTGCCGTCGTCACCAAGACCGGCGGCAAGGTGCTGGGCAGCGTGCGCCATCCGCTCAATACCTCGGACTTCTCCTCCTTCCTGCTGCAGGCGCAGGCGTCCAAGGCCAAGGTGATCGGGCTCGCCAACGCCGGCGGCGACACCGTCAATGCCATCAAGCAGGCGGCCGAGTTCGGCATTACCAAGGGCGGCCAGAAGGTCTCGCCGCTGCTCGCCTTCGTCACCGACATCGACTCGATCGGGCTGGAGACCGCGCAGGGGCTGTTGCTGGCGGAAGCGTTCTACTGGGATATGAATGACGAGACGCGCGCCTTCTCCAAGCGCTTTCAGGAGCGCGTGAAGCGGCCGCCGACTTCGGCCCAGGCCGGCGTCTACTCCTCCATTACGCATTACCTGAAAGCCGTGAAGGCGGCCGGCACGACCGACGCGGCCGCCGTGATCAAGGTGATGAAGGAAACGCCGATCAACGACTTCTTCGCCAAGAACGGCAAGATCCGCGAGGACGGCCGCATGATCCACGACATGTATCTGTTCGAGGTGAAGAAGCCCTCGGAATCCAAGGGCCGCTGGGACGATTACAAGCTGCTCGCCACCGTGCCCGGCAGCGAAGCGTTCCAGCCGTTGGAGCAGTCGCGCTGTCCGCTGGTGAAGAAGTGACGGCGTGAGTCGTTGTGACGACAAGCGCGCCCAACAATAGGTCGTCATCCCGGGGCTCGCGAAGCGAGAGCCCGGGATCCATCGGGCGCCAGTGACGGTTGAAGAATGGATTCCGGGTTCGCGCCAAGAGGCGCGCCCCGGAATGACGGAGTAAAACAAAAACAAGGAGACGCCGCATGAGCAACGACATGGTCCTGCAGAAGCTCGAAGGCGGGCTGCTCACCATCACGATGAACCGCCCGGAGCGGAAGAACGCGCTAAATCCCGAAATGGTCGCAGGATTGGTCGAAGCGGCGCGCCGCGCCGCCGACGATCCCGAGGTGCGGGCGGTGCTGTTCAAGGGCGCCGGTGGATCGTTCTGCGTCGGCGGCGACGTCAAGTCGATGGCGGCCGGCCGGGCGCCGCTGCCGTTCGAAGTGAAGATGGCCAATCTGCGCCGCGGCATGGAGGTCTCGCGCATCCTGCACCAGATGCCGAAGCCAGTGGTGGCGCAGCTCGACGGTGCGGCGGCTGGTGCGGGCCTGTCGATGGCGCTGTCCTGCGACCTGCGCATCGCCTCCGAATCCTGCAAGATCACCACCGCCTTCGCCAAGGTCGGCTTCTCCGGCGATTACGGCGGCACCTATTTCCTCACCCAGCTGCTCGGCAGCGCGCGGGCGCGCGAGCTCTATCTGATGTCGCCGGTGCTGACCGCGAAGGAGGCGCACGCGATCGGCATGGTGACCAAGGTGGTGCCCGACGCCGAGATCGACGCCGCCGCGCGCGAGCTCGCGCTGTCGCTGGCGCAGGGGCCGTCGATCGCACTCGGCTTCATCAAGCGCAACATCAACAATGCCGAGCATCTGGCGCTGGAGGATTGCTTCGACGGTGAGGCGATCCATCACACCCGCTGCGGCGACACCGAGGACCACAAGGAGGCCGCCAAGGCCTTCGTGGAGAAGCGCAAGCCGACGTTCAAGGGCACATGACCGTGGCGCCGTATATGCGCTTGCGGCAGATCTGCCTGGTCGCGCCGCAGCTCTCGCCTTTGATCTCCGACATCGCGGAGATCATGGGTCTCGCCGTCTGCTACCGGGACGGCAATGTCGCGAAATACGGCCTGGAGAATGCGCTGCTGCCCGTCGACACGATCATGCTCGAGGTGGTCGCACCCTTCCAGGACGGTACCACGGCCGGCCGCTTCATCGAGAAGACCGGCGGCCGCGGCGGCTATATGGCGATCTTCTGCTGCAATGATCCCGACGAGCGCGGCCGCAACGCCAATGCGCTTGGCGTGCGCACCGCCAACGTCATCGACCACGCGCCCTATCACGGCGTGCAGCTCCACCCCCGCGACTGCCGCGCTGCCTTCATCGAGTTCAATCACACCGAAGGCAGCGACGATATCCTGGGTGCCTATCCGCCGGCGGGACCGGTCTGGCAAAAATTCATCCGCAAGGATGTGACGCAGGCGCTTGTCGCGGTTGAGCTGCAGAGCCCGGACCCCCAGGGGCTGGCCGAGCATTGGGGGAAAATTATCGGCGTTGCGGCTGATGGTTCCGAGTTGAAGCTGCCCAACGCGACCTTCCGTTTCGTCAAGGGCCCCAGCGAGATCATGAGCGCGCTGGAGTTTCGGGTGACCGACGTTGCGCGCGTGCTGCATGCGGCGCGAGCGAAGGGGCACGCGGTGGCGGGCAACGAGTTTCTGCTGGGCGGGGTGACGTTTCGGCTTGTGGCTTGAGCGGTTGCCTCACCTACCGCTGTCGTCCCGGACAAGCGAAGCGCAGATCCGGGACCCATAGCCTCAGGGAGTAGTTTGGCGAAGACTCGTAGTGACCAGCTTTACGCGACAACCTCTTCCTGTGGTTATGGGTCCCTGCGTTCGCAGGGACGACAGGGGAGAATGTAGCGGCGCCAGTGCAATGCGCTGACTACCGTCCCTTGAAGTTCGCCGTGCGCCGCTCTTCCGTAGCCTTCACGCCTTCCTTGAAATCTTCCGTGGCGCGCAGGCGGGTCTGCTCTTCGAGCTCGTGATTGGTCGCGGCCATCACGCGGTCGGCCAATCCTGCGCGCATCGTGGCGCGGGTGGAGAGCAGGCCGAGCGGGGAGCATTCTGCGATCTCGCCGGCGAGCTTCATCGCGGCTGCCTTGACCTGGTCCTGCGGCACCAGCTCGTTGGCGAGGCCCCATTTGTACGCCTCTTCGCCGGTGACGCGGCGGCTGGTGTAGAACATCAGTTCGGCGTTGTTCTTGCCGATCAGTTCCGGCAACGTGGTCGTCAGGCCGAAGCCGGGATGAAAGCCGAGCTTGGTGAAATTCGCGGAGAAGCGCGCTTCGGGGCAGGTAACGCGGAAATCGGCCGACACCGCGAGGCCCAATCCGCCGCCGATGGCGGCGCCCTGCACGGCGGCGACGATCGGCTTCTTGGCGCGGAAGATGCGCACGGCCTGGATGTAGAGATGGTTGATCGGGCCGAGATTGTCGGCGGGATCGCCTTTCTTCTCGGCTTCACGCGCTTCCTGCGCCTGCCGCGCCGGGTCCTGGAAGTTGGCACCGGCGCAGAACGCCTTGCCTTGCGCCGAGAGAACGGAGGCTCGGATCTCGATGTCGCGGTCGAACTCGTCGAGCGCGTCCGCGATCTGGTTGATCAGCGAAATGTCGAAGAAGTTCAGCGGCGGGCGGCGGATCTCGATGGTGCCGACGTGTCCGACTTTCTCGACGCCGATGTCTTTATAGGTGCTCATGATGTCCTCGAAGGTTTAGCGCAGGCCCAATCCGCGCGCGATGATGCCGCGCAGCACTTCAGTGGTGCCGCCCTGGATGGTGAGTTTCGGCGCGGTCTTGATCGCGAAGTCGAGCTGCCGCTCCAGGGTCTCGCGGTTGGTTGCGGTCTCCTCGACGAAGGCGGCGAGGTCGCGGACGCGGTGCGGAAGCTGCTGCTCCCAGATCGTGCCGATGTCCTTGACGATGGAGGCCTCGACCACGGGCTCCTTGCCGGCCTCGAGCATGCCGGCCACCGAGACCGACATGCGCCGCATGGTGTGCAGCTGCGCGACGAGGCGGCCGATGCCTTCGGCGCTGCGCGTGTCCGGATTGGGGCCGACCGCACGGACCAGCTCGGTCAGCACGTAATAGGTCTCGAGGAAGCGCTCGGGACCCGAGCGCTCATAGGCGAGCTCGCTGGTCGCCTGCTTCCAGGCGCCGTCGACCTCGCCGAGCACGTGATCGTCGGGGACGAAGAAGTCGGTGAAGACGACTTCGTTGAACTCGTATTGGCCGGTGATCTGGCCGATCGGGTTCACCTGGATGCCCGGCTGCTTCATCTTGACCAAAAACTGCGTCAGGCCGTGACGGCGGTTTTCCTTGGTCGGCTGCGAGGTCCGGAAGATCGCGATCATGTAGTCGGCGATGTGTGCCGACGAAGTCCAGATCTTGGTGCCGTTGATGAGATAGCCGCCGTCGGTCTTGGTCGCGCGCGTCTTCGCGGCGAACAGGTCGGAGCCGGAGTTCGGCTCGCTCATGCCGATGGCAAAGCAGATCTCGCCGCGGCAGATCCGCGGCAGGATCTCCATCTTGATGTGTTCGGGCGCATATTTCAGCAGCACCGGCCCGCTCTGGCGGTCGGCGACGAAGAAGCGCCGCGTCGGTGCGTTGGCAACCCGCATTTCCTCGGTCACCACGTAGCGCTCCAGGAAGGAGCGCTCCTGGCCGCCATATTTCTTGGGCCAGGTCATGCCGAGCCAGCCCTTGGCGCCGACCCGGCGAGAGAATTCCGGCGCGTCGGTGTCTTCGCGATTGGGCTTGTGCGGATCGAAGGTACCGGCGGCGATCTCCTCGGCGAGGAAGGCGCGCACTTCCTTGCGCAATTGCTCGCACTTTTCGGGCAGGCGGATCGGGTCGAAACGGAGCGCAGCGGTCATGTGTTTCTCTCCCTGATCAGCGCGATGCCACGAGCGGCCACAATTCGTCGGCGCCGCGGTCTGCAACCAGCTTGCCGAGCTCGACGGCCCAATGGCTTTCCGAGCCGAAATCGTCGCGCCAGGCCAGCGCCCGCAGCGAGTAGCGGTGCAGGATGTGCTCCATGGTGAAACCGATCGCGCCGTGCACCTGATGGGCGATGGCGCCGCCTTTTTCCGCAGCTTCCGCGCAGCGGATCTTTGCCGAGGCCGCTTCGAGATAAACCGCGTCGTCGAACGCGTTGGCGTTGGCGATGGCGTCGGCCGCCGAGGTTGCGGCGGCAAGCGCTGCGGCGGATTCGCCGGCGAGTCGGGCGAGATTGTGCTGCACCGCCTGGAATTTCGAGATCTTCTTCTCGAAGGCGACGCGCTCGTTGGAATAGCGCACGGAGATGTCGAGCATCGATTCCAGGGCGCCCGCGATCTGCAGGCTGCGCGCGACGCCGCCCATCAGCATCAGATTGGTCTGGTCAAAGCCCTTCGGCGCGGGCTTGAGCGTGATCGGCTGGGCCTTGTCGAGCGTCACGGTGTCGCTGTGGTCGTAGCCGACATTGAGCCCGGATTCGATCCGGCCCTTGGCCGCGTCGACCAGCGCGATCACGGCGCCGTCCTTGCCGTGCGCCAGCACCGCAAAATGCCTGGCCGCCTTGGCAAACGGCACGCCGCGGGCGCGGCCGGAGAGTGAGCCGTCGGCGTCCACAGCGATGCGATCTTTCGGCGAGGCCGGCAGCACCGTCATCTCGCCCTCGGGGGAAGCGATCTTCGCTTGCGCCAGCAGCCAGCCCGCCAGCATGGTCTCGGCCAGGGGAACCGCGACGGCGAAACGACCGGCGGCGTTCAGCAGCGCAAAACCATCGGCCAGGCTCGCGCCGGAGCCGCCGAGATCGTCGGGCACCCAGGACAATGGCAGGCCGGCTTCGCTCAGCGCCTGCCACAGCGGCGCCTGCCATGCGCCCTTCTTGTCGTTGTTGATAGTCTGCGGATCGGCGAGATCGGCGAAGATTTTCTCCGCGGTCTCGACGACGATATTGTCACTCTCCGCCACAGCGTTCCCCGTATTTTGCCATTGGCGCGTCCCGCCTGGTGAGCGTGCCGCGCAGGTCTTCTTGCGCCCGATGATCCGAAAAAGCCATGGCCCTGACAAGCGTTGATCGCAGGTCAACCTGCGGCGCGGGCATGGGCGCCAAGCTAATTCCGCTTAGCGGAGTTTGCTCGATTTGCAGGGCGCCGCAAACTCGCTAAACAGGACGCGAAAGATCAGAGCCACGGGGAAGGACATCAAGATGGCCAAGGACAATCTGTGCGCAATCGTGACGGGATCGGCCTCTGGCCTTGGCGCGGCAACCGCGGAAATTCTTGCGCGCAGCGGGGCGCGGCTCGTCATCAACTATTCGTCGAGCAAGACCGAGGCCGAGGCCACGGCTGAGCTCTGCCGCAAGGCCGGCGCGGCGGAGGTGCTGGTCGCGCAGGGTGACGTTTCCAAGGACGAGGATTGCCGCAAGATCGTCGCGGCCGCCAGCGGCTGGGGCCGGCTCGATATTCTCGTCAACAATGCCGGCACCACCAAGCATGTGGCTCACGCCGATCTCGACGGCTTGTCGGCGGAAGATTTCCAGCGCCTCTACGGCGTCAACACCATCGGTCCGTTCCAGATGGTGCGCGCCGCGCGCAGCCTGCTCGAGGCCGGCGCGAAGGCGTCGGGCCGACCCTCCGCGGTGGTCAACGTGTCCTCGGTCGCCGGCATCAGCGGTGTCGGCTCGTCGATCGCCTATGCCGCCAGCAAGGGCGCGCTCAACACCATGACGCTGTCGCTGTCGCGCGCGCTGGCGCCGCTGATCCGCGTCAACACGGTGTGTCCCGGCTATATCGACACGCCCTGGTTCACCAAGGGACGCGGCGAGGCGGGCGCCAAGCAGGTGCGCGACAGCGTTGTGGCGAAAGTGCCGTTGAAGGTCGCCTCGTCAGCCGAGGACATCGCACAGCTCGTCTGCTTCCTGGCGATGCCAGCCTCCAGCAACATGACCGGCGAGGTCGTGCGCATGGATGCGGGGATGCATTTGATTACGTGATGGCGGGATTGGCGCTGCGCTCACTCCACGTCATGGCCGGGCTTGACCCGGTCATCCACGCCTCACCGCGCAGATCAAAAGACGTGGAAGCCCGGGCATGACGGTGTAGAGGCGGTGTGCCCCTTCGCTGATTTGAAGCGTCACCCCTTGATCACGCCGCTCGCCACCAGCCGGTGCCAGATGAACAGCACCACCACTGCGCCGAGCGTGGCCATGATGAAGCCGGCGCCCTGGTCGGGGCTGTAATGGCCGATCGCCTGGCCGATGAAGGTGGCGAGAAACGCGCCGGCGATACCGAGGATGGTGGTGAGGATGAAGCCGCTCGGGTTGTTCGGTCCCGGCGCCAGCCAGCGCGCGATGAGGCCGGCGATGAAGCCGACGACGATGATCCACAACAGGCCGCCCATGCTCATGAGTGTGTTTTCCTTTCCGAAAACGGCTCGACCAAGGTCCGATTAAAGTTTGCCCGAGAGCTCTTGCTCGGTCGGCAGCCGTCCGTCCGGCGTCAGATGATCGATCACTTGCGGCAGATACTGGCTGAGGCCGTTGAGCAATTCCTCGCGCGACAGGCCGCTCTGAGCGGACAGGCTCTCGATCTGGTCGGCGCCGAGTGCGCTGGCGAGATCGCCCGGCGCGATCGGCTTGTTCTGACCCTTGCCGACCCAGGAATTCGCGGCTTCGCCGTGGCCGCCCTGCTGGAGCTGGTTGAGGAGATCGCCGAGGCCGCCGCTGAGCACGGTTCCGGCCGCGCCGCCGGCGAGCAAGCCGCCGAGCCCGCCTTTGAGCAGGCCTCCGAGACCGCCAAGTCCTCCAGCAAGACCGCCGCTATCCGCGTTCACCGGCGGCGGGGCCGGCGTCGGCGACGGCTGCGGCGCCGTGCCGGACTGGTTCGCGGTCATGTGCTTGAACGCCTTCCAGGCAAGAAGGCCGAGCAGCGCCATGGTCATCGGCGACATGCCGCCGGAGGATTTCTCGGAGCTCGGCGTCGAGGGACCGCGCGGGCCGTTCTGCATACCGTTGAGGACGTCGAGTAGACCCATGGTGCTCTCCTTTGGCGTCTCGTCCGGCGAGCGCTCGCCGCTGACTGCCCCCGGGGCGAAAACATATGGGGCCGTCATGACCGTTACAAGTCGGATGCGACGCGATTGGTTGCCGGCCTCGCCTCTGCTATCGAAGGCTGGGCGTTCAGGGAGCAAGCTCAGTGGTTACGGATCGACCGATCGTGGTGGCCGGCGCGGGTGCCATCGGCTGCTTCGTCGGCGGCATGCTGGCGGCGTCGGGCCGCCGCGTTGCGCTGCTGGTGCGGCCGCGTGTGAAGACCGAAATCGAGCGGTTCGGCCTGCGGCTGACTGATTTCGACGGTTCCGAGACGAAGCTCGGCGCAGGCCAGCTCGCGCTGTCGGAGGATCCTGCGATCTTCCACAGTGCAGGCATCGTGCTGGTCACGGTGAAGAGCGCCGACACCGCCGATGTCGCGGATCAGATCGCGCAGCACGCGCCTGAGGATGCCGTCATCGTCTCGCTTCAGAACGGCATCGGCAATGTCGCGGTGCTGCGCGAGAGTCTTGCCGGCCGCCGCGTGCTCGCCGGGATGGTGCCGTTCAACGTGATCGCGATGGGCGAGGGCCGTTTCCATCGCTCGACCTCCGGCGACATTCATATCGGGGCGGACGCCGAGAACACGGCGGCGGCGCTCTCGGTGCCCGGCCTTGCCATGCGCGCAAGCGGTGACATCACCGGCGTGCAATGGGGCAAGCTGATCATCAATCTGAACAATGCGCTGAGCGCGCTGTCCGACATGCCGCTCGCCGCGCAACTGGCCAACCGCGACTGGCGCAGGCTGTTCGCCGACCAGATGGCCGAGGGGCTTGCCGCGCTGAAGGCCGCCAGAATCGCACCGGTCTCGGCGACGCCGATCCCGATGAACTGGTCCCCGACATTGCTCAGATTGCCCGACATGATCTTCAACGCAATCCTGGGACGGACCATGAAGATCGATCCCGAGGCGCGCTCCTCGATGTGGCAGGACCTGAAGCAGGGCCGCAAGACCGAGATCGACTATCTGCAAGGAGCCGTCATCGCGCTCGCCGAACAAAACCATGTCGAGGTGCCGCTGATGCGCCGCATTGTTGCGCTGGTGAAGGAGGCTGAAGTTGCCGGCAAGGGCCCTCCCGGGCTGACGCCGCAGCAGATCCGCGGCTAGCGCTTGTGTGCAAGGAGACATGCGATGAGGCATCGTTTGAAGATCGGGTTCGCACTCGTCGCGCTGTGCGGCGCCTCGACGCTTGCCCACGCGAGGCCCCCGACGGTCGTGACCTCGCCCGGCTATGACAGGCGGCTGCAGGAGAGCAGGTCGCAGTTGGGTCGTACGCCGACGTTAACAGCGCCGGTGGTCAAGCCGAAGCGCAGCAAGAAGAAGCACGCAAACTGACGCCCCACCCTCCGTCCCGGATCTGCGCTGACGCTTGTCCGGGACGACAGTCGAGTTTGTGGCGACAGCACGAACGAAACAGCGCAACTCAGCCCTTCTTCGCCGGCTTGCTCGGGGTCGGGCTGAACAGCTTCTTCAGATCGTTCAGGCTTTCCGATAGCCGGGGCCACTCGCAGGAGAACGAGCCCTTGGTGCAGGCTGCGCCCTTTCGCTGGCCCACCGTCTGCTGCACCTTCGGTCGCTCGACCGGCACCGGCACGCGCTCCACCTCGGTTCGCAATGCCACCTGCTGGAGTTGCCGCGCCTGTTGCTCCTGCTGCTCGCGCTGCTGGCGCGCGGTCGCCTGGGCGGCTTCGTTGTTGCGACGCTCCTTGGCGAGATAGGCGGTGTAGGCTTCGTCGATCTTCTTCTGCTCCTCCGGCGTCGGGTTGGGCCCGGCGATGTCGAAGGTGCGATCCTGCAGGAAGTCGTAATAGGAATAGCCGCCGCCCGGCTTGCGGCGGCCGGCAAACTTGGCGTTGCAATCGGCAAGAGCGGATGTCTTCTCGGCCTTTGTCGCGGCCTTCTCGGCGGCGTCGGCGCACGCCTCGAAATCGACCGGCGCGCGCTTCCACCATTGCGCCTGGGCATGCGGCAGCGTCAGCAGAAGAGAGCCTGCCGCGGCAACGGGAAACAGCGCCGCACGACGCAATGCAATCAGGGACGACATTCTAAGAGAGCATTCCTTGCCTAACTCAACCCGAACTGAGTCGAGCCGGATTTTTGCCTCTTTATCGCCGGCTTGTCACCCGTGGAACCCGGGAATTTCGTGGCTGCAATGCTGACATTTTGTGCTTGACGTGGCGTAGGAGTCACAGCGGCCGCCCGGCGGGCTGCTACACTTGGCCCCGCGAGCGCCTCATTCGAGGGGAGCCCAGAAAACGAACTGGCAATGCTCTCGGCCGCGGGCGTCAAGCCCGGCGATTGGATTGCGATGCTGCGAGATCGTCAGCGCCCCGCCGCGCGATGATTTCGGCAAAGTCCGCCGCACGCTGTTGCGCGACGAACGTGCAGCGTGGTTGAAAGAAGGACGCGCCTTCCGGATTTGGCCGGCGAGGGCGCACGCCGAGTAAGGCAAACCCGGAAGGACCGACATGACGATCACCATCGCAGCGAACAGCGTGCCGAAGCCGCCGGCCGAGATCATCGAGGGCTTTCGGAATGCGCCGACCTCGGTCATTTCAGACAATCTCGCCCGGCTGCCGGGCGCGGTGGGCCTGAAGCCCTATCATCGCGGGGCTAAGCTGGTCGGGACCGCCTTCACCGTGCGCACCCGTCCCGGCGACAATCTCGCCATCCACCGCGCGCTCGAGCTGGTCGGTCCCGGCGACGTCATTGTGGTCGATGGCGGCGGCGACGAGACGCGCGCGCTGGTCGGCGAGATCATGAAGAACATCGCGCAATGGCGCAAAGCCGAAGGCTACGTGATCGACGGCGCGATCCGCGACGTCGCCGCCTTCGCAGCCGACGACTTTCCCTGCTACGCCCGCGCCGTGATCCACCGCGGTCCCTACAAGAACGGTCCCGGCGAGATCAACGTGCCCGTCACGATCGGCGGCAGCGTGATCGCGCCCGGCGACATCGTCGTCGGCGACGAGGATGGCGTGGTGTCGTTTCCCGCCGCGGGTGCCGCCGCGCTGCTCGAGGCCGTGCGCATCCAGGTCGCGCGCGAGGAGGAGACACTGAAGGCAATCCGCGAGGGGCGCTATCAGGGTTCTTACGGAAAGTCTTGACCAGGCGGGCTGATGTCAAGGCCATGGCTGAACCTTGAGCGCAAGTCGAAGTCGGCCCGGCCATTTCCCAAAGTGATTTCACGACCTTTGTTTCGGCCAAAGTTCTCTCATGCTGCTTGATGCTGGGGTTACTTTAGATGATGAGGAACTACGCATTCGTCCTGCCTGTTCTCCTTTTATTGGTATCTGGAAACAACGAGGTTGGTCCTCGGGACATGCGCGAGGCCAGCGGCAATTCTGCCCGGTCGCTGTTCGTCACTGTCTCTTCGACGGATTCAGTGCGGCGAATGACGGAAGAGGCGTACGCAAAGGCCAACGGTCTCTCTCCGAGTGAGATAGGAGAGCGCTTTGCGGCGAGTGGCGCCCTGCGGTGCCCAGGGGGAGTTAGCAGCGCTCAAGTCACCGGAGCGCGCGACGTGATCACGACGGCGGCTCACTCGTTTCGGGATCTTTGCAAGCCACATACGTTACCTGAGAGGTGCATCTTTGAGTACTATCGGGGTACGGAGAGGCGATTCATTCCTTTGTCGGCAACCTTATGGATGGGCTCCTGCGCCGATGCTGCCCCAAGAGCGGCCGTCAACGATTGGGCTATCGCAAAACTCGCGTTTCCCGCGGAAGTGACGCCTTACCAGATTTACGAACGGACGGAAGTTCTGGCCGAGCTGGAGCATGTTCTGGCGGTTGTCGGTTACGATATCGAAGCCACGGGAAAGAAGGACAAGTACGGGCAGTTCAACAAGACGATGCAGGAGTGTCAGGTGCGCGCGGCCATGGACTGGGCGACATTCCAAACGAACTGCGAGTTTGAATTTGGGGCGTCCGGCAGCGCCCTGTTTCGCATGCGCGACAATCGAATGACGCTGTTTGGCGTTCTGAGTGGCGACCATCACGATAAGGATTACTGTCCGAAAGGCGGCTGCGAGTTCAAGGCTGGGCGTTGGTCCAGCGTGTACGTGACCCTGAAGGGCGAGTTCAAAGATCGGCTACTGACTGTCGTGAGCCAGTCTGCCGCAAGATAAACGTAGAGGGGAGAATGACGTGAGCCAGAAGGACGAATTTCACAACATCGATAATCCCGATGACGGGCTGTTCCGCGAGCTCGCGGCCGGCGTGACCACGCGCATCTTCTCCGGCGAGCAGGCGATGCTGTCAGTGGTGACGCTGGCACCGCATGCGCAAGGCACGCTGCATCATCATCCCGAGGAGCAATGGGGCGTCCTGCTCGACGGCTCCGCCATCCGCGTCCAGGGCGACGAGGAAATCGCCGTGAAGAAGGGCGATTTCTGGCGCACCCCGGGCAATGTGCCGCACACGATGCGCGCCGGCCCCGACGGCGCCCGCGTGCTGGACATTTTCAGTCCGCCTCGTCCAGAATACAGAAAAGCCGGGTCGGGCTTCGGCACGACCTAAGCGCCAAAGAGCAAAAAGCCGGGCGCAGAATCAAAGGGAGGGGACCATGACGATCACACGACGGGCGCTGCTCGCTGCGCCGGCCATTCTCGCAATCACGCCGGCCATGGCGCAGGCCGGCAAGATCACCCTGGTGGTGCCGTTTCCGCCGGGCGGCTCGACCGATGCGATGGCGCGGCTGCTGCAGGCCAGCCTGCAAACAAAGCTCAATCGCATCGTCGTAGTCGAGAACAAGTCCGGCGCCGCCGGCGCGCTCGGTGCGGCGCAGGTCGCCAAGAGCCCGGCGGACGGCACCTCGTTCCTGGTCACCTTCGATTCCCATGCGGTGATCCCGTCGATCCTCGACAAGCCGCCGGTCGACGTCGAGCGCGAACTGATGCCGGTGCTGCTCATCGGCACCGCGCCTTATGTGATCGCGGCCGGCGCCGGCCGGCCCTACAAGACCTTCGCGGATGTGGTGACGGCCTGCAAGGCGACCCCTGGCGCGGTGAAATATGCCTCCGTCGGCATCGGCACGCTCGGCCATCTCGCCATGACCGTGCTCGGCAGCAAGGCCGGCGTCGAGATCATGCACGTGCCCTATCGCGGCGGCGGGCCGGCGATGAACGACGTGCTCGGCGGCCATGTCGATCTCATCGCGGGGTCGGCCGCGCTGGTCGCCGCCCAACTCGGCACCAACATGCTGCATCCGGTCCTGCAACTCGGCCGCGAGCGGCTGCCGGCGCTGCCGGACACGCAGACCGCGATCGAGGCGGGCTTTCCCGATTTCGAGACGTTGGCCTGGTGGGGCATCTTCGCGCCCGCAGGCACGCCGCCGGACATCGTCGCAGCCTTCGCGGCAGCGTCCAAGGAGATCCTGAGCGAGCCAGCGACCGCCACCCAGCTCAAGGAGACGCAGCACATGACGCTGCTGCTGCAGGATGGCGCCGCCTTCAAGACCTTCTTCGACAGGCAGGTCGCCTATTGGGGCAAGGTCGTGAAGGACAATAATATCAGGGCGTAGGGGGGCGGTAGATCGCGGGCCATCCGCCACCAGCTGGCGCCTCACGTTGGCTTCGTCACGTCTGCATTAAAGGACATGCAGATGGAAATGCAAACTTGTGGGTCAGTGATTTAGGTCACGTCTTTCGGAGGATTCGATTGTAGTCTCATTCCATCCATGAGTTGATAAATTTGAGGGCGTATGTTGTCCTACAAGGCCGTGGTCGGGGTGGCTGCGCTGTTAATCGCAACGCTCTGGTCGAACGTCAGTTCGGCAGCGCCCGATTGTGCTCAGGAACTCCTTGAGAGCAGGCAAGCCGCGGGCGCGGTGACTGTTGCCCTCAAGACGCCGGGTCCGGTGAAGGTTGGGGAAAGCATCGCCCTCGAGTGGCAATTTTCGCAAACGCTTTCGCTGAAGGCGCCTATCTACCTCGTGATGGCCACGGAGGAAGCAACCCGTTTCCGCGGTGCCGGATTTATGGCACTTACACCGGGAGCCGCAGCGCCCTGGGACATTGCCTACAAAGCCGATCATTCGCGGATTCTCATTCCGCTGCACTGGAAAATGTCCGCGGGTACGAAGCGCGAAATTCAAATCCGACCGCAGATCGCAAAGCGACATGAGATTCACGCGGCGATTATCTACGCGGGTAGTTGTGGCGAGCAGGCGCTGTTCGAGCATGAATTCACGGTAGATGTTCTTGCGGGAGTGGCTCGCCTGACCGTCCAGGACCGCTATTCGGCAGGTGCTCCGCAAAAGGTCATACGCTCGCTCAACGGGCGCTACGATTTGCACGTGTTTTCTGCTCGTTACGAAGTCTACGACGCTGTGTCGGGAGATCTGCTGCTCTCCAGGGCGGGCGTGGACCCCAACTTCTCACCGACTGGCCGTTTTCTCGCCTCGCGGCGTGAGGTCGATACGTCGTTCGAGATCACAGATCTGCTCGGGGACCGTGAGCCCCTGCCGTTCATCGACCCCATATACAACGAGGTCCTGATCTGGGGCCTCAACGATAGTTACGTCGTCGGTCTGGGAAGCCGGTGGGGAATGCTCGGCCTGTACAACATCACAGTTGACTCGGGCGAAGGTCTATTCCGCGGTGGAGATGCCTGCAATGCCTGCAGCGCCTGGGAGTCCCTTCGCCTGGTTCTTGACGTCGATAGAGGGTTCGCGGCTTCGCTTTCGTCAAAATATGATGACGGAGTGGTGCGTATTGCGGACCTCTTTCAGCGTGAACCAATTGAAGAAATTGAACAGAGGAATCTGGTAGCGCACATTCGCTCAAGATACGATTCAGCCTTCGTCGGCATTCCATCCGGGTGGAACCTTGGTGGTCCGATCCAGCTGTCGCACAATTTCGTCTCTCAGATCGCGCGCTTTGATGCCAAAGGAAAGCCGGACCGTGCCGATACTATCGCCCGAACAAAGGCATTCTCGGAGCGCGTGGCTCTGGTTGTGAGCCATACCCCGCGACCAGTGGCTGCGGGGACGTTGGCCACCGCATCGAATCAGCTCATCGGAACATTTCGGTCGGGACGACCTGACCGCAGGGACGGCTTGAGAACCGCAAGCAACGTGCGCGCACCGCAGGCTCAGCCAAGGGTTGATGCGATCATCGAGAGGTCGGCGGATCTGGGTATGCGCGTCCTTAGTCCTCTTCCGATTACCTTGCAATACGAAGCAACTGAAGGGGCGAACCAAGGCTCTGGCGGATCAGCAAGACTCGAGAAATTGCTGTCCCCGGTCTGGGAGGACATCAAGAGCGGCAAGACAAAGATCAAGCTATCCGACGGGACGGAACGCTCACCCAGCTATTTCCTTGATTCTGTCGATCGAGTTTATTTCTGGGAGCAAAGGGGCGTCTCCTATTGGCTTATCAGCAAGACATATAAGGGCGGAGGGTCGGGGGTGGGGAGCACCACCGGGGAGGTCTTCCTGATCAGCCGAGCGGCCAGGTCCATCGAAATCAGTGCAATTGAGGGCTCTTTCGGAGAGTCCGGTATGACGGGTTGGCTTACCGATGTGGGCCGCGCTCGTGTTCAAAGACTGACGGAGAAGTTCGTCAGCATCGCGGTTCCACTATCGGAGACGATAACGATCGTCGACCTGACGAAGCCGAAAGCCAAGCCGGTGCAAATATCGATGTTGGACGCGCCGATTTTCGCCGCCACTCGGATCTCGGCAGATGAGCAGCACGTCATTCAATACAACGGGGACGATCGGTTTTTCGTGAGCCGGCTGTCGGATGGAAAGCGCATGCTGACAGGTTCGTATATCGATGACGAGGTTCTGCTGGCAACACAGGATGGCTTTTACGATTCCACCTTCGAAGGCGCTCAACTCGCCAATGTTCGTTTCGACGGCATGCCGGGTCTGCATCACTTCAGCCAATTCGAGGCGATATTGCATCGGCCCGGTCTTGCGCGTTTGGTCATGGCCGGTCAATCGGCCTCGCTGGAAAAGCCGCTTGCGGCACCACCGCTCGCTACTCTGGCGGTTGAGCAGAAGCCGGGGCGCGAGGGTGAAAGAAAAGGCAATGTCCGGGTTCAATCGGATTCCTCGGTCGCCCGTGTCAGGATATTTTCCGACGGTCGCCAGTTGTCGAGCGTCGACGTCGACTCCAAACGAGCTGAAATCCCTTTCACGATACCTGATCCAGGCTCCGGTCACTGGATTTCAGCCGTGGCTGTGTCCGACACAGGGCTGGTTAGCCTCCCGAGTGCCGTGAAGATACCTGGCAAGGTCGCCGCGCAAGGGAAGTTGAACGCGGTGCTTGTCGGGATAGATACTTACGCGGACAAGAATATTTCCCCGCTCAAGCAGGCGAAATATGATGCGCAACATCTGGCCGGAGCTCTGTCGACGCTCAAGGGTCGAACGTTTTCCGACGTCGATCCAATTCTGATCCTTGATGCTCAGGCGACAAGAGAGGGCATCCTCGACCAGGTGCGCGCGGCCGCTGAAAACACGGGTGTCAACGATCGGCTGGTGCTGTTCTTCGCCGGGCATGGCGTCGATGGCAAAGAGTTTGGCGATCCCGACTCCGGCTTGTATCTGGTGGGTACCGATACAGCCCTGCAGAATGTGAGAGAAACCGCGATCTCGTGGAAGGAGATCTCAAAAGCCCTCGCCGGTGCCAAGGGAACGACAATCATCATGCTTGATGCCTGCCACGCCGGTTTCGCGGGCAAGAAGCAGGCGCTTTCGAATGATGACGCAGCGGCGGCGATGTTAACGGAGGCCGGCGGCCCGATGATCATCCTTGCCGCTTCAAAGGGACGCCAGCTCAGCGAGGAAGCCGACAGCAAAGGCGGTCGCTTCACCAATGCGGTCGTTTCGGCGCTCTTGTCGGCCAAACAAGGAAGCTCGGAAGCGCTCGATTTGGGAGAGTTTTACGGCCGCGTAAAGAGCTCGGTGATGAAGGAAACCGATAACCGGCAAACGCCGTGGCTCGTTCGAAACGGTCTGGTGGGCGAGATGACCTTGTTTTGAGTATCGCGATCTCAAAGCCAAGGCGAGAAGCTGATTTGCCAGGGCACAGTGGCTCCGGCCGTCCTTACGTGAGTTTTGCCGGCGTTGTGGCGGCCTGCAAGGCGCCCCGGCCCGCGGTGAAATATGCCTCCGTCGACATCGGTACGCTCGGACATCAGGCTTAGGGTGCGGGAGATCTTCCTCATTCGGCGAGGCGAGGGCTTCCGATCCCGCCGTCGCTTTGATATGTACACCCACAGGCAACCCACTGACGTGGGTTCCGCGGTCCCGTAGCTCAGCCGGATAGAGCGACGGTTTCCTAAACCGTAGGTCGGAAGTTCGAGTCTTCCCGGGATCGCCAGCCTGCCATGAGCCAGCGGCTCTGCTCGACGAGCTTTCAAGCGCAGCAGTAGATGCAGGCGCGGGCCCGCCTCGGCCCGCGCCCCTGATCCGGAGCGACAGATCAGAAACGGGCGTCGATATCGACGACGTCGATCAGCTTGTGGTTGACGAACTCCTTGAGCCCGAGCCCGAGCAGCTCGCGGCCATAGCCCGATCGCTTGATGCCACCGAACGGCAGGTCCGCCTCGACCTTGGTCGGATGATTGACGAACACCATGCCGGTCGAAATCTTGCGCGCGACTTCCGCCCCGTGTTTCGGGTTGGACGTGAACACCGAGCCACCGAGGCCGAAGGGGGAATCGTTTGCGATGCGCACTGCGTCGGCCTCATCCTTGGCGCGGAACAGCATGGAGACCGGGCCGAAGAATTCCCAATAGCGGGCCGGATTGTCCTCGTTCACCTCGGTGAGGATCGTGGGCTGCACGAACGCGCCCTGGTTGGGCACCGATGGACCGACCTCCTCGGCTTTCGCGCCCTGCTTCACGGCCTGCTGAATCCGCTCCCGGATCTCGTCGGCCGCGTGCTGTGACGAGAGCGGCGCCAGCGTGGTCTCGGCATCGAAGGGATCGCCCGCCTTCAGGGCGGCGACACCCTTGCGATAGCGCGCCAGGAATTCATCGTACACCTCGTCCACGATGATCATGCGCTTGGAGGAGACGCAGACCTGGCCGCCATTCCAGTGCCGGCCGAACACGGCCCATTTGACGGTCTTGTCCAGATCGGCATCGGCCAGGACGACGAACGCGTCGGCGCCGCCAAGCTCCATCGTCGATTTCTTCAGCGCCTTGCCGGCCTGGGCGGCGACGATCGCGCCGGC
>Ga0065165_1001889_pt1 | contig 20208 bp, 25 predicted proteins | sample AraplaMF_Cvi_mMF_FD_63813 | JGI IMG/M metagenome (GOLD analysis project Ga0065165, IMG submission 63813) | Arabidopsis root microbial communities from the University of North Carolina, USA - plate scrape MF_Cvi_mMF (version 2) (version 3) | ecosystem: Host-associated > Plants > Roots >...
GCCGCGCGGCAGGTGCTTGGCGCCCGGCACGTGGCCCGCGTCGAACGCCTCCTTCTCCCGCAGGTCCAGCACCACCAGGTCGCGGGAATTGTCCCCGATCCGGTCGGCCAGCTCGGCCAGCGACATGAACGGGACCTTGGCCGCGGCTTCCGACAACAGCTGCGCCACCGTCTTGCCGCCGCTCATGTTGGTGCGCAGCGCCTCGGTCAGGTGCGTGGGCGCCGACAGGTTCAGGTTCTGCATCATTTCCACGAACGCCGCCCGCTCGGTCTTCTGCAGGCGCGGGTTCTCGGCGATCTCGGCGCCGATCGTGGAATGGCTGCGGCCCTTGTAGTCGTGAGCCGGATAGACCAGCAGCTCCGCAGGCAGCCTCAGCAGCCGATCGAACAGGCTCTCGAACAGCGCGTGCGGGTCGCCGGTCGGCAGGTCGCTGCGCCCCGTGCCGCCGATCAGCAGGGTGTCGCCGGTGAACACCCGGTCGGCCATCACCAGGCACATGGAGTCCCGCGTATGCCCCGGCGTGTGCAGCGCCCGGATGCGCAGGTCGCCCACGATCAGCATGTCGCCGTCGTCCAGCCGCAGGTCGGCGTAGGGCGCCGGGCTCAGCCGGTTCATCACCACGGGCGCGCCGGTCAGCCGGCTGAGCTCCTTGCTGGCCGAGAAGTGGTCGGCGTGCGTGTGGGTGTCGACGATGTAGCGCAGCGAAAGCCCCTGCTGGGCGAGCAGGCCGCGATAGCGGTCGATCTGGCTGAGCTCCGGATCGATCACCACCGCCGCGCGGCTGGCCTCGCAGCCCACCACGTACGACTGGCAGCCGCCCGTCGCGATCTGCTCGAAGAACACGCCCGCGCCTACTTCGGCTGCGGCACGATGCGCAGGTAGGGCCGCGGCGCGTCCCAGCCGTTCGGATAGATGGTCTTGGCCTCGTCGTCCGAGACCGAGCCCGCGATGATCACGTTCTCGCCCGGCTGCCAGTTCACCGGCGTCGCCACCCGGTGCTTGGCGGTGAGCTGCATGGAGTCCACCACCCGCAGGATCTCGTCGAAGTTCCGGCCCGTCGTCATCGGATAGCTGATCATCAGCTTGATCTTCTTGTCCGGACCGATGACGAAGACGGTGCGGACCGTCTGGTTGTCGGCCGCCGTCCGGCCCTCGGAGCCGCCTTCGGTGGCCGCCGGCAGCATGTTGTAGAGCTTCGAGACCTTGAGGTCGGTGTCGCCGATCATCGGATAGTTCGGCGCCGTGCCCTGGGTCGCCGCGATGTCCTCGGCCCACTTCGCGTGGTTGCCGACCGGGTCGACCGACAGGCCGATCACCTTGACGTTGCGCTTGTCGAACTCGGGCTTCAGCTTCGCCATGTAGCCCAGCTCGGTCGTGCAGACCGGCGTGAAGTCCTTCGGGTGCGAGAAGATGATCGCCCAGGAGTCGCCGATCCAGTCATGGAAGCGGATCGGGCCCTCGGTGGTCTCGGCTTCGAAGTCGGGCGCGACGGCGCCGATGCTCAGGCTCATGCGGATGCTCCGTTGACTGGCGGCCCATCCTGCCCCCGCCGGATGTCGCCCGAGCGACATTTAGGCCCATGCGAAGGGGGACGGAAGGGCCGCATGTCTCAGGCCGCGAGAACCGCGAGCTTATATCGGCGCGTCCTTCTCCCCTTGCGGGAGAAGGTGGCCCGCGCAGCGGGTCGGATGAGGGGTTGCGCTCCACTGTCCGCCGCAGGCGCTGTCATTTTCGACCACGAACCACACGACCCACACGAACACGCAGCCGCACGGCTCCGGATAAGCTTGCCCCGTTCGTGTGGTTCGTGTGGTTCGTGTGGTTCGTGGTCAATCATTTGGGCGCTGACGCGCCAACGCCGCCGAAAGGCCCGCTCGACCCCTCATCCCGCCGCTTCGCGTCCACCTTCTCCCGCAAGGGAAGAAGGGAGCCTCAAGCCGCCTGCGCGGTCTCGGCGTCCCGGCGGATGCGCGCCACCATCGAGGCCAGGCCGTTGGACCGCTGGGTGGAGAGCGCCCCCGAGAGGCCCAGCTGCTCGAAGGCGGCCTTGGCGTCGAAGGCCAGGATCTCGGCGGGGCCGCGGCCCGAGTACAGCCTGAGCAGGATGGCGATCAGCCCGCGCACGATGTGGGCGTCGGAGTCGCCGCGGAACCTCAGCGTCCCGTCGGCCTGCGGCTCGGTCACCAGCCACACCTGGCTGGCGCAGCCGCGCACCTTGTAGGGGTCGGTCCGCTCGGCGTCGGTCAGGGGTGCGAGCTCCTTGCCCAGCTCGATCACATAGCGGTAGCGCTCCTCCCAGTCGCCCAGGAGCTCGAACTCGTCCATGAGCTCGGCAAGCGCGGTTTCGATCGTCATGCCGGCCACTTAGGGACCCGCCGTCGCCCTGGCAACAGGCGTCAGCCCGCCGGCAGCCGCACCTCGGCGGTCAGCCCCTCGCCGGGCGCCGACGACAGCCGCAGGCGCCCGCCCATGGCCGCGCAGGTCATGTCGGCGATCGGCAGGCCCAGGCCCGCGCCCTCGGCCTTGCGGGTCAGCGCGTTCTCGCCCTGCTCGAAGGGCGCCATCAGCCGGTGCAGCTCGGCCGGATCGACGCCGTCGCCCTCGTCGCGGATCAGGATGTCCACGGCGCCGTTGTCCACGGTGGCGGTCACCTCCACGCGGCCGCCCTCCGGGGAGAACACGATGGCGTTGTGCAGCAGATGGGTCAGGACCGAGCGCAGGCCGCGGCCGTCGGCGGTGACCGAGGGCAGGGCGCCGCGCCCCACGATGTCGATGGTCACGTCGCGGCAGGCCAACTCGGGCTTCAGCGCCGTCAGGGCGTCGTCCAGGGCGGGTTCGAGCGGCTCGCTGTCGGCGTCGAATTCGACAGTCCGGCCTTCGAGCCGCGCGATTTCGAGCACCTGATTGACCAGTTTCAGGAGCTTCTGGCCGCTGCCATGGATGATCGCGGCATATTCCTTGTACTGCGAAGCTCCCAAGGGACCGTACAGTTCCGCTGTGAGAATTTCCGAGAACCCCAGGATGGAGTTCAGAGGCGTGCGCAGTTCGTGGCTGACCATCCGCAGGAACGAGCGTTTCCGCTCGTCCATGGCGGCCTCGTATCGGGCGAGGGCGCGCCGTTTCGCGCTGGGAGGGGCCTCTTGAGGCATGGAACGGCGATAGGCCTGCTCGATCGGGAGCCGCAAGGTCGCGCATGCCGCTTACGAAAGTCTTGCGGCCGATACTTCGCGCGCCATGCCGCACACACGCGCGCTCGCGCGAATCCCCTGCGGCAAGTACGCTTCCGCTCCGAACCTGACGGGGGTTCATAGACGAGCCATGGTCGGGACCCGAGCCACATCGCCGAAAGGACGCCGCCGCAGCGATGCGGCGCCCGGCCTGCTGTGGCATGCGGCCTGGGCGCTGGCCGTCGCGGCCACCGTGGGTGGGCTGTCCGCCGCTGGGCTGCTGGCCGCCGGGCCCGAGCTGCTGGCCCTGGCGGCCGGCGGTGTCGCCGCCATGCTGGGCGCATTGCTTTCCACCATGGGCAAGGCCGGCCGGGCGACGAGTGTCCTGATCTGGGGCGCCGCCGGCGCCGCCGCCTGCCATCTCACCGGCGGGACCGCGGGTCCGCTGGCCGCCTGGTGCCTGGCGCCCGCCGCGGCCGCCACGGCCTACCGCAGCCGCGACACCCTGGCGCTGGGCGCCGCCGCCTCGCTGGCCGCCGCCGCCGTCTCGGCCATGGACGCCATGCTGCTGCCGCTGCCCTCGGCCGCGCCGGCGCTGGCCCCGTGGCTCGGCCTGCTGTCGCTGGGCACCGTCACCCTGGGCTTCGCCGTCGGCCTGATCGGCGTCCAGGGCGTGGCTCAGCGCGACACCCGCCGCCGCGACCGCGCCGACCAGGTGCTGGCCCTGCTCGACGCCCAGCCGCTCCTGCTCTCGCTCGTGGAACAGAGCGGCCGCGTGCTCACCGCCGCCGGCGCCGCCATCCTGGGCCAGGCGCCCGCCCAGCTCGAAGGCCGCAGCCTGGGCCACCTCGTCGCCGACGACGACCTGCCGCTGCTCGCCGCCGCCCTGCACGCCGCCGCCCGCGAGGGCCGCGCGTCGGTCTACGTCACGCCCAAGGACGAGCCCGAGGGCTCGCTCGAGATCTACCTGCGCGCCGCCGGCCCCGACCGCTTCGTGGCCGCCGTCCGCGACGCCCGCGAACAGGCCCTGCGCGAACGCCGCCTGGAGGCCGAGCGCGTCACCGCCGAGCAGCAGAACGCCGGCAAGTCGCGCTTCCTGGCCAACATGAGCCACGAGCTGCGCACGCCGCTGAACGCCATCATGGGCTTCTCCGACATCATGCGGCAGCGCCTGTTCGGCCCCCTGGGCGACCGCTATGCCGAGTACGCCGAGCTGATCCACGAGAGCGGCACGCACCTGCTGGAACTCATCAACGACGTGCTCGACATGTCGAAGATCGAGGCCGAGAAGTTCGAGCTCAGCATCGAGACCTTCGACGCCCGCGACGCCGTCTCCGCCGTCCTGCGCCTGATGCGCGGCCAGGCCGACCGGGCGGGGGTCAACCTGCGCGGCGTCCTGCCCATCGGCCCGCTCTACGCCGACGCCGACAAGCGCGCGGTGAAGCAGATCGCCCTCAACCTGATTTCCAACGCGCTGAAGTTCACCCCGCGCGGCGGCTCGGTGACCGTCACCGTCCAGGGCGCCGGCGACACGCTGGAGCTGGTGGTGGCCGACACCGGCGTCGGCATCTCCCACGACGACATCCAGCGCCTGGGCCGCCCCTACGAACAGGCCGGCGACGCCGAGCAGCGCGCCGCGGGCTCGGGCCTGGGCCTGTCCCTGGTCCGCGCCTTCGCCCGCCTGCACGGCGGCGACATGAGCGTGGAAAGCTCTGTGGGCGAAGGCGCCACCTTCACCATCCGCATGCCGGTCCTGAGCACCGAAGCCGCCGCGCCCCCACTGCTGCGCAAGGCGAACTGACCGGCGGGTCCTTCTCCCGCAACGGGAGAAGGACCCGCTACCGCGCCGCCAGTTGCAGGAACGCCCGGCCGGCCGCGAAGTCGCCCACCTCGACGTAGGCCGTCCGCGTCCCGCCCGGGAACAGGAACTCCACCGCCACCGCCTCGCGCGGGTCCAGCTCGGCCAGGGCCTGGGCCGCGGCCGCCGGGAAGCGGAACGCCCAGCCGTCGTCCGAGCCCTTGGGCAGCAGGAGGTCGTCGGCCTCGCTGCGCGCCTCGGCCATGAAGGCCCGCGTGGCGCCGCGCGGCGGCAGCTTGCGGCTCAGCGGCTGGCCGCCGCCCCGCGTGTCGAGATAGGGCCCCAGGGTGCGGGCGCCGTCGCGCAGCACCAGCCGCGCGGCATAGGGCGTCTGGCCGTCCGCGAAGTCGGCCACGGCCAGCAGGGCGTTGGCGCCCTCGCGGCCCGCCAGGCCGAAGGTCATGCGGCCGCCGCCGAACGCGGTGTCCTGGGCCAGCCGCCAGCGGGCGTTGCGGCCGCTGCCGCGGTCGGCGCGCCAGTCGGCCACGTCGCCGGGATAGGTCACGCGGCTGACCCGGGCGTAGCCGGACCAGGCCTGCTGCACGCGGGCCGCTTCGGCGATCACCTGCGGATTGCGGCAGTTCAGCTTGGCGGCATAGGCGCGCGCCGCGGCTTCGCGGGCGGTGAGGATCTTGGGGTCGGCGCCGGCGCGCAGGGCCGCGCCCCGCGCCTGGGCCGCGCCGGCGGCCAGCGCGGCGGACACCTCGGGCGTGAAGAGGCCACAGCGGCTGTCGGCCGCGGTCATCGCCGTACGCTCGAAGAACAGGTCGGCCGGCTGCGCGATCGCCGCGCACGGCAGGGCGGCCAGAGCCGCGCCCATCAACCCCATCCACCGAGACGCCGGCCGCGCGCTTCTGCGCGTGCGGGTCATGCGTCCACCATCATGCGCGGCCTTTTCCGGCCGTCTGGAACCTCCGGCTTAGTCGGGCGTGGTTGAGGTCGGGTGGATTTTCAGAGTTAACGATTTCCCGGCGGGGTCCCGAGCCCGGTCGAGGAACCCATTTTGAGGCGCCGCCCGCCTTCCCAGCTCGTCATCCCCGGGCTTGACCCGGGGATCCATTCGAGGGCGCTCGCAACCCTCCCGCCCATTTGGCGAGGCCGCTTGGATGGCCGGGTCGAGCCCGGCCATGACGAACGGAACAAGGGGATGACGAAGAGGGACGGTCGTCGCATAAGCCACCCGATGCTGCTCTCCACCGACATCTGGGTCGGCGCCCTCATCCGCCGCGTCGAGCTCGGCGGCGGCTTCGCCGTCGTGGCGCGCAAGGGCGACCCGCGGGCCGGCGCCGTGCTGGTCAAGGTGCTGAACCGCTCCACCGGCGAGGCGCGGCTGCTCTCCGAGGCCACCCGCGGCGACGGCGAGCGCATCTGGATGGAGCCCGCCGCCTCGCGCGAGGAGCCCGACCTCGACCGCTACATCGAGCGCGCCGCCCGCATCGACCCCGACGTCTGGGTGGTCGAAATCGAGGACCGCGAGGGCCGCCACTTCCTGGTGGAGCCGGTCGAGAAGGGCTGAGCCGGCGCGGAACGGGGCCAACCTGCAGAAAGGCTGGAGGGTCTCCGCGCGGCTGAGCCGCTGCAGACCGAGCTGAGGAGTGGGCTCCTGGCGCTCTGCGGAGCGCGTCTACGCTCGATCGAAGACCGAGGTGGGCGCGCTCGTGGACTCAGACGGTAGGAACGGTGCCACCGTCGATGACGAACTCAGCGCCGTGGATCGCGGCGGCGCGATCCGAAGCCAGGTAGGCGATGAGGTCGGCCACCTCGCGGGGTTCGGCGCCGCGGCCAATGGCGATACCCCCCAGAGCGTCGAGAACAGCCTGCCGGGCCTCCTCGATCGTGCCGCCGTTGGCGGCCTGCAGACGTTCCAGGAAGTCGTTGGTCGCTTCGGTCATGATCCAGCCGGGGGAGACCGTGTTGACCCGCACACCCTTCGGCCCGAGCTCCTTTGAGATCGCCTTGCTGTAGGTCCTGAGCGCGGCTTTGGCGGCGGCGTAGGCCGTCGTCGCCTCCGGCAGCGGCAGGACCGACTGGATGGAGGTGACATGCACAATGGCGCCGGCGCCGCGCTCGATCATCTGAGGGATCAGAAGCCGATCCAGGCGAACCGTCGCCAGGAGGTTCAGGTTCAGCTCGGACAGCCAGTGATCGTCGGTCAGGGCCAGGAAGCCGCCGCCCGGCGTCGTCGAGCCGCCGATGACATGAGCCAGGATGTCGACGCCGCCCAGACGTTCCAGCGCCGCATTCGCGAGCGCTTCCCCGCCCTCGGCCGTCGTCAGGTCCGCCTGGACGAACTCCACGCCCTCCATGGGCTCCAGGGTTCCGCGGGCGGACGTGATCACCCGCGCGCCGCCCGCCAGGAATCGATCGACGGTGGCGCGGCCCAGACCCTTCGTGCCGCCGCTGATGAGCACGCGCTTGTCCGCGAACTCAGCGGGATCGATCTTGCCGCTCATCCCGTGATCTCCACGGCTTTGATGGCGTCACCTTCGAGGGTGAAGCGGTAGGTGAAGCGGATGGGGCTTCCCTTGAAGTCGCCATGGGCGGGGCCTTCGACGACCACCTGACCGCCATCCTGGCGTGCGGTGTCCGGCGTGAAGATCGCCTTGGCGGGAACAACCGCTTCCTCGAGCAGGCGACGGATTTCGGCGTGGCCGTTGAAGACCGCGCCGTTGTCGCGGAGGACGGCGTCCGCCGTGAACGGCAGGAGCATCCCGTCGACATCGAGCTGGGCGTTGGCCGCCACATAGGCGGCGATCGGAGATGGAAGTCTAAGCGACATTGGTCCTGTCCTGCTTGCCGCGTTCGCCGCCGGAAACGGCGGTGGGTACGCATGCCAGCCAAGTTAGCCATGGACAGGCCTCGACATAATTGGGACAAAGCGGGACGAGTCATCACGAAAATCGGGACAATGGCGCAGGATTGCCTGACCGAATTGGACGCCGTTCTGATGGTCGCCCGGCGGGGAAAGTTCCGGGCGGCGGCGGTTGAATTGGGGGTCTCGACCACGGCGCTCAGCAACGCGGTCGGAAAGCTTGAGCGCACGCTCGGTGTGCGACTCTTCAACCGCACGACGCGGAGCGTGTCCCTCACCGAGGCCGGCCAGCGGTTCGTCGATCAGGTCGCGCCCGCCGTTCGCGACATTCATGAGGCGATGGAGGCTGCCCGCTCCCAGCAGGCCACACCGTCCGGAACGCTGCGCATCAACGCCTTTCCGACGGCGGCGCGCGAGATCTTTTCCTCGCTCGTCCTGCCGTTCCAGCGCCTGCACCCCCATGTCCACATCGACATCGTCACGGAGGGTCGCTTGGTCGACATCGTGGCCGGCGGCTTCGATCTTGGTGTGCGCAGCGAGGATCTGGTGCCTGCGGACATGATCGCCCTGCCGCTGGGCGGCGCCCGGCGCAATGTGGTGGTCGGCGCGCCGAGCTATCTGGAGGCGCGGGGGACGCCGAAGACCCCGCAGGACCTCATCGCGCACACCTGTCTCCGCGTTCGGCTTCCTAATGGCGCGATCTATCGCTGGCCGTTCGAGAAGGAGGGGCAATCGATCCACGTCGACGTGGAAGGCGGTCTTACGCTGGACGAAGCGAGCCTCGCCCGCACCGCGGCGCTGGCGTCCGTTGGCCTCACTCTGGCGATGGAGTCCGACGTGCGAGGCGACATCGATGCGGGCCGCCTCGTACCGGTGCTGGAGGACTGGACGCGCACGCTGCCGCCCTTGAGCCTCTATTATCCGAGCCGGCGCAACCCGACCGCTGCGTTCAAGGCCTTCATCGACTTCGCGCGTCGCCATTGTGGACACCCGACCGCCGGCGTCGATGGCTCGAATGCGGCGAGCCGACCTTCGCTCACACGATGAACGGCGGCTCCAAGCGCCGCTTTCACCGGTCGCCGACATTGGGCGTGGCGGATTGTCGGAGCGGTCGCGGCGTCTGGGGGACGACCTACTGGCTCGACGCGGTCCCGCGCCGCCACCCCTACTCCGGCGGTGTCCGCTGCCACTCGCGGTACCACGCCAGCTGCTCGCTGGTGGCCAGCAGCTTCCCGTCCCGCCGCCAGTAGCTGGAGCGTTCGTCCGACGCGCCGCCGCCGCCGACGCGGCCCTCGCACTCCACCAGGATGAAGTCGTGGCCCACCTCGGCGATCTCCTCGGCCGTGGCGTGCAGGTAGACTGTCAGCGACAGCGTCGTGGTCATCACGTTCGGCCCCAGCGCGTACATCGCCCGCGGCGCGGAGTTGTCGGTGATCATGCCCAGCAGCGCCTTGTCCATCGGCCCGCGCTTCGAGCGCACCCAGGCCAGGGTGCGCGAGTTCCCCGTGGCCTTGGGCGGGAAGTTGTCCAGCGTGCGCCGGTCCAGCGCCTGGGCGCCGAAGTGTTGCGGCGCGCCGGCCATCACCGGCGCGGGCAGGCTGTCCGGGTCGGGCGCGTCCGGCATGGCGGCGAAGGCGAAGGCCGGCGTCCGCGGCCGCTTGGCCATCGTTACGATGGCGTGAACGCCCACCTGCTCGGCCCCGGCCGGCGAGACCTCCACCTCCCACACCCCGATCGACCCGCCCTGGCGCAGCCGGCGCGTGCGGATGTCGAGTTCGCCCGCAGGCAGGGCGGCCGCGTAGGTCAGCGTCAGCGACAGCGCCTCGCCCAGCGCCTCCGGCTCGGCTTCCAGCACCCGCACGCACAGCCCGATCGCATAGCCGCCCCACAGGCCGCCGCCCGGATTGCGCCACGCCTCGCCCGCCAGGGTCGTCCACCGTCCCGGCCCGGCGGAGGTGAGGGTGATGTCGAGCGCGTCGGTCGATGTCGTCATGCTGCGAACTCTAGGCGACCGCCGCAGCGTCACGGAAGCCGCTCGTCCGCCGCCCATGGAACGGAGCCAGCCGGCGACCGCTACCGCCCCATGCTCAAGGACCTGCCCATCCCCCTCGACCTGCCGACCATGGAGGCGAAGCTGGTCGAGACCATCCCGGCCGAGCCTGGCTGGCGCTTCGAGCCCAAGTGGGACGGCTTCCGCTGCCTGGCCTACCGGTCCGGCGACGAGGTCCTGCTCAAGGCCAAGTCGGGCAAGCCGCTGAACCGCTTCTTCCCCGACATGGTCGAGGCGGTCCGCGCCCTGCCGGTCGACCGCCTCGTGGTCGACGGCGAACTGACCATCGACGTCGGCGGGACGCCCTCCTTCGAAGCCCTGCAGATGCGCCTGCACCCCGCCGAGAGCCGCGTGCGCAAGCTGGCCGCCGAGCAGCCCGCGACCTTCCGCCTGTTCGACTGCCTGATGGACGCCGAGGGCGAGCCGCTGGTCCAGGCCCCGCTCGCCACGCGGCGCAAGGCCTTGGAGACGCTGTTCAGGCGCCTCGGCAAGGCCCCGGCCTTCGCGCTCTCGCCCGGCACCATCGACCGCGACGAAGCCTGCCGCTGGCTGGAGGAGCGGGGCTCGGCCCTCGACGGCGTGGTCGCCAAGCGCCTCGACGGGCCCTACGTCCCGGGCGAACGGGCCATGCTGAAGATCAAGAAGATCCGCACCGCCGACTGCGTGGTGGGCGGCTTCCGCTATGCCGAAGGGACGAAGCTCGTCGGCTCCCTCCTGCTCGGCCTCTACGACGACGAAGGCCGGCTGCACCATGTCGGTTTCACCTCGACCCTCAAGCACGCCGAGCGGCCCGAGCTCACCAAGACGCTCCTGGCGCTGAAGGGCGAGGGCTTCACCGGCGATGCGCCCGGCGGCCCCAGCCGCTGGAGCACCGAGCGCACCGGCGAATGGGTCCCGCTCAGGCCCGAACTCGTCGTCGAGGTGCGCTACGACCAGGTGACTGGCGACCGCTTCCGGCACGGCGCCCGCCTCGTCCGTTGGCGGCCCGACAAGGCCCCGCGCCAGTGCACGTTCGAGCAGATCCGCCGGAGCTAGGGGGTGTTGCGCCGCATGCCCTTCGCGCGCCGCAGCGGGTAAGACGGGGCGATGCTACGCTTTCCCGACCAGGACCTGCCCGCGGACCATCCGGACCGGCGGCTCCTCAGCACGCTGGCGGGCCGGCTGGGCGTCCGTCAGGGCGCGGTGGCGCTGGCCGGATCGATGACCGAGTACGTCGCCGCGGGCCTCGCCGCCCAACCGGTGGTGCGCGATCCGGCCCGCCAGGCCGCGCTGACCGCGCGCTTCCTGGCCCCGGTGCTGGCGGGGCTGGACGCCCTGTTCCGCCACCTCCGCGCCGGCCTCGACGACGACTTGCGCCGCGCCCAGCCCACCCGCGGCGGCAAGCCCTATCCGCTGGGCCAGTGCCTGGAGATCGCCAAGGCCGTGCTCGCGCGCCTCGACGGCCCCGCGCCGGCCGGGCTCCCCGCCGAGGCCGCCCGCGCCTGGGCCGCGCTGGCGGATTTCCGCGCCGCCGGGGGCGAGGTGCGCCGCGCCTGGGGCGACCTGCGCGGGCAGTACTTCCAGAACGCCCTGATCGTCGGTGTGCTCTACGTCGACGCCGCCAACGACACCGTGGTGGTCACCAAGCCGCCGGTGGAGATCCTGCCCCTCGACGCCGTCGATTTCCGGCCGGTCCGCGACTACGCCCACTTCGCCCGGATCGCCGCGCGCTACTGGGGCGTGACCAGCCTGCCGAACCACCTGCTGCCCGACCTCGCGCCGTACCTGCCGCTGATCCAGCTCGCGCCGAACGGCGCGCCCGCCGTGGGCCAGCTCGATCCCCACATGTTGGGCCTCACGCTCGCGGGGCGCTTCCAGCCCAGCGAATGTGCGTTGTCGGCGCCGGCCTTGCCGCGCCCGCTGTTCGACAGCCTGCGCGACGCCCTGGCGCACGGACCGTTCGCCGTCGCGACCGATCCTGCCGCCGGCCGCGCCGCCGCGCTCGCCCGCTGCCGGGCCTGGCGCGCCGAGGGCAGGTTCGACTGCGCCTCGGCCTTCAACGCCGCCATGCTCGCCGCCCACGGCCTCAACCGCCGCCTCGCCGGCGTGCGGGTCGCCCAGCCGTCGCTCGAACGGATCGCGCTCGCTTGACGCCGCCAAGCTCGGCCGCATGACGGCATTTCTGCGGCGTGGCCAAGCCGCAGGATTGCCCCACGAATCTCCGACCTAGCGTCCTTGGGGGCGCGCAGAAGCGATACGCCCCGTTCCCATCGCACGGACGGAGGCGCCATGGACGGCGGAGCGGATACGCTGCCCTGGGTCCGCATTCGCGGCCGCAGCTTCATGGCCATGGTGCTGGCGCCGGAGCCGCCGTTCGGCGACTGGTTCGCGGCGCTGGACCGGCAACTGGACGGCGCGCCCGGCTTCTTCGCCGACCGTCCGGTGGTGGCCGACCTCGCGGGCGTCGTCGGCGCGCTGGGCCCTGAGTCCCTGCCGATCGCCATGGACGGCCTGGCCGCCCGCGGCATGCGGATCGTCGGCGTCGAGGGGGTGTCGCCGGCGCAGCTCGCCGGGACCCGCTGGGCCGACCTGCCCACCAATCTGCACGGCCGCGAGACGGGCCTCGAACCCCGCGCCGGCCGCGCGCCGGCCCAGGCGCCGCCCGCCTCGATGCTGGTCGACCGGCCGGTCCGTTCGGGGCAGTCCATCGTCTTCGAGGACGGCGACATCACGGTCGTGGGGTCCGTCGCCTCGGGCGCCGAGGTGATCGCCGGCGGCTCGATCCACGTCTACGGCCCGCTCAGGGGCCGCGCCATCGCCGGGCTGAAAACCGTGGGTTCGCGCATCTTCTGCACGCGGCTGGAGGCCGAGATGGTCGGCGTCGACCAGCTCTACCGCACGGCCGAGAACTGGGGCGACGACCTGCACGGCCGCGCCGTCCAGGTGCGATGCGACCGCGGCGCGCTGCGCCTCTCGGCCCTCGACTGAAAGTCTCGCCGCACGGCGGGGGAAGGAACGGTGAGTGAAATGTCCAACGTCGTCGTGGTCACGTCCGGCAAGGGCGGGGTGGGCAAGACCACCTCGTCGGCCTCCCTGGGCGCCTCGCTGGCCCGCACGGGTCAGAAAGTAGTGGTGGTCGATTTCGACGTCGGCCTGCGCAACCTCGATCTCGTCATGGGCGCCGAGCGTCGCGTGGTCTTCGACCTGGTCAATGTCGTCCAGGGCGACGCCAAGCTTGCCCAGGCCCTGATCCGGGACAAGCGGCTGGAGACCCTGTCGCTGCTGCCCGCCTCCCAGACGCGCGACAAGGACGCGCTGACCGAGGCCGGCGTCGGCAAGGTGATCGACGAGCTGCGCGAGAGCTTCGACTGGATCGTCTGCGACAGCCCCGCGGGCATCGAGAAGGGCGCCACGCTGGCCATGCGCTTCGCCGACACGGCGGTGGTGGTGACCAACCCCGAGGTCTCGTCCGTCCGCGATTCCGACCGCATCATCGGCATGCTGGATTCCAAGACCCGCCGCGCCGAGGCCGGCGACCGGATCGACAAGCAGCTGCTGCTCACCCGCTTCGACGCGGGCCGGGCGTCGCGCGGCGAGATGATGACCGTCGACGACGTGCTGGAGATCCTGGCGATCCCGCTGCTGGGCATCGTGCAGGAGAGCCCCGACGTCCTGACCGCCTCGAACCTCGGCTGCCCGGTCACCCTGCACAACCCGGCCTCGCCGGCCGCCAGGGCCTACGACGACGCGGCGCGCCGGCTGATGGGCGAGGCGATCCCCGTCCGCACGCCGCGCGCGGAAAAGCCCGGCCTCATGGCCCGCCTGTTCGGCAAGAGGGCGGCGGCATGAAGATCCTCGACTTCTTCAACCGGGGCCGCACGTCGGCGCCCGTGGCCCGGGAGCGGCTCCAGGTCCTGCTGGCGCACGAGCGCGCGCTCACGGGCGGCGCGGACCTGGCCGCCGTCCTCAAGCAGGAGATCCTGGAGGTCATCGCCCGCCACATCCCCATCGACCGCGACCGGGTGATGGTGAAGCTGGACCGCGGCGACCAGGTCTCGACCCTCGAGATCGACGTGGAGATGCCGGACGCCGCCGTCGCCCAGCGCCTGCCCGCCGCGAAGGCCCCGCCCCGACGCCGGCGCAGCGCCTGACGCCTATCGCAAATCGCGAACAGGCTGTGCCTTTACACCCTGGCGTGTAGGCGCCTTAACTATGCCCGGGACAATCGGAGGGGCCCGGTCATGAAGATCGGTCGGGTTGTGGGCGTTCTGTTGCTCGTCGCCGTGCTCGTGGCGGGCGTCCTCGTCTACCGCAAGTTCGCGATGCCCCAGCTGCCGGCCCCCGAGCCGGTCACCCGCGTCGTCAGCCTCGACCAGGGTTGGACGCCCGACCAGGCCGCCCAGTACCACTACATGCCCCAGGGCACGCTGCTCATGCCGCTGTCGTGGCTCGAGGTCATGGACGCCGGCGCCTTCACCTCGCGCAAGCTCACCGACCCCGAGATCCTGCACGGCCTGCGCTACGTCACCGACGGGGTGAAGCCCGACCCGGCGACCAATCCCAAGGGCCTGCCCATCGGCTGGGCGGTGATGGCCTGGCCGTCGCCCCAGCCCGGCCCGCCCGGCCCCGCGATCCAGAAGGTCGGCTTCAGCTGCGCCACCTGTCACACGGGCCAGATCAACTACAAGGGCGTCGCCATCCGCATCGAGGGCGGCGGCTCGATGATCGACGCCGGGACCTTCGAGGACATCGTCGGCAAGGCCGTGATCGCCACCGACCTGCTGCCGTGGAAGCGCGGCCCCTTCGTCGCCGAGGTCGCGCGCCGCACCGGCCTGCCCGCCGCGGAGGTCTCCAAGGAGCTCCGCGCCGCCCGCCGCAAGTCGGTGAGCGAGGCCCTGGAGTCGGTCTTCACGCCCCTCTACGCCCACGAGGGCTACGGCCGCCTCGACGCCCTGCAGCGGATCGCCAACACCCTCTTCGCCGTCGACCTGCAGGAGCCGAAGAACTTCCGCAACGGCGACGGCCCGGTGAAGTACCCCTACCTGTGGGACATCGGCCGCCTCGACTGGGTGCAGTACAACGGCTCGGTCCGCCAGCCGATGATGCGCAACGTCGGCGAGGCCCTGGGCGTCCGCGCCGAGACCGCCTTCGTCGGCCCCGACGGCAAGCCCAACCCCGAACCCGCCCGCTGGAATTCCTCGGTCCAGGTCCCCGGCCTGCACTGGATGGAGGAGAACATGCACCTCCTCGCCGCCCCGCGCTGGCCGGCCGACGTCCTGCCTGCGATCGACCCGGCCAAGGCGGCCAAGGGCGCCCAGCTCTTCCAGGCCCGCTGCGAGGGCTGCCACGGCATCCATGTCGTGCGCAATCCGGCCCAGTCCGAGTGGCGCGTCACCCGCATCCCGCTGGAGAAGATCGGCGCCGATCCCCAGGCCGCCGAGAACTTCGCCACCCACACCTACGACGGCGCCAAGCTCGGCGCCGGGACCCTGAGCGGCGGCGAGGGCCTGGCCTTCGTCACCAATGGGATCAAGGGCTTCAAGTACGACGAGATGAATCTCTCGCCCGAGCAGCGCGCCGCCTGGGACGGCTTCGGCCGCCAGGGCGTGGTCGAGGCGTTCCGTGGCTACAAGGCCCGGCCGCTGGTGGGGATTTGGGCCAGCCCGCCCTACCTCCACAACGGCTCCGTCCCCACCCTCTGGGACCTGCTCAGCCCCACCCGGCCCGCCAAGTTCGCCGTCGGCTCGCGCGAATACGACCCGGTGAAGGTAGGCTTCGTCACCACCGCCGTCGCCCACGGCGGCGAGGTCGACACCAGCAAGAAGGGCAACTCCAACGCCGGCCACTGGTTCGCCGACGACGGCCGCGCCGGCCGCATCGGCCCCGCGCTCTCCGACGCCGACCGCTGGGCCCTGATCGAATACCTGAAGAGCGCGACCTATGAGACCTACCCGTGCCGCCTCGTCGGCGGCGGAGACCCGCCGACCGCCGACGAGTGCCATCGGGTAGCCCCGGCGCCCCCAACCGCCGAGTGAGGGCAACGGCCGGATCGGCGACGATCCGGCCGCTGCTGTCGCCCTACTCCGCCCACTGGAACACCGCCTCCAGCCCCACGCCGAACACCCGGGCGATCCGGAACGCCGCCTCCAGCGACGGCGAGTACTTGCCCGCCTCGATGGCGGCGATGGTCTGGCGGGTCATGCCGATGCGCTCGCCCAGTTCGCTCTGGGTCATCTCGCCGTGCTCGAAGCGCAGCCGGCGGATGTGGTTGGCGATGGGGACGGCCATGCTCAGCCGCCGCGCCGGTACATGACGATCTGCGCCACCGCCACCACCAGGGCGGCGACCACCACGTCCAGCAGCGCGAAGTTCAGCAGGTCCGGCACGGGATGGCCCAGGTGGCCCGGCGCGCCCAGCCCGACCACGCCCACCATCAGCACGTAATAGCCGATGCTCTGCGCCCGCCAGGCGATCAGCCGCTCGCGCTCGTCCCGCGGCGCCCGCGCATCCTTCGGGGCCAGGGCCGCGGCCACCACATGCGCCCCGATCTGCAGCGCCACGAGCGCCGCCACGCAGACCAGCAGCAGGTGGAAGGTCCCGAACCCGCGCGGGCTCACCGCGCCCGTGAGGATCGAGCCGAAATAGGCGCCGAAACAGATCGCGACGGTGACGAGGGTGATCCAGGCGGACGTCTCGCGGAAGGACATAGCGGCTCCGATGGAAAGAATCTTTGACATCGTGTTCGAGATTTTTCACATCATGTCAGACCCGTCCGTCCTGCCAAGGTCCCCGATCATGCGGATTTCGCCCCAGCTCCTCGCCGCCGCCGCCGCCGTCCTCGTCGGCCTGGCCCCCGCCGCCCACGCCCAGCCCGCCGCGCCCAGCGGCCAGAGCGCCAGCCTCCAGGGCGGCGACCCGCGCCAGTTCGTCGACAATCCGCAGATTCGCGAGTTCTACGCCCTCTCGGTCGCGACCTTGCGCCCCGGCGCGCCGCCGCTGGACCTCAAGGCCTACGAGGCCAAGTCCTACGCCCTCTTCCACGCGTTCGGCGAAGCCCGCGCCAAGGGCGGCGGCCCGGCCATGGTCGACCACCTCAAGCTGATCCCGGGCCAGGTGGTCCAGATCGCCAAGGCCGATCCCCACGTCCTCGACAGCTTCGACACCTTCGCCGACGCCCTGGTGGGGCCGAAGTAGGTCTACGGCGTGGCCGGCCGCGCCTGCGCCGCCGGCACATTGGCGACGATGCCGGCCTCGTTGCCGGGCTGGCCCGAGGGGATCAGTTCGTAGAAGCCGGCCAGCCGCAGCTTCACCACCACGGGCTTCTCGCTGGAGTTCGAGAACTGCCAGCCCTGGATGCCGTCGAACGGCGCCGTCAGCGCCCCCTGCTGCTTCAGCCCGAACGCCTGCCGGTACGTCGCCACCGTCATCGCCTCGCCCGGCTTCGGTGTGGTGTGCCCGTGCTGGTCGAAGTGGAAGTCGCGCGGGTCGGCCGCGCCCACCACCTCCCACGCATAGATCAGGGTGGCGTCCCTCTTCATCCGCACCTTGTATTCCAGCTCCGACTTGTCGACGCCGTCCAGGAAGCCGCCCAGCGGGATCTCGACGACGTCGGTGCGGAAGGGGATGTCGTACTCGCGCGCCCGCGCCGCCCCCTCGGCCTTCGGGTCGACCTTCCGGTCCTCCGGCGCCCACAGCCGCGACAGGCCCGACAGCTTGCCGATCCCCAGCGGGTCGCGGTCGAACTCGGCCGGCAGGATGGCGCCCACCACGATCAGCGCCGCCAGCGCCGCGCTGGCCACGACGGCGACCAGCAGCCGGCCGCGCGGCATGGGGCGGGAAGGTTCGAGGTTCGGGCTCACGAGACGGCTCCGCCGAAGATGAAACCTGCGATCTGGTGGCCCGCAAGTACGAAGCCGGCGAGCATCAGAAGCACGTTGGCCGCCTGGGCCGTGGGCTCGAACGCCCGCGTCCGCCGCCAGACCGTCATGGCCAGCAGGATGACCGACAGCGCCAGCGCCTGCCCGATCTCCACGCCCACGTTGAACGACACCAGGTTGGCCAGCAGCCCGTCGGGGTTCAGCTTCAGCGCCTGCAGCTTGGTGGCCAGGCCGAACCCGTGGATCAGCCCGAAGCCGAACACCGCCATGCGCGCGTCCGGCTGCACGCCGAACAGGGTGCGGAAACCGCCCAGGTTCTCGAACGCCTTGTAGACCACCGACAGCCCGATCACCGCGTCCACCAGGTGCGGCTCCACCTGCACCCGGAAGAACACCCCGGCCAGGAGGGTGATCGAATGGCCCAGCGAGAACAGGCTGACGTAGAGCGCGATCTGCCGCAGCCGGAACAGGAAGAAGACCACCCCCACTAGGAACGCCAGGTGGTCGTAGCCGGTCACCATGTGCTTGGCGCCCAGGTACATGAACGGGATCGGGTCCGGCCCGCGCGTCGCCGCCACGAAGGCCGCGTCGGTCCCGCCGATGTTGTGCGCCGCCGCCGTCGTCGCGACGGCCGTCAGCGCGAGCGCCAGCGCGCCCACGGCCAGTGGTCCTGTCCCCCTCCGTCGCCGCAACCTCACCCCCGGGATCGACTCACGCCCCCAACCATCGGCCGCCCGGACCGCCTGCGGAAGTACGGAACCGTAACAGGCCGTTACAGCTCCGCACCCCCTCTCCCCCGGGCGAAGCCCGAGAGGGAGAGGGCAGGGGAGAGGGCGGCGCAGGCCTCGCTCCCGCCCCTCCGGCGGGATCAAGGGTTCCGCCACCCCCCGCCCGCCGCCATCGTTTGTCCGCCCCCGTGGTTTGTGCTCAAACTCCGCCCGTGATCGCCCGCCTGCTCGCCATCGCCGCCATCCTGCTCAGCGCCCTCACGGCGCCGGCAGCCATGGCCGCCGCGATGCCCGCGGGGCCGGCCGCCTCCGCCGTCCACATGGACGGCATGGGCGACTGCCATGCCCCCGCCGGGAAGTCCCCTGCCGGGAAATCCCAGCCCTGCAAGGTCGACTGCGCGCTGTGCCACGCCGTGGCGCCGGCCGTGGCCGTCCTCGGCTCGGCCGCGGTCACCTACGCCGCGCTCGCGCCGGCCGAGCTGTCCGCCTGGACCGACCGGCCTGCCGAGGTCGAGCCGCCGATCCCCCGATCCGCCTCCTGATCCCTCTCCAGACCTTTCCATTTTTCCGGCCCCAGAGCGGGCCAAAGAGGACATCATGAAGACGATGATCAAAACCATGGCGCTCGCCATGGTCCTGACCTTTGCCTCCACCGCGGCCATGGCCGCCGACCAGGCGATGAAGGACTGCTGCGCCAAGTGCGACTGCTGCAAGGACAAGAAGCCCGACGCCAAACCGGGCGCCGACCAGCCGGCCGCCGAACACCAGCACTAGCGACGAAGCGGACGCGGCCCCCAAGGCCGCGTCCGTGACCTCGACGGCCGCTTTACCTCCCCCGCGAAGCGGCGGGAGGGGGACCGCGCGCCGGAGAGCGCGTGGTGGAGGGGGCGAGCCCCACGCGCCGCGCTTCAGCCGCCCTTCCATCCGCCGAGCTTCCGGCCCGCCCCCTCCACCAACCGCTCTTCGCCTGCGGCTCGGCGGCCGGTCCCCCTCCCGCCGCTGCGCGGGGGAGGTAAGTCATGAACGTCCGCTTCTGACGTAGCCGCATGTTCCGCTGCGGTCATGGACGCCCCGCCGCCGATCCTCGACGTCGATCCCGTAGTGGCCATGCTGGCCCAGCTGGCCGGGCTCGACATGACGCTCGCGCGCCACGTCCACGCCTGCGCCATGGCCACCACCGAGACCGAGGAGGTCACCGACCTGGCCCGCGCCTACCAGCGCATCGCCCGGTCCGTGCGCCAGAGCCTGGCGCTGCTGGAGCGGGTGAAGCGCGAGCAGGCGCAAGCCCTCCGCGACGCCCCGCCCAAGCCCACCGGCCCCCCGCCGCCGCCCCGCGACCCCGCCCGCATCGCCGAGCGGGTCGAGGCGGTGGAGACCGGCGTGCGCCGGGTGGTCTGGAACGAGTTCGAAGGCGGCGACGACGAGGACTGGGAAGAGGCCGGCAAGCTGCTGGAGATCCTCCGCGGCCGCCTGGACCGGGATTCCCAGGACGACACCTTCGGCCTCGTCGAACAGGACGGCGAATGGATCGTCCGCCCCCTCGACGAACACATCATCCGCGCCTGCGTCCTCCTGGACCTTCCGGAAGAGACCGCCGCCACCTGGCCCGACCTCCCCGACCCGCCCGACGACTGGGCCGCCCCCGACGACTAGGGCTCGCGCGAGCCTTCCAGCCGCCAGGGCGCGTCAGCGCCCATTATCGACCACGAACCACACGAACCCCACGAACGGAGCAGG
>Ga0065165_1001890_pt1 | contig 20206 bp, 21 predicted proteins | sample AraplaMF_Cvi_mMF_FD_63813 | JGI IMG/M metagenome (GOLD analysis project Ga0065165, IMG submission 63813) | Arabidopsis root microbial communities from the University of North Carolina, USA - plate scrape MF_Cvi_mMF (version 2) (version 3) | ecosystem: Host-associated > Plants > Roots >...
TATCGCCCAGCGAGACCCAGACGTTGGGATCGCTCTGCGACTGGCGCTTGACGAAGCGGTAGCCGGTCTCCGTCCAGGCAACGACGTTCTCGTTCTGATTGTCGAGAACGAACTCACCCTTGTCGGTCTTCACCGTCAGCACCGCGTGTCCTTCGCCCTTCTTGTCACGCACGACGGTGATGAGCAGGGCCTCGCGGGGCCAACCGGCATCGATCAGCATCTTGCGCTTCAGCAGCACGTAGTCTTCACAGTCGCCGTAACCGTCCGTCGGCAGCGACCACTTTTCGATCACGCCCCAGTGCTCCTGGTCGGTCAGCGGCTTGACGGTCTCGTTGACCCAGCGATTGACCTTGACCAGATCGCGCCACGCGGCCTGCGACATCACGATGTCGCGGGGCTGCGTCGCTGCGCCCTGACACTGAGCGGGATTATCCGCACAGAACTCGACCCAGCCGATCGGCGCACGCGTGGTGTCGCCGAGGCTTGCGTAGAGCAGACGGCTTTCGCCGGCCTGCGCTGCCGCGCTGATTCCGAAAAGCATGGCGGCAATCGCCAGCTTCTTCCCCTGTCCCCTGAAGTCCAACATTGCGGCCCCCGTTTCTTGTTGGGACCACCATCGCAGGGAGCTTTTGCGTTGCCGCTAAGTCAGCCAAGTCAAGTCGAGACGAATGCAAGTAAAACCTGCCGCGAATTCGATCTATACTTGAAGAAAATTCGCGTAAAATTTGAGAATACTGCAATTGATTCAAATTTTAGGGATTAACGCGGAAACGCTGGTGGAACGGGGATTTCCACGCGCAAACGGCGCGCGCGTTAACGCGCGCAACGCTGCTCCAGCGCACGAAAAAGGCGGCGTCCGCATCGCGGAGGCCGCCTTCGAAGCTGGAAATACAGCGATTTTAGCGCGTTTGCGCTTTACCGCGCGGTAACGCTCTCTTCGAGAGTTTCGACCGGCTGCTCGTGCATGAACTCCAGCGCGAAGCCGTCTTCGAGGTTTCGGACCACGCGGCCCTGGACCCGGCCGAGCAGAACCACCGATTTCAGCGGCGGGCGGTTCTCGGCGGCGATGGCCGCGCCCGACAGCGAGAGGTCGATGATGCGGCAGGTCATCTTGGTGCCGTCCTCGAGCGTCAGCACCGCGATCGGGTTGCGCGGCACGATACGGTCGTGGCGGCGATCCTCGGGCAGGTTGAGGATGTCGCGGTTGGCGAGCCAGGTCAGCTGCGCCGCGAGCTTGTCGCGCTTGCGCGGCGTCGCGCCGATCGTCATGGCGAAGCCATTGTCGATGATGCGGGTGATCTTGCCCTCGACGCGGCCGATATGGTCGAGATAGGCGACCACGCGGTCGCCGACATTGCCGATGCCGGGGGCGAGCAGGGCGAGGCCGCCAGGGGACATGTTGATGACCTGGCAGGGGAATTCGCGGCGATCAGGCAGCATGTAGCGGCCGAGCAGGTGAACCTTCACCCGCTGGAAACGCCGACGTTCCTCGGCGGCCGGTAGGAATTTTTTATTCGCCAACGCCATTTTCGCAACCCGACTCCCCGCCTGGCGGAGTCCGGGACGACCCTAAGGTGCATAGGGTTAATGATGCGTTAGGATCGGGCGCGGCGCTCACGAACAGACATGATGCGCTCGAAAAGCCACATCAAGGGCGGGCAGGCCAGCACCGTCAGCGCGCCGAGGTCGAGCGCGATCGCCGCGGTCCCGGCGGATTTGGCGAGCCGGCCCGCCACCGCCGGCCCCGCCATCATCGCCGCATAGAAGAGCGTGTAGAACACGCCCATCCCGATCGCCCTGGTCTCCGGAGCGAGCACGCGGGCGGCGAGGCTCATGATCGGGCCGGCCGGAAAGCCCCCGACCAGGCCGATCAGGACCAGGATCATGAGCACGGCGTCGGACCGGCTCAGCCAGGCCAGCAATCCGGCCACGGCGAGACTGGCCACGATCGTCAGGACGAAGGGCTTGCCGCGATCGGCCAGATAGCCACCTGAAGGCACCGAGATCACCGACAGCCACATCACGACGCTGATCGCCGAGCCCGCGGCGGCAATGCTCCAGCCGCGCTCCGCCAGCAGGGTCGGGCCGAACGAGAAGATCATGGCGAAGCCGACATTATAGAGGCCCCAGATCGCGCCCGCGACGATCACCGCAAGCAGCGCCAGCGGATCGAGCCGGGCGGATCCGGTTGCGCTCTTCGTTTCGCCGGGCGGCGGCTGGTAGAGGGTGATCAGCAGAATGCCGATCGCGCTCAGGCTACCTGCCACGAGAAACACCGCACCGGCGCCGTAGGCGGTGCCGATCGCCGGCAGTACCAGCAGCGAGATCGCAACGCCGGCCGGCCAGGAATTGACGAAGATCGCCATCGCGGTCGCGATCTCCTTTCCCGCGAACCAGTCGGTGCCCATCTTGGTGAGCTGCACCGTCAGCAGCACGCCGCCGGCCCCGGCGACGAGCCGCCCAGCCATCTGCCAGCCCCAGATTTCGGTGGTGGCCATGACGAGGCTGCCCGCCGTCATCAGCAGCAGCGCCGCGATCGTCGTCGGCTTGTCGCCGAGCGCCCGGCCGATCGCACCGCCCGGCAGCGCCAGCACGACGCCCGGCGTGAAATAGAGTCCGATCAGGATGCCGATATCGGCAAGGCCGACGCCGAAGCGCGTCTGAAGCAGTGGTGCGACCGCGGCCACGCTCTGAAACTGGAACGCGATGGTGAGGCGAACAACGAACAGGATCGCAAGAATGCCCCAGCGATTGCGCAACGCTTCATCTCCCATGCCCTCGGTCGAAGGTGCGGTGGGGAGGAAAGAGAGTCAACCCGCCGCTCTCTTCGTCGCGCGCTGATAGAGCAGGCACAGCAGCGCCAGCAACACCGCGGCCGACAGGCCGAGCGACCAGTGAATGCCGATCGCCGCACCAAAGACGCCGACGGTGATGCCGCTGAAGGCCCTCATGCCAAGTCCCGCCATGTTGTAAAGGCCGACGACGCGGCCGCGGATGTCGGCCGGCGCGTTCAACTGCACCAGTGCCTGCGCCATGGTGTTGAACGACAGTTCGAAGAAGCCGGCGAAGAACAGCAGCGCGATCGCGATCGGATAGATCCGCACCGCGGCAAAGCCCAGCAGCGCCACACTCCAGAGCATCGCAAGCATGATCGCCGTGCGCGGCGTGCCCTTCAGGCGGCCCCAGGATTCCAGCGCGATGCCCGCGAGCAGCGCGCCGCCGGCATCGGCCGCGAGCAGCACGCTGTAGGAGATACCGGGATCGCCATGGCCGAGATCGCCGGCGAAACCCGGCATCTGGGCGTGATAGGCATTGCCGATCATGAATGAGGTGAGGCCGGCGAGCCAGATCATGGCGGTCAATATCGGTTGCGTGCCGATGGCGGGCATCGTGTCGACAATGTCGGCGAAGCCGCGCATGGCGAAGCGCCGGACCGCAACGCTGCCGTCGCGCAGAGGTGCCCAGAACAGCCACAGCAGCATCGGCAGATAGAACAGCGTGTTGAAGATGATGCCGTGCGAGGTGCCGAGCGTCAGCATGATGACGCCGCCGACCGCGGGGCCGACCAGGATGCCGAGATAGCGCGCCATCGCGTTGAGCCGCACCGCGCTCGGCAGGTCGGCGGGGGCGACGAGGTCATAGAGCAGCAGCTGGTTCGGCGTCTGCCAAAGCACGCCGGCGCAGCCATGGATCACCAGCAGCAGCATCGCATGCCACATCTGGATCGTGTCGGTGATGAAGAAGAAGCCCCAGCCGGCGGACGCGGTGATGAACAGCAGCATGCCGCACTGGATGATGCGGCGCGGATCGTAGCGGTCCGCGAGCCCGCCGACCACGACCGAGAACAGCAGGAACGGCAGCCAGTGCGACAGCACGGCAAAACCACCCAGCGTCGGCGAGTGAAATTTCTGGAACACCACCCAATAGCTGATCACGTGCTCGATGTTGTCCGCCATCATCGCCAGCACGTAAGCCGTGAACTGGAGCCGATACGGAACGGACTTCATCGCCGCGAACGACCCGGAGGCAGCGACGGGATTTTGAGGCTGGGGATTCAAGGGGCACCTGGGTGGGACCGCTTCGGAGTTACACGTTCGCTCGCAGTCGCTCAAGACTATTGGGTGCGCTTGGACAGCAGCCATGCACTGCTGCCGCATACTTCGCCGCCATCCTGGGCTGCGCGCTCTTGCGCGCCTCCAGGGATGACGGCGGTGGTTGTGGCGCGCACCGTAGCCCGGATGGAGCGAAGCATAATCCGGGACCACCGGCCCCGCATTCCGCGTCGCTCCATGCGGGCTACAAGCTGCCGCGCCACCTTGGCACGCGCGCCCATCTCACATACGCTTCATCCCAGCCCGCATCATGATCCATAACAGACGGGCACCGAGGAAAACCCATGCAAGAGATCCGCGTCTGCACCCACGCCGGACCGGGCAGCGAGCCCGTCATCAAGACCGTGCCGTGGCCGAAGGTCGGCAGGAAGGGCGCGCTGCTCAAGGTCGGCGCCTGCGGCGTCTGCGGCACCGATCTGCATATTTTGAAAGGTCACTGGCCGAAGCCGCTGCCGTGGCCGTTCACGCTCGGGCACGAGATCGGCGGTGTCATCGTCGAATGCGGCGAGGAGTTCACTGAGGACTTCATGAGCAAGCCGCTCAAGGTCGGATCGAAGGTGATGATCCCGCCGCTGATGCCGTGCGGACAGTGCTACTACTGCATCCACTATCCGCAGACCGCCAACAAGTGCCTGACGCCGGTCTATTACGGCCGCTATCTCGGCTTCGACAAGGCGCCGCATATGTGGGGCGGCTGGGCCGAGTATGTCTACGTCGATCTCGACATGCTGCCGGGCACCAAGATCTACAAGCTGCCCGACGACATGTCGCTGCGGTTGGGCGCGCTGTCGGAGCCGCTGACGTCCTGCATTCGCGCCTTCAACCGCGCGACCCGCGCCGGCGGTTTTTCCTGGGGCGACACGGTGGTGATCCAGGGCTCGGGCTCGATCGGCATTCTCGCGGTCGCGGCGGCACGCGAGATGGGAGCAGGGCGCGTGATCTGCGTCGGTGCGCCCGAGGAGCCGCGGCTCAAGCTCGCGCGCGAGTTCGGCGCGGAGGCGACCGTGAACATCGAAGAGCTGAAATCGCCGCAGGAGCGAACCGCGCGCGTGCGCGAGATCGTCGGCGGCTTCGGCGCCGATCTCGTGATGGATTGCTCGGGCCATCCGACCGCCGGCCCCGAGGGCATCGAGATGCTGCGCGACGGCGGCACCTATGTCGAGATGGGCCAGTTCACCGACGCGGGCTCGATCGAGACCTCGTGGCACCGCATCTGCACCAAGGACCTCAACGTGCTCGGCTCCTGGGGTTTCACCGGCAATGATCTCCCGCTCGGCGTCGACATGCTCTATCGCACCCGCGACAAATATCCCTGGCTGAAGATGCAGACGATCTATCCGTTCACGGAGGAGGGCGTCGCGCAGGCGGTCAAGGACGCGATGGCGATGAAGACGGTGAAATCGACTATCCTGCCGTGGCCGGAATTGGTGGAATGAAGTTGTAGCCCGGGTGGAGCAGAGCGCAATCCGGGGCCATCAGACCCACATTTCGCTTTGCTCCTTGCGGGCTACAAGCTGGTAATTTGGAATAAAGACGAGATGACAGACGCGCCGAACCGCACCCGCTCTCCCTTTCGCGCCATCCGCGCGATCGATTACACCGTCATCTTCGTGCGCGACATGGCCGCGATGCGCCGCTTCTACGAGGATGTCCTCGCGCTGTCCCTGTTGCGCGAACTGTCGCCGAACTGGATCGAGTACGGCCTGGGCCCCCACACGCTGGCGCTGGCAAGGCCGAGCCGGACCTCGGCCGATGCGCCGACGCCCGCAGGCAGCGCCTCGCTGCAACTGGCCTTCAAGGTCGCGCCGGCCGAAGTCGATGCCTGCGCCGACGAACTCGTGCGGCAGGGCGTGGCACTGCTTTCGCCACCGACGAACCAGTCGTTCGGACATCGCACGCTGTTCTTTCGCGATCCCGACGGCAATTTGTTGGAGATCTATGCCGAGATCTGAGCCGCCCAAAAGGTTCCACCCGAAATCCCCGACTAATTCACACCGGGGTGAAACTTAAGCCTGAGTTCCTGCTTTCAGTTCGCAGGAGAGGCATGTTGAAGCGAATCCTGAAACCCGTCACTTACGTCCTGGCCGCCGTCTACTTCCTGGTGGATGCGGTCTTCATGTCCGTCGCGCGACCGATCGCGCGCTGGATCGGGCGGCATTTCAAATTCAGGCGGTTGCGCGACTGGATCAGGTCGCTGCCGCCTTATCCCTCGCTCGCTCTGTTCTCCGTGCCCGTCATCATTCTGGAGCCGATCAAGCCGCTGGCGGCGTATCTGGTTGCGACCGGCCAGTTCCTGAGCGGTGTCGCGGCCTTCGTCGGCTGCGAATTGCTCAAGCTCGTGCTGGTCGAGCGCCTGTTCCATCTCACGCGCGACAAGCTGATGCGGATTCCCGCGTTCGCCTGGGCCTACGGCAAGTTTGCGGAGATGAAGGCGTGGCTGGAAGCAACCGAGGCTTGGCGCGCCGTCCGCGCCCTGGCCCGTACGGCAAAGGACTTCGTGGCGCGGGTGAGGGCAAAACTGGCCGGCGGTGTCGCCAGGCTGGCGACCTCCAGGGACTAGCGTCGACCTCTATGCGAGCTTACGGGTCGCTGCCGTGGCCTTGTCGCCGGTGTTCGGCGTGCCGGTCGGCTCGATCAGCATCAGGTGAACCTCCTCGCGCGCCACTGGCCGGTGCTCGACACCCTTCGGCACGACATAGAGTTCGCCCGGACCGAGCGTCACGGTACGATCCCGCAACTCGATGTCGAGAAGACCTTTCAGGACCAGAAAGAAATCGTCGGTGTCGTCGTGCTTGTGCCAGGTGAATTCGCCCTTCACCTTCACCACCATCACGTCGCAATCGTTGAAGGTCGTGACCGTTCGCGGCGACCAGTGATCCTCGAAGGTCGCGAGCTTGTCGGCGAGCGATATGCTGTCGGCCATGTGTCCCCATTTGCTGTTCCTTGCGGCACGATTTGGGATCGAATGGCGGATACGGCAAGGCCGGCTATTTGACATGTCCGGTCAGCATGGCCTGCGCCCAATCCGGACGGCCGTTGGCGAGCGCCTGTGCGGATGCGGCGTCCCAGTCGTAGTCCAGTGCCAGCATTTCGACCTGCCAGCCCCTTTGCCGCTTGGTGAGGATCGCATAGCGCGCATGCGGCGAGCGGTGTTCGAGGCTTGGGGCAAAAGGGATGTCGGCGAAGACCGGGCAGCCGACGCTGCCGGGATTGAGAACCAGACAATCGCCAGGCCCTTGAACCGCCGCCTGGCGGTGGCTGTGGCCGCACAGCACGACGCGGGCTGCCGGCGCGCTCGACAGGCGCGCGGTCAGCACCTCGCGGCGGGCCGGCACGAATCGGCCGTCCTCGAGTCCTTCTTCCAGCAGGCACGTCACATCGTCGTCGGGCGTGCCGTGGCAGGCCAGGATGCCGTCGTCCAGCTGGATCCGGGAGGGCAACACGTGGAGCGTGCGGCGCTGCTCCGCGGTCAATGCTTTGCGCGCGAACAGACCGGCCGGTGAGAGCTTGTCGTCCGGAAACTCCTCAATCCAGCGATCGTGGTTGCCGCGCACCGTCGGCAACGACAGCGACTGCAGGGCTTCGAAGGTTTCCTTCGGCCAGAGCGGGCTGGTGACGCAATCGCCGAGATTGACGGTCCGATCGACGCCGCGCGCCTTGATGTCGGCCAGCACCGCCTCCAACGCTGCGAGGTTGCCGTGGATGTCGGAAATGACTGCCAATCGCATCGTCGTGCTCCCCATGCTGCCTTGCCTGAACTTGACTTTGCCAGGTTGCCGACCTGTCTAGCATCGGGCGAGGCGACATTCATCAACTGGCTGCGCATGTGAGCGTGGCGGCTGCTGCTTGCATCCTGTCTCGTTCAGGCGCGCGACACATGCGCCGAAACGCACTGCCAGCGTCCATCGCGGAATTGCCAATCGTCCGTGTAGCGGCCAGCGCCTTCGCTGCCATCAGGCTTGCGATAGCTGGTGCGGGCGTGGATGATGGCGAAGTCCCCGAGGACGCGAATGATCACGTCGTGCTCGCGAATGTCGCGCACCGTCGAGCCGCGGCCGATCTGCTCCAGGAATGCGGACCGGTCGATCAGCGTGCCGTCCGGATTGGTGTTGCGGAAGTCCGGCGCCAGATGGGCGTCGAACCAGGTAACGTCGGCTTCGTCAACGGAACGGACGTAGTTGCGGTTGAGATCGGCCAATACGGCCTCCGCCGTCTTGTCGCTGGACATCCTTGTTCACCTCTTCGCCTGCTCGTGCGGGTTACCGCGATTGTCCTGGGAGTCTGACGCAATTTGTCAGCCGGGTGCTTCGGTCTCGACCGAACGATGCCAGATCGGCATTCCCGATCTTATTTGACCGCAATGACGGAGAGGATGCCAATCCTTCTGGTCTTCTGGCTGCGAGGTGCCAGTCCAGAACGATATCGCCCGAGCCTGATCGAGGTGGCGGCAAAAATCCGCTGCAACCTTCAGGCGCGGTGCTTTCCGCCAAGCCATGCATCAAAGCCATGGTGATTTCCGAACGCTTGGCGTAAAGAGCGGCCAAATCAAATCCTGCGTACGGCCGGGCCGATTGCCGCGCACGCAGCTCAGGTCCGCCGGTCACCGTTCCGCGCCTGAATTAACCAAGGTTCTTCATCCCGTGTCTCTCCCGGCCCTGACCCCGCCGCTCGCCCGTGCTTTGGCCGAGCGGAACTATGATTCACTGACCCCCGTCCAGCTCGCCGTGCTCGCCCACGAAGCCACCGGCCGCGACCTGCTGGTCTCGGCCCAGACCGGCTCCGGCAAGACCGTCGCGTATGGACTGGCCATCGCCAGGAATCTTCTCGACGACGCCGAACAGTTTGGCCCTGCGGCCGCGCCGCTCGCCTTGATCGTGGCGCCGACCCGCGAGCTGGCCATGCAGGTTCAGCGCGAGCTCGCATGGCTCTACGGGCATGCCGGCGGACGCGTCGTCTCCTGCGTCGGCGGCATGGATCCGCGCCGCGAGCAGCGCGAGCTCGCGGCCGGCGCGCACATCGTCGTCGGCACGCCCGGCCGTCTGTGCGATCATTTGCGCCGCGGCCGTCTCGATATCTCGGAGCTCACGGCGGTCGTCCTCGACGAGGCCGACGAGATGCTCAATCTCGGCTTTCGCGAGGACATGGAGTTCATTCTCGAGACCACGCCCGAGTCGCGCCGCACGCTGCTGTTCTCGGCGACGTTTCCGCGCGGCATCGTGGCGCTGGCCAAGCAATATCAGCGCGACGCCTTCCGCATCGAGGTTGCCGGCGACGCAGGCGGTCACGCCGACATCGAATACCGCGCCATCCGGATCGCGCCCGCCGATGCCGAGCACGCCGTCGTCAACGTGCTGCGCTTCTACGAGGCGCCGAGCGCGCTGGTGTTCTGCAGCACGCGCGATCACGTCAGGCATTTGCAGGCAGCGCTCCTGGAGCGCGGCTTCTCCGTGGTCGCGCTGTCGGGCGAATTGACCCAGAACGAACGGACCATGGCGCTGCAGTCGCTGCGCGACGGGCGTGCCCGGGTATGTGTCGCGACCGACGTCGCCGCCCGCGGCATCGATTTGCCGAGCCTCGACCTCGTCATCCATGCCGATCTGCCCAACGACGCCGAGGTCATGCAGCATCGCTCCGGCCGCACCGGACGCGCGGGCCGCAAGGGGACGAGCGTGCTGCTGGTGCCGCCGGCGCGCCGCCGGCGCGCGGAGCTGCTGCTCAATCTCGCGGGCGTCGATGCCGATTGGGGCACGGCGCCGCAGGCGGACGAGATCCGCAAGCTCGACCATGATCGCATGAAGGACGTGCTGTTCACCGAGGAGACGACCGCCGACGATCTTGCGCTGGCGCAGGCTCTGCTGGCGGAACGGCCGGCCGAGGACATCGCGGCCGCGCTGGCGCGGCTCTATCGCGCGCGGCTGCCGTCGCCCGAAGACATCATCGATCCCGGCGAACGGCCTGCCCGGTCACGCGACGATCGCGGCCGTGACAAATTTCAGGGCAGGGGCGAGGGCGGCGACGATCGTCCCGGCAAGCCCCGGCCGAAACCGGGCAAGGGGTCGGCGAAGCATGTGATGGCGGAGGGCAGCGTCTGGTTCCGCGCCGCGATCGGGCGGCGCAAGAACGCCGAGGCGCGCTGGCTGTTGCCGATGATCTGCCGCCGCGGCGGCATCGACAAGCGCGACATCGGCGCTATCAAGATCATGGACACCTCGACCGAGTTCGAGATCTCCGAGCGGGTCGCCGAATCCTTCGCCGCCAAGGTCAAGCGCCCGGACAAGGAAGACAGCATCCGCATCGAAGCGATGACGGATGCGCCGCAGCGGCAGGCGCCTGCGGAAGAGCGCTCACATCCGCCCCGGCGCGAGCGGGACGATGGCGATCATCGCGACCGCCGCGACGATCGCCCGCGCGAGGCCCGCGACTTCAAGCCGCGCGGCAAGGCGATCGGCGAGCGCAGCCCGGGCTTCAACGACGCGCCTGCGTTCGGAAAGAAAAAGAAGCACAAGAACAAGCCCGGCCATGCGGAGCCGTCAGTCACGCCGTGGGCCGCGAAGGGCGCGGGCGGCAAGAAGCCGAAGAAGAAAAAGCACCGCGGCTGAACCGCTGCCCTTCAATGCAGACAATGATGATGCCGCCGGCTTGCACCGGCGACATCATCCGAACAATCAGGTTCGGGCTTAGCGGCCGCCGCCGCCACCGCCACCACCCCCTCCGCCGCCGCCACCGCCTCCGCCGGCGTCACGCATCGACGAGCTGTAGCGGGGATCGCTCTGCTTCATGTAGGTGGGCGAGGTGTCGAGAGGGACGGTGCGGGCGCGGCGTCCGCCCTGCTGCGATCCTTCCATGATTCCGGTGCAGCCTTCGAAGAACGCGGTGTCGCAGCCATAAGTCCGGTACTGCGCCGCGTTGGCACTGGTCGCGCTGAATGCGGCCGTCGCAGCGAACGCCATCAAGGCAAGTTTCGGCAATGTGAGTTTCATCGAAATTCTCCAGTCTCGGTTTCGGCGAGACCAGAACGGCCCGCACGGTTCTTCGACGGAAGCCGGATACAGGTGGTTCGAGGCGAGGCTTCACGCCCGCGTGAGCCGGGCCGGGACGTTACGTCGCAGCCAGAGCGCGCAGCATATAGGTCGCGTTGTCGCCGTAGGACGCAAGCTTCGCGCGCAGGCCCGCATCGGCTTTGACCGGATGGAAGCCGAGACGCTCCCACAGCGGCCGCGTGGCGTAGACCGAAACCAGAGCCAGCGTTGCGATCCCGGATGCGTGCGCCAGCTGCGCGATGTCGGCGGCATAATCGCGCGCAACGCCGCCGCGAAAATCAGGCAGCACGGCAACGTCGTGGATGTAGAGACAGTCGGCATCGCCAGGCAGTCGTTCGAGCAAGCTGTCGAGCGGCGGAACGTGATGCAGATTCCAGGGATGCGCCAGCCCGTAGCCGGCGATCGTATCGCCTGCGACGAGCACGCGGCTACCGGCCGGATAGAGCTTTATCTTGTCGGCAAAGACTTCGGACCGTTCGTGCAGCTCAGGATGGATCCGTGCCGCGATCGCGACGATCGCGCGCAGGTCGGATGCGTGCGCGGGGCGCCAATGCGGCTTGCTCATCTCGATCCGTCGTTCCGTCTCATGCCATCCAGTTTATTCCGCTGGTGAGCGAGGCGCAGCGAAAAATATCTTTGCCGTCGTTTCAGGAATACGAGGCGGCGTGCGGCGTCCTACCTCGTGCAAGCCAATTGCATGACAGGAGATATCATGACGTCCTCGATCCGCCTCGCGCTCACGCTCGCCGTTTCGCTCGCGATCGTTCCCGCAGCCTTCGCCGCGCCGCCGACCAAGACCGGCAAGACCGACAAGGGCAACGTGCTCACCGACGCCAAGGGCATGAGCCTCTACACCTTCGACAAGGATGCGGACGGCAAGTCGGCCTGCAACGGCCCGTGCGCGACCAACTGGCCGGCGCTGAAGGCCGAGGCCAGCGATGCGGCCGCCGACGGCTACACCATCATCACCCGCGACGATGGCTCCAAGCAGTGGGCGCACAAGGGCAAGCCGCTCTACACCTTCGCCAAGGACACCAAGCCCGGCGACGTCACCGGCGACGGCTTCCTGAACGGCGCCTGGCACCTGGCGATGCCGTAAGACTCCCGTGCTCCGGACGCAGCGCAGCGCTTCTTCAGCGGTGCGCTGCAGAGCCGGGACACGAGACTATCTCAGCCCCTCATACACCATCAGCCCGCGTGCGATCTGCAGCTTGCGGATCGCGCGGGGCAGCAGCTTCTCCGGCTGGTGCAGATAGCGCCAGGAGGTGAGGGTGAAGTCCGAGAGCGCGCCGCAGGCATCGTCGAACGGCGCGAGCACGCCGGTCACGCTGACGGGCGTATGCGGACGCGCGTTGAAGGGCAGCAGCAGCAGTTCGAGATGCGCCTTGCTGCCGTCCTCGCGCGCGGCGGTGACGCCGGCGATGGCACCTAACGCCTCGTCGGCGACGATGGTCGTGATTTCCTCGATCTCGCGACGGCTCGCCGCGTTGAACAGCGCGGCGAAACTGGCGTCCTTGAGATCGGCGCCCGCCAGCGCGCAGACGCGCGTGCCGGCGACGCGGAACGGGAAGCCGAGGTTCGGCTCGCAGGACAGCACGAAGATATCGCCGAGCAGGCCGCGGACGGCCGCCGGATCGATATCGGCCCGGTCGGGGGCCCGCGCAGTGCCGCGCTTCTTGTCCCAATACGCGAAGAACTCGCGGCTCGATGGATGCTTCATGACTAACGCTCGCCCGGGGTGCAGCCTCGCGGGACAGACCTGTCCCGCTTCAGTGCATCCGCGATCCCCTTGTTGTTGTGCAGGAGGGGATTTGCAGCGTCCATGCCGCGGGGGCGCTTTTGCCCTCGTTAAGCCGGTCTTTGCGTCGTTAACGTTAAATTAACTATGCGCTTCCCGCCCGCGTCGCGGCTGTTAAGGTGATCGCGGTCGCAAGCCTCGCCGCTTTCATCCAGGTTCTCGGCGGGGCCTGTACACAGGCGTCAAACAGTTTGGCCACGGGCCGGGGAGGGGTGGGGATACACCTTCATTCCTCTGGTCGCGAAGGCCGACACGGACAGGCGGGGCTTTCCCAGGGCCCCGCCTTTTCCTTTTGCGCCCTTGCGCAAAGCCGGCAAAGCCGACTATCTCCAAGTGGTCGCTCCGATCGCGCTGAAAGCGAAGCTGCCTTGGATTCCCCGCCCAATTCTCCGCCGCCGGATTCTCAGCCGGACATGCCGGTTCTCCATGAGGAGCCGCCGCGCGAGCCGATCCTGACGCTGCCGGGCGCGCTGACCGCCTATATCGTGCTGCTGGCGGTGATCCATCTGCGCGTACTGCTGCCGCCGGAGCTGGAGAACTGGACCATCGACGTGTTCGGCTTCATCCCGAAGCGCTACGATTCCTCGCTGCTGAATCTGGAGATCCCCGGCGGGGCCGGCGCCAAGGTCTGGAGCTTTGTCACCTATTCGCTGCTGCACGCCAATCTGACCCATCTCGGCTTCAACGTGCTGTGGCTCCTGCCGTTCGGCAGCGCGCTGGCGCGGCGCTTCGGCGCGGTCCGGTTCTTCCTGTTCCTGGCGGTGACGGCGGCGGCCGGTGCGCTCGCCCATCTCGTCACCCATGAGCATGCGGTGGCGCCGATGATCGGTGCTTCGGCCTCGGTGTCCGGCGCGATGGCGGCCGCGATCCGCTTTGCCTTCGTCCGCGGCAGCTTCCTGTCGTTCAACCGATCGGACGCCGATACCGCCGCGAGGGTTCCCGCGCTGCCGCTGGCGCGCGCGCTGCGCGACGGCCGCGTGGTCGGCTTCCTCGCGGTGTGGTTCGGCGTCAACATCATCTTCGGTGTCGGCGCCATCGGCGTGGATTCCGAAACCACGAGCGTCGCCTGGCAGGCGCATATCGGCGGCTTCTTCGCGGGGCTGTTGCTGTTCGCGCTGTTCGATCCCGTGCCGCGCGTGCGAAACGATGATGCTGCGGATGCGTCATCACAGGACGTTTCAGACCGTATCTGAAGCGGCGCTTGCGACGCAGCCCGAATTCATCCATCATTCTCGTCAAGAATGTTCCGAAGCGACGACAAGCCGCGCGAGCATGATCCGGAAACGTGTGAGCGGTTTTCCGGCAAGATCATGCTCAAAAAGATGCGGCAATGCTTCGCAAAGCGCACGAGCGTGAAACCGGCGCTGTAACTGTTAGTTGAAGACTCGCGAACAAGTCCGGACCGCCCAACGAGGCGGCCGGGTCCGATTCAGGGAGGCGACAATGACGGTACGTTCCATTCTCAATACCAAGGGCCACCAGATCATGAGCGTCGAGCCCGGCGCCAAGCTCGCTGCTGCGATCAAGCTGCTCGGCGAAAAGAAGATCGGCGCGGTGCTGGTGATGAATCAGAGCCGGCTGGAAGGCATCCTGTCCGAGCGCGACATCGTGCGCGTGCTCGGCGAGCGCGGCGCCGGCGCGCTCGAGGAGCCAGTCTCCCAGGTCATGACCCGCAAGGTCGTCACCTGCAAGGAGACCGACACGGTCGCCGAGCTCATGGAGATGATGACGACAGGCAAGTTCCGTCATCTGCCCGTGATCGACAGCGGCAAGGTGGTCGGCCTGATCTCGATCGGCGACATCGTCAAGCGCCGCGTCCAGGAATTCGAGAGCGAGCAGGAAGCCCTGCGCGACTACATCAAGACGGCCTAAGGCATGATCCGGAAAAGTGCGAAGCGGTTTTCCGGAAAGATCATGCGCAAACAACAACCTAAAGCGCGATGACAATTCATCCAGATCTCATTGCGCTTTAGTCTACTCGGCCGCTTTGGGCGCGCCGCCCTCGGCTGCCGGCGCCAGCACGTCGATCGCTTCGTGGATCGACTCCAGCGCGCGCTCGGCAGCGCGGGTGCCGTGGGCGATCAGGTCTTCGGAGCGGTGGAAGTCGAACCAGCCGAACTGGCCGACCCGTGGCGTGATCAGCAGGTCGGGCGGATCGCCGGCGAGGCGGGCGCGGGTGATGCGGTCCTGCATGATGTTGAAGGCATCGATCATCACCGAGGAGATGCCGGGACGTCCGGCGCTGCCGAAGAACTCGCGCTTCATCGTTTTCTCCGCCGAGAACAGGCGTGGAAAGCGCCGCTTGGCGGTCGTTTCCTCGGGCTCGGCTGCGACCGGCGCAGGCATCGCGCCATGCGCATAGATCGTCGTGGAATGGGTGAAGATATCGCTGGAAAGATTTGCGGCGATGACGATTTCGGCGCCGAGCGCGCGGGCGGCCGAGACCGGCACCGGATTCACCAGCGCGCCGTCGACCAGCCAGCGGTCGCCGATCAGGATCGGCTGGAAGATGCCGGGCAGCGCATAGGAGGCGCGCATCGCGTCGACCACGCGGCCGTGCGTCAGCCAGATCTCGTGGCCGGTGCGGACCTCGGTCGCGACGCTGGCGAACTTGATCGGCAGGTCTTCGATCAGGGTCTGGCCGATCGCCTCCTCGAGACGGGTGGCGAGCTTCTCGCCGCCGAGCAGGCCGGAGCCGTTGAGGCGGATGTCGAGATAGCCGAGGATGTTGCGCATGCCTTGCAGGCTTTTGCCCCACTCTTCGAACGTGTCGAGCCGGCCGGCCGCATGAAGGCCGCCGACCACCGCGCCGATCGAGGTGCCGACCACGACGTCGGGCACGATGCCGTTGGCAATCAGGGTTCGCAAGATTCCGATATGGGCAAAGCCGCGAGCCGCGCCGCCGCCGAGAGCGAGGCCAATGATCGGCTTGCGCGTGGTTCCAAGGCCGATCTTCTCGCCACTGGAGCCGTTCGCGCCCCGACCCTTCAAGATATCAAGCACCGAAAACTCTCCTACGACGCGGCCAGCCCCAATCATCAGACTAGGCACCGCACTGGCACTCCGCCATATCAGCGGCGAAGCATGGTTTATGCCTTTGGGAAGGACGCGGGGCAGGAGTATGGCGGGGGGCGGTTGCCACTGTTCTAATCACGCAGCCGTCAATCGGGTTCCACAAACCCGCCGGGACCGTATTTCCTGGGGTATCAGAGGCTTGAATTTGCCGCGTTTTCGGTGAAAAGCAGGTGGCATGACACGCGGGGGTGACGGCATCATCGGATGGCGGCGCAGCGGCAGGCTGCTGCCGGCGCTGGTCCTTGCTGCGTGTCTCGCGATCACAGGCCGGAACGCTGCCCAGGCGCAGCTTTTCTCCGATCGGCCGCCGCCGGTGCCGCCGGCCTCGGTGCCGGAGCCTGGCGGAGCGGTCAGCCTCGCACCGCCTTCGGGCCCCGGCGCTGCGCCCCCGAGCCTGCCGCCGACCCTGATGCAGCCGAACACGCCCAGCATGCCGCCGCCGGCAGTCTCGACCGTGCCGGCCGCCCCGCCGCTCAACGCGGCCGTGCCCGGCCAGGGCGTGCTGTCGCTGACCGCGAAATACGGCAAGGATTCTCCCGCGATCAACAGCGGCCTGGTCTGGCGCGTATTCGCCGACCGCCCCGATGAGAACGGCACCTTCAAGCTGATCCGCGAAGATCGCAGCGCCACCCCCAACATCGTGCTGCCGCCCGGCAACTACGTCGTGCACGTCGCCTTCGGGCTCGTCAGCGCGGTGCGCACCGTCAGCCTCAAGGCCGAGACCGACCGCGAGTCCTTTGTGCTCCCGGCCGGCGGCTTGCGCATCGAGGGCCGGGTCGGCACCAGCCGCATTCCACAGAACCAGATTTCGTTCGCGATCTACAAAGGCAGCCAGTTCGAGTCCGGCGAGCGCGCCTCGCTGGTGCCGAACGTCGCCGCCGGCGACGTCGTGCTGATCCCCGAGGGCACCTACTACATCATCTCCAATTACGGCGACGCCAACTCGGTGGTGCGCTCGGACATTCGCGTCCAGGCCGGCAAGCTCACCGACGTGACCATCACCCACCGCGCTGCGGTAATCACGCTGAAGCTCGTCAGCGACAAGGGCGGCGAGGCGCTCGCCAACACTGCCTGGTCGGTGCTGACCCCCGGCGGCGACGTCATCAAGGAATCGATCGGCGCTTTCCCGCGCGTCGTGCTCTCCGAGGGCGAGTACCGCGCCATCGCCAAGAACGAGGGCAAGGTCTACGAGCGCGGCTTCAACGTCGTGAACGGCGTCGACGGCGAAGTGGAAGTCGTCGCGCGCTAGCGTGCTTGCTGCAATGCCGCATGGTCCATATGCAGTCGGTGGCCAGGCTGTAGATCCCGCGTGATGCTTCTCACACAGCGCATGAACGTTCTACCTCCAAATACCTCTGTCATGTCAGTGTAAGAGTGAGTAGGAACTCACCACCTTAACCTCATCCGTTAGGTTGATGACGGGCTTTGTCAGCGCTACCAAGCTACGTCTCGAGGGCTCATGGAACACCGGCGGTGGCCGCTTATTCCAACCGTCGTCACGACGCTGTCGACACCCCGCAAGTGCCGGTGCAAGATACGTATTTCCGATAATCAATTTTATTCTCTTTCGGTCCTGCTGGGTTATATGTCGAGCATCCGTCATACGGGGGAGGCCGGAGCAAGGCATGTGTACGTCTTGCGGGACCGGCAGGAGCAGGGGACCAAGCCCGTCGGCATGTATGAAGTGATCCTCACCAGGCGTAAGCGGTTTGGCTGGCGATGGCAGGTGTGCGACCAGTCCGGCAAGATCTTTGCCGATGGCTTCGAGCGCACGCGGCCGTCCGCCAAATACCATGGCGAGCGCGCGCTGTTCTTCCTGTTGTCGCAGGCCTACCTGCATAACCGCTTCGCAGCGTCGAGCGAGGATTAGCGGCGTGGCTCTGTAGCCCGGATTGCGCTTCGCTCCATCCGGGCTACGAGATCTCACACATCCACCACCAGCTTGCCCTTTGCCGCGTGATCGCGGATCAGCGCATAGGCATCGCTGATAGTCTCCAGCGTGAAGCGCCTGGCATCGAGTAGCGGCATCAGCTTGCCGGCTTCGACGAGGCGCGTTGCTTCCGCCATGATCTCCCCGTGATGCGCACGGCCTTCGCCAGACAGCAGCGGCAGCAGCGTGAACACGCCGGAATAGCTGGCGGCGCGGAATGACAGTGGCGCAAGCGCGTGGGTGCCCCAGCCGAGCGCACTGACGACGTGGCCGAAGCGGCGCACGGCTTCGAATGACGCGTCGAGCACCTTGCCGCCGACGGTGTCGTAGACGATGTCGAAGCCGCGGCCGCCGGTCAGCTCCGCGACGTAGGTCTCGACCGCGGTGCCGCGATCGACGAAGACCGCGCCAAAGCCTTCGATGGTGGCACGCTGCGAGGCCGAGCCGGTCGCGAACACGTCCGCCCCGAAGGCGCGCGCGATCTGGATCGCAACGTGGCCGACGCCGCCCGCGCCGCCATGGATCAACACCTTCTGGCCGGCTTTCAGCGAGGCGCGGTCGATCAAGCCCTCCCATGCCGTGATGACGATGAGGGGGAGAGCGGCCGCCTCGCGCATGCTGAGATTGGCGGGCTTCAATGCCAGCAGATCGGCATCGGCGGCAGCGAATTCGGCGAGCGATCCCTGCACGCCGCCGACGCCACCGGTCATGCCATAGACCTCGTCGCCCGGCTTGAAGTGCGAGACCTCGCGCCCGGTTTGCTCGACCACGCCGGCGAGATCGATGCCGGGGATCGCCGGCAACGGATGACGCGCATGCGCGGCCGCGCCGGCGTGGATCTTGGTGTCGAGCGGATTGACCCCGCTGGCGCGGACCCGCACCAGCACCTCGCGCGGGCCGATGTCGGGCGTGGAGATGGTCGAGAGCCGCAGCGGCGCGTTGTGGGTCTCGAGCAAGGCCGCGCGCATCGTCGATTGCTTCGTCATGATCGCCTTGCTCCGTTGTCGGCCTCCAATATGCCCATGAATTTTTGCATGGGAAGAAACAAGGATGTACGATAATTGTGCGTTTTTGTATGAGGCCTCCCCATGGACTGGAGCGACCTGCGCATCTTCCTGGCGATTGCGCGCGAAGGCACGCTCGGCGCTGCCGCGCGAAAGATCGGCCAGACCCAACCGACCATGGGCCGGCGGTTGCGCGCGCTCGAGACCGCGTTGGGCCAGACCCTGTTCCAGCGCACCGCTGACGGCTTTGTCCTCACTGACGAGGGGACGGCCGTGCTGCGTCACGCCGAGCGCATCGAGGAGGAGGCAATCGCGCTTGAACGCCACGCCTCCGGCGCGGAGACTGAACTCGACGGATTGCTCCGCCTGTCGTCGTCGGACTGGTTCGGCACGGTGATGCTGTCGCCTGTCATCGCCGCCTTCGGCAAGCGTCATCCCAGGGTGACCGTCGAGCTTCTTACGGACGCGCGGCTCTACAGCCTGCCGCGGCGGGAGGCCGATCTCGTCTTCCGCATCAAGCCGTTCGATGAGCCGGAAGTGATCTCGCGAAAGCTGTTGCACATTCCCTACGCGCTCTACGGCAGGAAGGGCAGCAAGCCGCCACGTGCCGGCCACGGCAGTGGCGCACGCGTCGTGACCATGAATGCCGAATTCGCCGACATGCCCGACGCAGTCTGGCTGAAGCGCACTTTGCCGAAGGCGGAGATCGCCTCGCGCAGCAACAATCGCCAGGCGCAGGCCGAGCTTTGCGCTGCCGGCGGCGGGTTCGCCGTGCTGCCGCGTCCGCTCGGCGATCGCGACCGGCGGCTGGTCGCGCTCGACATCGGCGCGAGCCCGCCCGGGCGCGATACCTTTGTCGGCTATCACCGCGATCTCAGGCGGCTGGCGCGATTGCGTGCATTGCTGGATCTGGTGATCGAGAAGCTGGCAGGGTGAGGTCTCGTAGGGTGGACTAGCCGGAGGCTGCGCGAAGCGCAGTCACCGGTGTAATCCACCTCTTGTGTATCCTTAGCGGCAGACTTGGTGGGTTACGCCTACGGCTAACCCACCCTACGAAGCGGTGGGCCACAATCCCTTGCGTTGCCCGACGGGCAAAACATCCACCCGCCGGTCAACCCGTCGCGCGCAAAATATTCCACTTTACCGAAATTCGGAAACGGCGTATCCATCGCCGCAACCCGGCCCAAGGAAGAGGGGCGTATCGCGATCGTCACGAACGTGGACCGGGGGGCGGTGGACGTGGGTCA
>Ga0065165_1001891_pt1 | contig 20188 bp, 17 predicted proteins | sample AraplaMF_Cvi_mMF_FD_63813 | JGI IMG/M metagenome (GOLD analysis project Ga0065165, IMG submission 63813) | Arabidopsis root microbial communities from the University of North Carolina, USA - plate scrape MF_Cvi_mMF (version 2) (version 3) | ecosystem: Host-associated > Plants > Roots >...
GCGGGGCATCCCGTGCCCGACGATGCGAGCATGGCGGCCGCCGAGGAGGCGCTGGCACTGGCACGCGCGCTCGGTGCAGGCGACCGGCTGCTGATGCTCGTCTCGGGTGGTGGATCGGCGCTGATGGCACTGCCCGTGGCGGGAGTTACACTGGCCGACAAGCAGGCGATCACCGGCATGCTGCTGCGCTCGGGCGCGATGATCTCCGAGATCAATTGCGTGCGGAAGCATCTCTCGCGGGTGAAGGGCGGACGGCTCGCGGTGGCGGCAGCGCCGGCGAGCGTACGCACCCTGGTGATCTCGGACGTACCGGGTGACGATCCTTCGTTCGTGGCAAGCGGGCCGACTGTGGCCGATAGCTCGAGCCTTGCCGAAGCGCGCGATATCCTGCGCCGTTATGCGATCGACGCGCCGCGCGCCGTACGCGACGCGCTCGAGGATCCCGCCAACGAGACGCCGCCGCCGGACTCGCTCGGGCTGGCGGGAAGCGAGGTGAGCGTGATCGCCCGTGCACGCGACGCGCTGGCGGCAAGCGCCCGCCTGGCGGAGAGCTTCGGCTACCGCGTCACGGATCTCGGTGACCGGCTCCAGGCCGAGGCGCGCCATCTCGGCGCGGGCCATGCCGGTCTCGCGCGCCGGCTGGCGGCCGACGGGCTGCCGCGGGTGATCCTGTCAGGCGGCGAGACCACCGTCCGCGTGACCAATTCGCAGGGGCGGGGAGGGCGCAATCTCGAATATCTGCTCGGGCTCGCGATCGCGCTGGCGGGTGCGCCCGGCATCCACGCCATCGCCTGCGATACCGACGGCATCGATGGGACGGAGGACGATGCCGGCGCCATCATCGGCCCCGACACGCTCGCACGTGCTGCCGCGCTGGGACTCGATCCGGCGGCGGCCTTGGCGAACAATGAGAGCTATGCCTTTTTCGAAGCGCTGGGCGATCTGGTGATCACCGGGCCGACACGGACCAACGTCAACGATTTCCGCGCGATCCTGATCGAGGGACGCGCCGCTCCGCTCTGAAACGGGTGCTCCCGCCGAAGCGGGAGCACGCCTTATTTGTCGGCAGAAAGCGAGAGCGGCGTCGCCACCATTTCCTTCGTCTTGCGCTCGATCGACCACAGGGTTGCCGGCGCAGCGGGATCCCAGTCGATCGCCTGGCCGTCAGTCGGAATGGCATGGGTAGCGACCAGTTCGAGCACATCGCCTTTGGCCGGGACGCGCAACGCGTAGAGTTCCGGGCGGTCGTGCCCGGTCACATAGAGCAGGTCGCCCTTCCACGCTCCGCCCGAGCAACTTTTCGGCGAAAAGCGTTCGAGCACCGCATCCGGAAAGGTGAGGCGACGCTTCTCGCGGAACTTGCCGTCGAGTTCGACGAGCAGCGTCGCGTGATGGTCTCGGCCGGGGACGCCGCCGCGGCCGTCATAATTGGCGAACACCGCCCACCAGCTGCCGCCATGCCGCGTCAGCACCGTGAGCGAGCCGGGAAAATCGCCCAACGCCACGGTGCGCTTGTGGCGCAGGTCATTCGCGTCGAAGAACTCGACCAGCGAATGCTGGGGCACCCCGGGATAATTGGAGGCGGCGCACACCAGCTCCCGAGCGACGAGCGTGCAGGAGTTCATGTGCCTGAAATGCGCGGCGTCCCCCTCCCAGTGGCGGACAAGCTTGCCGCTGGCCTTGTCGTACTTGCCGATCTCGCGGTTCGAGACGGCATAGACGAAGCGCATCCCGGCGGCGACGCCCTGGTCGGCCTCGGGCGCCGGGATGCGATGAGGTGCCGCCTGCGGCGCGAGCGCCGCAAGCAGCAGCGGGTAAAGCAGTCGCATCAGAACTTCGCCGACACGCCGGCGTAGAAGGTCCGGCCATAACGTTCGTTCTGGATGAGCCAGTCGGTGTTGTTCGACTGGTACTGGCGGGTCGGCTCGTCGGTCAGGTTCTGGGCCTCGAAGAACACGCTGGCATAGGGCAGGATCTTGAAGCTCGCCTTGGCATCGAGGCGGCGCAGGTCGTCGTTGAACTGATCCTGCACGCCCGAGTCGAGCAGGCCGGCCGAGATCAGCTGCTTGCCCGTGTTGTGATAGGCGATCGAGGCCTGGACGATGCCCTTCTGATAGAAGAGCTTGGCGCCGTAGAGATAGTCCGACTGGCCCGGGAAGGTGCCGGTCGCGCCCGACGGCAGGCGCAGCTGCGAGCCGGTCACCGTGGCGTTGAGCGAGACGCCGAAGCCCGACAGCAGGCCCGGCAGGAAGTCGAACTGCTGCTGATATTGCGCCTCGAGGCCGATGATGTCGGCCTTGTCGGCGTTCAGCGGCTGCGAGAAGGCCGCCGTCTCATATTGCTGGCCGTTGAAGGTGGTGTTGAACAGCACATAGGACTGGGTGAAGATCGGGTTCGTGATGAACTTGGCGAACACGCCGACGCTCAGCAGACCGCCTCGGGCGAAATACCATTCGGCGGTCGCGTCCAGATTGTCCGAGCGGAACGGCTTCAGGTCCGGATTGCCGAACGAGACGCTCACGGTCTTCAAACCGGGCTGCGTGCCATCGTCCACCTCGATCTCGGCACCCGGCGACAGATTGGCATATTCGGGACGGCCGATGCTGCGCGAATAAGCGAGGCGGAACACCGTCTTCGAGCTCGGGCGGATGCGCACGACCAGCGTCGGCAGGAAGTCGTCATAGTCGTTGTCGCGCGTCGTCGGCGTGACGGTGGTGCCGAGCAGCTCGTTGCCGGTGATGTGCAGCTTGGTGTGCTCCCAGCGCAGGCCCGGGGTGACGGTGAGCGCGCCGAACTCGAAATTGGCCATGGCATAGAGCGCGGAGACGTCTTCGGAGAGCACGAAGTCGTTGAGCGTCGCGTTGGCGAGCGAAGTCGGGCCGTCGAGCACGAAATACGCGCCGTTGATGTTCTTTGCAGTGAAGTCCTTCAGCGCCGGGATGTTGAAGGTCGGGCTGTTGACGAAGCTGCGGCCGGGATCGCCGTCGTCGGGGTGGACGATGACGGCCGGGCCGCCGAGGCCGAACTGGCCCATGGTGAAGCGGGCATTGCTGCCGCCACGGCCCCAGGTGTCCTCGCTCGAGTCGAAATCGCGGTCGCTGGCGCGGTACTTGGCGCCGACCTTGAGGAAATTGTCGCCGCCCAGATCATAGGTGGCGTCGAACTTGCCCTGCCAGATGTCCTCGGTGCCCGCCTCGTGGTGGAACAGATAGGAACGGAACTGCAACTGGTCGGGCGTGCATTCGGTCCGCGGCGTCGCAGAGTAGATTTTCTGCGAGAAGTCGAAATCGACCGTGCCGGGGTTGCAGCGGAACTGCCACGTCGGGAAGCGGTCGAGCACCTCGTTGTGGCTGTATGCGCCGATATATTCGAGCTTGAGCCGATCGAGTTCGGTCGATCCGCCGACGAGGCCGGTCATCACCGTCTTGACCTTGTAGTCGAGCCGCAGGTCCTCGCGGCGCTCCGGACCCGAGCCCGCGACCTTGCCATCGGCCGAGGTCGCCTTGCCGTCGACATAGCCGGTCTCGCCATCCGGATTGAGATGGAACGGACCGTTCGGGGCGATCGCGGGATTCTCCGGCGTGTCGCCGACCAGCGCCTGGGTCGCGAAGTCGAGCCGGTAGCGTGCGCGGATCTCGTTCTCGATGAACTTCGAATAGAGGCCGCGGACATAGAAGGTCTGGTGATCGTTCGGATGCCAGTCGAACGAGCCGGTCGCGCCGGTGCGCTTCCGATCGAGCGAATATTCGGTGTACTTGATGTTGGTCGGCGTTCCGCCACGGGCGAAGCCCGCCACCGCGCGCCAGTCGTCCGGATAGAAGCCCTCGGACACGAAGTCGCGGTCCGAATAGCTCACGCCGAGCGTCAAGCCGAACTGCTCGTCGGCACCGAAGCGCGCCGCGACGCTTGCGTCGCCGCGGACCGGCACCTTCTGGTTGAGCTCCTGATAGCCGGCCTGGGCGTTGATCGAGACGTTGAACGTCTTCTTGTAATCGAACGCTGTCTGGGTGACCAGGTTGATCGTGCCGCCGATGCCCTGACCGTCCTGGTCGGCGGTCTTGACCTTGGCGACCTCGACGCGGTTGAGCAACTGGCCCGAGACGACGTCAAGCGGCAGCGCACGCGTGGTGCCGTCGGGATTGCCGATCTCGAGACCGTCGAGCGTGTACCCGTTGAGCGCCGATGGAACGCCGCGCACCGAGACGTAGCGGCCTTCGCCCTGGTCATAGGCGACGCCGACGCCGGGGAGATGCTCGATCACCTCGGCGACGTTGCGGTCGGGAAGCTGACCGATCTCGTCTGCGGCGGCCACGTCGATTACGCCGATCGCGTCGCGCTTGGCCTGGATCGAGCGCTCCTGCTGCGCGCGTTGGCCGGTGACGACGATCGCGCCGCCCTCACTGCCGTCCGCCGGCGGCGTTTCCTGCGCGAACGCCAGTTGCGGCACGCAGCAGAGGACAGCCGCGCTCACGAGATATCTGTGCTTCATTGCCACCGACCCTTTTCGAGATTTTCCCCGTCCGGATCCGCGGCTTTCCCCGCTTTCTCCGGTCACGAGCCCAGTGGGGTCGGCGCATGTTGCTTTCGTGACTCCGTCGCGTCGCAGAAACGCAACATTGTGTTGCCATGGATGCGACGCCACGCGGGCGTGCTGGCGAGCCGGAACGGAATGATGCTCGAATTCAGCGATTTGCAGACCTTCGCCAGGATCGTCGAACTGGAGAGCCTGACCAAGGCCGGGCGCTCGCTGGGGGTTCCCAAGTCGACCGTCAGCCGGCGCATGACGCGGCTCGAGCAGCATCTCGGCGCGCAACTCGTCCGGCGCAGCACGCACCAGGTGACGCTCACCGAGCAGGGGGCTTTGTTCTACGAATATTGCCAGCGCTGCCTCGGCCTGCTGCGCGACGGCGAGCGCGCGATCCAGAACCAGCATCGCAATCCGCAGGGGTTGTTGCGCATCGTTGTGCCGCACGAACTCGATCGGTCGGTGCTCGGCCCGCTGATGACCGACTATCTCGAAGCCTATCCCGATGTGCGCCTGGTGAGCGTGGTGGCGAGCGAGCAGGTCGCATTGCTCCGCGACGGGTTCGACGTGGCGATCGTCGCCGGCGAACTGCCGGCAGCGGGCAGTTCGTTCATCGCGACCAAGCTGGGCGAGGCCGAATATGGCATCTACACCGCGCCGACCTATGTCGAGCGCAAGGGCATGCCGCAAAGCCATATCGATCTGGCGCGGTTCGACCTGCTCGCCTGGGGCGAGACCGACATTCGCGGAATGTGGCGGCTGCACGGGCCCGAGAGCGAGGTCGCGGTCGAGTTCAAGCCGCGGCTGGTCTGCAACGACCTGATGCTGCTGCGCCAGGCGGTGCTGTCGGGGCTGGGTATCGCCGCGTTACCCGCATTCGTGTGCAAGCACGATCTCGCCAGCGGGCGCATCCTCGAGGTGCTGCCGGGCTGGCACGCGCCGTCGACGCAGTTCTATGCCGTCTTCCCCAACCACCAGGCGATCCCGCCGCACGTCCGCGCGCTTATCGACTATCTGGTCGAACGGCTGCGCCCGACCTTCTCCTGGGATTTGCGCCGGGTGAGCGTGCTCGATCCGGCATCGGTCGAAGCGCGCGTAGCCCATGCCTGAGGGTCGAGGAGCGAAGAACGTCTAGTCGCTCTCCGTGCATGCCGCGCCGACGCCCGATTTCGTGCGCGCGGAAGCGGGCGAGAGCACGGTTTCGACTAAAGGCGTGGAATGGCAGGCCTTCGTGGATGATATTCGAACTTGTCTATGGGGCGACGCACATGACGTTGCAGCGCCCGTGCGCGACCCGCGGCTGATTGGCATGCTCTGCGCGGGCCCACGCGATCTCTTGATCGAAAACACACATCGCGACGGCGATGGCTGCGCTGGAGAATAGACTCAAGCTTGCTTCGGTGCGGAAAGTGCGGAGGCGCGGGAAAGGCGCGCGCCCGAAAATTCGATCGGAAGTGTCGGGAGCCCGCATCGGGTTCCATCCGGCATGATCACGGGCTCCAGCCCGCCCGACGCTGCCAGGTGCGGATCGTCGATCAAATCCTCCGGCCGGTTGATCGGTGCGAAGGGCAGGCCGGTGCCTTCTAGCTTCGCGATGACCTCGTCGCGCGTGAAGCCCGCGATCAGTGCGCGAATCTTGGGCAGGATGCGCTCCCGCGCGCCGACGCGGTCATTGTTCTTGCGCAGCCCGGTGTCGGCCCACAATGCGTCGAGCCCGAACAACGCGCAGAATTTCTCCCACAACGCATCGGTGACTACGCCGATGAACACCGGCGCGTCGCGCGTCTCGAACACGTCGTAGATCGCCCAGGCCGAGATACGTGCCGGCATCGGCGCCGCGGCTTTCCCGGTAACTGCGAGCTGCGCCATATGCTGGCCGACCAGATAGGCGGTGGTCTCGAACAGCGAGGCCGCGACCTTCTGACCCTTGCCGGTACGATGACGCTCCTCGATCGCGGCGAGGACCGCGATCACGCCGAACATGCCCCCGGTCACGTCGATCACGCTCGCGCCGGCGCGCAGCGGGCGGCCGGGCGGGCCGGTCATGTAGGCAAGCCCACCCATCATCTGTGCGACTTCGTCGAGCGCGGTTCGGTTCTCGTACGGGCCGGGCAAGAAGCCCTTGAGCGAGCAATAGACGAGTCGCGGATTGCGCGACGCGAGCGTGTCATAGTCGAGCCCGAGCCGGTCGAGCGCGCCGGGGCGGAAATTCTCTACGAGGATGTCGGCGTCGTCGATCAGCGCGAGTGCCCTGGCGATGCCTGCGGGCGATTTCAGGTCGAGGAAGACGCTCGCCTTGTGGCGGTTGTACATCGGGAAATAGCCTGCGCCCGAACCGATCAGGGTACGGGTATGATCCCCGCCCTCGGGTTCGACGCGCGTTACCTCGGCACCGAGCGCGGCAAGGATGCCGCCGGCGGCCGGGCCCATTACCATGTGCGTGAACTCGACGACCTTCAGGCCGGCGAGGGGAGTCGGGACGGTCATGAACGGGCTCCCAGCGGCAAGCCGACTGCGGAAGTCGGGATGCGGGTCAAAGGTAGATCCAGGGGCGGGCGACACGATCGGCGGCGTGGAAGGCGGCGATCGCTGGAAGGTTAGTTAAGGTTAGGCCAATCGCATCGAGTCCATCGACGAGCATGGCCCTGGCTTCGGGGTCGATGTCGAAGGCGACACAGGCGCCGCCGGACATCACGGTCTGGCCCACAAGATCTATCGTGACTGTATCTTTAAAGGTCGCGATGACTTCCGCGGGCAGCACCACCGGTATCACGCCGTTGCGCACGCAATTGCTGGCGAAGATCGGTGCGAAACCCGGCGCGATCACCGCGCGGACGCCATATTCGTGCAGCGCCCACACCGCATGCTCGCGGCTCGATCCGCAGCCGAAATTGGTGCCGCCGAGCAGGATCGGCGCGTGGGCATAGAGCGGATCGTTGAGCACGAAGCCGGGGTCGGGCTCGCGGCCCTGCAGATAGCGCCATCCCGCGAACAGGCCTTCGGCGAGGCCGGTCTTGCCCACGCCTTTGATCTCGCGCGAGGGGATGATCGCATCGGTGTCGATATTGTCGCGGAGAAGCGGCGCGGCGACGCCGGAGACGCGGGGGACGGGATCGAACGCGGTCATGCGAAGCTCCGCGGATCGGCGATCGCGCCGGCGATCGCACTGGCCGCGACCGTCTCGGGGCTGGCGAGATGCGTGCGTACGCCGGGGCCCTGCCGCCCCTCGAAATTGCGGTTGGTCGAGGAGATCACGCGGGTTCCCGGAGCGAAGCCGTCCCCGCCGGCATAGAAGCAGAGCGAGCAGCCGCTCATCCGCCATTCGAAGCCGGCATCGAGGAAGATGCGGTCGAGCCCCTCGGCCTCGGCAGCGCGGCGCACCGCCATGGATCCGGGCACGACGATCGCCTGCACGCCCGGCGCGACCCGGCGGCCGTGCAGGATCGCGGCGGCGCGGCGCAGGTCCGAAAGGCGGCTGTTGGTGCAGGCGCCGATGAACGCGGCGTCGACCGGTGTGCCGGCGAGAATTTGGCCGGGCGCCAGGCCGATATAGGCGAGCGCGCGGTCGTAGCCGGTGGGTGAGAGATCGGCATCGGTCTGGCCGGGCACCGTGGCGTCGATCGCGACCGCGCTTTGCGGGCTGGTGCCCCAGGTCACCATCGGTCGCAGCGTGCTCGCGTCGATCACGATCTCGCAATCGAACGTCGCGCCCGGATCGCTGCGCAGCTCTCGCCACACGGTGACAGCGGCATCCCACGTCGCACCCTGCGGCGCGTAGCGGCGGCCCCGCAGATAGTCGAACACCATTTCGTCCGGCGCGATGAAGCCGGTCACCGCAGCGAATTCGGTGGCGAGGTTGCACAGGGTCTGGCGGCCGTCGATGTCGAGCGCGGTCACCGCCTCGCCGGCAAACTCGACCGCATAGCCCGCGCCGCCATTCGCACCATGCATGGCGAGCAACGCCAGCATCATGTCCTTGGCGGTGACGCCGGTGGGTAGCGTACCCGTAAAGGTCACCCGCATCGTCTTCGGTCGTGGCATGCGCAAGGTGCCGGTGGCCATGGCATGCTCCGCCTCGGTCGAGCCGATACCCCAGGCCAGCGCGCCGAACGCGCCCTGCGTGCAGGTGTGGCTATCAGGGCAAACCAACGTCGCGCCGGGCAGTACGATGCCCAGTTCGGGCGAGATGACATGGACGATGCCCTGGTCGGGATCGTCGACGTCGAACAACCGGATGCGGGCTTTCGCCGTCTCCTCGCGGGTCGCCGCGAGGAACGCTTCGCCGCCGGGAACGCGCGTGCCGGTGCGGCCGGGCAAGGTATCGACGATATGGTCGGTCACCGCGAAGACGCGCGCCGGATCGGCGACCCTGCGTCCCGCCGTGGCGAGCGAACGCAAGGCGACCGATCCCGTGCGCTCGTGGAGCAGGACGCGATCGATCGCAATCAGATCGTCGTCAGGCCCCAGCCGTGCGACGCGATGCGCGTCCCACAGCCGGGCGAAGAGGGTGCGCGGCTCAGCCAGCGGATGTCTCCGTCTCCGCCTCGAGCGCACGCCAGTCGCGCGTCACCAGCCGCTCCTGGATCGCGGTGCGCGTCTCGAGCAGGCCATTGCGGATCCAGTGCCAGGTACGGCAGCGCGTCTGCCCGTCATCGGCGAGCTGGATCATCTCGTAGAGATAGAGCGAGGGATCGCCGGTACGCTGCCAGTAGAGCATCATCGTGCGGTTGTTCTGGTCGAGCGCCACTTCGGCCGCCCAGCCGACGATCAGTTCATTGTCCCACCAGACGCGGCGATCGCGATATTCGGCGGGGAAGTCGCGGATCTCGGTGCGGCCGTCGGGCCAGGTGTAATGGTTGGTCTGGTGATAGGGCGCGCCTTCGTCCGGCAGGCGGCAGAAGAGACGCGAGCTATGCTCGTCGATCTTGTCCCCGGCGGCGTTGTAATAGGTATAGGTGCCGTCCCACACGCCCTCGTGCCGGGCCAGCAGCGGCATCTCCTCACGAATTCCCATCGCCATCCTCCATTGCCTGCAAGGTTTCGCAATAAGCGCGCGCGCCGGTTGCCCGGAGCAATGCGCGATGTCGGAGCGCGAGCGCCGCCGGCTCCAGCGCCTCGGGCGCGAAATCGCGCGCATGGGCCGCCGAGGCCTCGTACCAGGGATCGAACAATTGGGCCGCGCGCACCACGCTCCACGCGGCGGTGAGATAGGCGCCGAACCGGTCGGGGGTGAGATCGGGGAAGAGCCGCGCGGAATCGCCTCTCGGGGCTGGTTCACGGACGATGCGGTTGCACCCGAAATGCGTCGCGACAGCCTCGATCACCGCGTTCCAGTCGATAGTGGAAGGCGCGGGAGCGGAGAGGCCGTGGCCGGGCAGGTCGATCGCGAGTCCGTCGCCGGAGTTGACCAGTTCGAGCGCGCTGCCGGGGGCGTGGACGGCCAATGTCCCTCCGGCACGCCCGCGCCAATGGATATCGCCGGCGAATCCACCCGCCTCGATCGCGACGAAGCCTTCCCCGGAGGTCTCGACCAGATCCGCAGGATCGCCCGGATGTGCGCGGAGGAAGGCGAGGCTATCCGCCTGATGCTCGGCCGGCGTGGCGACTTTGGCTGCGCTCCAGCTCGCAGGCATCGCGCCGAGCCGGTCGATATGCTCCTGCAGCGGATCGCCGTCATAGGCGGTGATCCGTACCGGCGGGGTGACCGTTTCCGGCGGGGGGATGTCGCGCGGGGCACGCAGCACCGCGCCATAGCCGACGCGATAGGCGTCGCCCGAATCGAGCAACTCGCGCACCACCGCATCGACCCTGGGCAGGTCGGCATGCGCGACGCTGAGCGCATAACGCGGTGCGACTGCGAACCAGGGGAAGAACCAGGTCTGCTCGAGCACGCGGTTCCACAGCCAGGTGAGGTGCTCGCCATAGCCGGAAGGCAGAAAGGGCGGCAGATAGCGGTCGCTGAACAACGCCATCTCGGCCTGCGTCCAGATCGCATAGCCGCCGACGGCGAGACAGGCGAACCGCTCCGGATGGCGCTTGAGGGCCGCGACGAGGATGATCCCGCCCGAATGGAAGCCATAAGCCGCAACCCGTCGTAGCCCGAGCGCGTCGAGCAGGCCGATAATGGCGTCGGCGAAATCGTCGATCTCGGCCGCCGGATCGGGGAGCGGATCGGACTGGCCGAAGCCCGGCGTGTCCGGCGCGATGCAGGTGAAGTGCTTTCCCCATTCGCGCATCAGCGACTCATATTCGGTCGAGGAGCGCGGGCTCTGGTGCACCATCAGCAGCGCGGGTCCCTCGCCGCAGCGGCGGTAATGGACGCGACGCGAGCCGACGTCGACGAAATGGCGGGTGGTCCTCATGCGCGTAATTTGTCCGGACAAATTCTGCTAGACAAGCCCCTTTCGTACGATCATCGTCGCATCGGCCACAAAATCGGGGGATCGCATATGGCAGGCACGCCCGGAGGGATGAGGGTTCGCAACCCGCGGACCGGCATCGAGGACCATGCCATCGTGCCGCTCGACGCTGCCGGGGTGGAGGCGGTCGCCGCCAGGCTCCGCGCCGCGCAGGCGGAATGGGCAGGCTGGTCGCCTACGGCGCGCGCGGAAATGCTACGGGCGCTTGGAGCTGCGATCCACCGGCACCGCGGGGCGATCACCGCCGCGCTGACGCTGGATACCGGCCGAGCCGCCATCTCGGCGATCGAGGTCGAGGGCACGATCCGCACGCTCGAGCGCTGGGCAGCGAGCGCGCCGGCGCTGATCGTGCGGACCGAGGGGGAGCCGCGCGCCAGTGCCACGCCGGGGATCGAGATCGCGACCCGGCTCGTGCCCTATGTGCTGGTCGGGGCGATCAGCCCGTGGAACTTCCCGCTGACCCTGGCGCTCATCGATGCGATCCCGGCGCTGGCGGCGGGGTGCGCAGTGATCGTCAAGCCGTCCGAAGTGACGCCGCGCTTCATTGCGCCGCTCGCCGTTGCGATCGCCGAGGTGCCCGGGCTGCCGCTCGCGGTGATCGAGGGCGACGGCGCGACCGGCGCGGCTCTGATCGAGGCGGTCGACTATGTGGCCTTTACCGGATCGGTCGCCACCGGGCGCAAGGTCGCGGCGGCGGCCGCGGGGGCGTTCATCCCGGCGAGCCTCGAACTTGGCGGCAAAGATCCGATGATCGTGCTGGCCAGCGCGGACCCGGTCGCGGCTGCGGGGACGGCCCTGCGCGCATCGGTGGTCAATACGGGGCAGGCCTGTCAGTCGATCGAACGCGTCTACGTCGCGCGAGAAATCGCCGGGCCCTTCCTTGCCGCATTGGTCGAGCAGGCGCGCGCCGTGCGGCTCAATGCCGAGGATATCCGTCGCGGCGACGTCGGCCCCTTCATCTTCGCGCGCCAGGCCGGGATCGTACAGGCGCAGATCGATGCGGCGGTGGCCGGAGGCGCGCGGCTGCTCGCGGGCGGGTAGGTCGAAGACCATGGCGGCCTCTATCTGCGTCCCACGGTGCTGACCGACGTCACGCCCGACATGGCGGTGATGCGTGAGGAGACCTTCGGGCCGGTGATCCCGGTGACCGTGTTCGATACGGTCGACGAGGCGGTGGCGCTCGCCAATGGCGGTGCCTTCGGCCTGTCCGCGGCCGTGCTTGCGGGAAGTGTCGAGGAGGCCGAGGCGGTTGCGGTGCGGCTCAAGGCCGGCGCGGTCTCGATCAACGACGGTGCGCTGACCGCGATGGTGTGGGATGCCGAGAAATCGAGCTTCGGTGCCTCGGGGCTCGGGCCCTCGCGCATGGGCGATAGCGGCCTGTTGCGCTTCTTCCGCCGCCAGGCGCTGTTGCGCCAGACGGGCACGCCGCTCCCGCTTTCCGCTTATGCCGAGGATGCCCGCCGATGAGCGATTTCGCCCGGACCATGCCCAACATGCTACGCCATGAAGGCGAATGGGAAGGCATCTACCGCCATGTCGCGCGCGACGGGACGTTGCTCGACCAGCATCGGATGTGGACGCGCTGCGAATTCCCGGTCGGGGGGCCATTCGCCTATGTCCAGCACAACCGGCTCAACTGGGCCGACGGGCGCAGCGAGGAAAGAGTGTTCGGCGGCGTCTATCGCGATGGCATGCTGCATTGGGACACCGACCGGCTGTTCGGCTCCGGCTGGGAAACGCGCGAGGGCAGCGTGATGCTGCGGCTCGACCGCAAGGATCTCGATCGGGTCCATTTCATCGAGATGATCCACCTCTCCGACGACGGCGCCACGCGCGCGCGGACATGGCAATGGTTCGAGCGAGGTGTACCGACGCATCGTACCTTGTGCGATGAATGGCGGGTTGGCTGAAGCAAACGCCGTTGCCGAGGTCGCGCGCGGGCATCTAGAAAGCCGCTGTGACCTCGATCATCTTCCGCCTCCTGCGATCAACCATCCTGCGGAGAGCAAAGAATCGTCTCGAGAGCGAAGAGTCCTGCGCGGCGAGCAATGCTTCGCTTACCGACGAACAACGCAGCGCTATCAAGGCGGCGGTAGCGCGGGGGATGCGGCGCACATTCTTCCCCCGCGCGGGTCGCCGGGGTTAGGATCGCTCCAGCTCGACCAGCTCGTACCAGGTCTGCATATAGCCGCCGACACCGCCCTGCACGAACACCGCGTCGTCGTCGGCCGTAACCCACATCTCGTAGCGCGGATGCTCCTTGCCGCCCATGCCGGTATCGCTCGCGTCGATGAAGACGAAGCGGCGGCAGGCGAAGGTGCCGGCGGCCACCGTCACCGTCTCGTCGCCGAGATATTCGAGGTCGATCTTGACCTCGGCCGCCATCGGCGGGGTCGCGCCGCGATGGTCGGGGGAGGGGACGTAGACGCGAACGGTGCGGCGATGCGGGCCCTTGCTGAGGTCCATGCAGCGCGTGAGATAGCCGTCGCCGACGATCGGATGCGTGCCGAAGCCGTCGATCGGGCCACCCAGCGCGACACGCTGCGAGAGGCGGCCGATCGACGGGCCGCTGCTCTCGCACTGGATGGTCTCGCGGTCGACCGCGAACCAGCCCGAGCCCATGAAGGCGTCGCCAACGGTCAGGTGCACGTGCAGGTTGCGCGGCAAGCCATCAGGGCCGATCGCATAGACCACGTCGCGCAGCACGGTCGGCGCGGGCTCCTCGATCTCGCATTGCGCGCGTAGGATGGTCGAGCCGTCCGCGTGATGCGTGAAGGCGAACCATTCGCGGCCGCGCTCGGCGTCGAGCATTTCGGGCTTTTTCGAGGTGTAGCGGATGCGTCCGCGAACGCTGCGATGACGCACTCACATATCTCCCAGATCGCGACTGACTTTTTCGATCGGCTCGTCCTCGGCGGCCATCGCCTCCATCGCCTGCTGCACGCCACGCATGATGCGGGCGATATAGGCGCGGGTCTCGACGCCGCGGGCATAGGCCGCCTCGGCATCGGGCGCATAGGTGTCGATCGCTTTTCGATCGAGGCCGCCCGAGGCTTCGAGCAGCCGTTCCACCGTGTCGAGACGCTGACGCGTGACCGAAAGCTCGGCGACCAATGCCATCACGATCGACATCAGCCGGTCGGTCGCGGAATCGTCGAAATATTCGGGACGCTTGCCCTTGGCGCGCTTGCCGGCGAGCGCGATCCAGTCGATCTCGTCGCTCATTCCGCCGGCTTCCATGCGCCATAAGCATGCCAATAGGCGGCGCGACCGTGATCCTCGCTCGCATCGGCCTTGGCCGTGGGGAAGATCGTCTCGTCGACCACCGCGCGCACGCCGGTCGTGAACAGGCTCTCGCGCGGGAAACCGGCCTCGATCATCACCGATTTGAGGTCGAGCGCGTGCATCGCCGACCAGAAGGGCTCGTTGTTGTTGAACGCATCCCAATCGCGGATGAACTGCTCGTAGAGCGGCATCTCATCCGAATATTGCGGCTGCTCAAGATGGAACATCAGCCCGCCCGGCGCGAGCACGCGATAGCCCTCGCGGATGATGCGGGGCAGCGCGGTGCCGGAGAGCTCGTGCAGATACATGGTGGTCTGCACCCAATCGAACGCGCCGTCGTCGAAGCGCGCCATGTCCTCGGCATTCATCTGGATGAACTTCAGGTTGCGCGCGCCGAGCGCCTGCGCGCGGGCGTGGCCGTAGCGCAGCACCGGCGCGGCGGTGTCGATCGCGATCACCTCGGCCTCGGGGAAGGCGAGCGCCAGCGGCACGATATTGTGGCCGATGGTGCAGCCGAGATCGAGGATGCGCCTGGGCGACCAGCCGGGCCGCTCGCGGCGCGCCCATTCGGCGAGTGCCATGCCGCCGCCGTCGCTCAGCGCGCCGAGCCCGCCCGCGGTGGTGGCGAAGATGCCGCAATCGTAATTGGCGCCGGCGGAGACGTCGCCGGGGCGTTCCTCGCCGTGATAGCTGCCGGGCATGCAGTGGATGTCGACCGCGCGCTGGTAGCGCGGCACCGCGACGCTGTCGTCGAGCTCGAGCGTGTCGCGGCCTTCGTTATATTGGCGCACTTTCGCGTCGAGCTCGTCGAGCTGGCGCAGCACCATCTGCCGGCCGTTCTGCTGCCGCATCTCCATCGAGTTGCGCTTGAGCGCCGACCAGAAACGGTGCCACGGATCCTTGTTCATCGCGCGGCGGATCTCGCCCCGATCCTGCGGCTCACGGCCATGTTCCCTGACGAAGCCGGGCAGGACGCGCGTGTCGTATGCACGCTTGTTCCCGGGGCCGAGCGTGGTCGCCATATATTTGTTGAAATTGGCGAGGAAGTCGAAGCGCGCGGCCTCGTCATGGCTCGGCTCGGGGAACACCCCATGCCGCGCGACCGCGGTATAGGGCGGGGCGACGTCGTGCTTCATATCAGGCCGTCCTTGGCTAGCCGTTCGATGGTCGATTGCTGAACGCGCAGGAAATGCTCGCGATCGGGGATGTCGCCCGCGCCGAGGCTGTCGGCGGGCTGGACCGATCCGGTATAGGTGCTCGCGAACAGCTCCAGTCGCTGGCGGGCGAGCTGGTTGATCATGCCGGGCTTGCGCCGCTGCGCCCGCAGCGCGGCGATGTCGATATCGGCGAAGGCGGTGAAGGTCTCGCCGGCATTGGCCTCGGCGATCACGCCACCCTTGTAGTCGACCACGACGCTGTTGCCGTCGGCCGAGGCGAGCGGCAGCGAGGTGCCCTCGATCCCGGCCGTGTTGGCGGAGACGATGTACGCGATATTCTCGAACGCCCGGGCGCGGCGGGCGATCGCCTTGGGTGTGGACAGCGGCGAGCCGATCTCGGACGAGGAATGCACGAACAGCTCTGCCCCCCGCAGCGCATGCGCGCGGGCGATCTCGGGATAGAGGATCTCTTCCGACGCGATCGCCGCGAGATTGCCGATCTCCGTCCGCGCTACCGGGAAGACGCCGTCGATCCCGTAGAGATCGAGATAGCGCGACCACACGTCGTGCGGCGTCGGTGCGAACATCGAGTTGAGCCGGCGATAGCGCAGCACGGTCTGGCCCGACGGGCCGAGGATAACACAGGCCTGGAAATAGAGGTCCGGGAAATGCGCGTCGCGCTCATAGGCGTTGACCGCGAGATGAATGCCCTGTTTTGCGGCGATGGCGGCGAGCGCGTCATATTCCGGCCCGTCGACATCGAGTGCGGCCTTCTCCGCGAACGCGGGGACGGAGATCGCGCCCGGATAGCTGGTCAGCAGATATTCGGGCAGCACTGCGAGCCGGACCGGCGTGCCGCCATATTGCGTGACGAAGATGCTCGCCGCGCGCAGCCTGGCGCCGGCCGTTTCGATCGTGTCGAGCATCTGCGCCGAGGCTTCCGCCCGGTCCACGCAGCGCTCGACCGAGCGCGCGGCCAACTGGAGCGCGATCGCCGCAAAAGGAGGCGGCGCTGCGGTCACAGCCCGAGCACCCCCGGATTCATCGCGCGCTGCGGATCCACCGCGGCCTTGACCGCTTCGAGCAAGGCCCATGCGGCGGGATCGCTGCGCTGCTTGAGCGGATAGGTGCGCCCGATCTGCAGATGCACCGCGTCCATCCGTCCGAAGATCGCGATGATTTCGCCGCGCAATTTCTCGACCAGCGCGCGGGCGGGTGCGTTGGGCGCGAAGCGGTCGAGCTTGGCGAGATGGCCCGGCTCGACCGAGCGCTCGTGCATCGCCTCGCGCGCGTCGGGCCAGTAGAAGACCGGCTCGATCAGGAAGCCGGTGTTGCCCGCCGCGACGAACATATAGCCCGCGCCGACACCCAGTTCCTCCATCTGCGCGGCATGCGCATCATAGAGTGCGATCACCGCCTCGATCGTCGCCAGCGCCTTCGAATGCGCCACGATGCCGTGCACCGGCACCCAGCGCTCACCGGCCGGGCCGAGCATCGAATTGACCGGCGGGAAGGGATTGGCGCGCAGCACCTTGGGGATCGTGTTCTCGACCTCGCGTCCATTGTTGGCAGCGACGATTGCGCGGATCGCGGCCATGTCGGCATCGGCCGCGGTCTGATTGCGGCCTTCGGCGATGGTGTGGATCGAGAAGCGCGCGTCATCGAGGAACGAGCGCCCGGCCGCGACCACGCGCGCGCCTTCCTTGAGGCCCTTCCAGAAGCCGCCCTGCGCCTTCATCATCCCCACCAGCGCCTTGGCGTCGCTGGTCAGGCTGTCGCGCTTCATCCGCTGTGCCTGCAGGAAGGGATCGAAGCCGAAGCATTCGCTGGCGAGACCCTGTCGCGCGATCTCGCTGGTCGCGGCGGTGAAGGCGTCGGGCGTCTCGAAGGCGAAGCTGCCATGGGCAAAAGCGCCGGCCTCGCGGATCAGCGGCATCGTAATGCGCGCCTTGATGCCCAGCGCGCCGCAATCCGAAGTAAACAGCCCGGTGAGGTCCGGACCGAACGGGCGTAGCACCTTTGATCCGGTGGTGAGGATCGTGCCATCCGCCAGCACCACGTCGAACGACAGCGCCTGGTTCGCGATCGTGCCGTTGCGCGAGCCCCAGAACAGCCCGTTCTGGCTCATGCCGCCGCCGACCGTTGCCTTGATCCCGGAGAGCGTGCCCCAGAGCGGCGTGCGCAGCCCACGCGGATGCAGCGCTTCGTAAAGTGCGGCCCAGGTGCAGCCGGCCTCGACCGTGACGGTCATGTCGGTCTCGTTGATCTCGACGATGCGGTCGAGCGCGGCGACATCAACGAGCAGCATTCCCTCGGCGTCGGCGACATAGCCGGAGGTGTAGCTCATGCCGCCGCCGCGCGGCACGACGATCAGGCCGCGCGCGGTGGCGTCGGCCACGCCGTGCGCCAGTTCCTCGACGCTGGCCGGACGGAAGATCGCCTCGGGCGGACGGCCGCGCGTGAAGACATCCTGTCCGTAGAAGATCAGTTCTTCGGGGTCGGTGACGATCCGCTCCAACAGCTCAGTCATTTTTCGCCTCGAAGCTGGGATAGCGGCCGAGCGCAAGCAACAGGGCGCCGCCGGTCGCGAACATGACCACCGCGGCGGTCAGGATCAGGTCGTAGCTGCCGGTCCGGTCGCGGACGATGCCGTAGAGGATCGGCGAGATGGCCGAGCCGATGCCGAACGGCATGTACAGCGCGCCATAGATCTTGCCGTAATGGACCAGCCCGAAATATTTGGCGGCGAGGAAGGCGATCACGTCGCTTTCCGCGCCCGCGGCGAAGCCGAGCAGGAAGCCGCCGGCCATCACCATCGCCAGCGAGCTGCTCGTGCCCATCAGCAGCATGCAGGCGACCGCCGGCAGCAGCATTGCGGGGAAGGCGATGCCGGGTGCCCAGAAGCGGTCGAACAGCATGCCGACGATCAGCCGTCCGGCGAGGATGCCCATCGCGACCACGCCGAGCACGCTGGCCGCTACCGCCGGCGCGAAGCCGTGCAGTCCGACGATCTGCACGATGTGGATATGCGCACCGCCATAAGCGGTGGCGATGATCAGGATCGACGACCAGAGCAGCCAGAAGCGATGGCTCCGGAGCGCCTCGCCGATGGTGAGCCCGGCGACTGCCCCACTCGCGTCGAGCGTGTCGGCGGGCCGCTCCTCGGCGCGGGGCTCACGGAACCAGAGCAGCCCGACCGGCAGCGCGACGAGAAGCGGGAAGAGGGCAGCGACCGGGAAGGCCGAGCGCCAACCCCAGGCGGTGATCGCGCGGGTGACGACTTGCGGCACCACCACCGCGGCGAGGCTGGTGCCGATCAGCATGATGCCGAGCGCCAGTCCGCGATTGCGCGAGAACCACATCGACACCGCCCGGCTCCACGTCACCGGGGTCGATCCGATTCCGACGATGCCGAGTACAGCCCAGAAAGCATACCAGCCGCCGAGCGAGCCCGGCACGGCATAGAAAGCGGCGAACGTCAGCGCGAACGCAACCAGCGACCATAGCGCCACGGGTCGCACGCCCTTGCGATCGGCCAGCGCGCCATAGGCCGGGGCGAGGAGCGAGGCGATGATCCCGAAGATCGTCACACCCGCGGCGATTGCCGCGAAATCCCAGCCGAACTCCTTGTGCACCGGCCCCATCACGAGCGGGAGTACGTTGAACGGGATCGGCGAGGCGCCGCACGCCGTGCCCAAAAGGGCGGCGGCGAGCGGCTTTGCACCGAGACGGAATTCAGATGGAGCGGCGGTTGCCGCGAGTGCTGAAGACGCCACGCTTACTCCCCTCGCGATCAGAAGTTGTACTTCGCCCTGATCGTCCACATCCGAGGCTGGTTGATATAGGTCGTGTTCGCAAGCGCTGACTGGACAAATTCCTCGTCGAAGCAGTTGGTGCAGCCCGCGCTCAACTGCCAGCGATTGGCCGGGGCGGTGAGCGTGATGCTGGCGTTGACGAGCCAGGCCGCCGGGCTCAGCGAACCCTGCAGGAAGTCACCGCCAAAGGGATTGGCGGGGTAGGTCCCGTTGGTCCCGGTGATCGAGCCTGAAAAGATGGTGTAGTTGCTGGTCTGGACCTCCTGGTCGGAGTGCCAGCTTGCATTGACCGATGGGGTCACGCTCCAGCCCGAGCCGAACTCCGCCCGGTAGCTGCCGCCGAACGCGATGGTGAAGTCCGGCGTGCGCACCGGCGTGGCGATGTCGCCCGTGGCGGTGATGATGCCGGCGGCGCAGGCCGCGGTGTTGGAGCCGCCCGGGATGCGTCCCGCCGCCAGCGCGGCCTTGCACGCCGCCTGCTGCGCCGCGACCGACTGGATGCCGTACATGTCGGTCGCCGGGGCGGAGAAGTCGACCTTGTACTTGTCGTCCTGATAGCCGCCATTGACGTAGAAATTGAGCCCGCGGACCGGCGCGAAGGTCAGTTCGACCTCGACGCCGCGATTCTGGTAGTCGGCGAAATTGCGGGTCAGGAAGGTGATCGCGCCGGTGACCGGATTGAGCAAGGCCGACGGCGTCTGGAGGTCCGAGACATCCTCCTGATAAACGGTGACGTTCGCGCGCACCTTGTGGTCGAACAATTCGGACTTCACGCCGGCCTCGTAGCTCCACACTTTTTCCGGGCCGAAGGGCAGGAAGGTGTTGGGCGCGGTGCCGCGCGCATTCCAGCCGCCCGATTTGAAGCCCTTGGTCGCGCTGATGAAGAAGAGCACGTCTTGGTTCGCCTTGAAGTTCACGGCGAAGCGCGGCGTCCAGATCTTGGCTTGCTGCTCGCGCGGAATGGCGATGCCCGAGGGCGCGATCAGG
>Ga0065165_1001892_pt1 | contig 20185 bp, 18 predicted proteins | sample AraplaMF_Cvi_mMF_FD_63813 | JGI IMG/M metagenome (GOLD analysis project Ga0065165, IMG submission 63813) | Arabidopsis root microbial communities from the University of North Carolina, USA - plate scrape MF_Cvi_mMF (version 2) (version 3) | ecosystem: Host-associated > Plants > Roots >...
CAGGACATCCCCGCTTCATTCTGGATGCGGCTGAAGGACCAGGGTGTGATATCGGCCGACGCGCCGGTGGGAGACGCCTGAGCCCATGCTGATCGACGCCCACCAGCATTTCTGGCTGCTCAAGGATCGGCACGGCGGTTGGCCGCCGCCGGAACTGGGAGCCATTCATCGCGACTTCCTGCCGCCGGATCTTGTGCCGCATCTGCGGGAGGCGGGTGTCGAGGGAACGGTCCTCGTCCAGTCGCTGCCGAGCGTAGAGGATACGCCATTTCTTCTGGATCTCGCGGAGCGGACGGATTTCATCTTGGGCGTAGTCGGCTGGGTCGACCTCAAGGCACCCGATGCGCCGGTGGTGATTGCGGGGCTCTCGAGCGCGCCGAAGCTGAAGGGTCTGCGCCCGATGCTGCAAGACCTGCCGCAGGACGACTGGATCGACGATGCGACATTGGATCCTGCCATCGAGGCGATGCAGGCGCATGGTTTGGTCTTCGACGCGCTGGTGCTGCCGCGCCATCTGGCGGCGCTCCTGGCTTTTGCGCGCCGCCACGAGGATCTGCCCATCGTCATCGACCATGCGGCCAAGCCGCTGATCGCCGAAGGGCGCTATACGGATTGGCGCGCGCCCATGCAGCGGCTGGCAGTGCTCCCCAATGTGTGGTGCAAGCTGTCGGGAATGCTGACAGAGGCTGGCGATCAGAAGCCCGAGGCGGTGCGGCCCTACGCGGAAACCGTGCTTGAGCTGTTCGGCGCCGACCGCACCATCTGGGGAAGCGACTGGCCGGTGCTCGACCTGGCCGGCCGCTACGGCGACTGGTTGCGGCAATGCCAAAACCTCGTGCCGGCAGCCGACCATGAAGCCGTATTCGGCGGCAATGCCCGCCGCTTCTATTCCCTGTAGATCGGGGCAAATGCTAATCGGTGGGTCGGATGAACGTTCCGACTGGATTGAGAAGGACTGACGATGACGACGTACTTGCAAGGCAAAGTGGCCGTGATAACGGCAGCCGGACAGGGGATCGGACGAGCGAGCGCGCTAGCGTTCGCGGCCGCAGGCGCCAAGGTCTGGGCCACCGACGTCAACGAAGGCGCGCTGGAGACCTTGGCGGGCGAGGCAAATATTCAGACCGAGCGGCTGGATGTGCTGGACCCTGCCGCCGTATCGGCCTTCTTCGAAAAGCTCGGCCGGGTTGACGTCCTGTTCAACTGCGCGGGCGTCGTGCATGGCGGAACCGTTATGGAGATGGCCGATGCCGATCTCGATTTTGCCCTCAATCTCAACGTGCGCGCCATGATCCGAACCATTCGTGCAGTGTTGCCGGGCATGCTGGAGCGTGGCGATGGCTCGATCGTCAACATGGCGTCTATCGCCTCAAGCGCCAAGGGCGTGCCAAACCGCTGCGCCTATGGCGTCAGCAAGGCTGCGGTCATCGGGCTCACGAAATCCGTCGCGGCTGACTATGTGACCAAAGGCATCCGCTGCAATGCGATCTGCCCCGGCACGGTCGAAAGCCCGTCGCTGCAAGAGCGGATGCGCGCCCAGGGAAATTACGACGAGGCCCGCGCCGCCTTCATCGCGCGCCAGCCGATGGGCCGTCTCGGCACGCCCGAAGAGATTGCAGACCTCGCCGTTTATCTCGCCGGCGCCACCTATACGACGGGGCAGGCCTACGGCATTGATGGCGGCTGGTCGATCTGACCCCTGATTTTATTGAAAGGACAACAGCATGAAATTCCTGCGTTACGGACCCATTGGAAGCGAAAAGCCAGGCCTTCTCGATGCCGACGGCAAGATCCGGGACCTTTCCGGCCACCTTGGCGACCTCTCCGGCGCGTCGCTTGACCCGACAGCGCTGGCAAAGCTTGCAAGCGTCGATCCAACGACGCTCCCGCTCGTCGAAGGTTCGCCGCGGATCGGCGCCTGCGTTGCCGGCACGGGCAAGTTCATCTGCATCGGCCTCAACTATTCCGACCATGCAGCCGAAACGGGCGCCACCGTTCCGCCGGAGCCGGTGATCTTCATGAAGGCGACCTCGGCCATCGTCGGCCCGAACGACAACGTCGTCATTCCGCGTGGCTCGCAGAAGACGGACTGGGAAGTCGAACTGGGCGTGGTGATCGGCAAGACTGCAAAGTACGTGTCGGAAGCGGATGCCATGGATTACGTGGCCGGCTACTGCGTTTCGCATGACGTGTCCGAGCGTGCCTTCCAGAGCGAACGGTCCGGCCAGTGGACCAAGGGCAAGTCCTGCGACACGTTCGGTCCGATCGGCCCGTGGCTGGTCACCAAGGACGAGGTCGCCGATCCGCAGAACCTTTCCATGTGGCTGAAGGTCAACGGCGAGAGCATGCAGAACGGCTCATCGAAGACCATGGTCTACGGCGTCGCCTTCCTCGTGTCCTACCTGTCGCAGTTCATGTCGCTGCATCCGGGCGACGTTATCTCGACCGGTACGCCCCCCGGCGTCGGCCTCGGCATGAAGCCGCAGCGCTTCCTGAAAGCTGGCGACGTCGTGGAACTCGGAATCGAGGGCCTCGGCAGCCAGACCCAGACCTTCGTCGCCGACGTCTGATCCGGCGCAAACTGCAATCACGAAAGGCCGTCCATGACCCGTATCACTGATCTGCGCGTCTTCGACCTGCGCTTCCCGACCTCGGCCAGCCTGGACGGTTCGGACGCCATGAATCCCGATCCGGATTATTCGGCGGCCTACGTGATCCTCGACACCGATCGCGAAGGGATCGCCGGACACGGCCTGACCTTCACGATCGGGCGGGGCAACGATATCTGCTGCATGGCGATCGAAGCCATGCGGCATCTCGTCGTCGGCGCAGACCTTGACGAGGTTCGTGCAGCGCCGGGACGCTTCTGGCGGCACCTGACCGGCGACAGCCAGTTGCGCTGGATCGGACCGGACAAGGGCGCCATGCATCTGGCAACCGGCGCGGTGGTCAATGCGCTCTGGGATGCCATGGCAAAGGAGGCCGGCATGCCGGTCTGGAAGCTCGTGTCCACCATGACGCCGGAAGAGGTCGCCGACATCGTCGACTACCGCTATCTGACCGATGCCCTGACCCGGGACGAGGCGATCGAGATCCTGAAGAAGGCGGAGGCCGGCAAGGCCGAGCGCATGGAGATCCTCGAGCGCGAGGGCTATGCCTGCTACACGACCTCGGCCGGGTGGCTGGGCTATGGCGACGAGAAGCTGCGACGTCTCGCCCAGGAGGCGATCGATGCCGGCTTCAACCACATCAAGATGAAGGTCGGTCGCGACCTGGAGGACGACATCCGGCGGTTGACGATCGCCCGCGAGGTGATCGGCCCGGACCGCTACCTGATGATCGACGCCAACCAGGTCTGGGAGGTCGGCCAGGCGATCGAGTGGGTCAAGCAACTGGCCTTCGCAAAGCCCTTCTTCATCGAAGAGCCGACGAGCCCGGACGACGTAGCCGGCCACCGCAAGATTCGCGACGCCATTGCCCCGGTCAAGGTCGCGACCGGCGAGATGTGCCAGAACCGCATCATGTTCAAGCAGTTCATCGCCGAGGGCGCAATCGATATCGTGCAGATCGATAGCTGCCGCATGGGCGGACTCAACGAGGTGCTTGCGGTCCTGCTGATTGCGGCGAAATACGGCAAGCCCGTTTGGCCGCATGCGGGCGGCGTCGGCCTTTGCGAATACGTGCAGCACCTGTCGATGATCGATTACATCGCCGTGTCGGGCACCAAGGATGGCCGCGTGATCGAGTATGTCGATCACCTGCACGAGCATTTTCTTGACCCCTGCATTATCAAGGACGCCGCCTACATCCCGCCGTCTCGCCCGGGCTTTTCCATCGAGATGAAGCCGCAGTCGATTGCGGCCTACACCCACGGGCAGCAAAAGGCAGCCTGACCTGCGATCAAGAGAAGGGCGCGAAACCGCGCCCTTTTGTTTGTTCCTTACATCACCGCACCGATCTGCCAGGGCACGAATTCGTTGCGGCCGTAGCCGAGCGCTTCGGATTTCGAGGGCTGGCCGGAGGCGACGGCCAGAACGGTCTCGAAGATTTCCCGTCCCTTGTCCTCCAGCGACACGCCGTCGATGATGTCGCCGCAGTTGATGTCCATGTCGTCGGGCATGCGGGCATAGAGTTCGCTGTTGGTGGCAAGCTTGATCGAGGGCACCGGCTTGCAGCCATAGGCCGAGCCGCGTCCGGTGGTAAAGCACAGCACATTGGCGCCGCCAGCGACTTGGCCGGTCGCAGCGACCGGATCGTAACCGGGCGTGTCCATGTAGACGAACCCCTTGCGGTCGATCCTTTCTGCATACCGGTAGACGCCGCGCAGGGTGGAGTTGCCGCCCTTGGCCACTGCACCCAGCGACTTTTCGAGAATGGTGGTGAGCCCGCCCGCCTTGTTGCCCGGGGATGGGTTGTTGTTCATCTCGCCGCCATTTCGCTGGCAGTATTCCTCCCACCAGTGGATGAGATCGACGATCTTCTGGCCGATTTCGACGCTCTCTGCACGGCGGGTCAAAAGATGCTCCGCGCCGTAGATCTCGGGCGTTTCGGACAGGATCGCGGTGCCGCCCTGGCGCACCAGCATATCGGCGGCAACGCCCAGTGCAGGATTGGCTGTCATACCCGAATAGCCGTCCGAGCCGCCGCACTGCAGCGCCAGCGTCAATTCGGAGGCGGGCAGCGGCTCGCGGATCGAACGCGCCACGAAGGGCAGCATTTCCTTGATACGGGCAACGCCTGCTTCCACAGCCTTGCGGGTGCCGCCGATCTCCTGGATGGTCAGCGACTGGAAGTGGTCGCCCTCGGCGATCTTGTAGGTGTCCTTCATGCGGGGAATCTGGAACACCTCGCATCCCAGGCCGACCAAGAGCGTCGCCGCAAAGTTGGGATGGCTGGCATAGCCCCACTGGGTGCGCGACAGCACATCGAAGGCCTCGCCCTTGCCCGCCATGCCGCAGCCCTGGCCGTGCGGTAGCGGCACGACGCCGTCAATGTTCGGATAATCGTCGAGGATTCCCGAGCGGTTGATCTCGTCGGCGACGTAGTCGACGACCGTGGCGGAACAGTTCACCGACGACAGGATGCCGATATAGTTTCGGGTGCCGGCGCGTCCGTCGGCCCGGCGGAAGCCTTCGAAGAAGGCCGGTATTTCGCCCTGCCGCAGGCCTTCAAAAGGCGTCGCTTCCGCCGCGAAAGCGTAGTCGCGGGTGAAATCCTCGCCCATGGTGACGTTCTTTTCGTGGACCCATTCGCCCGGCTGGATGTCGACCGAGGCAAAACCGATTACCTGGCCGAACTTGCGGATCGGCTCGCCCCGAGGAATGGGTCGGCTGGCAGCCTTGTGGCCGCGAGGGATGCGGGATGCCGCAACGATCTCGTTCTCGACCGGCGAGCCAGCTGGGAGGTCGGCAATTGCCACCACGACATTGTCCAGCGGGTTGAGGCGCAGGGTCTTCTTTGCAAACATGATCAAACCTCCAGGATAGACTTGATGACGCCAGCCTCGGGCTTCAGCCAGTCGGTGAACAGCGTCACCGCATCTTCCAGGCGGCCGCGATGGGTGTTGAGCGCGCGGGTCGGCACCCGGCCTGCCTCGATCTGGCGAACCACTTCGGCAAAATCGTCCGGCTGAGCGTTGCGGCTGGCGATCAGGGTCGCCTCGCGCTTGTGGAACTCCGGGTCCGAGAAGGTAATGTCCTGCCGCACCACCGACAGCAGCACGTAGCGGGCACCATGCGCGAGGAAATTGAAGCCGCGCTCGATCGGCGTCGCGTTGCCGGTCGCGTCGATCACCACGTCATACCATTCGCCGCCGGTCTGGCGTTCCGCCTCGGCCTCGGCGTCCGCATCGGCCATGATCGTCGCGTCGGCGCCGAGCCGCTCGACGGCAAATGCAAGCCTGTCAGCGCGTGTGTCCATTACCGTCACATGGGCGCCGCGAGCCTTGGCAAAGATGATCGCCGACATGCCGATCGGACCCGATCCGGTCACCAGCACGCGGTCGGCGGCGGTGAGATTGCCGCGCTTGACGCCATGCGCGCCGATCGCCAGGAACTCGATCATGGCGGCATCCTCAAGCGGGATGTTACCCGTCGCCACAACATTCTGCTCCGGGACGGACACATACTCCGCCATGCCGCCATCGCAGTGGACGCCCAGCACGCGAATGTTGCGGCAGGCATTGGTCAGGCCCTTGCGACAGGCCTGGCAGGTGCCGCAGGAGAGATAGGGAACGATGTAGACGGGATCTCCCTGCTTGAAGGTGCTTCCGGCGCCCGCTTCCGCCACCTCGCCGGACAGTTCGTGTCCCATCACGCGCGGGTATTCGAGGAAGGGGTGCTTGCCGCCGAAGATGTGGAAGTCCGTTCCGCAGATCCCGACATGGCGGATGCGCACCAGGACCTCGCCCTCGGCCCGCACCGGCACCGGCCGGTCGACCACCGAAAGCCTGCCCGGTTCGTTGCAAAGTAGCGCCTTCATCCTGTCCTCCTCTTGCCCTTGTTCTTTTTGGATAAAAGACATTGGCTAGGCTGGCAAACTGTTTTTTAATGATAAAGAGCAGGTGTAAAAAACAGGTGGCAGGAAGTTTGGCTGCCCACAGTTTCGAAGGCGCTTAGCGTGAAGACGAAGACGGTTTACAAGCGGACCTACAACCAGAGTCTTGACCTGCTCGGGCAGATGAAGCCGGGGCAGGTGCTTGCTTCCGAACCGGTGATGGCGGTGAAACTGGGCGTCAGCCGGACGACCGTACGCGCCGTGATGGCAGAACTCCTGCGCCGCGGGATCGTAATGATCGAAGGCCGCAGCAAGCTTCTCGCGCGGGGACCGCGTCGCAGCGACTATCTGGCGGGGGGCGATCTGGAGCCGCTCACGGATCGCGTGGAGCGGCAGTTCATGGCGTGGATGGTGGGGCCCGACTGCAGCCCAGGCCACGTGGTGAACGGGCTGGATCTGGCGCGGCAGTTCGGCGTTTCGACCTCCTCGGTGCGCGATTGCCTTAATCGGTTCAGCCTGTTCGGCCTGCTCGAAAAGCAGAGCAATGGCCGCTGGCGTGCACGCGGCCTGACAGTGGATTTCGTGGCCGAGCTGTTCGACATGCGCGAGGTCATGGAATTCCGCGCGGTGGAGCGTTTCGTCGCCCTGCCGGCCGATCATCCCACCTGGCAGGAATTGGCGCTGCTCAGCGACGAACACGAGGCGCTTCTTTTCGATCTTGAACGGCGATACCGCGAGTTTTCCGACCTCGACCACCGTTTCCACCGGCTGATCGGCAGCGTCGCGCCCAACCGGTTCTTCGGCAATATCCAGGGCGTCATGTCGCTGATCTTCCACTACCACTATCAGTGGAACAAGAAGGACGAGCGGTTGCGCAACGAGATCGCCGTCAAGGAGCACCTCGCCTATATCGCCGGATTGCAAAGCGGCGATCCGGCTGCAGCGCTCGGTGCCTGCCGGCTCCACCTGGAAACGGCAAGGACGACCATGCTGGATTCGATCGTCATCTCGCCGTCTTGAGAGTGATGAGGCCTAAGCCGTCTCCCAGCTCTTCATCTCGGCGTTGACGCGGTCACGCCAGGCGCGGGCCTCCATCAGTTCGCGGGGAAACAGGCCCTCGATCTTGAAGAAGGGTGCAGACGGATCGTCGGTATCGCGTTCGCCCGCTGCCGCAACAAGCTCGTCCCGCCGCGGATCGTTGCAGTCCATCCGGCGCCGCAGCGAGGCGAGCCAGACGCCGACCGCCTTGGCGAAGACCGCGCCGTCGCTGCCTGCCGCAAGCGCATCGACCGTCGGGCTGAGAATGCGCTGCGGCAGTTTCTGGCTCGTATCCATGGCGATCTGAACCGTGCGGTGGGCGATGCGCGGATTGGCGAACCGTTCCAGCAATTGCCGGATATAGGCGTCAAGGTCGATGCCTGGAACCGGATCGAGCGTTGTCACCGCCGCCTGCATGTGATGCTTAGCCTGCGCGGCGAGCGCCGGGACAGCCATCACGTCGCGCACGTATTCCAGACCGTGCAGCAGCCCCAGATGGGCGACCAGCGTATGGGCGCCGTTCAGGAGCCGCAGCTTCATCTTCTCGTAGGGCTCGACATTCTCCACAAGCAGCGCGCCGCCCGCTTCCCAGGCCGGACGTCCGGTCACGAAACGATCCTCGATAATCCACTGAATGAAGGGTTCGGTCTCGATCGCCAGCCGGTCATCGGCGCCGAGAAGCGCTGCTGCCCGTGCCCTTGTCTCGTCGGTTGCGGCAGGCACGATTCGGTCGACCATGCTGCAGGGAAACTCTCCATGCTCGGCGATCCATCGGGCAAGATCCGGGTCGCGGTGCTCGGCCATTTCCAGCACCAGCTTGCGCACCACGCGTCCGTTGGACGGCAGGTTGTCGCAGCAAAGAACAGTGAAGGGCGGCACGTCGCGGGCGCGCCGAAGCGCCAGCCCCTCGACCAGAAATCCGACGGCCCCGACCGGCGCCTGCGGGTTTTGAAGATCGTTGGCGACGGCCGGATGCGCGGGGTCAAGTCCGCCGCTGACCGGATGCAGCCCGTAGGCTTTCTCGGACACGGTGAGGGTGACGATCCGGATTTGCGGATCGGCGAGATAGGCCAGGACCTGGTCGCGTTGCTCGGCCGCGCAGATCCAGTCGATCGTCGCGCCGATCACTTCCGCGCGGTCTCCGTCCGGCTCGCCGACGAGCACCGAATACAGTCCGTCCTGCTCGGCGAGCGCCTGAACCGGTTCGGGCGAGCGCAGGTTGACGGCAATGATGCCCCAAGGTCCGAACTGCGCCTGCAAGGCGCGCTGGGTGTAGACGGCCTGGTGGGCGCGGTGGAAGGCGCCGAGACCCATGTGGACGATGCCGGGGGAGAGGTCGGCGCGGTCATAGCCGGGCACCCGCACGGGGGCGGGCAGCGCAACAGCGTTCGAAAGTCGGGGCAAGGTCATCAGTTCAATCCAAATTGCGGATGGCTCAGGGCGCGTTCGATGCCCCTCAGTTCGGCCAGGCCTTTCAGCCGGCCGATGGCAGGATAGCCGGGCTGGGCACCGCGTGCGAGGTCGTCGAGGATTTCCTGTCCGTGGTCAGGACGCATGGGAATGCGATGGTCGCTGCGTCCAGCGTTCTTGCGCCGCTGCTCTTCCTTGAGCAAGGCCGCGATCACAGCCACCATATCCGTGCCTCCTTCCAGGTGCTCGTCCTCGAAGAAGGAGCAGGGCAGGCTGTCCGTATCGCGGGTCACATTGCGCAGGTGGACGAAATGGATGCGGGAGGCAAAGCGTTCGGCGATCGCGGGCAGGTCGTTGTCGCCCCGGGCGCCGAGCGAGCCGGTGCAGAGCGTGACGCCGTTGTTCCGGCTATCCACCGCTTCAAGCATGTGCGCGTAGTCTTCCGCCGTGGAGAGGATGCGCGGCAGGCCGAGCAGCGGCCATGGCGGGTCGTCCGGGTGAGCGCAGATGTTGATGCCGACCTCTTCCGCCACGGGGACGACCTGCGACAGGAAGTCCACCAGGTTGGCTTGCAGCCTGCCGGCATCGATGCCGTAGTAGGTACGCAGCTTTTCGAGCAGTTGATCCAACGAATACCCGTCTGCAGAGCCGGGTAGGCCAGCCCCGATATTGCGTCCGAGCGATGCGATCTTCGTGTCCGCCATGTCGGAGAACGCGCGCCGTGCTGCTTCCACCATCTGTTCGGGGTAATCGGCCGAGGCGCCCGGCCTCTTGAGGATGTGGATGTCGAAGGCGACGAAATCGGTCAGGTCGAACCGCATGGCACGGGCGCCATGCCTCGTTTCCCAGCGCAGATCGGTCCGGGTCCAGTCGAGGATCGGCATGAAATTGTAGCAGACGGTCCGGATGCCTGTTTGCGACAGCCGCCGCAACGTTTCCTGCCAGGCGCTGACATGGCCGCGCCAGTCTCCCGTCTGCGTCTTGATATCCTCGGAGACAGGCACGCTTTCCACCACGTCCCAGACAAGGCCACCGGCCTGGATCTCCGCGTGCCGCCGCTGGATTTCCTCGATCGGCCAGACGAGGCCAGTCGGAATATGGTGGAGGGCACTGACGATCCCATCCGCTCCGGCCTGGGCCGCGTCGCGGACCGTGACCTTGTCGAGTGGCCCAAACCACCGCCACGTATGTTTCATGCGACTACTCCAAATGGGGATGCTTCGGTGCCGAGATCGATCTGCACCTTGCAGGCCTGGGTGCGATCGCCCGCCTGCTCGAAAGCCTGCACGGCCTGTTCCAATGGAAAGGTATGCGAGATGATCGGACGGACATCGATGGTGCGACTGGAGATCAGATCCACGGCCTGGCCGAATTCCCGGTCGAAACGCTGTGATCCGCGCCAGGTGATCTCTTTGCCGACCAGCGCGTTGAGCGGGATGGTGACGTCGCCCGTCACGCCGACCTGCACGACGATGCCGCGCGGCTTGACGGTCGCAAAGGCCGAGCGGAGGGCAGGGGCGGCTGCAGAGCAATCGAACGCAATGTCGAAGTAGCCCTTGTTCGCTTCATATCGTGCAAGGGCCTGAGCGTCCTGCGCCACGTTGATCACCGATGTGGCGCCCATTGCCGGCGCGCGCTCGAGCGCTGCATCGGCAAGATCGGTGGCAACGATCTCTGTCGCACCGGCCGCCCGCGCCGCCGCCATGACAAGCAGCCCGATCGGACCCGCACCGGTGACGAGAACCTTGGCGCCGGACAACGGCCCGGCCTGCGCCACCGCATGCAGGCAGACAGCAAGCGGTTCGGCACAGGCAGCTTCCGCCGCCGATATGCCCTCCGAAACGGCGAAGCATTGCTTGGCCGGCACGACGAGCAGGTTGCGGAACATGCCCTGTTCATGGGGAAGCCGCATGGCGCTGCCCATGAAGCGCATGTTAAGACAATGGATCGGCTGCCCCTTGGCGCATTGGGCACAGGTGCCGCAAGGCTGCGACGGGTTGACGGCAACAAGCGCGCCGAGCGGCGGAAAGCTCACCCCTTCTCCATGCGCCGCAACGAAACCCGAGGCCTCATGGCCGCAGATGATGGGTTCGCGAACCCGCACGGGCCCAAACCCGCCATCCTGATAGTAGTGCAGGTCGGAGCCGCAGATGCCGCCAACCGCCATGCGCAGGGCGACTTCCCCGTGTCCGGGCACCGCAACCTCGCCGGTTTCGATCCTGATGTCCTGCTGACCGTGCAGGCGGACGATCCTTGTCTTCATGCTTATGTCTCGGATGCTCAAGGGAACCCGCGCCGTGTCGGCGCGGGCTGATGGTGTCAGCGGATCAGGCCCATCTCTGTCGGCAGCCACAGGGTGATGGCCGGCACGAAGGTGATCAGGATCAGCGCGATAAAGAGTGGCACGAGCCAGGGCAAAATGGCGATCGTGGTTCGCTCCACCGATAGCTTGGCGACGCGCGACAGCACGAACAGGACCATGCCGAGCGGCGGATGCAGCAGTCCGATCATCAGGTTCAGGGTCATGATCAGGCCGAAATGCACCGGGTCGACATGGAACTGGAGTGCCAGCGGCAGAAGGATCGGCACGAGGATGGTAATCGCGGCAATCGTATCGAGGAAGCAGCCGACGAACAGCATCAGGATGTTCACCAGGATCAGGAACACCCATTTGCTGTCGGTGATCGACAGGATCGCTCCCGACAGCAGCTGCGCGGTCTGGCTGACCGTCAGCAGCCATGCAAACACGGAGGCAGCCGAGACGATGAACAGGACCGAGGCGGTGGTCTCGATCGTGTCGAAGGTCGCCTTGGCGAGCGTCCTCATCGTCATCGTCCGGTAGCGCACGAGGCCGAGAAAGAGGGACCAGAGGACGGCGGCGACGGCCGCTTCGGTTGGCGTGAACCACCCCATCGTCATGCCGCCGATCAGGATGACCGGGGTCATCAGGGCCATGACGGCCGAGAAGTTGAAGTACCAGTCGCAGACGAGCAGAACCGCCAGCGCGATCATCAGTGCAACGTTGAGCGACAGTCCAAACAGGGTCAGCAGATAGACCCCGAGCGGCACCATCATCACGACGATGACCTCAAGCGATGCGCCAAGGATCATCTTGAGGCTGAACGGCGTGTCCGAACCCCACTTCTTGACCCAGGCGAACACGGCGACCGTGATCATCATCAGCAGCGTCATCACCACGCCGGGCAGGATGCCGGCCATGAACAGCGCGCCGATCGAGACGTTCGCCATCATGCCGTAGATGACGAAGGGCAGCGATGGCGGAAAGATGGGCCCCAGCGTCGCGGAGGCGGCGGTGACGCCGACCGCGGCCTCGACCGGGTAGCCATGGTCTTTCATCGCCTTGATCTCGATGGTGCCGATGCCGGCCGCATCGGCGAGAGCCGTGCCGGACATGCCCGAAAAGACGACCGATCCGATGATGTTGACCTGCGCGAGGCCGCCCTTCATCCAGCCGACAAGCGCGACCGCGAAGGAATAGATGCGTCCGGTGACGCCAGCGATGTTCATGAGATTGCCGGCCAGAATGAAAAACGGCACGGCGAGCAGCGGGAAGCTCTCGACACCGGCAATCATCCGCTGGGCGACGATGATGTCCGGCGCGACGTCATAGAAGACGATGTAGAGGACGGAGGAGACGGCCATGGAGATGGCAACGGGCAGCCCGATGATCATCAGGGCGAGAAAGGAGCCGATCAGAAGCAGCATGGTTCAGTCCTCCGCCGTCTGGAATTCTTCGGGGCGTTCCAGGACCGAATAGCCGCGGCGCAGGTTGGCGACGAAGACCTGGATGGAACGCAGCAACATGAGGACGAAGGCTGCAAGCACTGAATAGAAGACGATGTTGCGCGGCAGGTTGACGGTCACCATTTGCTCGTCGGAAACGATTTCCATGTAGCGCCACATCAGCCAGGAGCCGTAGGCGAAGAAGGCGATCCGCACGAGGTCCACGATCGTCGCCATGATGCGCGTCACGCGGGCCGGCAGGTAATGATAGAGCACGTCGACCTGGATGTGGCGGGACGTGCGAACGCACATGACGGCGCCGAGGAAGACGACCCCGATCAGGCAGTTGACGGCAATTTCCTCGGTCCAGGCATAGCTGTCGTTGAGGACGTAACGGGTGAAGAACTGCAGGAAGACGCAGCCCGTCATAACCCAGAACAGCGCGAGGGTGATCCAGTCCTCGACGGCATAGGCCGTCAGGTCGACGTCGGCCGGTGCTTCCTCGAACGTATGAGCCAGTTCTTCCGGTGTCACCGGCGTATGAATTTCCTGCGTATGAGACATGAGCGTTTCCAACTGGAGTGAAGGGCGGCGCGGCATCGAAGCCGCGCCGGCGGCGTTTCACTTGATCGCGCGAATGGCTTCCCAGTCGGCCTTGTTGTAGCCGAAGTCCTCGAAGGCGACCTTGTCCAGAACGGTCTTTTCGAAATCGGCCTTGTCGACGTCCACGACGTTGATGCCGCGCTTCTTGAAATCCTCGACCAGTGCCTTTTCACGCTCTTCGATGATTTTGGTGGTGCGTGCGGCGGCTTCCTGCATGACTTCCGTGAAGATCTTGCGGTCCGCTTCCGAAAGGCTCGCCCAGCGGCTCTTGGAAATGATCGTGTTGAGATGATCGACGATGTGGCCGGTCAGAACGATGTTCTTCTGGACCTCGTAGAACTTCTTGGCCTCGATCGTGGTCAGCGGGTTCTCCTGCGCATCGACCGTGCCGTTCTGCAGGGCGAGATAGACTTCGGCAAAGGCGATCGGCGTCGTGTTGGCGCCGCATGCGCGGGGCATGGCGAGGTAGGCGGGCACGTCCGGCACGCGCATCTTCAGGCCCGCCATGTCGGCGCACTTGGTGATTGGCTTGTTCGACGTGGTCTGGCGTGTCCCGTAGTAGCTGACGGCGGTGATGATATTGCCGGTCTTGTCCTCGTAGCCCTTGGCCAGCCGCTTGAACACGTCGGTCTTGGTGTAGGCGATCAGGTGCTCCGGATTGCGGAAGATGTAGGGGAAGTAGGTGACGCCGATCGGCTTGTAATCGCGGGCAGCAAAGCTTGAGCCGGAGATGATGATGTCGACCGTGCCGAGCTTGAGGCCCTGGTTGATATCCGCTTCCTTGCCGAGCTGGGACGCCGGATAGACGTCGATCTTGTAGCGGCCCTCGGTACGCTTGGCGATTTCCTGCGCCGCCCAGACGGATTCCGTGTGGAACGGCTCCGAGGTTTCATAGACGTGGGCCCATTTAAGGGTTGTCTCGGCGTGAGCACCGAGCGCAGACGCGAGTGTCACTGCCGCAGCGCCCAAAAGCATTTTCAGTTTGAATGTCATGTAGTCCTCCCAAGACCGTGTCAGGTTGTTCAAGAACCGCGCATCCCTCTGACGGGCGGTCAGTCTTCTCTCGCCGGCTCCTCCCCGAAGCTTTCAGAGAATCTCTTTTGCGACAGCGTCAGGTGCCGCCGCATGGCTTCGCGCGCGGCGGCCGGATCCTTCGCTGCGATAGCGTCGCGGATTGCCCGGTGTTCGGCGAGTGCGTGTCCCCAACTGCCGACGCTCTCGAAATGGCTGGCCAGCTTTTCGAAGTAGGGCGACATGCGGCTGTCGTAGATAAAGCCGGTAAACCTGTTGAGCGCACCGTTGCCGATAATGTCGGTGATGGCGGTGTGAAAGCCGCGGTCGGATGCCAGCGCCCGTGCCGGAACGTCCAGCCCCTCTTCCATCTGGCGCAGCATCGCGTCCAGCTTTGCTATTCCCTCGGGCGTGGCGCAGCGTGCGGCTTCTTCGGCGATCGCGCCTTCGACGATGCACCGCGCCTGCAGGATTTCGAACGGTCCCTCGCTGTCGTCGTCCGGCAGGACGGGGATCGCTGGATGGGTATTGCCGCTGATGTAGACGCCCGAGCCCATGCGGATCTGCACGCGGCCCTCGACCTCAAGCACGATCAGCGCCTCCCGCACCGTTGGCCGCGAGACGCCAAAACGTTCCGCAAGCTCGCGCTCGGCTGGCAGGCGTTCTCCTGCCGGAAGCTCACCGCAATCGATGAGCGCGCGGATCTGTTCCGCGACCTGCCGATAGAGGCGGCGCGGCTCCAGGGCCATGAACATGGTGTCCTCCCAACGCCAACTCCCCTCGGCGTGTCTTGTCAGGTTGTCTTACCAATTATCATCCGTCAAGAGCAGTAGCCTACTTTTCGACTCAATCTGCGGTTTCGGCCTAACTGTCTGAGCCGGTGCCCGGCAAACGCACGTGGTATCGTTCGGCAAGGATCTCGAAGGACTGGAGCGTCGCCGGGTCAAGCGTCACGCCCAGCGTCTCGCGCTCTGACGCGGTCCGCCATTCCCGGTCGCCCGGCGCCATGACCGCGCTGCCGTCGCGGACTGGAGAGTCCCGGAGTTCGGACAGATAGCGATGCATGCCGTCATTGAAGGTGGCGCGGTCACCGAACGCCTCCGGTAGCAGGGCGAGCACGAAGGCGCCGAGCTGCCTTGGCTGGGTGAAGTCCGGCCCCATCATCGGAGCGAGCTCGAAGCTCAGCCGCATCCCGGTCACGACAGCGCTGAGAATTTCGACCAATCCCGCAAGGCCAGCGCCCTTGAAACCAAAGTCGGCGCCGAGTGGAGCGAGCATCTCCGCCTGCTGCGGGTTGGTGGTGTCCAGTCCCTGAGCGTCGGAGGCCGTTGCCTCGGGGAGGGGTACGCCAAGGCTCCGGTACAGCATGACCCGGTTGAAGGGGATGGCGCTCGTCGCCATGTCGAGCATCCAGGGGTCCTGTCCGGCGACCGGGACAGCCACGGCGATCGGGTTGGTGCCGTGGAAACGGGATGCGCCGCCATGCAGGCGCACGAAGCTGTCGGAATTGCAAAAGGCAAAGCCGATCAATCCTTGGCGGGCCGCTTCCAGTGCATAGGCGCCTGCCGGGCCGAAATGCGAACTGTTGCGGATGGCAACGGCGGCGACGCCGAGCTGCCGCGCGATGGCAACCGCCCGGTCCATTGCCGCATAGGTCGCCAGCGCTCCATGGGCGTGATCGGCATCGATCGTTTCGGCTGCTCCGAACCCGGCAACAGTCTTGAGCTGGGGTGTCCCGTTGATGCGGCCCCCGACCAGGGCTTCCACGTAGTGGCCCAGCAAACGAATGCCGTGGCTGTCCACCCCAAACCGCGTGCCATGCATCATGGCGCGGGCGGCTGCGGACGCGGTTGGCTCGTCAGCGCCGCAGGCCGCGAGCACCCGGTGGCAGAATTGCTCGAGGGCATCCAGCGGATATTTCTTGTCGACGGCAGTCGCGTGCACTGGCGGCTCCTCGTTACAATGCTTTCTGTACACACTAGACATTTTTGGCGTTGGGTGCAATCACTGAACCCGACAACGGCGAAATGGGGCGGAAATTCGATGGCGAGTCTTGCGCGAAAGCTGTACCAGCGCGCCTTCGAGATCCTCGGCGATGAGATCATGGCCGGCGAGCTTGCGCCCGCGGAGCGACTGACCGAAACCGGCGTGGCCGCGAGATTCGGCATCAGTAGGGCGCCGGCGCGACAGGCGCTTGGTGAGCTGGAACGTTCAGGTCTGATCGCAAGAGTTGGTGCGCGCGGCTATGAGGTCGCAGGCACGACGGCGGGGCAGGAGGTTCGGCTGCCGCAGGCTGGTGTGCCTGCGCAAGCCAGGGCGTGGCCCGCCCGGCAGAAGATCCATTTTTTGCCCAGCTGGGAGTTGATCTACCGGGAAGTCGAGATGGAAATCGTCTCGCGCACCTCCCTGGCCAGCTGGCGGATCAACGAAGCGGCGCTGGCGAAGTCCTACGGTGTCAGCCGCACGGTTGCGCGCGACGTCATGGCGAGGCTCCAGCAAAGAGGCATCGTGCGCAAGGACGATAGCGGCCGCTGGTATGCGCCGGGGCTCACCGAAAGACACATCGACGAGCTTTACGAGCTTCGCTGGGTCCTGGAGCCGCTGGCTCTCGAAAAGGCCTATCCCAACCTTCCCGCCGATCTGCTGCCGCGGCTGCGCGCCAATGTGGATGCCGCCAACACCGCTGTCATCGATGTCGATTCTCAGGTGCTGGATGCGCTGGAGCAGGAGCTGCATGTGGAGCTGCTGCGGTACTGCGGCAACGAGGCACTGATGCAGGCCATCAGCCTGCCGCAGGCCCTCTTGGTGGCGCATCACTTCCTCTATCACGCGGCTGCCCATCTGTTCGACACCGAACCGTTCCTGCCGGAGCATATGGCGGTGATCGAGCGCCTGTCCGCCGGTCACATCAACGAAGCCCGTGAGGCGCTTGTGCGTCATCTCCAGATTTCTCGCGAGCGCGCCATGCTGCGCATCCACGCGGTGGCACAAACCATCTCGCCACGCGACCTCGCCTATCTCGAGCGCCTGTCAGCGCCGAAATCTCGACCGTAGAACGCATGAGGGGAGGAGCCCACCTGTGAAAATCAAGACGATAGAACCGTTCATCCTGCATCTTCCGCTAACCTCGGAGTCGATCTCCGATTCCACCCACAGCATCACCCACTGGGGTGTTGTCGGCGCCGCCATTTCCACCGAGGACGGGCTGACGGGATATGGGTTTACCGGCACGCATGCGCATCTCGCATCCGACCGGCTGATCACCGCCTGCATCCGCGACTGCTATGCACCCCTCCTGATCGGCGAGGATGCCTCGGACATTTCGCGCCTCTGGGTGAAGCTCGCGCGCCATCCCTCCCTGCAATGGGTCGGCCGTGCGGGCATAACCCAGCTCGCATTGGCGGCCGTCGACGTCGCGCTTTGGGACCTCAAGAGCAAGAAGGCTGGCTTGCCCCTCTGGAGCTATCTCGGCGGCGCGCGCACCGACCGGCTGGAAGCCTACAACACGGATATCGGCTGGCTGTCTTTCTCCGCCGACGAGCTTCTGGCCGGCGCTGCCCGTGCGGTCGAGGAGGAGGGCTTTACCCGGATCAAGCTGAAGGTCGGTCATGAGGACCCTAACGCCGATATCCGGCGGCTCGCAGCTGTGCGGGAGCGCGTCGGTCCCGACGTCCGGATCGCCATCGATGGCAACGGCAAATGGGACCTGCCCACCTGCCAGCGTTTCTGCGAGCGCGCCCGAGACCTCGACCTCTACTGGTTCGAAGAACCGCTCTGGTACGACGATGTCGGCAGCCATGCGGTGCTCGCCCGCAGCACCTCCATCCCGATCGCGCTTGGCGAGCAGCTCTACACGGTCGATGCCTTCCGCGCTTTCATCGATGCCCGGGCAATCGCCTATGTGCAGCCGGACGTGACGCGCCTGGGCGGGATCACCGAATACATCCAGGTCGCCGATCTGGCGCTTGCCCACCGGCTGCCGGTCGTGCCGCATGCGGGGGAAATGAGCCAGGTGCACGTACACATGAGCTATTGGCATCCGGCATCGACGATCCTCGAATACATTCCCTGGATCAAGGATCATTTCGAGGAACCCGCCCATGTGCGCGACGGCATCTTCCTGCGCCCGCAGCAGCCGGGTGCCAGCACGACGCCGCTCGCCGCAAGCTTCGAACGCTACGGAAAAAGCCTTGGCTGAGGGCAAGGCGGGGGGCGACCCCATTGCCGCAGCTCCGTCCGGGATTTAGCATCGACGGTGGAAGCCTGTTTCCTCACCGAAAATCTCAGCCTGCCGCAGGGTAAGCCATGACATTCAGCACGAAATCCAGAGGCGTCTATGCCATTGCGACGACGCCGTTTCTGGAAGATGGGTCGATCGATTTTGACTCGCTCGACCGCCTCACCGACTTTTACCAAGACAGCGGCTGCAGCGGCATCACCATTCTCGGCATCATGGGTGAGGCGCCGAAGCTGGAGCCGGAGGAAAGCCGGGACATCATCAAGCGGGTTGTCGGGCGGGCCAAGGTGCCGGTTATCGTCGGCGTTTCGTCACCCGGCTTCGCCGCCATGCGCTCTCTCGCTCGCAGCGCCATGGACACTGGCGCGGCCGGCGTGATGATCGCGCCGACACCGACGCTGCGCACCGACGACCAGATCGTCGGCTATTTTGCCGGCGCTGTCGAAGCAGTCGGCGATGACGTGCCCTGGGTGCTGCAGGATTATCCACTGACGCTCAATGTGGTGATGTCGGCGGGTGTCATCGCCAAGGTCATCACCAATCATCCGTCCTGCCTGATGCTGAAGCACGAGGACTGGCCGGGGTTGGAAAAAATCTCGCGGCTAAGGGCCATGCAGGCGTCCGGCGAACTGCGTGACGTCTCCATCCTGTGCGGCAATGGCGGGATGTTCCTGGATTTCGAACCCGAGCGCGGTGCCGACGGGGCAATGACGGGATATGGGTTCCCGGACATGCTGACCGAGCTGCTGGCGCTGGCCGCTGCCGGCAGGCGTGACGAGGCGCATGACCTCTTCGACGCGCACCTGCCGCTGATCCGTTACGAGCAGCAACTCGGAGTAGGGCTTGCCGTGCGCAAGCATGTGCTGAAGCGGCGCGGCGTGATCGCCTGCGATGCGCAGCGAAAGCCAAGCCAGGCGCTTTCACAGGTTGCCCGCGCGGAGGTGGATTACTTGCTGCAGCGGCTCGGCCGGCACGACAGGCGCGCCGCCCTCTGATCTCAGGTGGCGGACCCGGACGGTTCCGGATCCGCATCGGCAGTGGTTTCGCGAGGGAGCTTTACCGTGCCGCCCAGTTGGCGCCGCGCCGGAAGATGGTGTTCATCTGCGGTACCTCGAATTCCTTGGCCACATGGCCGAGCGACGAATAGAAGACGCGTCCCTTGCCATATTTGCGCTTCCAGACGACCGGCATCACAACGCCGTCGATCCAGTACGCGTGATCACCGGTAAAGGTGGTGGTGGCGAGGACCTCGTTCGACGGGTCGACATGCATGTAGTACTGTTCCGACGTGTAGGGAAAATCGGTGATCCCCTCCATCAGCGGATCGTCCGGCCGTGTCACGTTTACCGTATAGTCGATGATGTTGCCGGGATGAGCCACCCACTGGCCGCCGATGATGAACTGGTAGTCGACGGACTCTCGGAAGGCATCGCCAGCGCCGCCGTGATATCCGGCAATGCCGACGCCGCTCTCGACGGCCGCCGCAAGGTTCTTCACTTCTTCCTTTTCGATCTTCGACATGGTGACGATCGGAACGATCAGGCTGAGGTCGTGGATGGAAGGGTCTGCAAAGGCTTCGGTGGAGTGTTCCAGATAGACCTTGAAACCATCCTCCTCAAGCATTGCCTTGATGATCTCGGCGCATTC
>Ga0065165_1001893_pt1 | contig 20174 bp, 20 predicted proteins | sample AraplaMF_Cvi_mMF_FD_63813 | JGI IMG/M metagenome (GOLD analysis project Ga0065165, IMG submission 63813) | Arabidopsis root microbial communities from the University of North Carolina, USA - plate scrape MF_Cvi_mMF (version 2) (version 3) | ecosystem: Host-associated > Plants > Roots >...
GAAGCACTGGCCCAGTCGCTGCTCAAGCTGAGCACCGCCGAGGTCAAGGTGCAGATCGTGCACGCGGCGGTCGGCGGCATCAGCGAGAGCGACATCAACCTCGCGATCGCCTCGAAGGCCGTGATCGTCGGCTTCAACGTGCGTGCCGATGCCGGTGCGCGCAAGCTGGCCGAAGGCAACGGCGTCGACCTGCGCTACTACAACATCATCTACGACGCGGTCGACGACGTGAAGAAGGCGATGACCGGCATGTTGGCGCCGGAGCAACGCGAAGAGGTGATCGGCACCGCCGAGATCCGCACGGTGTTCGTGGCTTCGAAGATCGGCACGGTGGCCGGCTCGATGGTCACCTCGGGCGTGGTGCGCCGCAACGCGCGCTTCCGCCTGCTGCGCGAGAACGTGGTGGTGTACACCGGTGAAGTCGAATCGGTGCGCCGCCTGAAGGACGACGTGCGCGAAGTCAAGGAAGGCTTCGAGTGCGGTATCAAGCTGAAGAACTACAACGACATCGCCGAAGGCGACCAGCTGGAGTTCTTCGAGGTGAAGGAAGTGGCACGAACGCTGTAAAGCGGAGTGGGTCTCTCCCCCAAACCCCGCCCTCCGAAAGATGGCGGGGTTTGTGTTTGAAGAGAGTCTCGGGAGACCCCCTCGCCCCCGGCAGGAGCCTTGAACATGCGACACAAAAGAGCCATTCCGAACCGCGGTTTCCGCATCGCCGACCAGATCCAGCGCGATCTGGCGGAGCTGATCCGCGACCTGAAGGATCCGCGCATCGGCATGGTCACGCTGCAGGCGGTCGAGGTCACGCCCGACTATGCGCACGCGAAGGTGTTCTTCTCGCTGCTGGTCGGCGACGTGAAGGAATGCGAGGAGGCCTTGAACGAGGCCGCCGGCTTCCTGCGCAACGGCTTGTTCAAGCGGCTGCAGATCCACACCGTGCCGACGCTGCATTTCCATTTCGACCGCACCACCGAGCGGGCGGCCGAATTGAGCGCGCTGATCCAGCAGGCCAATTCGACGCAGGCCAAGGACGACTGATCCGGTGAACGCACAACGCCCGCGCATTCCGCGGCGCGCCGTCCACGGCGTGCTGTTGCTCGACAAGCCGCTCGGCCTGTCGAGCAACGACGCGTTGCAGAAAGCCAAGCGCCTGTACCGCGCCGAGAAGGCCGGCCACACCGGCACGCTGGACCCGCTGGCCACCGGGCTGCTGCCGCTGTGCTTCGGCGCGGCCACCAAGTTCTCGCAGGTCAGCCTGGACGCCGACAAGACCTACCGCGCCACGCTGCAGCTGGGCACCACGACCACCACGGCCGATGCCGAGGGCGAGGTGCTGCAGCGGCGCGAGGTGAACGTGACGCGCGCGCAGCTGCAGGCTGCGATCGAGCGCTTCACCGGCCCGATCCGCCAGGTGCCGCCGATGCATTCGGCGCTGAAGCACGAAGGCCGCGCGCTGTACGACTACGCGCGCGCCGGCATCGAGATCGAGCGCGAGGCGCGCGAGGTGACGATTCATCGCATTGCCATCGTTGATGACCACCATGCGGACGAGACTGCCGGTGAAAACAACCGCTGGACGCTCGACGTGCGCTGCTCGAAGGGCACCTACATCCGCACGCTGGCCGAAGACATCGGCGAAGCGCTCGGCTGCGGCGCCCACCTGGCTGCGCTGCGTCGCACCGAGACCGGTGGCCTGACGCTCGGCCAGGCGCTCACGCTGGAGCAACTGGCCGGCATGGACGAAGCACAGCGCGAAGCCGCGTTGCTCGACGCCGATGCGCTGCTGGCCGACTGGCCGGTGGTGCGCCTCGGCGACGAAGACGCCGGCCGATTCCTGAGCGGCCTGCGCCGCCGCCTGCCGCTGGCAGATGCGGAGCAGGTCCGCGTGTACGGCCCCGACCCCCGTGCGTTCCTCGGCAGCGGCCGGGTGAATGCCGGAGAACTGATTTCGACGAGGCTCTTGAGCCCGGTGGAGGTGCAAGGCCTCCTGAAGACACCTTGAACGCAGAGAGCACGTCATGACCCGACAGATCCGCAACATCGCCATCATCGCCCACGTGGACCATGGCAAGACCACGCTGGTGGACCAGCTGCTTCGCCAGAGCGGCACCTTCCGCCAGAACGAGAAGGTCACCGAACGGGTGATGGACAGCAACGACCTCGAAAAGGAACGTGGCATCACCATCCTCGCGAAGAACTGCGCGGTGGAATGGAAGGGCACGCACGTCAACATCGTCGACACCCCGGGGCACGCCGACTTCGGCGGCGAGGTCGAGCGCGTGCTGTCGATGGTCGACAGCGTGCTGCTGCTGGTCGACGCCGTCGAAGGCCCGATGCCGCAGACCCGCTTCGTCACCAAGAAGGCGCTGGCGCTCGGCCTGAAGCCGATCGTCGTCGTCAACAAGGTCGACCGCCCCGGTTCGCGCATCGACTACGTGATCAACGCGACCTTCGAGCTGTTCGACAAGCTCGGCGCGACCGAAGAGCAGCTCGATTTCCCGGTGGTGTATGCCTCCGGCCTGAACGGCTGGGCCACGCTGACCGCCGGCGAGACCGGCACCGACCTGGCGCCGCTGTTCGACGCGATCCTGAAGCACGTGCCGGCGCACGAAGGCGACCCGGCCGGACCGCTGCAGCTGCAGATCTGCTCGCTGGACTACTCCACCTACGTCGGCCGCATCGGCATCGGCCGGGTCAACCAGGGCACGCTGAAGCCGATGCAGAACGTGGCCGTGTTCAGCGGCCCGGACAGCACGCCGTTCAACGCCCGCGTCAACCAGGTGCTGAAGTTCGAAGGCCTGGAGCGCCAGCAAGCCACTGAAGCCGGCCCCGGCGACATCGTGCTGATCAACGGCATCGAAGACATCGGCATCGGCGTCACGCTGACCAGCATCGACGACCCGAAGCCGCTGCCGATGCTGAAGGTCGACGAGCCGACGCTGACGATGAACTTCTGCGTCAACAACTCGCCGCTGGCCGGCCGCGAAGGCAAGTTCGTCACCAGCCGCCAGATCTGGGACCGCCTGCAGCGCGAGCTGCAGAGCAACGTGGCGCTGAAGGTCCGCGAGACCGACGAAGACGGCATCTTCGAGGTGTCGGGCCGCGGCGAACTGCACCTGACCATCCTGCTGGAAACCATGCGCCGCGAGGGCTACGAGCTGGCCGTCAGCAAGCCGCGCGTGGTGTTCAAGGAGGTCGACGGCGAGCGCCACGAGCCGATCGAGATGGTGACGGCCGACGTCGAGGACCAGCACCAGGGTGCGGTGATGCAGGCGATGGGCGAGCGCAAGGGCGAGCTCGTCAACATGGAGCCGGACGGCATGGGCCGCGTGCGCCTCGAGTACAAGATCCCGGCGCGCGGCCTGATCGGTTTCCAGAACGAGTTCCTGAACCTGACGCGCGGCACCGGCCTGATCAGCAACATCTTCGACGGCTACGAAGCCTTCAAGGGCGAGATCGAAGGCCGCAAGAACGGCGTGCTGATCAGCCAGGACGACGGCGAGATCGTGACCTACGCGCTCGGCAAGCTCGATGACCGCGGCCGCATGTTCGTGAAGCCGGGCGACCCGGTGTACGAAGGCATGATCGTCGGCATCCACAGCCGCGACAACGACCTGATCGTCAACGCGGTGCGTGCGAAGCAGCTGACCAACTTCCGCGTCTCCGGCAAGGAAGACGCGATCAAGATCACGCCGCCGATCATCCTGACGCTGGAGTACGGCGTGGAGTTCATCGCCGACGACGAGCTGGTCGAGATCACGCCGAAGTCGATCCGCGTGCGCAAGCGCCACCTGAAGGAACACGACCGCAAGCGCGCTTCCCGCAGCGAGTGACATGACCCACGGGCGGGCGGTGGCGGGCATGCTGCTCGTCACGCTGATGTGGAGCATCGCCGGCGTGGTGACGCGCCAGCTCGAATCGGCGCGCAGCTTCGAGGTGACGTTCTGGCGCAGCCTGGCCACGTTCGTGTGCCTGGGCGGCTACTACGCCTGGGCGCACGGCCGCAGCACGCTGGCGCTGCTGCGCGCAGGCGGGCGGCCGCTGTGGGTCTCGAGCGTGATGTGGAGCGTGATGTTCACCTGCTTCATGGTGGCGCTCACGCTGACCACGGTGGCCAACGTGCTGATCACGATGGCGCTCGCGCCGCTGATCACCGCGGTGCTGGCGCGATTCACGCTCGGCCACCCGGTCGCGCGGCGCACCTGGGCCGCGATCGTGCTGGCCGGGTTGGGCATCGCCTACATGTACGGGCAGGGTGTCAGCTCGGAGCCGCAGCACGTCATCGGCACGCTGGTCGCGCTGGGCGTGCCCATCGCGAGCGCGATCAACTGGAACACGCTGCAGCGCAGCGGCACCAGCGTCGACCTGGTGCCGGCGCTGCTGCTGGGCTCGTTGATCTCGGCCATCGTCACGCTGCCGTTGTCGCTGCCGCTGCAGGCGTCGGTGCACGATGTCGGCTTGCTCGGCCTGCTGGGGCTGGTGCAACTGGCGATCCCGTGCGTGCTGGCGGTGCGGCTGGCGCGCCACCTGCCGGCGCCGGAGATGTCGCTGCTGGCGCTGCTGGAGATCGTGTTCGGCATCGCGTGGGCGTGGCTGGGCACCAGCGAGCAGCCGTCGATGGCGGTGATCGTCGGCGGCAGCCTGGTGCTGGGCACCTTGTTCGTCAATGCATGGGTCGGGTTGCGGGAGGCACGGGCATGAGCGCTTCGACATCCAGTTCGTCATTCGTCATCGCAGAAGTGCAGGGCGGCATCGGCCTGCTGACGCTGAACCGGCCGCAGGCGCTGAATGCGCTGTCGCTGTCGATGATCCGCGACATCACGCGGGCGCTGCTGGCGTGGCGCGACGATGCGGCGGTGCAGGCCGTCGTGGTGCGCGGTGCCACGCTGGAGGGCAAGGGCGTGGCCTTCTGCGCCGGCGGCGACATCCGCTTCTTCCACCAGGCGGCGCTGGCCGGCAACCCGGAACTGGAAGATTTCTTCACCGAGGAATACGCGCTCAACCACCTGATCCACACCTATCCGAAGCCCTATGTCGCGCTGATGGACGGCATTGTGATGGGCGGCGGCATGGGCATCTCGCAAGGCGCCTCGCTGCGCGTGGTGACCGAGCGCACGAAGATGGCGATGCCGGAGACGCACATCGGGCTGTTCCCTGACGTCGGCGGTGGTTGGTTCCTCGCGCGCTGCCCGGGGCGGCTCGGCGAGTACCTGGCGCTGACGGGGCAGATCCTCGGCGCGGGCGATGCGATCGCGTGCGGGTTGGCGGATGTGTGCGTGGCAAGCGGCGAGTTGCCGGCGCTGGTCGAGGCCTTGGTCGACCAGCCGCACGAGAACGCTGCGCAACTGCAGGCCGCAGTGCGCGCGCGGGCGGTGGCGCCGGCGGCCACGAGCGTTCTCGATCGTGCGGCCATCGACCGGCACTTTGCGGCCGAGTCGTTGATCGGCATCGTCGAATCGCTGAAGGGTGATTCGAGCGAGTGGGCCCAGGCCACGCTCGCGACGCTGGGCAAACGCTCGCCGCTGATGATGGCGGTGACGCTGGAGCAAGTGCGGCGTGCCCGCACGATGACGCTGGCCGACGACCTGCGCATGGAGCGCGATCTGGTGCGCCGCTGCTTCCAGCTGCGCCCGGGCGCGGCGAGCGAGACCGTCGAAGGCATCCGCGCACTGGCGGTCGACAAGGACCACAACCCGCGCTGGAACCCGGCGCGCATCGACGACGTGACGCCGGCGATGGTGGCGGCGTTCTTCGAGAGCCCGTGGCCGGGATTTGCGCATCCGTTGGCTGGACTGAATCGGGCAGCATAGCCCCCAGCTGTTTGTAGAACAGCGGAACCCTCGGTTGGGCTGCGTTACTCAGGGTGGCACAAGCTGCTGTTGAGCAGCGCCAAACGAGGAATTCCCATGACCAAGGTCCGCTCGCTGAGCTACAACATCGACACCAACATTGCGCGTACGGAAGAGGGCTACGCGCGGGAGACCCATCCCGCATGGCGCGCCAATGCGCGCGCTCCCGAGGTCGTCGAAGCGCTCGACGCGGTCCTGGTGGCGAAGCGACCGGACGTGGTCAACATTCAGGAATGTCGCCAGTTCGAGACCAAGTTTGGCGACACCGTGGATTCGCTCACACCGCTTCTCGATCAGTTCAAGTTGCGAGGATACGAAGCGCTCGTGAACAACTACAACGAGGCAGGCGGCGACAAGGCATTCAAGTTCATCACGGCATACGACCCGCAAAAGCTGACGCTAGAAGGCAGCTACATGCGCTATTTCACCCGAACGCCGGGTCAACCAACTGTTCGCCCCGACACGAGCGGTATGTCGCCTGAAGAGGCCAAAGCCGTGGCCGATCAGATCAAGGATCACAACTTCGGATCCGAGTGGGAACGGGGGGTGCAGGTCACGAAGTTCAAGCATCGCGATGAGGACGAACCGTTCTATTCAATCAACGTTCACCTTGACCTCCCTGAGCAGCATCGACTATGGGAGAGGTTGTCGCTTCACTGGCATCCGAACAGCACCGGCAAGAGGCCAATGACGCGCTATCGAAAGCTTCACATCCCTTCAATCCACACGCGTTCCTTGCGTCATTGCAGCCTGAATGCCGTAAGGCAATGATCAGTGTCTTGTTCCAGCGTTGCCCCGCATTGGGCGGCACCTTGGATCGGGTATTTCAGCGAGGATTCGAGAGGACGAAATGCAAGCTTCTGCCGGCGGCGTGCCACGACACGTCCGGCATCACCTCGTTCAACAACGAAGACCAGGTGAAAAAGTACATCAACGATCACGACAGCGAACCGGCGTTTGCATCGGATCACCAACCAATCCTGACTTCCTACGCATGGGGGTGATCCCCTCCATCGGATGGGTGCTAGGGCTTCTCCGAGGGGCCAGGTTCGACGGCCCGCCCTAGCATCAGCCTCATTCCCCAGGGAGAGGCCCATGAAGCAGCTGTCCGGTCTGGACGCGTCCTTCCTCTACATGGAGACGCCCGAGATGCCGATGCACGTCGGCGCGCTGCACCTGTTCGAGCTGCCGGCCAGCTACAAGGGCAGCTTCGTCGCCGACGTGCGGCGCCACATCGGTTCGCGCCTGCCGCTGGCGAAGGTGCTGTGCCGCAAGCTCGCGTGGATGCCGTTCAACCTGGCCAACCCGGTGTGGGTCGATGCCCAGCCCGATCTTGCGCAGCACATCGTCGGCATCAAGCTGCCCCGCGGCAGCGGCCTCGCCGAACTCGATGAACAGGTCAGCCGCCTGCACCCCGTGCTGCTCGACCGCGAACGCCCGCTGTGGAAGTTCCACGTCTTCGAAGGGCTCGCGTCGGGGCCGGACAAGGAGAAGCGCGTCGCCCTCTACACGCAGCTGCACCACGCCGCCGTCGACGGCCAGGCCGCGATCGCGCTGGCCCAGGCCATCCTCGATGTGCAGGCCACGCCGCGCAACATCGACCACGAGGCGCGCCCCGCGAAGAAGCTCGACATCGGCCTCGCCAGCCTGCTGAGTGGCGTGCTCGCGAACCAGCTGCAGCAGTACGGCAAGCTCGTGAAGGCCTTGCCATCGACGGTGGGGGCCCTGTCGCAGATGGCGGAGAAGGGCGCCCGCAGCGTCGCCGGCCGAGCCGTGGCCCAGGTGCGCGGCGGCACCGCCGAAGCGTCGATCGGCCTCGCCCCGCGCACCCGGCTCAACGCCTCGGTGACCGCCTGCCGAGCCTTCGCCGGCGTCAGCCTGCCGATTGCGCAGGTCAAGGCGCTGCGCCGCGCGCACGACGCGACGCTGAACGACGTCGTGCTGATGCTGTGCGGCGGCGCACTGCGGCGGCACTTCCTGCAGCACGGCCCGCTGCCGCGCAAGTCGATGGTGGCGGCGGTGCCGGTGTCGACCCGCGCGGCCGGCGACACCACCGCGAACAACCAGGCCTCGATGACGGTCGTCAACCTCGGCACCCACATCGCCGACCCGATGGAGCGTCTGCGCTACGTGCAGGCCGCCAGCGCGGCGATGAAATCCACGCTCGGCAGCGTCAAGAGCCTGATGCCGAGCGACTTTCCGTCGCTCGGCGTGCCGTGGCTGATGAGCACCGTCACGTCGCTGTACGGCAAGGCGAGGGTGGCCGACCGCATTCCGCCGATCGCCAACGTCGTGATCTCGAACGTGCCCGGGCCGGCGTTTCCGCTCTACATGGCCGGCGCGAAGATGCTGACCAACTACCCGGCCTCGATCGTCGTGCATGGCATCGCACTCAACATCACGGTGCAGAGCTATGACGAATCGCTGGACTTCGGGCTGATGGCCTGCGCGAAGGCGATGCCCGAGGTGGCCGAACTGGCGGACCACCTGCAGGCCTCGCTGGCCGAGTTGCTGGCGTTGCCGGCCACCGCCAAGCCGGTCGCGCCTGTCGCGAAGGTGACACCGTCGTCTGCTGCCAAGCGCCGCACCAGGCCCCATGCCGAGCCTAGGGCGAAGGCTCCAGCCAAACTCGCGGCTGCTCGCTGATTGCCCACTAAGATGCAGGTGTGTTCACGACGGCCCGACGCGGCCCTCCACCATGCCCCGTGACGGCGCGCAGCAGTTTCCCGGTGACGACCTGAAAGCCCCCAACGCCTTGCTCCTGATGCTGGAAGGGCGTGCGCCGTGGGAGCTCGCGGCGATGCTCGCATCGACGCCGGTGCTGAACCGCGCGCTCGACAAGCTGCCTCCCGGCGACGGCCACCCGGTGCTGGTGTTCCCCGGCCTCGCCGCCGCCGATTTCACGACCGTGCCGCTGCGCAATTTCCTGCGCGACCGCGGCTATGTGCCGTACCCGTGGGAGCAGGGCTTCAACTTCGGCCCGCGCGACGGCGTGCTGCAACGCTGCGTCGAGACCGTCGACGGCCTGCACCAGCGCCACCGGAAGCCGGTCAGCCTGATCGGCTGGAGCCTGGGCGGCGTCTACGCGCGCGAGGTCGCGAAGGAGCGCCCGCACCAGACCCGCTGCGTGATCACGCTCGGCACGCCGTTCACCGGCCACCCGCGCGCGACCAACGCCTGGCGCCTCTACGAATGGGTCAGCGGCCAGAGCGTGCACGACCCGGCGCTGCTGGAGCAGGTGCGCCGGCCGCCGCCGGTGCCGACCACGTCGATCTACTCGCGCACCGATGGCGTCGTCGCGTGGCAGTGCAGCATCAACGACGAATCTCCGCTGGCCGAGAACATCGAGGTGCATGCGAGCCACATCGGCATGGGCATGAACCCGCTGGCGCTCTATGCCATCGCCGACCGGCTCGCGCAGGACCCGGCGCACTGGCACCGCTTTGCGACCGGCGGCGTGCGCAAGTGGTTTTTCAAGGGCGGGTTCTTGAAGACCGCCGGCGCATGAAGCTCTCGGCCAACGGCATTTCGCTCGAGGTCGAGGACCACGGCTCGCCCACCGGCGAGCCGCTGCTGCTGGTGATGGGCCTGGGCATGCAGCTCACCGCCTGGCCCGACGAGCTGGTGGACATGCTGGTGGCGCGCGGCTTCCGGGTGATCCGCTTCGACAACCGCGATGTCGGCCTGAGCCAGGGCTTCGACCAGCTGGGAGTGCCGAACGTGGCGGTGGCGGCGATGAAGTTCGCCTTCCACCTGCCGATCCGCCCGCCGTACCCGCTGCGCGCGCTGGCCGACGACGCCATCGGCGTGCTCGACGCGCTGGGCATCGCGCAGGCCCATGTGTGCGGCGCGTCGATGGGCGGCATGGTGGCGCAGCTGATGGCCATCCATCATCCGCAGCGCCTGAAGAGCCTGACGCTGATGATGACCAGCACCGGCTCGCGCCGCGTGCCGATGGCCACGCCCGAGGTGCGACGCGCGCTGCTGAGCCGGCCGGAGAACCCGCGCGACCCGGCCTCGATCGCGGCGCACCTGGGTCGCTTCATGCATTTGATCGGCAGCCCCGCGTACCGGCCCGATCCGGCGTGGATGCAGGCCAAGCTGCGCGCGGCGGTCGACCGTGCGTACCGACCCGCCGGCACCGCACGCCAACTGGTGGCGATTGCGGCCGATGGCGACCGCAGCCGGCGCCTGGCGGGCGTGACGCTGCCATGCCGCGTGATCCACGGCCAGGCCGACCCGCTGGTGCCGGTGGGTGCGGCGCACGACCTGGCCCGCAAGATCGCCGGTGCCGAGCTCGACCTGATCGACGGCATGGGGCACGACCTGCCGATGCCCTTGCTGCCGCGTTTCGCACAAGGCATCGCGCTGGCCGCCGGGCGGGCCTGAGCGGCCGTCAGCGGCTGCACGGCAGCACTGCGTCGTTGCTGGCTTCAGGCCGCGCGTCGCGTTGATCGGACACACCTTGCTGCAGCCATTCGAGCGCGGCCGCGCCGGGGTCCATTCCTTGCCAATAGGGCTCCGAGATCAGTGCCCACGCGAGGTGCTCAAGATCGCTGCGGTCGACGCGCGGCCATTGTTCGTGCAGGCGCTCGGCGCACTTCAGCGCCCAGTTTTCGGAAGTCATGTCGGGGTTCATCGCAGTCGTTCGGCGGAGTCGAGGAGCGATGCATCGTAGCGATGAACTGTACGAACGTACAGTATTCCCGAGTGCTGTCTGCAGCTGTCAGTTGCGTGCCTCAAAACGCATCACGGCGCGACCTGTTCGTTGCCATAGGTCTTCACCAGGTAGTCGACGATGGCCGGCATGTCGGCGTCGGCGACAGGCGCTTTGAAGACGCCCTTCATGCGCTTGACCATCGCGTCCCAGTAGGGACGTGCGGCGGTCGGCGGCTGGTAGGCCATGTACTCGGCTGAGTGGCAGGCGGTGCAGTGGGCCTGCGCCTTCTCGAAGCCGGGCAGCGCGCTCGGCTTGAGTTGCAGGCCGTCGGGCGGCAGTTCGATGTTCTTCGGCACTGCCGGCGCCGGCGTCGGCCACGCGGTGGCAAGTGCGATGGCGACCAGCGCGAGCGCAAGCAGGGACGAACGATTCTTCATGGCCTGGCTCCTCATGCGGCGTGGACGCGGATCGATTCGACGACGTTGCGCATGTAGCCCGCGGGCTGCCACAGCGCTTCCATCGGCTGGCTCTGGCCGGAGCGGTTCCAGGCCCGCACGCGCAGCTCGTGCGGACCCCTGTCGGGCGTGAAGCCGAAGCTGAACTCGCGGAACGAGTAGCGGCCGATGTCGGTGCCGAGCTTCGCGCCACGCCAGCTCTGGCCGCCGTCGGTCGAGTACGCGACCTCCCGGATGCCCTGGCCGCCGTCGAACGCGATGCCGCGCACGGCGATCGGCTGGCCGGCGTTCACGCGCGCACCATCGGCCAGCGAGGTGATGAAGGAGCGCACGTTGAAGCGGCCGATCGGGCGCGTCGACTTCGGGGTCGTGCCGGGCTCGATGCAGGTGCAGTCGTTGTCGGGCACGCGGTAGGCGGTCTTCATCCAGAAGCCGTCGAAGGTGTCGTCGACGACCTCGATCTCCGACAGGTGCTTGACCCAGTAGGTGCCATAGTGGCCCGGCACGATGAGCTTGACCGGGTAGCCATTGAGCAGCGGGATGTCGGCGCCGTTCATTTGGTAGGCGAGCATCACCTCGCCGTCCATCGCGTGGGCGATGTCCAGTGCCTTCACGAAATCTCCGCCGCCGAAGAGCGCGATGTCCAGGCCGTTGAAGCTGACCTGGCGTGCGCTGTTCTTCGGTTCGGCCCGGGCCAGCACGTCCTTCAGCGGCACGCCCAGCCAGCGCGCATTGCCCATTGCACCGTTGCCGAGTTGCCCGCCGGTGACGCGGGGGCTGAAGAAGCCGCGGCTGTTGCCCGAGCACTGGTTGACGGCGACGATCTCGGTCGGCTTGAACTGCGTGCGCAGCGCGCTGAAGCTCAGCTCGTGGGGCTTGGCGAGCGCGTTGCCACCGATCTTGATGACGTGCGTGTCGGCGTCGATCGAGGTCGGGATGCCGGCGTTGTGATAGCGCACGAAGAAGGCATCGTTGGGTGTCAGGAGGCCGTCGTTGAAGACCTCGAAGGGCGTTTCGAGCTGCGGCGGCCGCGAGGTCAGCACGATCAGCGGGCGCTTCTCGGGGAAGGCGACGAGGTTGCGCCTGCCATTGGCGAAGGGAAGGTCGATGGGCATGGGCGCCTGTGCGAGGGCATGGCGTGCCAGCGTGGCACCGGCCAGCAGGCCGGCGCTGCCGGCAAGAAGTCTGCGACGTTGCATGGGGTGTCTCCGGTGTGGCGGCCGTGACCGGTGGGCCGCCTGTCGTGTGTGGACGCGTCCGGTGGGCACTTTATTCCGCTGTCTTGAAGCAAGATGGCGGGCTTGTCAGGAGAGACAGGATGCAAGCGATCTGCAGGAGCTGACCCCACCGCCCATGTCGCTCGCCGTTCTTTGGGACAATGCACTCCTTCCCGCGAGCCACGAGCCTGCGCGCCCCTCGAACAGCCCAGGCACCCCACCCACGTGAACACCCCCGACGCTTCCCCCTGGCGCCTGTCCGTCGCTCCAATGATGGATTGGACCGACCGCCACTGCCGCTACTTCCACCGCCTGCTGACCCGGCGCACCCGGCTCTACACCGAGATGGTCACCACCGGGGCGCTGATCCATGGCGACCGCCCGCGGCACCTGGACTTCAATGCCGAGGAGCACCCGGTCGCGCTGCAGCTCGGCGGCAGCGAACCGGCCGACCTGGCGTTCTGCGCGAAGCTGGCCGAGCAATGGGGCTACGACGAGGTCAACCTGAACTGCGGCTGCCCCAGCGAACGCGTGCAGCGCGGGGCCTTCGGTGCCTGCCTGATGAACGAGCCGGCGCTGGTGGCCGACAGCGTCAAGGCGATGCGCGATGCGGTGTCCATCCCGGTGACCGTGAAGCACCGCATCGGCATCGACCAGGACGAACGCTATGAATTCGTGCGCGACTTCGTTGGCCAGATCGCCGAGGCCGGCTGCGAGGTCTTCATCGTCCATGCGCGCAACGCCTGGCTGAAAGGCCTGAGCCCGAAGGAGAACCGCGAGGTGCCGCCGCTGCGCTACGAGACGGTGCACCGGCTGAAGCGCGACTTCCCGCACCTGACCATCGTGCTGAACGGCGGCGTGACCACGCAAGAGCAGATCACCGAGCAGCTGCAGCACCTCGACGGCGTGATGCTCGGCCGCGAGGCGTATCACAACCCCTGGCTGATGTCGCAGTGGGACGAGCTCTTCTTCGGCGCCGATCACCGCGCGCTCGACCGCGCGGCGATCGAGCAGCAGATGGTCGACTACATGGAGCGCGTCGGCCTGCGCGGCGAGCCGTGGTCGCGCGTGGTGCGCCACATGCTGGGCCTGCGCAACGGGCTGCCCGGCGCCCGCCGCTGGCGCCAGGTGTGGTCGGACCACACGCTGAAGGCGGAGCCGGCGCGCGCGGTCGCAAGGCTCGCGGCCGCGTAGCCCGCCGGTCCATCCGGGATTCGTCCGACCATTTCCCGGATGGGCATCCCGGCTACGGCTGCGGCGCCAGCGGGCAGGCGCTGCAGTACGCCTGCGCCGGCAGCCGGTAGAACAGGCAGCACTGCCGGTGCAGCCGGATGTCGCGCGGCGCATCGGGGTGCGGGCGCTGCCGCGGCCACAACGGGTTGGCCCGGCCGTCGTGCCACAGCGGCTGGTCCAGCAGCGTGTCTCGGTCGTGCGCGATCCGGGCCGCGTGTCCCGTCAGCGCCTGCGCCTGCTCGAAGATGCCGTCGAGCCGCCGCGCCAGGTTGCCCCAAAGGATCTTCGGAGGGAGCCGCGCGCAGCGCGCCAGTTGCGCGAACAGCGGCGCCAGGTGGGCGTCGATCAACGGCGCGAGGCGGGTCGCGCCGTCGGCATCCGGGTGCGGCGTGCCGATGTGCCCGATGTAGAACCGGCGCGGCACCGCCTCGGTGTCGTCGAACGCGACCTGCATCTCGTGCGGCGCGGTCGGGAACACCTGCTGCAGCACGCTGGCCGCCGCGACCACCGGCGGCAGCAGCGCGTCGAGGTAGGCGAAGCACCAGCTCGACGCGGCCGCGCGCAGGTCGGTGCCGTGCTGCTCCGCATCACTCACGCCGAGGTGGCGCGCATGCCGGCGCAGCAGGTTGTCCAGCAAATCGTCTTGCGCATCGATCAGCCGATGCACGGCGACAGCGCCCGCCGGTGGCCGCGCCGCGCACACCAGCGCCTCGCCGAGCGGCGCCCAGGCGCCCTGGAAAAGAGGTTCGAGCATCGGGATCACGACTGAGCAGACGAACGGGGCAGGGCGGTGTTCAGCGGGACCACGCCGCTGAACGGCGGCACGCGTGGTTCGTCATGCAAGGCATGAGCCCTCCTGCCTCGACTCCTCCCCACCCGCCCTTCGTCGACCGGCCGTTCGCGGAGGTCGCGCGCCTGCTGCGGCCGTTCCTGCCGTGGCTCGCGCTGTCGGTCGTCACCGGCATCGCGGCCGGCGCGGCCACCGTCGCGCTGCTCGGCACGATCAACCAGGTGCTGAACCGCAGCGGCGGCATGGCCGGCGGGCTGCTGCTGACCTTCGTGTCGCTGTGCGCGGTGGCGCTGGTCGGCCGCGTGACCTCCGACATGTCGACCAACCGGGTCGGCCAGCGCCTGGTGGCGCAGGTGCGCAAGTCGCTCGCACAGAAGATCCTCTCGGCGCCGATCGATGCACTGGAGCGCTACCGAACGCACCGCCTGATGCCGGTGCTGACGCAGGACGTCGACATGATCAGCGACGCCGGCTTCGTGCTCGCGTCCACCGTGATCGCGCTGTCGATCGCGCTCGGCTGCCTGGGCTACCTGGCGTGGCTGTCGCTGCCGATGTTCGGGTTGCTGGTGGTGGCGCTCGCGGTCGGCGCCGCGGTGCAGGCGGTGGTGCTGACGCGCGCCGAGGCCGGCTTCTGGCGCGCTCGCGACGGCGAGGAACAGCTGCACAAGGCCTACCGGGGCATCAGCGAAGGCGCGAAGGAGCTGCGCATGCACCGCGGGCGGCGGGCGCGGATGATGTCCGGCCAGATCGAGCGGACGGTCGACGGCATCCGCGCGGTCAACCAGCGCGCGATCAACACCTACGTGGTCGGCAGCGCGTTCGGCTCGGCGCTGTTCTTCCTGCTGATCGCGGTGATCCTCGGCTGGGCCGCGGCGAGCACGGTGGAGCCGGCGGTGCTGAGCGGCTTCGTGCTGGTGCTGCTGTTCCTGAAGGGCCCCATCGACCAACTGGTCGGCGTGCTGCCGAACGTCGGCCGCGCGAAGGTGGCGTTCCAGCGCATCGGCGACCTGTCATTGCGCTTCGCGACGCCCGAGCCGCACCTGCACCTGGACCGCCCGGCCGGCGAGGTCGCGTTCGTCGACACCATCGAGCTGCGCGGCGTGCGCTATGCGTTCGCCGCCCCCGAGGGCGGCGGCGAACCGTTCGTGCTCGGCCCGGTCGACCTGGTGCTGCGGCGCGGCGAGCTGGTCTTCATCGTCGGCGACAACGGTTCCGGCAAGACGACGCTGATCAAGCTGCTGCTCGGGCTGTATGCGCCGCAGCACGGCGAGCTGCGGCTCGACGGACAGCCGGTGACCGACGCGACGCGCGACGACTACCGGCAACTGTTCACCACGGTGTTCTCCGACTTCTACCTGTTCGAGGACCTGCTGGCAGGCGAGGGCGGGGCACCGCTGCCGCAGGCGGCGCAGCCCTACCTGGAGCGGCTGGAGATCGCGCACAAGGTGTCGGTGCGCGACGGCGCCTTCAGCACCACCGACCTGTCGACCGGCCAGCGCAAGCGGCTGGCGCTGGTGCATGCCTGGCTCGAAGGCCGGCCGGTGCTGGTGTTCGACGAATGGGCCGCCGACCAGGACCCGGCGTTCAGGCACCTGTTCTACACCGAGCTGCTGCCCGAGCTGCGCGCGAAGGGGCACCTGCTGGTGGTGATCTCGCACGACGACCGCTACTTCCACGTGGCGGATCGGGTGGTGCGGATGTCGAAGGGACGGGTCGAGGAGGAAGCCGCGGCGCTGGCGGCGTGAATCAGTTCGGCATCAACCGAAGCTACATGGGGTGCCCGTCGAGAGGCAGCCAAGGGTGTCGAAGCATGCGAACCACCATCAACATCGATGACGATCTGCTCGCCAAGGCCACCAAACTCACCGGTCCGTTGGACCGCTCGGCCATGGTGCGCGAAGGATTGAAGGCGCTCATCGAGCGCGAGAGTGCCAAACGCCTGGCTCGGCTCGGCGGCACGCAACCGAAACTGAAAGCCGCTCCCCGCCGTCGTGGCGGAGACGACACATGATCCCGGTCGATACCTCGCTGTGGGATCACCCAGCCACGGCCGCCGGCTTGTCCGGCCGCTGCAGCCGCCACACCAGCAGGAACGACGCCACCGACGCCGCCACCACCACGTGGCCGACCCACTCGAAGTGCTGCAGCCGCCCATCGGCCCCCGCGGTGACGATGTGCCCGGCCACCACCGACGCGATGCCGCCCGACAACTGCTGCACCGACGCGCTGATCGCGTTGAACGCACCCCGCTGCGCCGGCGAGGGCACGCCGGCCACCATGGCCTGGAACGGGATCATCCGCGAGAAGATCCCGACGAACAGCACTGCATTGACCGCGATCAGCACCGGCAGCGGCACCGGGCCGAGGTGCGTGTAGATCTGCACCATCGTCATCGCCAGCAGCGTGCCCACCGTGAACATGCGGAACTTGCCGAACCTGTCGGCGGCCCGCCCGATCAGCGGTCCGAAGACGATCGTGCACAAGCCTGTCGCCAGGTACACCACCGGCAGGCTGTGCAGGTCGATACCGAGGTTGTTGACGGTGAACGCGCTGCTGAACGGCATCAGCATGAAGCCACCGGTGGTCAGCAACGCTGTCGCCGCGAACGCCAGCAGGTGGCGCGGCACCGTCACCGTGTGCAGCAGGTGGGCGAAGGCGCCGCGTTCCTGCGGCAGCTTCAGGTGCCCGTCCACCGGCTGCAGGCGCCAGGCCACCACCATGCCGCCGACGAGCCCGAGCGCGGCCATCGCGAAGAACGGCATGTGCCAGTCCCAGTGGCTCGACAGGTACAGCCCCGCCGGCAGGCCCAGCACCTGGCTGGCGGCGAACGCGGTCTGGATCACCCCCATCACGCGGCCGCGCATCGAGGTCGGGAACAGGTCGGTCGAGATCGCGAGCACGATCGAGCCGATCACGCCGCCGAACAGGCCGGTGACGATGCGCGCCGCGAGCAGGCTTTCGAAGTTCGGCGCGAGCCCGCACCACAGCGTGCCCAGCACGAAGCCGCCGTAGAAGAACAGCAGCAGCTTCTTGCGGTCGAAGCGGTCGGCGAAGCCGGCCGTCAGCAGGCCGGCCGTGCCGGCGCTGAACGCATAGGCCGAGACGACGAGCCCGAACTGCTTCGGCGTGATCGACAACGCCGGCATGATCAGCGCGCCGAGCGGCGCCATCAGCATGAAGTCGAGGATGACGGCGAACTGCAGGAACGCGAGCAGCCCCAGCACCACCTTCTGGTAGCCGGTGAAGACCGGGGCGGCGACTGCGGTGGGGGCAGGAGCCGCACTCATTCAGCGGCTCCGTCGCGGCCGAACGGGCCGTGGCCCATGCGCGATTCCATCTTCGAGCGCAGGCCGCGGCGGAATTGCTCGCGCTCTTCGGGCGTCATCGAATGCCAGCGGTGGCCGAAGCGGTGGCCGTGCCAGCCGCCGTGCCCGCGGAAGCCGCCGAACAGGATGCGGCACAGCACCAGCAGCCCGAGCGCGTGCGGGTAGTCGATGACCTGGGCACCGCTCAGCAGCCCCGGGACGATCGCGTTCCACAGGCCCATCACCACCGCGCCGAGCGCGGCCACCGCGACCAGCATCAGCAGCGCGCGGCCCAGGAACCTCGCCTTGAATCTCGTCGTGTCCTTCATCATGTTTCTCCTTCAGTCGTCCAGTTCGTCATAAATGGGTTGCAGGCGCGAGCGCAGGTAGAGCACCGCATAGCGCTTGCGGGCCAGCAAGGTGTTGACCGGCACGCCGCTGCGCGCGGCCATGTCCTTGAAGCTGTGGCCTTCGAGCTCGTGCGCGACGAAGACCTCGCGCTGGTTCGCCGGCAGGTCGTCGAGCGCCTGCTGCAGCGTGTCCAGCAGCACCGAGCGCGCATAGGCTGCCTCCGGCCCGGCGTCGGGCGACGGCAGGGCCAGGTCGAGGCTCGACTCGTCGTCGTCCGGGTCGCCGTCGTCGTGCAGCGGCTGCTCCCGCTTCTTGCGGAAGCGGTCGACGATGCGGTAGCGCGCCACCCGGTAGAGCCACGCGCTGACCTGCTCGATCGCGGCCGGCAGCCGGTAGGCCTCGACGAATTCTTCGAGCACGTCCTGCAGGATGTCCTCGGCCTCGCCGGGGTCCCGCACTCGCCGCCGGATGAAATCGCCCAGCCGGCCGGACTCGCGCCGGACCGTGGCGGTGATGTCACGGTCGGGGTCGGCGCGGTCCGGGAGGGTCACGGTGGCGGCAGGCTGCGTTGGCGGGTCCATGCCTGGGTAGACGTTCGTGCCGCGGGAATATTGTGGGACCCTACGGTTGTCGGCCCCGGCAGGCAGCGAACAGGTCGAGGTCGGCGCGGTAGACGCCCGTCTTCGCGCGCATGAAGCCCAGCACGCTCGGCACCAGGTTGTCGTGGCTCAGCGCGACGTCGCGCCGGCCTTGCAGGCAGCTCATCGCGACACCGGTCGCGGTCTCGGTCTGCGGCGCGAGCCACACCACCAGCGGCACGTGCTTCTGCTCGCGCGGCGCGATGCCGTAGGGCAGGCCGTGCAGGTAGAGGTTGTTCTCGCCGAGCGATTCGCCATGGTCCGACAGGTACAGCAGCGCCGGGTCGTAACCGCCGGACTGCCGTCCGAGCCAGTCGATGGCCTGCCCGAGCACGCTGTCGGTGTAGGCGATGGAGTTGTCGTAGGCATTGAGCAGCTGCTGGCGGTCGCACTGCTGCAGCACGTTGGTCGTGCACTCCGGCATGAACGGCTTGCGGCCCGGCGGCGAGCGTTTCGAGTACGCCGGCCCGTGGCTGCCCATCTGGTGCAGCACCAGCACCACACCGCGCGCGCGGCGTTCGGCCGGCAGCGCGGCCAGCCGCTGGTCCAGCCCGTGCAGCAAGGCCTCGTCGAGGCATTCGCCACCGTCGCACAACCCGGCCGGCATCGGCGCGGCGCCGGGCGCCAGGCGGTACGCGTCGTCATGCGGCACGCGTTCGCACAGGCCCTTGCAGCCGGCCTGGTTGTCCAGCCACAGCACCGCGAGGCCGGCATGCTGCAGCACGTCGAGCAGGTTCTCGAAGTCCTGGTCGCGCGATTCGTAGGCCTGCTTGCCCAGGTGCGAGAACATGCAGGGCAGGGAGGTGGCGGTGCTGGTGCCGCACGAGGTGACGTCGCTGAAGCTGACGACGCCATGCGCAGCCAGCGCCGGCGTGGTCGCCCGGCCGTAGCCGTTCAGCGCGAAGTGATCGGCCCGCGCCGTCTCGCCGACCACCAGCGCCAGCAGCAGCGGCTTCGCGCCTGGCGCCGGCGGCGCGAGCGCGACGTCGGTGCCAATCGCCACTGGCGGTCCGGCCGGGCGCGCGTTGGCGTCGTGCACCAGCATGCCAAGCGCATAGAACGAGTTCAGCGGATTGATCTTGTAGCGCAGCGTGTTGTGGGTGCGCATCGTCGACGCGAGGTCGGCGAACAGCGCGCCGGCGACGGCCACCATCACGACCACCGCGACCACCACGCCCACCAGGTTGCGACCCGCCTGCCGCAGCGCGCCCGGCGCCTGCAAGGGCCGGCGCCACAGCCAGGCCAGCGGCAGCAGCGCGATCACGATGACGCTCGCCGCCATGCGCAGGCTCAGCAGGTCGCGCGTCTCGCGCAGGTCGGTCTGCAGCACGTTGGTCATCATCGTGCTGTCGATCACGACGTTGTAGGTGCCCATGAAATGCGCACCGAAGGCGGCCGCCAGCAGGAAAAGGCCGATCGCCGGCTTGATGCTCCAGCGCCAGGCCAGCAGCGCGAGCACCAGCGTGGTCAGGCACGCGACGATGACGCCGAACGCGATGATGAACAGCGTGCCGCGCGGGCCCTGCATCTCGGGCAGCGCCTGCAGCGACTGCCACAGCGGCCAGTTCGCGAGGGCCGCGATCCACACGCCGGCCAGCACGGCCAGCGTCAGCGGATTCCAGGCGGAGCGGTTCGGAGTGCGAGGGAACAGTGCCCGGTTGCGGCCAAGGTGCATC
>Ga0065165_1001896_pt1 | contig 20093 bp, 24 predicted proteins | sample AraplaMF_Cvi_mMF_FD_63813 | JGI IMG/M metagenome (GOLD analysis project Ga0065165, IMG submission 63813) | Arabidopsis root microbial communities from the University of North Carolina, USA - plate scrape MF_Cvi_mMF (version 2) (version 3) | ecosystem: Host-associated > Plants > Roots >...
ACACCAGCCCAGCCGACCAGCGTCCCGCGACCTTGTTCAGCCGATCCATCGCTTGCTCCCAAATGTTACCGCTATCTATTGGGCGGCATGGCTAGAGACGCGGGCGGGCAGCGTCAACCGGATTGATCCTATCAATGGGCCTCGATCACGCCGGATCGCCTTGCCGGCCAGCGAGAGCGCCAGGCCGACCAGGCGGACGAAGAACACGATCCTGGCCAAGCCGCCGGCCACGTCGATGACGAAGCCCAGCATCCCGAACGCGATCACCAGGACCAGTAGGATCCGGCCAGCTTGGGCATCGGCGAATAACGTCCCTCTCGCGATAGAGGTCGCCGCGCCGGGCGTCTTGGGCGGCCAAGGCCGGGCCGTCGATGACGCGGCGGAGACGGCCGCCCAAAGAAAACGGCCCCGGAGGTTTCCCTCCGGGGCCGTCAACTTGCGCGTCAGAGAACTGACGCCGGCAGGTCCCCCATGCCCCATCCCTTTTTGGAAGGCTTGGGCATGGGGACGTGAATTACTTCACGGTGACCTTGGCGCCGGCTTCGGTCAGCTTCTTGGCGACTTCTTCGGCGACTTGCTTCGAAACGTTTTCGACGACGTTCTGCGGAGCGCCTTCGACCAGGTCCTTGGCTTCCTTCAGGCCCAGGTCCGGACGAACGCCGCGGACTTCCTTGATCACGTTGATCTTCTTGTCGCCGCCGTCGGTCAGGACGACGGTGAATTCGGTTTGCTCTTCGGCGGCTTCGGCCGGAGCAGCGGCGGCGCCGCCGACAGCGGCGACGGCGACCGGCGCGGCGGCCGAGACGCCCCACTTTTCTTCGAGCAGCTTGGAGAGCTCAGCGGCTTCCAGGACCGACAGGGTGGACAGTTCTTCAACCAGCTTTTCGAGCTTGGACATGTGTAAGTTCCTTAGAGGATGAGGGATTTATGCGGAGATGACCGTTACGCGGCGTCTTTGGTCGCATAGGCGTTGAAGACGCGAGCCAGTTGGCCAGCCGGGGCCTGCAGGACGCCGGCGACCTTGGTCGCGGGAGCCTGGATGAGGCCGATGAGCTTGCCACGGATCTGGTCGAGCGACGGCAGCGTGGCGAGCGCCCGCACCGCAGCTTCGTCCAGAACGTTCGTCTGGCCCAGAATGCCGCCGACCAGCTTCAGCTTGTCGTTTTCCTTGGCGTACTGGGTGACGATCTTGGCGGCCGAGACAGGATCCTTGCCATAGGCGATGGCGACCGGGCCGGTGAACAGGGCGTCGCCCTTTTCGCCGATCGAGCCGTTCAGCGCCTTCTGGACCAGGGTGTTCTTCACCACCTGGAACGTGCCCTCTTCCTTGCGGAGGCGGGCGCGCAGTTCAGTCATTTCCGCAACGGTCATGCCCGAATAGTGGGTCACGACGACAGCGCCGGCGTCGGCGAAGACGCTTTTCAGCGACTCGATCGACTCCTGCTTTTGAGCGCGGTCCATTGCGGTCTCCTACTCAATTACAGCGGCCGGACCATTCCGGCAGCCAAATGCGCGTCCCACGCGGGATCGCTCCCGCACGCGAGTTGCATCAGCCTGTTCCAAGGAAAGTCAGCCGCGCGTCCCATCCCCGAAAGGCGGTGTTGCGTGGTCTTGTCCATCCCTGTCTCCCGACGGCGAGGAAGGGCTCTTCCTCGATTATGGCGCTGGTGACCCCACGCCCCGCAGTTCTCAAACAGGATCGCCGCCGGGCGAGCCCAGCGGAGAAGGGGCGGCGTATAGACGGTTTGGGGAAGGATTTCAACACCCGCCGCCGTCCTTCTCCCCTTGCGGGAGGGAAATCCTGGCGCGGCCTCGGATTTCCTGGATACAGAAGGGACCACCAAAGGGGACCCCACGATGAAGCGCATGTTCGCGGCCGCGCTCACGGCCTTGATGCTCGGCGGTCTCGCCGCCCCCCTCCAGGCCGAGCCGCGCTTCGCGCCGATCCCCAAGGCGGTGATCGCCGACCCCGCCCGTGATCCGGCCCATCCGGCCGACATGGCCGCCTTCACCGTCCCGACCGGCGGCGTGCGGGTCAATGCGCTGATGTACCTGGCCTCGGGCGACCAGCCGCATCCGACGATGCTGATGCTGCACGGCTTCCCGGGCAACGAGACCAACATCGACCTGATGCAGGCCGTGCGCCGGGCCGGCTGGAACGTGATGCGGATCAACTATCGCGGCTCGTGGGGCAGTCCGGGCCGGTTCTCGTTCGCCAACGCCCGCGCCGACGGCGAGGCGGCCGTGGCCTTCCTCAACGATCCGGCCAATGTCGCCAAGTACCACATCGACACCCGCAGGATCGTCGTGGCCGGCCACAGCATGGGCGGTTTCATGGCCGCCGACGCCTCGGCCGCCGATCCCCGCGTGGCCGGGACGGTGCTGATCGACGCCTGGGACATCGGCAAGGAGAAGGCCGGGATCACCAGTCCGGCCGCCCGCAAGGCCGCGATCGAGGGCATGACCCCCGACACCGTTCCCCTGGCCGGGACCAGCGCCACGCTGCTGGTCCAGGAGATCGAGACCAACGCCGCCAAGCTGAACCTCGAAGCCCTCAGCGCCCGGATCGCCAACCGGCCGGTGCTGATGATCGGCGCCGACCACGCGCTGGGCCCGACCACGCGCAAGCTGGCCGCCGCCGCCCGCCAAGCCCAGGCGCTGAACCCCGCCAAGGGGTCGCTGACCGAAACCCACATGGACACCGACCACAGCTTCTCGGACAGCCGCATCGCGCTGGAAGCCGAGGTGCTGCGCTGGCTGGGCCAGTTCGATCCCGCCTCGGCCCAGGTCGGCACGCCGCAGGTCCCGCTGAAGACCGCCTATGACGAGGCCAACCCGTTCGCCAGGATCCTGCGCGGCGAGCTCGCCGCGCCCAAGGTCTACGAGGACGACCAGGTGCTGGCCTTCATGGACTACGCCCCGGCCGAGCCGGGCCACGTGCTGGTGATCTCCAAGACCTCCAAGGCCCGAAACCTGCTGGAGATCTCGCCCCGGGACCTGTCGCGGCTGATGGCCGTGGCCGCCCGGGTCGGCCAGGCCCAGGTCGACGGCCTGGGCGTCGAGGGCTTCACGATCGTCCAGAACAACGGCGTCGGCCAGAGCGTGCCGCACCTGCACATCCACGTCATTCCGCGGGTGGCCGGCAAGCCGCTGATGTTCGTCGAGAACGCCAAGGGCGACCCGAAGGCGATCGAGGCGACGGCGGCCAAGATCAGGGGGGCGATGAAGGCCCAATAATGATCCGCTCATCCCGGCGAACGCCGGGATGAGCGGATCAGGAAAGCTTGGCGGTCACCGCCCGCGCCGCCGCCACGCCCGTCGCGAAACAGGCCTGCAGCAGGTAGCCGCCGGTCGGGGCTTCCCAGTCCAGCATCTCGCCGGCCACGAACACGCCGGGCGCGGCCTTCAGCTCCAGGCCGTCCAGCGCCGCGAACGACAGCCCGCCGGCGCAGGAGATCGCCCGCTCCAGGCCCTGGACGCCGGTCAGCGCGATCGGCGCGGCCTTGATCGCCGCCGCCAGGGCGTCGGGCGCCACCGGCAGGGCCACGCCATGCGCCTCGCGCAGCAGGCCGATCTCGACCGGCGACAGGTGGGCGGCCTTGCGCAGCCAGCTCGACAGCGACTGGCCGCCGCGCGGCCTGGCCAGGCGGGCCGTCAGCTGGGCCAGGGAGACGTCGGGCCGCAGGTCGATCTCCAGCGTCGCCGAACCGCGCGCCTCGACCGCGTCGCGCAGGGCCGCCGACAGGGCGTAGACCGCTCCGCCTTCCAGGCCGTAACCCGCCGCCAGGGCGTCGCCGCGCGAGACCCGGCCCTCGAAGCCCAGGGCCACGTTCTTCAGCGGCGAACCGGCGAAACGCTCGCGGAACACCTGTGTCCAGGCCACGGTGAACCCGACATTGGCCGGCCGGAACGGCGCCGTGGCCGCGCCCCGCGCCGCCAGCAGCGGGGCCCAGGCGCCGTCCGAGCCGAGCCTGGCCCAGTTGGCCCCGCCCAGGGCCAGGATCGTGGCGCGCGGCCGCACGGCGCGCGGCCCGTCCGGCGTCGCGAAGGCCAGGTCGCCGGCCGCGTTCCAGCCGGTCCAGGACGTACGGAGGTTCAGCGCCACGCCCCGTCCCTCCAGCCGCGCGATCCAGGCCCGCAGCAGGGGCGAGGCCTTCAGCGCCTTGGGGAACACCCGGCCGCTGGAGCCGACGAAGGTCGCCTGCCCCAGCCCTTCGGCCCAGGCGACGAGGTCGGCCGGCGTGAAGGCTTCCAGCATCGGCCGCAAGGTCGGCGCGGCCTCGCCATAGCGGCCGACGAAGGCCTCGAAGTCTTCGGAATGGGTCAGGTTCAACCCGCCGCGCCCGGCCATCAGGAACTTACGTCCCAGGGTCGGCATGCGCTCGAACACCGCCGTCGACAGCCCGGCGCCGCTCAGCGTCTCGGCCGCCATCAGCCCGGCCGGCCCGCCGCCGATGATGGCGACGTCTGGAGTCTGGAGTTCGGTCACGCCGGCTCGATGTCGGTCAGGGCGAAGTCGTCGCCCTTGTAGAGCAGCGGCACGCCATGGGTCTTCGCGCAGGCATAGGCGAAGCAGTCGCCCATGTTGAGTTTGGCGGGATGACGGCCCTTGCCGAAACGAGCATGAGCCCCGATCGCGGCCGTTTGCTCAAGTTCACCGATCGGGACGGTGCGGGCGGTGGCGAGCCGTTGAAGCATCGTGACCTCGTCGGTCGCGTCTTGCAAATCCATGACGGCTTCCCGCGCGACAGCGCGGATGGTTTCCCAAGTGGCCATCGCCGATGTCAGGACGATTTCGGCTTCCGTCAACTTGAGGCGCAAGGCTTCGGCCTCAGGTTCGCTCAATAGAATGGCCGTCCAGGCCGAAGCATCGACAAACATCAATCGCCGCTGAGTTCGTCGAAGAAAGCCTTGTCGGCCTTCAGACCGGTTCGAGGCAAGGCGGCGATCCTGTCGCTTATCGCCCGCATCTTCGCCAATTTCTCGGCTTTTGCTTTTTCGCGCGTAGCCAGCGCCTCGGCCGCCGCTAGCTTCACCGCCTCCGTGATGCCGACATGGGCCTTCTCCGCCAGCTCTCTCACCAGCGCGTCGGTCTCGGGATCGCGAATATGAAAAGCCATGAAGCGTCTCCGTCTAGCCGAAACATAACATCGGCTAGACGCACCAACAACTCGGACGAGCCCAAACGCAAAGCGGGCGCTGGATCGCTCCAGCGCCCGCTCGCTTGGCTCAGGTGTCGAAGGCTCAGGCGCTGATCGACGCGACGTCGACCTTGAAGCCCGGGCCCATCGTCGAGGACAGGCCGATGCGCTTGACATAGACGCCCTTGGCGCCGGTCGGCTTGGCGCGGTTCAGCGCTTCGACCAGGGCCTTGACGTTGACCAGCAGGGCTTCGTCCGAGAACGAGACCTTGCCGATGCCGGCGTGGACGATGCCCGCCTTCTCGACGCGGAACTCGACGGCGCCGCCCTTGGCGTCCTTCACGGCCTGGCCGACGTTCGGGGTCACGGTGCCGACCTTCGGGTTCGGCATCAGGCCGCGCGGGCCCAGCACCTTACCGAGGCGACCGACCAGGGCCATCATGTCCGGGGTCGCGATGACGCGATCGAAGTCCATGAAGCCGCCGGCGATCTTTTCGTACAGATCTTCGGCGCCGACGTGCTCGGCGCCCGCCGCGGTGGCTTCGGCCGCCTTGGCGTCCTTGGCGAAGACGGCGACGCGGACGTCGCGGCCGGTGCCCGACGGCAGGTTCACGACGCCGCGGACCTGCTGGTCGGCGTGACGCGGGTCGACGCCGAGGTTGACCGAGATCTCGACGGATTCGTCGAACTTGGCCTTGGCGTTGGCCTTGACCAGGGCGATGGCGGCGGCGACGGCGTGGGTGGCGTCACGATCGCCGGTCCAGGCCTGGATGCGCTTGGGTTGCTTGGCCATGGTCTTAGGCCTCCACGATCTTCAGGCCCATGGCCTTGGCGGAGCCTTCGATGATCTTGGCCGCGGCCTCGAGATCGTTGGCGTTCAGGTCCTTCATCTTCTTTTCGGCGATCTCGCGCAGCTGGGTGCGGGTGACCTGGCCGACGGTCTCGCGACCGGTCAGCTTGGCGCCGGACTTCAGGCCGGTGATCTGCTTCAGATAGTGCGTCGCCGGGGGCGTCTTGGTGACGAAGGTGAACGACTTGTCCTGATAGACCGTGATGACGGTCGGCAGGGGAGTGCCCTTTTCGACGTTCTCGGTGCGCGCGTTGAACTCCTTGCAGAAGCCCATGATGTTGACGCCGCGCTGACCCAGAGCCGGGCCGATGGGCGGTGAAGGCGTGGCGGAGCCGGCCTTCACCTGGAGCTTGATATAGCCCAGGATCTTCTTAGCCATTGTATCCTCTCATGAAAGCCGAACGGGCGGCCTTCGCTGGTTGGCCGTGGTGCGGGCTTGGCGTCCCTCCCACGGATTTGATCCCGCCGCGAACGACGAGCACGCCCCGGGACGGGGTCCTGGGGCGAAGGCGCGGCATGTAGCAGGCGGGGGCATGGGAGTCCAGCGGCGCGGGCGCCCGTTCTCTCCAGAACAAGCCAATAGCATAGGACCAAAAATGACTGTCATCCCGGACGAGCGCGCAGCGCGAAGATCCGGGACCGACGCCCGAACGCATGCGCTTCCGGCGGTCCCGGATCTGCGCCCGGCTCCGCGGGGCTTGTCCGGGATGACAGCTCTTTTCTCAGCCAATCGATATGCGACCGCCCCCTCCCCCGAAAAAGAGAGGGCGTCGCGAGCCGAAACCTAGAACGTCTCGCCGACCATCCGCTCGCTCAGCGCCCACAACGCCTGGGCGCGGGCCGAGTCGAGGGCGTAGGAGCGCACGCCGGCGCGGATCTGCGACGCGTCCTCGACCAGCTCGGCCACGTGGCAGTCTTCGCAATAGCACCCGGCGACCTCTTCGACCGGCGCCACGACCCCGGCCCAGACGCTGGTGGCCGCGCCCTGCGGAATGGTCTTCCACTCGATGGGCGGAGCCCCCTCGGCCTCGGCCTGGGCGTTCAGGTCGTCGATCCATTTCTGGATGAAGGCCGGATCCAGGTGCCGGGCCAGCTCGGTCTGGATGCCGCCCGGATGGACCGCCGTCGCCCGCACGCCGCGGTCCTTGTGGCGGGCGTCGAACTCGACGGCGAACAGGATGTTGGCGGTCTTGGAGCGGCCATAGGCCTCGAACGGCACGTATTCGGTGGTCTCGAAGTTCGGATCCTCGAGGTTCACGTCCGAGAAGCGGTGGCCCGACGAGGCCAGCGACACGACGCGCGACCCCGCCTTCAGCAGGCCGGCGATGCGGTTAATCAACAGGAAGTGACCCAGATGGTTGGTGCCGAACTGGGTCTCGAACCCGTCGGCGGTCTTGCCGAACGGCGGGGCCATCACCCCGGCGTTGGCGATGACCAGGTCGAACGGCCGGCCGTCGGCGACCAGGGCGTCGGCGCAGGCCCGCACGCTGGAAAGATCCGCCAGGTCCAGCGCCACCAGCTCCAGCGAACCGCCGGCGGCGGCCGCCGCTTCCCGCACGACGCCGGTCGCGCCCTGCGCCTTGGCCAGATCCCGCGCGGCCCCGACCACCTGGGCGCCGCGGGCCGCCAGGGCGCGGGCGGTCTCGACGCCGAGCCCCGCCGAGACCCCGGTGACCAGCACGCGCTTGCCGGAAAGATCGACGCCGGCCAGGACCTCGTCGGTGGTGGATTTGGCTCCGAATTGTCCGCTCATGACCTTGGTTTCCTTGCAAGTCTGTTGTCGAAACCCGTCCGCGATATTAAATGGAGGACGGCTCCGGATACATATTCGGAGGCACACTCCGCTTTTCAAGGGCACGATGTCGAAAGAGTTGGAAATCCGGTCGCGCAAGCCCCGCGCCGACAGCCTGCGCAACCGCGACCTGCTGCTGGCGGCGGCCAAGGCGGCGTTCACCGAAGTAGGCGCAGAGGCCCCGCTGGAGGATGTCGCCCGACGGGCGGGCGTCGGCATCGGCACGCTCTATCGCCACTTTCCCGCCCGCGACGCCCTGGTCGCGGCGGTCTATGCGCGCGAGGTCGAGCAGCTGACCGCCTCGGCCGAGGCCCTGCTCGCGCAGCGCCCGGCGGGCGAGGCCCTGGCGGCCTGGCTGGACCAGCTGATCGACTATCTGGCCACCAAGCGGGTCGTGGCCCCGGCCCTGCGCGCCGATCCCGGCGAGGGCGAGCGGCTCTACGCCAGCTCGGGCGCCAGCATCTCCGCCGCCCTGCGCCGCCTGACCGAGGCGGCCAGCGCCGCCGGCGACATCCGCCCCGACATCGGCTTCGACGACGTCGTGCGGATGATGACCGGCGTCGCCCAGGGCTACGAACAGCCCGGCTGGGAGCCCAGCGCCCGGCGGCTGCTGGACGTGATGATGACGGGGCTGCGGGCGAAACATCCCACCGCGTGAGCGTCCGTAAGGCCGCTACATCGCCAACATCCAGACGGCCATGGCGATCATCATCAGGTTCTCGGTCAGCGACACGAAGCCCAGCGGCACGTTGCTGTCGCCGCCGACGCAGGCGCATTTCAGCGCGCGCTTGTCGAGATAGACGGCCTTGAACACCGACGCCGCCCCGACGCTCCCGATGAACAGGGCGACCGGGGCCGACAGCCAGGTCAGGGCCCCGGCGATCATCAGCACCCCCGCCCCGACCTCGGCGAACGGATAGATCCAGCCGTAGGGCGGCCAACGCCGGGCCAGCAGGTCGTAGCCCAGGAACATGGTGGCGAAGCCGTCGACGTCGCGCAGCTTCAACAGGCCCAGCACGCACATCGAAAAGGCGATGAACCACTGCAGCGCGTGCGGGGTCAGGGCCTGGCCGCTCGTGGCGTAGCTGGCGGCCAGGGCCATCAGGGCGGCGACGGCGAACACCGCCAGGACCGGCGTGTAGGTCAGAGCCTTGGGGTCGCGCACCTTCAGGCCGAAGTGGCGGCGAAGGTCGTCGTAGCCGCCGATCCGCCGGCCGTCGATGAAGGCCTGGGGCGTGGTCGCCACCCCGTGGGCGGCCTTGAAGACGTCGATCTCCTCCCGTGTCGTCAGCAGATGGTCCTCGACCGCATAGCCCCGACGGCGCAGCAGGTCCCTGGCGCGCAGGCCCCAGGGGCAAAGGTGCTGGTCGGTGGCCATCCGGTGGAGGACGGCGGTCCGGGGCGGCGTCGAGGCGGTCATGGCGGGGGTCTCCGGCTTGTCCGAGAACGGGACCCCGTCCATATGGGTTCCGTACCATGGTACGGAGTCAAGGGACGGATGCGACGATGAAGACGACGACGATCGCGGGCCTGGCCCGGGCGGGCGGCGTGGGCGTGGAGACCGTGCGCTACTACCAGCGGCGCGGCCTGCTGGAGCAGCCGCCCCGGCCCGACGGCGGCGGCTCGGCCGGCGGGGTGCGGCGCTACGGCGAGACGGACGCCCGCCGCCTGCGCTTCATCCGCGCGGCCCAGGCGGCCGGCTTCACCCTGGAGCAGGTCGCCGAGCTGCTGGCCCTGGACGCCGGCGACGACCACGCCCGGGCGCGCGGCCTGGCGCTGGAGCGCGTCGCCGCCCTGGACGCCAGGATCGCCGAGCTGCGGACGGCCCGCAACGCCCTCCAGCGCCTGGCCCACGCCTGCGGCGAGACCACGTCCGGCCCCTGCCCGATCCTGTCGGCGTTCGAGGGGGCGTGAGGCGGGACGCCTATGGGGCAGACAGCAAAAACCCCGCGCCGTTTCCGGCGCGGGGTTTTCGAAGCTTCGACTGAGAGAGCCGCCCTTAGGCGATCTTCTCGACCTGGCTGTATTCCAGTTCCACCGGGGTGGCGCGGCCGAAGATCGAGACGGTGACGCGCAGGCGGGCCCGCTCCTCGTCGACCTGCTCGACCGAGCCGTTGAAGCTGGCGAACGGGCCGTCGGTGACGCGGACGTTCTCGCCGACCTCGAACAGCACCACGGTCTTGGGGCGCTCGACGCCCTCCTCGATCGTGCCGATGATGCGCTGGACTTCCTTTTCGGAGACCGGCTGCGGCTTGGACGCGCTGCCCAGGAAGCCCGTGACCTTCGGGGTGTTCTTGATCAGGTGATAGGCTTCGTCCGAGAGGTTCATCTTCACCAGCACGTAGCCGGGGAAGAACTTGCGCTCGGCGTTGACCTTGCGGCCGCGACGGATCTCGACGACGTCCTCGGTCGGAACCAGGATTTCGGAGAAGCTGTCTTCCAGGCCGTGGCTCTTGGCCTGTTCGCGGATGCTCTCGGCCACCTTCTTCTCGAAGTTCGAGTAGGCGTGGACGATGTACCACTTGTGGTTCGGGTTGGACGCGGTGTCGGTGCTCATGATGTTTCTTATCCCGCGGCGGCGAACTTGAGGATCAAGTGCGAACCCAAGCCCAGGATCCAGTCGGCGAAGGTGAAGAACAGCGAGGCCAGCACCACCATGATGAAGACCATCACCGAGGTGATCCAGGTCTCCTTGCGGGTGGTCCAGGTGATCTTGCGGGCTTCGGCGCGGACTTCCTGCGCGAAGCGGACCGGGTTGATCGGCTTCTTCGGCGCGGCCGGAGCCTTGGCGGCGGCGCCTCCTTTAGCGACCGGCGCCGCCTGGGCGGAAGGCGCCAGCGCCGCGGCCGTCTTCGCGGCGCGGTTCTTGATCGCAGACGGGCTAGAACCCGGTTTCCTGGCCATGACTTAAGAGGCTCGCGACTTTCGATAGGTCAGCCCGAAAGCCGGGTGACCGATGACATATAGTGGCAGGAGTGGAGGGACTCGAACCCACGACCCTCGGTTTTGGAGACCGATGCTCTACCAGCTGAGCTACACTCCTGCGGAACCGCGATCCCCTTAGCGGAGATTCCGGCTTTCCGGCAATGAACATCGCGCCGGTAGGCTCTTTGAAGCCCGCCGGCGCGTTGGTCTCATCGCCAGAGCCGCGTCGTTTAGCAGGGTCGTTCGAGCCCGGCAAGCGGCCGGAGCACGATCCGCGCATTCCGCCGCTCGCGCGCTCGGAAGGATCAGCCGCCGACGCAGCGCGTTAGGTCTCCGCACCCGCCGAAGCCGGGAGGAAACACCCATGCCCACATCCGCCAGTCACGCCCCCGGCCGACCGTCCAACCGCGAGGTGGAGAACGAGAACCAGCGTCCCGCTCAGGGCGGGAACCAAGGCGACGGCAAGGCTCCGCGTCCCGCGACGGAGCCTCGCGGCGCGGAGGACAGTTCGGATTCGCCGAAGACCCGGACGGATCCGGGCTCCGGCGAAGCCTGAGCCTCAGCCGATCAGCCGGCCTTTTCCGCTTCCGGCGTGGGCGCCGGGGTAAGGGCGGCGCATTGGATGTTGAGGTACGACCACTTCACGTCCTTCAGCTTGCGGCCGCATTCGGTGTTCTCGCCCAGGTCACGCCCGGTGAGGGAGATCGCCACGCCCTTGGTGGGATCCGGCGCCGGACTGGCGCCCGAGACGTCGTAGTAGCCGCCGCCGGGGCCGCGAACCACCAGGCAGGACGTCGATTCCACCGGCCGCACGCAGCCGGAGGCGGTGACCGCCTTGCCTTGGAGAGAGACTTGTTGAGGTTGCTGACCGGTGTTGCCGGTTTCCTGCCCGCAGGCAGCTACGCTTAACGCTAACAGACTGGCCGCCGCGGCGGCCTTTACGAACCTTACCCGCATACGTTCCTCCGTATCATTGGCCTCCGCGCCGTCTTCGGGCTTTGGAAGCGGAGGAAGAGTGCGCCCCGTTTGGGGAGGCGGCAATCACAATTTTGACACGGTTCAAAAAACAGGCGCCCGCCATTTTGACGCTTTTGGGGAAGATTTTCTCAAAGCCCTTTCAGACCACCAAAGTTGACATCCGGCCGGCTCTGCTCACATGAGACGCAGTCGCTTCTGGGCCGTGGCGACGCCATCTCAGAATTCCGCGGTCCGCCGCGCGTCCAGGACTTGAAACGCACATTATGACGGCCATCGAAACCACCGCCCCCGCGCCCCCGAAGGAAGCCGCCTGGCACACCGAGACCGTGCTGTGGGTCAAGCACTGGACGGACCGCCTGTTCAGCTTCGCCATCACCCGCCCGGCCAGCTTCCGCTTCCGCTCGGGCGAGTTCGTGATGATCGGCCTGCCGCCCCGCGAGGAGCTGGGCGAGAAGAAGCCGATCCTGCGCGCCTATTCGATCGGCTCGCCGCACTTCGCCGAGGAGCTGGAGTTCTTCTCGATCAAGGTGCCCGACGGCCCGCTGACCTCGCGCCTGCAGCAGATCAAGGCAGGCGACCAGGTGCTGCTGGGCAAGAAGCCGACCGGCACCCTGGTGCTGGACGCCGTCCGCCCCGGCAAGCGCCTGTTCCTGTTCGGCACCGGCACGGGCCTGGCGCCCTGGCTGTCGGTGGCCCGCGACCCCGACGCCTACAGCCGCTTCGAGCAGGTGATCGTCGCCCACGGCGTGCGCGAGGTGCAGGAACTGGCCTATCGCGACCTGTTCACCGCCGAAATCCACGACGACCCCTTGGTCGGCGACGAGGCCAGGGCCCAGCTCGTCTACTATCCCACCGTCACCCGCGAGCCGTTCGAGCGCCAGGGCCGGTTCACCGACCTGATCGAGAGCGGCAAGCTGTTCGCCGACCTCGGCCTGGAGCAGGTGAGGTTCGATCCCGAGCACGACCGCGCCATGCTCTGCGGCTCGATGGCGATGATCAAGGACACCGCCGCCCTGCTGGAGGCCCACGGCCTGACGGAAGGCTCCAACGCCGAGCCGGGCGACTTCGTGATCGAGCGGGCGTTCGTGGGGTAAGGGCCAACGCCCTCGCCTTACTCGTTGTCATCCCGGACAAGCGCGCGGCGCGTAGACCCGGGATGACAGCCAACGTGTTGTCAGCTCAAGTCAGGGGCGCGATGCACTAGGGCTCAGGATTGAGGGAGTGCGGGCGTGGGCGACGAGCTTCGACTGAAGAACCTGACCGTCGACGAGGCGCGCGGCCGGATGCTGGCCGGGGCCGCGCGGCTGGGGGTCGAGGAGGTCGTCCTGGCCAAGGCCCTGGGCCGGGTGCTGGCCGCCCCGCTCTTTGCCGACCGCGACCAGCCGCCGTTCGACGCCTCGGCCATGGACGGCTGGGCGATCCGCCGCGCCGACCTCGCCGCCGGCGCGCGCTTCCGGATCGCCGGCGAGAGCGCCGCGGGCCGGGCCCACCCCCGCCCCGTCGAAGCCGGCCAGGCGGTGCGAATCTTCACCGGCGCGCCCGTGCCGCCGGGCGCCGACCTGGTGGTGATCCAGGAGAACGCCGCGCGCGACGGCGAGACGGTGGCCTTCACGATCGACCGCGACCCGCCGCCCGGCAACATCCGGCCGGCCGGCGGCGACTTCCGGTCCGGCGACCTCCTGCTGGCCGAGGGCGCGCGCCTGGACGCCTGGCGGCTGGCCCTGGCGGCCGCGGCGGGCTGGCCCAGCCTGCACGTCGCGGTACGGCCGCGCGTCGCCATCCTGGCCACCGGCGACGAACTGGTCCCGCCCGGCTACATGCCCGCCCCCGACCAGATCTTCGAGTCCGGCTCCTTCGCCCTGGCCGCCCTGGTCGAGGCCTGGGGCGGCCAGGCGACGCGGCTGAAAGCCCAGGCCGACGACCTGGACGCCATCGCCCGCGTCGTCGCCGAGGCTCAATTCGACCTGCTGGTCACGGTCGGCGGGGCCTCGGTCGGCGACCACGACCTGGTCAAGCCGGCCCTGGCCGCCCTGGGCCTGGCCCTGCGCGTCCAGACGGTCGCCGTGCGTCCCGGCAAGCCGACCTGGTTCGGGACCCTGGAGGCCGATGGCGCGGGAGGCCGCCGCGTGCTGGGCCTGCCCGGCAACCCGGCCTCGGCCCTGGTCTGCGCCGAGCTGTTCCTGCGGCCGCTGCTGGCCGCCCTGACCGGCGCCGACCCGGCTCTGGCGATCAGCGCCGGCGTCCTGGCCGCCCCCCTGCCGGCCAACGGTCCCCGCGAGCACTGGATGCGGGCCGCGCGGACCATCGACGTCGACGGCCGGGTGCGAGTCGCCCCCTTCCCCGACCAGGACTCCTCGCTGATCGGCGTGTTCTCCCGCGCCGACTGCCTGGTCCTGCGGCCGGCCGGCGCGCCGGCGGCGGACGTGGGGGACGTGGTTCAGTTGCTGCCTCTGGCGCGGGGCTGATCGCCTCCGGTGGCGACGACGCACGCGGAGCGTGCTAAGTCCCCGGGCGAAGCGGTTCGCGGCGGCCGCGGCGGGAGTTTGCGTTCATGGGTCGTCTGGGCAAGATCGCGGCGCACATGGTGCTGGCCTTCGCGGCCATGCTGCTGGCCCAGGCGCTGGCCGCCGGAACCTTGCCCGACGCGTCCGCCCTGGCCCTGGCCGCCCTGTTCGCGGGCGCGGCCCTGGCGGTCGAGATCCTGTTCCGGGTCGAGCGCTCGCCCTGGCGGTTCTTCGCGGCCAGCGACGGCCTGCGCCTGGCGCGCTCGGCCCTGCTGTCGGTCCTGACCTTCGCCCTGGTCGCCCGCCTGGCCGACGTGCGCCAGCCGGGCGGCCTGCGCACCCTGGCCGTCGCCTTCCTGCTGCAGACCGCCCTGCTGGCCGGACTGCGGATCGTGCGCCGCGCCGTGCACGAGAAGGCGCTGGTCGACGCCCTGACCCGCCTGCGCCCCGCCCCCGCCTCGCCCGCCTTGCCGCGCCTGCTGATCGTCGGCCCGGCCAACGAGGCCGAGGCCTTCCTGCGCGCCCCCGCCGCCCTGGGCGAGCGCTACGCCCCGGTCGGCGTCCTGACCCCGCAGGCGCGTGAGACCGGCGACGAACTGGGCGGGGTCTGCATCCTGGGCGCCATCGACGATTTCGACGCGGTCATGGCCCAGCTGCGCGACGGCGGCCTGCAGCCGTCGGCCCTGCTGTTCCTGACCGACGGCCCGCTCAGCGCCTTCGGGGCCGAGCGCCTGGGCCGGCTGAAGACCGAGGGCGTGCGCCTGCTGCGTCGCCAGGGCCTGGTCGACGTGGCCGGCGGCTCGGCCCTGCGCGAGATCAGCCTGGAGGAGCTGCTGAGCCGCGCGCCGGTGCGGCTGGATCCCGAACCGGTCCGCGCCCTGGTGGCCGGCAAGCGGGTGCTGGTCACCGGGGCCGGCGGCAGCATCGGCTCGGAGCTGGCCCGCCAGATCGCCGCCAGCGGCCCCGCCCAACTAGTCCTGCTGGACGCCGCCGAGGCCAACCTGTTCCACATCGACCGCGAGCTGGGCGAGGCCTGGCCCCAGCTGCCGCGCCGCGACGTGTTGTGCGACGTGCGCGACGCCGCCCGCCTGGAGCTGGTGTTCGCCGCCGAGAAGCCCGAGCTGGTCTTCCACGCCGCCGCCCTCAAGCACGTGACCCTGGTCGAGAACCACCCCTGCGAGGGCGTGCGCACCAATGTGCTGGGCAGCCGCAACGTCGCCGCCGCCGCCAGGGCCTGCGGCGCGGCCCACCTGGCGCTGATCTCCACCGACAAGGCCGTGGCCCCGGCCAGCGTGATGGGCGCGACCAAGCGCGTGGCCGAGGCCGTGGTCCGCCAGTTCGCGGGCGGGGACAAGACCCGGGTCAGCGTCGTGCGGTTCGGCAACGTGCTGGGCTCGGCCGGGTCGGTGGTGCCGATCTTCCAGCATCAGATCGCCCGCGGCGGGCCGGTCACCCTGACCGACGCCGAGGTCGAGCGCTACTTCATGACCATCCCCGAGGCCGTGCAGCTGGTGCTGCGGGCCGTGGCCCTGTCGGCCGGCGACGTGGAGCCCCCGACCGGCGTGCTGACGCTCGAGATGGGCGAACCGGTCAAGATCATCGACCTGGCCCGGCGGATGATCGAGCTGCAGGGCCTGATCCCCGAGCGCGACATCGCCATCAGGATCACCGGCCTGCGCCCCGGCGAAAAGCTGACCGAGGCCCTGGTCGACGTCAACGAGATCGCCCGGCCCAAGGCGCAGGGGGTCACCGAGGCCGCGCCCGTCACGCCCCTGCCGCCGATCCCGGCCGAGGCCCTGGCCGCCCTGGAGGCCGCCGCCCTGGCCGGCGACGAGTTCGCCGTCCGCGCCCAGCTGTTCGCCCTGGTCGAGACGTTGCGGACCGTGTCGCCCGCTCCCGCGGCTACAGGGAAGACGGCGTCCGCTCCGGCGCCCGCCGGCAAGACCCGGGACAAGGTCGTCGCGGCCCGGACGCAGGCCTGACCGAAACCCGTCTTCGTCATCGCCTATAGGGCGAGCGGGGAAGCCAGAATCAGCCTCCCATGCTGTGTGTCGCCGCGCTCGCCTTGGCGGGCCGTCTCATCCTTGGGACAACGGTAGGGGTTGGTGGGAACCTGGATGTTCGAACAGACGGTGGACGTCACCCGCCTGGACGGGTTCGTTCGGTATACGCGCGGGATCATCCGCGCCCGCCTGGTCCTGGTCGCCCTGTTCGCGGGCCTGCTGGCGGTCTATGCGCCGATGCGCATGACCCAGTTCGGCCTGGTCGAGCTGAGCATCTACGCCGCCCTGTTCCTGGCCACCGAGGCGGCCCTGCGCCATCCCGATCCGATCGGGGCCTTCCGGCGGCTGCGCTGGCAATCGATCGGCCTGGTCTTCCTGCTGTCGGCCAACGCCTGCGCCCTGGCCGTGAAGATCCGGCTGACCGGCCAGCCGATCATGCGGGTGGAGGCGGCCCTGCTGGCCATCTGCGTGCTGCTGTTCGCCGCCCTGCGCGTGCACACCAGCAAGCTCAGCTACGTCACCGCCGTCGCCCCACCGGTGGCGACCTTGCTGTGGATCGGGTTCGACCGCCGCATGTCGCTGGCCTCCAACCACTACGGCGCCACCGTGCTGCTGTTCGTCGTCGCCGTGCTGACCGCCACCTGGCGCCAGCAGGCCACCGACCGGGCCCTGGCCCAGACGCTGCGCGACCTGGCCCGCAAGAACGCCGACCTGATCGAGGCGGTCGCCGAGGCCAAGGCCGCCAGCCGCGCCAAGTCCGACCTGCTGGCCGTGGCCAGCCACGAGATCCGCACGCCGCTGAACGCCGTGCTCGGCTTCGCCCACGCCCTGCGCCGCGACACCTTCCTGACCCCGATCCAGGCCGATCTGGCCCAGGGCGTGATCGAGGGCGGCGCCCAGCTGACCCGCCTGCTCGACACCGTGCTGGACCTGACCAAGGTCCAGGCCGGCCAGGCGACCCTGACCCTGGCGGCGGTCGACCTGCGCCGCCTGATCCGCACGGTGGTGCGGGTGTGGAGCGCCCACGCCCAGGCTGTCGGCGTGCTGCTGAGCTTTGACGACGCCGATCCCGGCCTGGCCTACGAGGTGCTGGCCGACGAGGCCAAGCTGGAGCAGACCCTGGTCAACCTGGTCTCCAACGGGCTGAAGGCCTCACCGTCGGGCGGGACGGTGACGGTGCGGCTGGCCGGCATGATCAAGGACCGGATGCAGACCACCCTGGTCGAGGTGCGCGACACCGGCGCGCCCGTGCCGCTGGAGGACCGCCCGCGGATGTTCGTCGCCTTCGACCAGACCGAGCGCGGCCGAAGCCTGGGCGGCAGCGGGCTGGGCCTGTCGATCTGCGCCGCCAACCTGGCCCTGATGGGCGGCGAGATCGGCGTGGAGAACTTTCCCGAAGGCGACGCCCAGCCCGGCAAGCCCTCCCGTCGCGGCGCGGTCTTCTGGTTCGCCTTCGAGGCGCCGGTTCTCCAGGCCCCGGCCGCGGGAGCCGCGGCGGAACCCGCCGTGGCCAGACCGATCCGGGTGCTGGCGGCCGAGGACAACCCCGCCAACCGTCGGGTGCTGGCCGCCCTGCTGTCCGCCTCGCCGGTCGAGCTGGTGTTCGCCGAGAACGGCGCCCGGGCGCTGGACGCCTGGCGGGCCGAGGCCTTCGACCTGGTGCTGATGGACGTCAACATGCCGGTGATGGACGGGGTGGCGGCCGTGGCGCGGATCCGCCAGCTGGAAGCCTCGGCCGCTCCGCCCCGACCCCGCACGCCGATCTGGATGCTGACCGCCAACGTCTTCGACGACGACGTCGCCCGCTACCGGGCCGACGGGGCCGACGGCGTGCTGCGCAAGCCGATCGACACCCCGGCCCTGTTCGCCCTGCTGGCGCAGGTGGCGGAGGGGAAGGTTGGGGTGGATCCCGTCATGAGCCCGGCCCTTTAGATCCGCTCGTCCCGGCGACGGCGGAACCTGGATCCTAGGGGCCGTACACAATTGAGCTGTGGAATATCCGCAGGATATCAGAAGCCTAAGATCAGTTGTCATCCCGGAAGCTTCGCAGAGGCCGTCCAGGATCCAGGGGCCGGCGCATTGCGGTGGCCCTGGATCCCGGCTCTACGCTTCGCTTCGGCCGGGATGACAACCGTGGGGTGTCGCACTTCGAATGGGAATCCACATCCCGGCCTTCGCCGGGATGTGCGGGGGATGGGGTCAATGAAAATCCCGGCTCCGCTGCAGCCGCCCCGACGTCCGCATCCGCACCGTGGGGGCCGGGGCCTCGGGGTCATCCCTCATACGCGCCAGCTCGGCCGACAGGTCGGTGAAGCCCTCGGCCACCACGTGGATGACGCCGTCGGCGGCCTGGACCTTGCCGTGGACGATCAGGAACGAGGCGCTCATCACCGTGCGGCGGTGGGCGTCGAAACAGTCCTTCCAGACCACCGCATTGGCCACGCCCGTCTCGTCCTCCAGGGTCAGGAACACCACGCCCTTGGCGGTGCCCGGCCGCTGGCGGATCAGCACCAGCCCGCCGACCGAGACTTTGCGGCCGTCGCGGACGCCCTTCAGCCGCTCGGCGGGAAGGACGTTCAACCGGTCCAGCATCGGCCGGAAGAAGCCGCAGGGGTGGGCCTTCAGCGACAGGCTGGTGGTGCGGTAGTCCTCGGCCACCGCTTGCGGCAGGGCCATGATCGGCAGGGCGACGGCGTCCTCGAACAGCGGCAGGCCGGCCAGCAGCGGCGCCTGGCTGTCGACCTTGGCCTCGCCCTTCAGCCCCTTGACCGCCCACAGGGCGTCGCGGCGGCCAAGGCCCGTCGAGGCGAAGGCGTCGGCCTCGGCCAGCAGCTCCAGTCCGCGCTGCGAGACGCCGGCCCGGGCGAAGTCGGCGGGCGCGCGGGCGCCGCCGGCCCGGGCCGCGACGACCAGCGCCGCGTCGTCCTCCTTCAGCCCCTTCACCTGGCGCAGGCCCAGGCGGACGGCCTTCCAGAGCGGGCGGCGTCCCAGCCAGTGAACTTGTTGGGCACCTTGTCCCAGTAGGGGCCGGGGGCCGGGGCCTCGATCAGGCTGTTGGGCGTCAGGCGGAAGAACAGCAGGATCGCCTGCTTGGCCCATTGGTTGGTGGTCCAGGTCCCGTCGACCGCCCGCTGGGCGACGCGCAAGGTCCCATTGTCGAGCTGGTCGATGGTCTCGCGCACCGCGTCGCGGACCTCGCCCTTGGTGTCGGCGTTGATGCCGTCGCGGGCCTCCCAGGCGGCCTCGATGATGCGCTTCAGGTCTTGGGACATTCAGGCGGCCTCTTTGAGCTGGGCGCCCATCAGGAAGGGCGCGAGCTTTTCGGTTCGATACTGGATGAAGGGGGCGGTCGAGGCCGCGGCATGGGCGCCCACCAGGACGGTGGTCATGCCGAGTTGGGCGGCGGGCGCCAGGTTGCGCTCGCTGTCCTCGAAGAAGGCGGTGTGGGCCGGTTCGATGCCGTGGGCGGCGTCCATGGCCGCGAAGGCCGCGGCGCTGGGCTTGGGCTCATAGCCGGCCGAGCCGATGTGGAAGACGTCGTCGAACAGGGGCGTCAGGCCCAGGTGCTCCATCACCCGCTCGGCATGGACGTCGTCGGCGTTGGTGAAGATCAGGCGGCGGCCGGGCAGGCGCTCCAGCGCCGTCAGCAGGTCCGCGTCGCGCGCCAGGGCCTCCAGCGACACGTCGTGGAAGATGGCGTGGAAGTCCTTCGGGTCGACGCCATGGTTCAGCATCATGCCCTTCAGCGTCAGGCCGTGCTCGCTGAGATAGGCCTTCTGCAACTTGAAGGCCTCGTCGCGCGGCAGGCCGGTGACCTTCTCCACGAAATCGGTCATGCGCACGACGATCTCGGCCATGAAGCCGGACTCGGCCGGGTAGAGCGTGTTGTCCAGGTCGAAC
>Ga0065165_1001897_pt1 | contig 20091 bp, 17 predicted proteins | sample AraplaMF_Cvi_mMF_FD_63813 | JGI IMG/M metagenome (GOLD analysis project Ga0065165, IMG submission 63813) | Arabidopsis root microbial communities from the University of North Carolina, USA - plate scrape MF_Cvi_mMF (version 2) (version 3) | ecosystem: Host-associated > Plants > Roots >...
CACGATCGAGCAGCCCATCTGGCCGCCGGACATGTAGAGCGTCTTGGCCGCGGAGTTGATGATCTGGTCGATCGCCTGCATGGCGAAGTTGAAGGTCATGAACTCGACGATCGGCTTCAGCCCCGTCATCGCGGCGCCGACGCCGACGCCGGCAAAGCCGTGCTCGGTGATCGGCGTATCGATCACGCGCTTGGCGCCGAACTCCTGAAGCAGGCCCTGGGTGACCTTGTAGGCGCCCTGATATTCGGCGACCTCTTCGCCCATCACGAACACGTCGGCGTCGCGGCGCATCTCTTCGGCCATGGCGTCGCGCAAGGCTTCGCGGATGGTCTGCGTCACCATCTCGGTGCCGGCGGGCACTTCCGGATCGGGCTCGGCAACGGCCTGCGGTGCGGGCGCGGCCTTCGTCTCTGAAGGCTTGGGCGGCGGCGCCTCGGCCTTTGCAGCGGCCGGCGGCGCTGACTCCGCAGCCTTGGCGGCCGGCGCAGGCGCCTTGGCGAGATCAGCGGCGCTCTCGCCATCCGCCAAAATGGTCGCGATCGGCGTGTTCACCGCAACGTCGGCGGTGCCCTCCGGGATCAGGATCTTGCCGAGCGTGCCCTCGTCGGTCGCCTCGACCTCCATGGTCGCCTTGTCGGTCTCGATCTCGGCGATCACGTCGCCGGACTTGATCGTCTCGCCCTCTTTTTTCAGCCATTTGGCGAGGTTGCCCTTTTCCATCGTGGGCGACAACGCGGGCATCAGCACTTGAATTGGCATATCGACTCCAAAAGAAAGCTTGCGCGCGTTCAGCGGTAAACGTCGGTCCAGAGCTCGGCGGCTTCCGGCTCGGGATCATGCTGGGCGAAATCGGCGGACGCGTTGACGATGTCGCGCACCTCGGCGTCGATCGCCTTGAGATCGGCCTCGCTGACCTTGGCGGCCAGCAGGCGGTTGCGCACCTGCTCGATCGGATCCTGGTCGTGGCGGACCTTCTCGACCTCCTCGCGCGTGCGGTATTTTGCAGGGTCGGACATCGAGTGGCCGCGATAGCGGTAGGTCTGCATTTCCAGGATGAAGGGGCCCTTGCCGGCGCGGCACCAGGCCGCCGCCTCCTCGCCCGCCGCCTTGACGGCGCGGACGTCCATGCCGTCGACCTGCTTGCCGGGGATGTTGAAGGACACGCCGCGCTTGGAGAAATCCTGCTGCGCGGAGGCGCGCGACACCGAGGTGCCCATGGCGTAGCGGTTGTTCTCGATGACGTAGATCACCGGCAGCTTCCAGAGCTCCGCCATGTTGAAGCTCTCATAGACCTGGCCCTGGTTGGCCGCGCCGTCACCGAAATAGGTGACGCTGACATTGCCGTTCTCGCGATAGTGATTGGCGAAGGCTAGACCCGTGCCGAGCGAGACCTGGGCGCCGACGATGCCGTGACCGCCGTAAAAGTGCTTCTCCTTGCTGAACATGTGCATGGAGCCGCCCTTGCCCTTGGAATAGCCGCCGCGGCGGCCCGTCAGCTCGGCCATGACGCCGTTGGCGTCCATGCCGGTGGCAAGCATGTGGCCGTGATCGCGATAGCCGGTGATGACCTGATCGCCCTCCTTCAGGGCCATCTGCATGCCGACCACCACGGCCTCCTGGCCGATATAGAGATGGCAGAAGCCGCCGATTGCACCCATGCCGTAGAGCTGGCCGGCCTTTTCCTCGAACCGCCGGATCAGGAGCATCTCGCGGAGTGCCTTCAGCTCCTGCTCTTTGGTGAATTCCGGGGGCGAACCGCCGTCAATCTTGTCCTGTGCAGCGCCTGCGGCGGCTTTCTTGGGTGCGGCCATTGGAATTCCGGGTCAGAGAAAACTTCAGCCCTCTCTAACCCAAGTCAAACGCCCTTGGAAAGCACCGCAACGGAATAGCACGATTTTCATTATGCCGCAGTGCAACGTGACCGAAACTTTGCAAAACCTTTGGGCTTGATTGGGCAACATTTGCTCCCCGCCCGCAGAGCGGGGAGCAAGAGGCCAACGCGAAAAATCAGATACGCTGTCGTTGGTATCAGAGGCGAGATCTCGCCTCCGATTCGCCATTCCGCCTCACCAGCCGAGCTCGCGCAAATACGTTGCGCGGGCGGCAACGCCGGTATGCGTGAAGTCGGTGAAGACCCCGTCAACGCCGAGACGGAAGAATTTGAGATATTCAAGGCCGGGATCGCCGCGATAATCGGCAGCCAGATATTTCTTCTCGTTCCGGAACGTGAAGACGTGCACGAACAGGCCAAGCTTGTGCGCGTCGGCGATCAGGCTGGTCGCTTCCTGCGTCGAAGCGTCCGGCGTCGATCCCTTATGGGGCGTGCCGTCGGCATTGCTGTCCTTCCACGGCGCAATCTTGAGCGGAACGATATAGGCCTTCCACGGACCGATGCCGTCGGCATAGGTCTTGATCTCGGCAAGGCCCTCAGGCGTCAGCATCGCATCGTACAGGCGCGCATCGCCCGCGACCGTCCAGTCGAACGGACGCGAATTGGTGATGTTGTTGAGCAGGACTTTTCCAGTCTTGAAGTCGATGCCGTTGCCGTCAATGAGTTGCACCTGCCGCGTCTGAAGGCCATGGCTGCGCATATATTTCAGGCTGCCGGGCTCGAAGCTCTGAACCAGGATCGGCGCGTCCTTGGTGTTGAGGCCGTTGTCGTTGATGATCTTGATCAGGGCATCCTCGAGCGGATGGCTGCCGGGCGCGCCGCAGCCGTTCGCGATCGCCTGGGCATTGTTCCAGGTCGGGTTCTTGGTCTCGGGATAGACCAGGATGGAACGTCCGGTCTCCTTGCTCCTGGCCTTGGCGATGTCGATGACGTCCTGGAAGCTGATGACCGGGAATTTGCCGTTGAAGACTTTTGGCCGCTCATTGGCCGCGTCATAGGTGGTGCCGCCGATCCAGCCCTTCAGCTCGGCCATGGTGAAATCGGTGATCGACCAGTCGTTGGTGTGGTCCTCACCATCGACGATCAGTGACTTCAGCACCGATTTGGGATCGGCCGGGTCGGTGAGATCCGTGAGGTAGTCGGCAGGCACGCCGGTCGCAGACGGGGCCTTGACGCGCACACCGGACACGGTGCGCTTGCGGGCCGCAACGGCCGCGTTGGTCTTCGCCACCTCAGCAACATTGGTGTTGTCGCCCAGCCAGGGATTGTGGCGCGCGACCAGCACGCAATCCTTGGTCAGGTGCAAATCCTCTTCGAGCGCGTCGGTCCCGAGGGCGGCGGCGAGTTCGTACGAGGCTTCAGTCTCTTCCGGCACCAGCCCGGGCACACCGCGATGTCCGAGGATCAGCGGCGGCTTGCCGTCGACGGTCAGGAAGGGTTTTGCGCCCAACGGCGCCGGACCGGACTGTGCGAAGGCCATCGACAGCGGCAGCACCGCCGCGCCGAACAGCATCGCTCCAATACGCATTGACCGTCCTGAACGACCGTTCCACATCACCAAGCCTCCGTCTTAGCCCGGCATTGCTGCGAACGCCGGCAGCGCCGAACCCGAATGGGAGCGGCGCTGCCGTCTTGTCGCAAGACTCTGACACAGGGATGACGGGCCGGACGGCGCGGGTTGCGCCGCCCTCTCCGCTCGATCCGATCTCGTGCCCGATCAGAAGAAGCCGAGCTTCTTCGGGCTGTAGCTGACCAGCAGGTTCTTGGTCTGCTGGTAGTGATCGAGCATCATCTTGTGGGTCTCGCGGCCGACGCCAGACTGCTTGTAACCGCCGAAGGCCGCATGCGCGGGATAGGCGTGGTAGCAGTTGGTCCAGACCCGGCCGGCCTGGATCTCCCGGCCGAACCGGTAGCAGCGATTGGCATCGCGGCTCCAGACACCGGCGCCGAGGCCGTAGAGCGTGTCGTTGGCGATCGCAAGCGCCTCCTCGTCGGTCTTGAAGGCCGTGACCGAGACGACGGGACCAAAGATCTCCTCCTGGAAGATGCGCATCTTGTTGTGGCCCTCGAACACGGTCGGCTGGACGTAGAAGCCACCCGAGAGATCGCCCCCGAGATCGGCACGTCCGCCACCGGCCAGCACCTTGGCGCCCTCCTGCTTGCCGATGTCGATATAGGACAGGATCTTCGAGAGCTGCTCGCCGGAGGCCTGCGCACCGATCATGGTATCGGCCACGCGCGGGTCGCCCTGCTTGATCGCGGCGACGCGCTTCAGCGCCCGCTCCATGAAGCGGTCGTAGATATCCGCGTGGACCAGCGCCCGGCTCGGACAGGTGCAGACCTCGCCCTGGTTCAGCGCGAACATGACGAAGCCTTCGATCGCCTTGTCGAAGAAATCATCGTCTTCCGCGGTGACGTCCTTGAAGAAGATGTTCGGCGACTTGCCACCAAGCTCCAGCGTGACCGGGATCAGGTTCTGGCTGGCGTACTGCATGATCAGCCGGCCCGTCGTGGTCTCGCCGGTGAAGGCGATCTTGGCGATCCGCGGGCTGGAGGCGAGCGGCTTGCCGGCCTCGAGGCCAAAGCCGTTGACGATGTTGAGAACGCCCGGCGGCAGCAAGTCACCGATGATCTCGGCCCAGACCATGATCGAGGCCGGGGTCTGCTCGGCCGGCTTGAGCACGACGCAGTTGCCGGCCGCCAGCGCAGGCGCGAGCTTCCAGCACGCCATCAGCAGCGGGAAGTTCCAGGGGATGATCTGGCCGACCACGCCGAGCGGCTCGTGGAAATGATAGGCGATGGTGTCGTGGTCGATCTCGCCGATCGAGCCTTCCTGGGCGCGCACCACGCCGGCGAAATAGCGGAAATGATCGACGGCGAGCGGCAGGTCGGCGGCGCGGGTCTCGCGGATCGGCTTGCCGTTGTCCCAGGTCTCGGCGACCGCAAGGCGCTCCAGATTCTCTTCCATGCGGTCGGCGATACGGTTCAGGATCGCGGCGCGCTCGGCGACGCTGGTGCGCCCCCACGCGCCCTTGGCGGCATGCGCCGCGTCGAGGGCGGCTTCGACGTCCTGCGCGTCGGAGCGCGCGATCTTGCAGACGATCTGGCCGTTCACCGGCGAGGCATTGTCGAAATACTTGCCGGAGCGCGGGGCGACGAACTTGCCGCCGATGAAATTGTCATAGCGTTCGGCGAACGGATTCTTGGTGACGCTGAGGAATTCCACCTTGTTCATTGATCACTCCCGATGTTGCTGTTTGTGCAATTCGTCGCGTTGTCGCGACTTGCGCAGACGATGTCGCGGGAGTTGTTTTCTGTCAGCCCGGGTGGATGCGATGGCGGAGCGGACCTGTCGCAGTTCTGCGACAGTCGGCTGTAAAGGCATCACCGGCGTGTCCCGGACGCGCTGCAACGCCCGTAAGCGCGTTCACGCGCGTCTTCGACTCGCTATGGCGTTGCGGCGCAGAGCCGGGACCAGAAGGCGGCACTGAAGAATGCGGAGACATGGGCCCCGGCTCAACAGCGCACCACGTCGCGAGGGCGACGCGCTGCGCTGCGTCCGGGGCACGAGATCGGAGGGAAACAGCAGAACCTAATGGTTCAGCTCGAACCGCTTCAGCTTCCTGTGCAGCGTGGCGCGGCTGACGCCGAGGGCTTTTGCCGCCGCCGATACATTGCCGCCGGCGCGAAGCAGCGCCCGCTGCACCACCGCGCGCTGACCGCCGGCCAGATGGTCCCGGGCGGTGTCGCCTCCGAGCAGATCCGCTGCGGGCACCGGCCGTAATGGGCGGCCTGGTGCGATCCCAAGTCCCGCCCTCGCCGACCGGGTGGCGCCGATCACGAGATCGTCCGCATCGACCGCGACGAGGCCGATGGATTGGCCGTCCGCGCCTTGCGTCAGCACGATGCGGGCATGGGCAAAAGCGCGCCGAAACAGGTCGGCCTCGATGCGCTTCGCCGCCTCGCCCGCGGCCAGCGCGATCAGATTGGAGAAAGCGTCAGTGCGGTCGGCGCGGCAGGAGGAGACGTCGAGCACGCCGGCAAAGGCCGCCTCATGGTCGAAGATCGGAACGGCAGTGCAGCTCAGACGCGTGTTGCGGGTGAAGAAGTGCTGGTCGCGGTCGATCGTCAGCGGCCGCTGCTCGACGACGCAGGTGCCGATGCCGTTGGTCCCTTCATGCTCCTCGCTCCAGAGCGCACCGGTCCACAGGCCCCAGGATTCGAACGTGGTATCGTCCGCAGCCGTGCCGCGGCGATCGACCGGCACCCCCTCGCCATCGGCCAGCAGCACGCAGCAGCCGGCAGCTCCGACAGCCTGATAAAGCCGGTCCATGACGCCTTGCGCGGCGGCGAGCAACGGTGCGATGCGCTCGCGCGCCGCGCGAAGTTCCATCTCTGTCAGCCGCTGGGGCAGACCACGGCCGGAGGGATCGAGATGATGCAGGCGGGACGAACGGCGCCAGGAGGCCACGAGCGCGGACCGAGCCGCCTGGCCTGACGCAATAGCGGCCTCGACACGGGCCGCGTGATGCTGGGGGGCTTGCCCATTCATCACTGTTTCCTCCGGGTGGTAACCTAGGACGTGCCGGCGCGGCCGGATTGATCTCCGTCAATCTTGCGATGCAGCGCACCGAACAAGGCATGCCCCCGCGGATGCCGTTCCGTCAAGCGTCAGGCGACTGCGGCCTTACGAGCTTCGGTCGGACGGGATCAAATCCTAGTTCTGGGGGATCATCCGGACGAGATCGTGCGGATTGACATAGTCGAGCTGGAACCGCGCCCGCTCATCCAGCATGTCGGGATCGATCCGGGACGTCCGCAGCAGCGAGACGCGCTGCTCGCTCCTGGCGCGCTCGCGCTTGAGCTGGGCCAGTTCGCTGGTCAGGGCGATGATCTCCTGGTCGAGTTCCTGGCGGGCGTTGAGGCCGTATTTGCCGGTATAGGCGTTGACGCCGAAATAGCCGACGATGGCGGCCGCCATCGCATAGAGGGCAAGGCCGGTCAGGATCGATTTCAGGCGGGCGCGGGAGACCATCCTGGGAAGATGGGGCAGCTTGGTTAAGGGAGCGTTGATTTTGGGGCGACGCCCTGTCCTCCGAGGTCATTCCGGGGCGCGCGCAGCGCGAACCCGGAATCCATCAGGCCACAGCCTCCGTCGAAAAATGGATTCCGGGTTCGACGCTCCGCATCGCCCCGGAATGACGGCGGGACCTCAGCCGTGATGCTTCGCGACGTGCGCGGCGAAGGCGTCGATATAGGCCTGGAGCACCGGCTTCAGGGAGTCCTTGGTGAGGTTGCCCTCGGCGTCGAAGGCGTCGCCGACGGCGTTCAGATAGGCTTCCGGCTGCTGCATGATCGGGCCGGAAATGCCCGGCAGGATGTTCTGGAGCGTTTTGGCGGCGCTGACGCCGCCGAGCGGGCCCGGCGAGTTCGAGATGATGCCGACCGGCTTGCCGTTGAACGAGCTCTTGCCATAGGGCCGCGAGGCGACGTCGATGGCGTTCTTCAGCACACCCGGGATGGCGCGGTTGTATTCGGGCGTCACGAAGATCACGCCGTCGGACTTCTGGAGTTTTTCGCGGAAGGCCAGCCAGTCCGCGGGCGGCGCGCCCTCGAGGTCCTGGTTGAAGAACGAGATGCCCGCAGGCGTGACGACCTCGAGCTTGAGCGAGGCCGGCGCGAGTTTTGTGAGCGCGTTGGCGATCTTCAGCGAAAAGCTGTCCTTGCGCAGGCTGCCGGCGATCACGACGATGTTGTAGGCCATGGGGTGTCCTTGAAACCTTGAGGAGGAAGTGCCGGCGGCACTTAAGCGATCCGGAGCGATGGATGCAAGTGCATGAACCGGTCCGGTTTGGAAACGCTGAGTTTCCCGAAAGCAGATGGTTGGGCGCGGTCACCGAGCCCAGTCGTCACGCCTGCCCACCCTGCCATACTACCCCTGTTTTGCCCGACGGCACAACTTCTATTTCGATTTTACCGAACCATTGAAACCGCTCGCGATTTCTACTGTGCATGGGGTTGTTTTCGACATTCTGTTTTGACCGCCCAAAACAACCAGGCCGCCCGAAGGCGGCCTGGTCTCCCGTGCAAACGTGCGCCCCGCTCAGATCGTGGGATTCCACGCCGACGGGATCAGGCGGTACTTCGCGCCGTCCTTCTCGACATGGCCGACCGAGGGGAAGGTGAAGTGGAAGCCGATCACGGTCGCCTTCTCGGCCGCCGCCATGTCGTAGAATTTGTGGCGCGTCTCCTGCGCCATCGCGGCATCGGTGTCGAACACCACGTGCCAGTCCGGATTGCGCAGGAAGAATTCCGGGATATTGGTGACGTCGGACTGGATCAGCACCTTGGCATCGCCCGAGGCGACCGCGAACGAGGTGTGGCCCGGCGTATGGCCAGGTGTCGCGATCGAGGTGATGCCCGGCGCGACCTCCTTGCCCCACTCGTATTTGGTGACCTTGGACTCCAGGCCGGCAAAGGTCTTCTTCACGTTGGCGAAGTAGTTCTTCATCATCGGGTTGGACTCGGCCTTGGCCGTGTTGTCCTCGCTGGTCCAGAACTCCCAATCCTTGCCCGGCACCATGATCTCCGCGTTCGGGAAGGCGAGCGCACCATCGGCCAGGCGGATGCCGTTGGTGTGATCGGGGTGCAGATGCGACAGCAGCACGACGTCGATGCTCTTGGGATCGACGCCGGCGGCCTGGAGGTTTTGCAGGGTGCGGCCGACCGCGCCCTTGCTCGGCTCGAGATTGGCGACGCCGTTGCCGGCATCGATCAGCACGAGCTTGGAGCCGGTGTTGATCAGTTGCGGATTGAACGGCACGGTGACCATGCCCTTGGGCATGTAGGCGGCCTCGGCCGCGGCCAGCGCCTCGTCCTTCGGCGCGTTGACGACGAACTTGTCCGGCATCGGGAAGGTACGCGCGCCGTCGTTGATCGAGGTGCACTCGAAGCCGCCGACCTTGTAGCGATAGAAGCCCGGCGCCTGCGTGCCGGCTTGCGGCACTGCGGCAACGGCGGCGGTCGGCCGGAGGCCGGTGACGGCGGCCGCACCGACGGCGGCAGCGCCTGCGAGCAGATGACGGCGATTGAGATCGGTCATGGAGAGGTCCCTTCTGAGCGCCTTCGCGGTTTTCCGCTTTCAAATGGCGGCGGAATAATCTCCCGCTTCGCTCAGAAGGCAAGACCTTCCTCCGGTGACGCGCCGTCGCACGTCACGATTATTTATTTGGGTTGATGAGGAATTTTTCGCCGGTGGCCCGTTTGGCGTAGACCGCGATGTTGGCGGGATCGAGCGTCTCCTGAAGCGACACCACCTTGGTGTAGTGGCTGGCGAAGGTGGTCTTCAATTCATTCACGACGCGCTGGCGCAGCCGTCCGATATCGGCCGGCCCGATCTTCTGAAGGAACGGAGTGAGCAGCCAGCCGCCGACGCCCCAGGCCATGCCGAAGCCGCGCGGCAGTTCGATCGGACGGGTATCGAGCCCGCCATAGACATAGACCTGCTTGTGCACGCTGGAGCCGTAGCGGCTGTATTCCTTGGCGGTCTTGTTGATCGCGATTTCCATGCAGTTGAGGATGTCGCCGGCAAGTTTGCCGCCGCCGATGGCATCGAAGGCGATGGTGGCGCCGGTCTCGACCAGCGCATTGGTGAGATCGTCGAGGAAGCTCGGTGCGCTGGAGTCGACGACGTATTTGGCGCCGATCTTCTTCAGGATCTCCGCCTGTTCCTTGCTGCGCACGATGTTGACCAGCCCGATCCCGTCCTTGATGCAGATCTTGTTCAGCATCTGGCCGAGATTGGAAGCGGCCGCTGTGTGCACCAGGGCCTTGTGGCCTTCGCGCCGCATTGTCTCGGTCATGCCGAGCGCGGTCAGCGGATTGACGAACCAGGACGCGCCTTCCGCCGCCGTCGTGCCCTCGGGCAGCGGCTGACAGTCCCTCGCCTTCAGCGTCCGGTACTGCGAATACATCGCGCCGCCGATCATCGCGACGGTCTTGCCCATCAGCGCCTTCGCGGCATCCGACGCGCCGGTCTTGATGACGACGCCGGCGCCCTCATTGCCGACCGGCAGGGACTGGTCGAGCCGCGCCCCCATCGCACGCATCGCGCCGTCAGGCACTTTCGCGGTGATGACCGGCGCCTCCTTCGTGCCCGAGGCCTTCGCCGAGCTCAGGTCGGCGGCGCCGACGAGCAGGCCGAGGTCGGAGGGGTTGATCGGCGCCGCCTCGACGCGGACGACGACCTCGTCGTCCGCGGGCTCGGGGGTCGGCACGTCGAGCAGCGAGATCTCGAGCTCGCCGCTCGTCTTGATCAGCGAACGCAGTTGCAGGCCGGTCTTGCCGTCGCTCATGTCGATCCTCCCCTGTCGTCGTTGTCGCGCTTTCGCGAGGTGACGCCGGCTTATGCCAGCGCCTTCAGTGCCGCCTTGCCGCCGTAGAGCGCCTGCTTGCCGAGCTGCTGCTCGATGCGCAGGAGCTGATTGTATTTGGCGGTGCGATCGGAGCGCGCAAGGGAGCCGGTCTTGATCTGACCGCAATTGGTGGCGACCGCGAGGTCGGCGATGGTGGAATCCTCGGTCTCGCCGGAGCGGTGCGACATCACCGAGGTGTAGCCGGACTTGTGCGCCATCTCGACGGCGGCCAGCGTCTCGGTCAGCGTGCCGATCTGGTTGACCTTGATCAGGATCGAGTTGGCCCGGCCGGCCTTGATGCCTTCGGCCAGCCGCTTGACGTTGGTGACGAAGAGGTCGTCGCCGACCAGCTGGCACTTCTTGCCGATCAGGTCGGTGAGCTCCTTCCAGCCGTCCATGTCGTCTTCCGACATGCCGTCCTCGATGGTGACGATCGGATAGCGCGAGACGAGGTCGGCGAGATATTTCGCCTGCTCGGAGATCGAGCGGCTCTTGCCCTCGCCTTCATAGACGTACTTGCCGTCCTTGAAGAACTCGGTCGAGGCGCAGTCGAGACCGATCACGATATCGGTGCCCGCCTTGTAGCCGGCCTTGCCGATCGCGTTCATGACGAATTCGAGCGCGGCATCCGCCGACGGCAGGTTCGGGGCGAAGCCGCCCTCGTCGCCGACATTGGTGTTGTGGCCGGCCTTCTTCAATTCGGACTTCAACGTGTGGAACACTTCCGCGCCGTAGCGCAGGCCCTCGGCGAAGGAGAACGCGCCCACGGGGAGGATCATGAATTCCTGGAAGTCGATCGGGTTGTCGGCATGCACGCCGCCATTGATGATGTTCATCATCGGCACCGGCAGCAGCCGCGCCGAGGTGCCGCCGACGTAGCGGTAGAGCGGCATGTCGAGCGAGTTCGCGGCCGCCTTGGCGCAGGCGAGCGAGACGCCGAGGATGGCATTGGCGCCGAGGCGGCTCTTGTTCGCGGTGCCATCGAGGTCGATCATGATCTGGTCGATCTGGGCCTGCTGCTCGACATCGAGACCGCTCAGGGCCTCGAAGATCTCGCCGTTGACGGCGCCGACGGCCTTGGTGACGCCCTTGCCGAGGTAGCGGGCCTTGTCGCCGTCGCGCAGCTCGACCGCCTCATGGGCGCCCGTCGAGGCGCCGGACGGCACGGCCGCGCGGCCAAGCGCGCCATCTTCCAGCACGACGTCGACCTCGACGGTGGGGTTGCCGCGGCTGTCGAGGATTTCGCGTCCGATGATGTCGATGATGGCGGTCATGGGGGCCTCTTTCGGGGAACAAAGGGGGCAGTTCGCGGCTGCTTCTACCGCAATGCATCGAAGTGGAAAAGGCCGGGTGACGGCCGCCCGATGATTGGCTAAGAGGGCCGCACCGGAGGCGGCCTGATGTCGAAAAAACCCAGCAAATCGAACAACTCCCCTGCCCTGCAACTCGGCCGCGCCGTGGAATGGCCTGACGCGCCCGAGAAGGCGAAGCTCGATCGCGTGCCCAATCCGCAAGGCGGGACGGATTATCTGGTCCGCTTCACCGTGCCGGAATTCACTTCGCTCTGCCCGGTCACGGGCCAGCCGGATTTCGCCCATCTGATGATCGACTATGCGCCCGGCCAATGGCTGCTGGAGTCGAAATCGCTGAAACTCTACATCGCGAGCTTCCGCAACCACGGCGCCTTCCACGAGGACTGCACCGTGATGATCGGCAAGCGCATCGCATCCGAGATCAAGCCGAAATGGCTGCGCATCGGCGGCTACTGGTATCCGCGCGGCGGCATCCCGATCGACGTCTTCTGGCAGACCGGGCGCGTGCCGAAGGGCATGTGGGTGCCGGAGCAAGGCGTCGCGCCCTATCGCGGGCGGGGCTAGTTGGAGACGAATGAGGATGCAATCGATGTCAGCAACATTCCGCAATTTTGCCGTCGGCGCTCTCAGCGTCCTGTGGTTGACCGGCGCAGCCGAGGCGGCCGAAGTCCGGGTGATGATTTCGGGCGGCCTGACGGCGGCCTATCAGGCGCTGGTGCCGGAGTTCGAGAAAGCCACCGGCAACAAGGTCGTGACGGCCTACGGGCCCTCGATGGGCACCACCACCAATGCGATTCCCGTGCGGCTCGACCGCGGCGAGCCCGCCGACGTCCTGATCATGGTGGGCTACGCCCTCACCGACCTCACCAGCAAGGGCAAGGTCGTGGCCGGCAGCCAGGTTGATCTCACCAGATCGCCGATCGGCGTCGCCGTGAAATCGGGCGCGCCGAAGCCGGACATCAGCTCGGTGGAGGCGGTCAAGCGCGCGCTGCTGGCGGCGAAGACGATCGCCTATTCCGACAGCGCCAGCGGCGTCTACGTCTCGACCGAGATGTTCGACAAGCTCGGCATCGCCGATGTCATGAAGGACAAGGCGCGCAAGATTCCGGCAACGCCGGTCGGCGAGATCGTCGCCCATGGCGAGGCCGAGCTCGGCTTTCAGCAGATCAGCGAGCTGAAGCCCGTGAAGGGCATCGACATCGTCGGACCGCTGCCGAACGAATTGCAGAAGATCACGATCTTCTCGGCGGGAATCGCGACCGGTTCGAAGGAGCCCGAGGCCGGCCGCGCCTTGATCAAATTCCTTGCCTCCCCCGCCGCGCGCGACACGATCATCGCGAGCGGCATGGAGCCGATCGCCGGAACGAATTGAGACCGAGCTTCACCGCTTGAAGTGCGCCGTCAGGCCCGCGCGTCGGACGGTGCCCGCTGCTTGAGCAGCCGCGCGCAGGCGAGCCCCAGCGCCACCATGATCGCGGCGCTCGCAAGCAGGGTCGGGATCTTGCCGCCATGGTGGAGCCCGAAGCCGTAAGCGAGCGGCCCCACTGTCTGCCCCATGAAGAAGAAGAACGAGTGCAGCGACATCGCGGTTGCCCGCGCCCCGATCGTCAGCTCGCTGGCGAACACCTGCAAGCAGCCATGGATCATGTAGAAGCCCCAGCCCATCGCCAGCATGCTGGCGAATTGCAGCTTCCAGCCAGGACCGAAAGCGAGCAAACCGAGCTGGAGCGCCACGATGCCGCCGCCCGCGATCATCATGCCCTTGACGCCGAGCCGCGGCAGCATGCGCGATACGGTGAGGGTGTAGAACAACCCGCCGACCGCAAACCCCGCGATCACGATGCCCGCGATCGAGAGCGACTTCTCGCCGAGATCGAACAGGAACGCGGCGATGAAGGGAAACAGGCCGAACACGCAGCAGCCCTCGACGAACACAGCCGAATAGCAGAAGCGCGTATTGGGATTGGCGAAGATGGTGCGATAGCCCTGCCGCAGCGTTTTCAGATCGGTTTTCGGCGGCGCGGTCAGCGCGGCGCCGCGGAAGCCTGCCGCGGCCGCGACCGCCGCGATCAGGCCGAGCGCGCCGAGGATCACGAGCACGCCACGCCAGCCGATGAAATCGCCGATGATTCCACTGGCGGACGAGCCAAGCAGATTGCCGGTCATCGAACCCGCCATCGTGCGCCCGATCGCGACCTGCCGCTTGGCGGGCGCAACGAGATCGGCAGTCAGGCCAAGGGCGACGGGAAACACACCACCCGCGGCGATGCCGGCCAGGATGCGGCTTGCGAACAGGCCCGAGAAGGAGGTGGCGAGCGCGCCCAGGATGCAGGCAACGCCAAGCAGCGCCAGGCACGCCGTCATCAATCGCGCCTTGCCGAACAGATCTGCGGCCGCTCCGATCGCCGGCTGAACCAGCGCGTAGATCAGGGCAAACCCGGCCGCGATGCTCGCGGCCGTGGTGATGCTGATCGCAAAATCGTCCGCGACATGCGGCAGCACGGGATCGAGCGCCCGGGTCGACAAGGCCGCCGAGAAACCGGCGAGCGCGATGATGTTGATCGCGGGCGGAAACTTCTGGTCTTGAGGCGGCCTGGTCACCGGCTGGTGCATCAGCGCGCGGCACCCTTCGACGTGCTCTTCGACAGTTCCTTGGCCAGCGCATCGAACGCCATCAGCCTGGCGATCAGTGCCTCGAACTCGCGCAACGGCACCATGTTGGGTCCGTCCGACGGCGCGCTATCGGGGTCGGGATGGGTCTCGATGAACACGCCGGCGACGCCGACCGCAACAGCCGCGCGCGCCAGCACCGGAACGAATTCGCGCTCGCCGCCGGACGAGGTCCCCTTCCCGCCCGGCTGCTGCACCGAATGGGTGGCATCGAAGATCACCGGCGCGCCGGTGGTGCGCGCCATGATCGGCAGTGCGCGCATGTCCGACACCAGCGTGTTGTAGCCGAAGGAGACGCCGCGCTCGGTGACGAGGACGTTGGGATTGTTCGCTGCCGTGATCTTGGCGACGACGTTGGCCATGTCCCAGGGCGCCAGGAACTGTCCCTTCTTGACGTTGACGACCTTGCCGGTTGCAGCCGCCGCCAGCAGCAGATCGGTCTGCCGGCAGAGGAAGGCCGGGATCTGCAAGACGTCGACAGCTTGCGCCACCTCGGCGCACTGCGCGGCGTCGTGCACGTCGGTCAGCACGGGCAGGCCGAGCGAGGAGCGGATCTCGGCGAAGATCGGCAGCGACTGCGCGAGCCCAAGGCCGCGCGCCGCGGATGCGCTGGTGCGGTTGGCCTTGTCGAACGAGGTCTTGTAGACGAGACCGATGTTCAGCCGCGCGGCGATCTCCTTCAGCGCGGAGGCGACCTCCAGCGCATGCTGTCGGCTTTCGAGCTGGCAGGGTCCTGCGATGATCGAGATCGGCAGATCATTGCCGAATTTCACGCTGCCAATGGTGACGACCGGTGCCGCTAATGTCGAAGAGCTCAAGGCAAATCCCTCGTTTCGGCGCGACCATAGCCGCCATCGGGGTCGGATCAACCCCATTCGCCCAGCCTGCCCGAATATCAGGGTTGCGCCGGGGCTCCCCGGCGCGCCTTGTGACGGGAGCTGCTACTTGACCGAGGAGAAGGCCGTCGGCGTCAGGATCTGGCTGACGATGTTGCCGACGATCTGGCCGTCCGCCTCGCTCTCGGCGCGCGCCTTCATCCAGTCCGGGTCAGTCATGAACTTGCCCCACTTCGCCTCGCGCTCGCCAAGCGACTCCCAGGCGAGGAAATAGGTCAGCTCCTGGTTGGACTCGCCGATCAGCGTGGTGAAGAATCCGGCCTGCTTGATGCCGTGCTTTTCCCACAGCTTCAGCGTCACCGTCTCGAACCGCTTCAACAGCGCCGGCAGGCGGCCGGGCACGCAGCGATAGATTCGCATTTCGTAGATCATTTTGGTTTCCTCCCTGAACAGGTCGGGCGGTTATAACGGCTGGCCGTGATGGTGTCTTGAGCCCTGCCCGGCCGCCCCCGTGGCGTTTTGCGCATGGCTGGGCGGGCTCCGGCGACGCACGCTGTCCGGCTCCCGCAATGCTGCCGTAATGATCGGGCCGCTAAAAGGGTTGGGTTGCGGTCGAGGTGGCAGATCATGCGAATTTTGCTCGTCGAGGATGAAGCGGAGATGGCTGGCGCGCTGGCCTCGGCGCTGAAGCGCTACGACATGGTGGTGGACCACGCCCCGACGCTCGCCGAGGCGGAGGAGGCCATATCCGCCGACGTCCATGCCGCCGTCCTGCTCGACCGGCAGCTTCCCGACGGCGACGGCCTCGCGCTGATCCCGAAGCTCCGCGCCCGCGCCGACGGCGTGCCGATCATCGTCCTCACCGCGCGCGGCGAGCTCGCCGACCGCATCGCTGGCCTCGACAGCGGCGCCGACGACTATCTTGCCAAACCGTTCGCGGTCGAGGAGTTGCTGGCACGATTGCGTGCAGTGCTGCGGCGGCCCGCCGGCCTGTCCCCTGACGTCATCCGCGCCGGCCGCCTCGCCTTCGATCTCGGTCATCGCGAGGCCAGCATCGACGACCAGCCGTTCGAGCTGCCGCGTCGCGAGCTCCTGGTGCTTGAATCCCTGATCCGCCGCATGGGCCGCACCGTGCTGCGCTCGTCACTCGAGGAGGCAGTGTACAATTTCGACGACGAGATCCAGTCGAACGCGCTGGATACCCATATCTCGCGGCTGCGGCGCAAGCTCGCCGAGGCCGACGCCGGCGTTGAGATCCACGGCATTCGCGGCGTCGGCTACCTCCTGAAGAAGCTGCCATGAGCGCGCACGCCGATCCCTATTGCCTGCGCTCGCGACTGAGCTGGCGCCTGCTCTCGCTCCAGGCCGCAATTCTGGTCGCCCTGGTTGCGGTCGTCATCGCCGGGCTATGCGCGTCCGGTTTCATGCTCGCCGACCGAGACGAGGATCGCGTGATCGAAATCGTGCAGCGCGCGCTCGCGCGCGATGCGCAAGGCAACCTGATCGTCCGCCAGACGGGCGAACTGAAGCAGCTGCGCGGGGAGACACCCGATCTCTGGTTCCTGGTGCGCGACCGGCAGGGACATTCGTTGAGCGAAGGCACGGTGCCGGCCGAATTCGCCACGATCGGCGGCGGCCTCGACCAGATCAGCCAGGCCCGGCTCGGCTGGCAGATGTTCGAGGACGATCCGCGCAAGCCGGCGGCGCGGCTGAAGCGCGTCGACACCGATGCCGGCAATGTGCAGATCATCACGGCGACCCAGGGACGATTGACCGGCGCCAAGGCGCTGTTCACGACGTCGCTCGCCTTCCTCGGCATCGCCCTGCCCGGCCTGCTGCTGATGGGAACGGCGACGTTCATCGCGACGCCGATGATCGTGCAGCGCGCGTTCAGGGGGCTCGATACCACGGCGGACGAGGCGCGGCGCATCGACATCCATCAGCGCGGCGCGCGGCTCTCGGTGGAGCGGATTCCGCTGGAGGTCGTGCCACTGGTGACCGCGATCAACGACGCGCTGGCGCGGCTCGACCAGGGCTATGCCCGCCACAAGCGCTTCGTCGCCGACGCCGCGCACGAGCTGCGCACGCCGATCGCGATCCTGAACACGCGGCTTGAATCGCTTGCCCCGGGACCGGACAAGGTCCGCCTGCTGGAGGATGCCGCGCGGCTGGCAACGCTCGCCGAGCAATTGCTCGACATCCAGCGGCTCGACCGCTGCGGCCATCCCTTCACGAACGTCAATCTCGCCGCGGTTGCGCAAAGCGTCGCCGCCGACCTCGCGCCTCTGGCGATTGCCGCCGGTTACGAGCTCGCGCTCGATGCGCCGGAGACCCCGATCGAGACGATCGGCGATGCGGCGGCGCTGGAGCGCGCACTGACCAATCTCGTGCAGAATGCGATCCAGCACGGCCCTCGCCGCGGCACGATCGGAATTCGCGTCTCCAGGCCCGCGAGCATCGAGGTCACCGATGAAGGGGCCGGCATTCCGGCCGATCAGCGCGAGCACATCTTCGAGCCGTTCTACCGGCTGACGCCGCTCGATCGTGGTGCCGGCCTCGGCCTCAACATGGTGCGCGAGATCGTGCTGCTGCATGGCGGCCACGTCTCGGTGGCGGAGGGGCCCGATGGCGGGGCCTGCTTCAGGATGACGCTGCCGCCGACGCGACAGAGTTGATTCAATCTGCATTCGTCTCCGACAGCGCAATGCTGTCGCAATGCGCTCCCGCGACACTGCATCCGTCTCACCTCTGAAATTGCGAGGTGCAAACCAAGATGCCGGAGTGCGCATGCCCAACGATTTTCTTTCGTTCTTCCTGTCCTGGATGTCGTCCCCGCGTCAGGTCGGCGCCATCGCACCATCGGGTGCGGCGCTCGCCGATCTCATCACGCGCGAGATCAGCGCAACGACCGGTCCGATCCTCGAGCTCGGTCCCGGCACGGGCGCGTTCACCTACAAGCTGCTCAAGCGCGGCGTGCGGCCGCAGGATCTCACGCTGATCGAATACGGCTCCGACTTCATGAAGCTGCTGCAAATGCGCTTTCCCGGCGCACGCGTGCTGTGGATGGACGCGGCGCGGCTTGCGTCCGAGCGCCTCTATGACGGCGCCCCCGTCGGCGCGGTCGTGAGCGGCCTGCCGCTGCTCAACATGTCGACGCGCAAGATCGTCTCGATCGTCGGCGGCGCGTTCAGCTATCTCCGCCCGGGTGGCGCGTTCTACCAGTTCACCTACGGCATGAGCTGCCCGATCCCGCGACCGGTGCTCGACCGGCTGGGCCTGCGTGCCAAGCTGGTGGACCGCGCTCTGCTGAACGTGCCGCCGGCGGCCGTCTACAGATTGACGCGGCGGCCGCAGATGAAGCTGATCGCAGGGTCGCTTGCGCCTGAATCATCAAAGCGCGTCGCGCTGGAGCCGATGCATCACGCGCCCGGCCACTCCGCCGCGCGCTGAGACGTCACACCAGCCGCGACTGCACCATCGCCGCCTGAATGAACGAGGCGAACAGCGGATGCGGCTCGAACGGCCGCGACTTCAGCTCGGGGTGGAACTGGACGCCGATGAACCAGGGGTGATCCTCGTACTCGACGATTTCGGGCAGCACGCCGTCGGGCGACAGGCCGGAGAACTTCAAACCGTGCTGCTCGAGGCGGTCCTTGTAGGCGGTGTTGACCTCGTAGCGGTGGCGGTGGCGCTCGGAAATCTCGGTCGCGCCGCCATAGACCTGCGAGACGCGGCTGCCGCGGTTGAGCGCGGCGGGATAGGCGCCGAGCCGCATCGTGCCGCCGAGATCGCCGGCCTGCGTGCGCTTCTCGAGCTCGTTGCCGCGCAGCCATTCCGTCATCAGGCCGACCAGCGGCTCCTTGGTCGGGCCGAACTCGGTGGAGTTGGCTTCCTCGATACCGACGAGATTTCGTGCGGCCTCGATCACCGCCATCTGCATGCCGAAGCAGATGCCGAAATACGGCACGTCGCGCTCGCGCGCGAACTGCGCCGCGCGGATCTTGCCTTCGGCGCCGCGCTGGCCGAACCCGCCGGGCACGAGGATGCCGTTGACGTGCTCGAGGAACGGCGCCGGATCTTCCTTCTCGAAGATCTCGCTCTCGATCCAGTCGAGATTGACCTTCACCTTGTTGGCGATGCCGCCGTGCGAGAGCGCCTCGATCAGCGACTTATATGCATCCTTCATGCCGGTATACTTGCCGACGATGGCGATGGTGACGTCGCCTTCGGGATTGCGGATACGCTCGTTGATCTGGTGCCAGCTCTTGAGCACCGGCGGAATCCGCGATTCGATGCCGAACGCAGCGAGCACTTCGTCATCGAGGCCCGCCGCGTGGTAGGCTTCGGGCACCGCGTAGATGCTGTCGGCGTCGCGCGCCTCGATCACGGCACTTTCGCGCACGTTGCAGAACAGGCCGAGCTTGCGGCGCTCTTCCTTCGGAATCTCGCGGTCGGTGCGGCAGAGCAGGATATCCGGCTGGATGCCGATCGAGCGCAGCTCCTTCACCGAGTGCTGCGTCGGCTTCGTCTTCAACTCGCCTGCACTCGGGATGTAGGGCAGCAGCGTCAGATGAATGTAGATGGCGTGATCGCGCGGCAGCTCGTTCTTGAGCTGGCGGATCGCCTCGAAGAACGGCAGGCCCTCGATGTCACCGACGGTGCCGCCGATCTCGACCAGCACGAAGTCGTAATCGTCGTTGCCGGAGAGGACGAATTCCTTGATGGCGTTGGTGACGTGCGGGACCACCTGGATCGTCGCGCCGAGATAATCGCCGCGGCGTTCCTTGGAGATGATGTCCTGGTAGATGCGCCCCGTCGTGATGTTGTCCTGCTTGGTCGCAGGACGCCCGGTGAAGCGCTCGTAGTGACCGAGATCGAGATCGGTCTCCGCGCCGTCATCGGTCACGAACACTTCGCCGTGCTGATACGGCGACATCGTTCCGGGATCGAGGTTGAGATAGGGGTCG